>Ga0307372_10000623_pt1 | contig 63389 bp, 54 predicted proteins | sample OX1MG_FD_202533 | JGI IMG/M metagenome (GOLD analysis project Ga0307372, IMG submission 202533) | Soil microbial communities from Risofladan, Vaasa, Finland - OX-1 | ecosystem: Environmental > Terrestrial > Soil > Coastal area > Acid sulfate soil | place: Finland: Risofladan, Vaasa | collected... | reverse complement strand
TACATCTATGGACGGCTCCCCCGTGGCAAGAAGGTTTCGGGTCCTGGTCTGGCGATGATCGATTGCAAACATCTATTCGGCGTCACCACTTTATGGTGCGCCCAAATGGGAAATCCGCTCACACTCGCCTCAACAAGTGGTCGGCCTCGAGGGCCATTATAAAAGTCAGGGTCTGAGTGTGCCGGTTCGATCCGTCAGCCCATTTTCCGATCCTTCAAGCAACCTCGCTCAACCCTCACGCAGCAGCGCGATACGGCTCGCCACTGGTCAGCACGGCCCAGATGACCCGTGCGTTCTTGTTGGCGACCGCGACCGTCGCGCGGTTATAGCCGCGCCGCTGGCGAAGCTCGTTGACCCACATACTTCGTGAGTCCGTTTTTCTCACTGCCGTGCGGACAACTGCGCGCGCACCATGTACGAGAAGTGTCCTCAAGTGCTGACTGCCACGCTTGGTGATACCCATCATCACTTTGCGGTCGCCACTCGAGTGCTGGCGCGGCACCAGCCCCAACCAGGCTGCCAGGTGCCGACCGTTCTTGAAGTCGGATCCGTCGCCGATCGCCGCTATCATTGCGGTCGCCGTCTTCGGCCCGATTCCTCGAATCTTGGCAATCCTCTGACAAACGTCGCTGGCCTTGAAGATCGCATCGATCTTTCGATCGAAAGCTTTGATGCGTTCATCGATCTGCAACATGAATGCATACAGGCTTGAGACGATCTCGCGCATCAACTCGGTGAGCTCGTCGCTGGGCGCGGCCAGAATCTTTGGAATCAGTCGCCGCGCTCGTGTAGCCGATACCGCGATCGCAATGCCGCGGTCGAGCAAGAGTCCGCGCATCTGACTGATCAGTGCGGTTCGATGATTGACCAACCGCTGCCGCGCGCGGTGGAGCGCCTGGATGTCCTGCTGCTCGAGCGTCTTCTTCGGCACGAACCGCATGTTCCGTTGCTGTACCGCCGTGCAGATCGCCTCGGCGTCATTACTGTCGTTCTTCTGCCGCCGCACGAACGGCTTCACGTACTGCGGGGCCATGATCTTCACGGCGTGACCGAGCTTCTCGAACTGCCGTTGCCAATAAAATGCGCCCGTGGAAGCTTCGATGCCGATAAGGCACGGCTCCAGTTCGCCAAGGACCGTCAGCAGCTGTTCGCGGCGGACCCGACGTACCAATACGGGGCGTCCCTTGCGGTCGACACCGTGTAGCTGGAAGACATTCTTTGCCAAGTCGATACCGAGTATGTGAACCTTCATTGCTTACCTCCCTCTCGATCGCGTTGTTCGTCATTTTTGCGATCGGTGAGTGGGAGCCGTCCATCCCATTAAGTGGAAAGCCAAGTACGGCGGGCTGGAGGTCTCGGAAGCGCGGCGGCTGAAGGCGCTGGAGGATGAGAACCGGCGGCTCAAGAAGCTGCTGGCCGAGGCGATGCTGGATAACGCAGCGCTCAAGGACATCCTGGGAAAAAACGGCTGACGCCTGCGGCGCGACGCTTAACGGTTGGCCGGCTGATGGAAGGCCGCGGACTGAGCCAACGGCGCGCCTGCAGGCTGGTGGGCATCGGCCATTCGACGCTGAGCTATCAGCGGCGCCGGGCCAGTGATGATGCCGTGCGCAAACGGCTGCGGGAGTTGGCTGCGCAACGCCGACGCTTCGGCTATCGGCGGCTGGGTTGGCTGCTGGCGCGCGAGGGGCATTCGATGAATCACAAGAAGCTCTACCGGCTCTACCGCGAGGAGCGGCTGATGGTACGCCGGCGCGGCGGGCGCAAGCGGGCCTTGGGTTCACGCACGCCGATGATGGTTCCGGCCGGGATCAATCAACGCTGGTCACTCGACTTCGTTTCCGACACTCTGGCCGACGGCCGCCGCTTCCGGGTGCTGTGCGTACTGGACGACTTCAGCCGCGAGTGTCTGGCGGCCGTGGTGGATACTTCCCTGGGCGGTATGCGCGTGGTGCGGGAGTTGGAGTTGGTGGTGAGTCAACGCGGCTGGCCCCATACCATCGTCAGCGATAACGGCACCGAGCTGACCAGCAACGCGGTGCTGCGCTGGGCCGCCGAGCGGGTGTCCTGGCACTATATCCAACCCGGCAAGCCGGTGCAGAACGCCTTCATTGAAAGCTTCAACAGCAAACTTCGCGACGAGTGTCTAAACGAACATTTTTTCTTCGGGCTCGCCGAAGCGCGCCATCTGATCGAAGCCTGGCGACAGGATTACAACCAGCTCCGGCCACACAGCAGTCTGGGGGCTTTGGCCCCGGCCGAATACGCCAAGCGGCAAGGGGGCGGGCCGCCTGAGCAAGCTCAGGGCTCCGCGGCCCGCCCCCTTGCTCCACCGCCCCACCTGGGGCAAAACATCAACCCCGGACTCTACTCATAAACGCGTCTACGTTGGGGTGCAGGCCAGCGCCTGCCATCTACTGTCATCGAATTTCTTCGCTTGCAGCGACGGATGTCGGTAATCATTCAGCAGGAAAGCTAGTTGCTTCCCAAAGAGCTTCTTTATTTCTGACGGGGCCGCAATCAGAGCATTGCAACACGTTTCAGTCATGACGGCGCGCACGTGTTCGTCTCTCCACGGCACGCATGAGGTCTTCCGCCGAATCGAAAGGCCCGAGAACGCGCCCAGCCTCTACGTCCGCCTCAGCCGCCTCAAGCCGTCGCGTGATAAGCGTTTCATTGTCGATCGCCGGTGCTCGCATCGCACGCCGAAGCGCGTCCTCGGGCGTCATAGGATAAAGTGACAGAGGTTTCGACGCTGGCCCAGGCTCTCTGTTGTCTTGCTTGCAGAGCGATAAGTACGTTCTCTCTGCTTTAGCAGCAAGTTCATGAGCTTGTTCTGGGTTCCGATGTGCTGCTTTGGACAGTTCAGCTAAAGCCTGGTGCGTCCCATCGGTCGAATCGTATAGCGGCACAAAGATTGGGGGTCGAACTTTGTATGAGCGATCATCTGATGATGCTGTTATGAAGCGGCTAACAATTGAAGTGTTGAAAATAGCGCAAATGTAATGCGCCTCATCTTCGTTGATCAGTTCTCTATTCTGACGCTCGCATATGGACACCGCATGGCTCTGAAACGCAAGTCGCTTTTGTCCATTCCACGGAACTTTCTCCGACGATACGACAGTAGCGCACCATTCCGTATCCTTGCGGAACGCGACGTAGACATTCGCAAAGCTATATGGTCCAGTCCGCGCCAAGCCATAGAACGCCCCCGGTTCTGGTCCACGAATTGTGGCATTGAATGGTGACAGCTTTTCAATAATATCACGATGTTTTTTGTAGTATTCAAAGAGTAGAGGAGAGCGCCTTTTGAGCACCGATGGCTCAACCGGCTTGGTTGGATTGGACACTTGGTATGGAAACGGGACAAGCAGCCCATCGTACATGTGGCGAAATGGCTTAATTGCTCGCGCCGTAACAAGCGGAAGTAAATATTCTGTCTCTAGCAATATCCGCCCATGTGGAAGCTTGTATCTCGCCTTCTCCACTTGAACATTCGTCAGCCATGCCGTGCCATCGCGGGGGCCAGCGCCAACATAGCGAAACAATTGCAATTCCTGAGGATAAAATTGGACCCCTTCACGTCCAATGTACGAACAACGTCCCGCTACTCTTGCAAATTCGTTCAGTTCAGCTTCGCTACTAGCAAACGCAAAAGCGGTGCTTTTTGGAATTATTTGCCCGGCGGTTCTCTCCAAAACCTCAAGATGTCGAGCTGCTTCGGCGGCGTCCTTCCAATGGGCCGCCGATGTACGATCGCCGCGCTTTTTGCGAAACACGAATACCGGAACATAGGTGTTCCCAGTCCGCCCATTGCCAATGACAAAGGTCATGAAGTGCTCTTTGACAGGATCGAAAGGATGCCCGGCGTTCGACCAATCATGAAAAGCGATGAAATGCCACTTGTCCGCTAATGTCCGCCAACCCTCATAAGAAGCCTGATTCGCCAATTCCCGCGGCATCAAGAATGCCAGTCGCCCAGACTTGTCTAACCAATTGCTCATCGAGACGTGAGCTATGAGCGCACAAATATTGAGATTAATTCCGCCAGTGCGTCCGGCTCCTGAAAATAGGCCCCGGTCTATACACATCGCTTTGATGCGCTCACGGTAGCCCGCTGGCAAGTTCTTCCAGTCGATCCAAGGCGGATTTCCAATCACCATCGAAAACCGCCCCAAGCAAGCCGTGGTCAAGAAGTTGGATAAGATTCGCGCCCATATCCCGTTCCAGCCGTTGCGTTCGAGCTTGATCAGGTCATCTGTCAACGCTTCTATTCGCTCCCTGATCGACGGTGTTCGGTCATCCGCCGGGAGCGCATCAATCAGCAACGCAACCGCACGCCGGTCTCTAGCCTCAATCAGCTTTTCGTATTGGAGCATCAGCCGCATGAATGCGGCGGTGTCGCGAACCAGCGATATTGGGAGGACCGCGCCTATCGGGGTCTTCAATGTCTTAAGCTGATATTGTAGGCATTCTACCCCACCGATAAGAATCCTGTCGGGAATAGCAGCCGCATCGCCGAGGTAGACTGGAATGACAAACTCTTGTGCTTCATGAACGAGGTCGCTGATATGTATGAAATATTGAATGCGGCTCGTAAGAACGCTAAGCGGATTTAGGTCGATGGCCGCAACGCGAGTTAGTATCTCTTGCAACAACTGCGGCTTGGCGGCATTTGGGTTTTCTCGTCGAAGTTTAGCGATCGCCGCGACAATGAATGTGCCCGATCCGCAACATGGATCAAGTGCTCGCCAGCTATTTTGTGCAGACGAAGAACTTAGCACATATTCGGCAAGCCAGTATGGCGTATAAAACTCGCCGAAGCTGCTTCTGACGACGCGCGGAACCGCCGCTTGGTAAAGGTCGCGAAACAGGTCATGCACATCCTCAGAACGAAATATATTCGCGGCCTCCTCATAGCGTGCGAGGATCGTAAATATTTCACGGATCGACTCGGCAAGGGCCGATGTCCATTGCTGCTTGTCGCAGTACCACGAAAAGAAATCGCCTTCGAGCAGATTAATGATTCCCAAGTCGCGAAATATTTCTCCATCCTCCAGACTTTCGCAGAACGAGCGGAGCGCGGAAGACGAAGTGGAAGTGAGAGGCATAAACGCTTGCGGAACCTTCCCGAAATATACGTCGGACACAGCACGATAGGCTAAAAACTTGAGAATGATCGCGTAAGCAGTGTGCAACGCGAAGAGCATTCTGTATTCTGAGCCTGCGTCATCTGCCTCACACCCAAAAAGCCGAGCGAGCGCAGCACGGCGCTCCTCAATGCGCTTCTGTTGCGATTGATCTTCGTGCGCAAGCCGAAACATCTCCTCCCATTCCCGGCGCAGCATCTCTGTCTTCGTCGCGGACGTGTTGATCAATATTGTGTTAAGGAGGCGGGCCGTGTGGAGCAGAACGCCCCCCTGTTCCGAGTCGCAGAAATCCCGAATGAGATTCGCTGAGGTCAAGGCTGTAAGCGCCAATGAGATGAAGAGCTGCGTCAACCGGAGCAAGACGTTGCCGTCTAGCGGTTCAATGGCGGAACGAGTAACGCTGCTATCATCATTGGCAGCTCGAACCTCGATCATCACCAAGCCATTGGTAAGCAAGCCAACGATCGGCCCTTCGGAGGCTTTACTGAGGGCAAGCACATATTCACTTAACTGTTCGAGCGCCTTATTGATCTCTTTCGCCGTCTTAAGTAGAGAGGGCCGTTTATATTCGATGACAAGCGCACCAAGGCGACTATCTGTACGACCACGCGTCAGATGGCGGCGTAACTCAAGGCCGATTTCCTTTTGGGGATGGAACTTGAGACCTATATCACGCAATAGCGCATAAACGATGCGTTCAAAGTGACCTTCGATCGTCGCTTCGGTGGCTTCCGGCTTTGCCGCCTTTCTGATTTCTTCCGCCGCCTCGGCCAACGCCTGCCGAAACTCGGCTGAGGTAAGCGCAACGTTGAGCAGCTTACGCCGCAGCTTGCTATCGGCTGCGCTACTTTCAAGGGTGGAGAGATTAAGCATCGCTCGACGAATCTGCCGCTGAATTGAAGGCCCGATACATCAGCCGTTTACCTTCTGTCTGGCGAAGGGCGGCGACCATACGTTGGCCGTCGCTGACTTTGCGATGGTTCCAGCGGAAACTAAACTCATCAAGATAACGATCTAGGTGTTGCTCGGAAAGGTGGTGATAAACGCCGATCACGCCGCGCTTGACAAGCGCATTAAAACTTTCGGCAGTTTGGGTGTGCGCTTCGCCGCGCACGTACTCACCAGCAGAGTGGTTGACGATACAATGGCTGGCGAAGTTTTTGTCGGCCCCATCATACACTAGCGCGGAATCGGTCATGATGCGGGCACCTGCGTGAACGTGTTTTTTCAGCACATCGTCGATGGTTTTGGCGGTGACGTTGGCGATGCGCTTTGCACGCGCGGAACCGTCGCGCTCAACTAGCACCATCACCGCCGCCTTTTTTGGGATCGGCTTTCCCCTGTGCGCATTCTTTGCCTTGCCGCCAACATACGTTTCGTCAACCTCGACAACGCCATTCAGCTTTTCAAAACTGCCCTGCTGCATGGCGTAACGAATTCTCTGACTCATGAACCAGGCGGACTTGTAGGTTATCCCAAGCATACGATGAAGCTGATGGCTGGTTAGCCCTTTTTTCGAGGCGCATAGCAGATGGAATGCGATCACCCATTTGTGCAGAGGAATTTTGCTGTCCTCAAAGATAGTGCCGAGCGTAACGGTGAATTGGTCGGTGCACGCTCGGCACTTATAGACTCCCGGGCGATGGGCCTTGCCGCGTAACTCCGTCGCGTTGTCCTTCTCGCCGCAATGAGGGCACAGCGGACCTTCGGGCCAACGAATACCCTCCAAATATTTTCGAGCGGTCTCCGGGGTCGGAAATCGCTCAATCAGGTCCATCAAGTTCAGGTTGTCATCCGCCTTCGCCATAAGCTGTTTATAGGCGAAACGGCGAGGTTTGTCAAGTATATAATTCCCGGGAAATTTACAACGACCCCCATCCAGACTGGAGGCTGGCGATGCTTTCCGGCGACATAGCGCAATATTCTAAGAAGATCGGCGACCGAGCTCGCAGCGCAGCATCGCGATCTGGCGAAGGGGGCCTATGGGTTGGGGGCCGAAGCTCACGATGCTAGCGAAAGGTGCTGCATCCGGCGGTGATCCAAAGAGGCCGACCCGAGCCGGAGGAAACCCGATAAGTCCATGACCATTCGCAGAACGTCTGGTCCTCCGATCCGTGTGTCGTGCAGTCTTGAGGAGCGGCCGACGACGATGCTCAGGCCAGCTCTCACGGCCATCTGGAATAGACTTACCGCCGGTTCCAAAACTTCGGTGATTCGAGACAAGCCCCCGCGCCATCTGCGACGGCGACCGATAGAGCTTCTCGGTCTGACCGAGTTGGCATAACGGTCAGGGCGACACGCGTCCGCCCTGCCATCAACGGTTTACTGCTCGGCAGCTTTCTTGGCCATCTCGCGATGCCCAGCGGCGAGCGCCTTGTACTGGTCAGCCTCGTCCTGATTAGCCTTGGCGAGATAACTACAATGACTCATCATTGCTGGTTTTCCGTAGATTTGTCCCCAAGCTCTATGGTTTTTCGCCTCTTGTTGGGCTTTCGCGGCCTTCTCGTCAAAGAATGCGGCGATCGCTTCATGCTCAGCAGGAGTCTTGGCACTACCGATCAACTGACTGACATTCTCATCGGTGACGACCGTCTGTTGAGCAACTGCCCGAATCGTGGGCACGATGGCGACAGCGAGCAGTATAAGCCCCGCTGCAAGCAACAGAGTCACTCGCTTCATTTTTCTTCCTCCAGCAGGAAGTTTCCTGATGTTGATCGTCACCAAAGAGTAGCTTTAGCTGGATATTCCTCATCGCCGTTGGAGTCCGCTGGTGGACCACAAAAGGCGACATCGCGAGGTCGTGGAGTCCTGCGAAGCCGGCATAACGGGCAGGGCGACGGGCGTCCACCTTGCTCGTCACCGGTTTACTGCCCCGCAGCCGTCTTGGCCATCTCTCTATGGAACGCCGCGAGCGCCTTATCCTGCTTCGCAGCCTGTTGGTACTCTCTTATGAGTGCGTTGCAGTGAGCTGAAAAGTCAAGTTTGGTGTACATGTTCTTGTTACGGCTGTGAAGAGACGCCTTTTTTTCGTTCTCGGCCGCTTCCGTGTCGTAATAGACGGCGATCGCCTCGTGATCTGCAGGCGTCTTCGCGCTTGTTATCATCTGATTCAGGTTGTCGTCGGTGACGGCAGTTTGTTGTGCAACTGCCCGAATCGTAGGCACGATAGCAGCAGCGAGCAGAAACAGCCCGGCTGCAACCAACATCGATATTCGCTTCATTTTTTCTCCTTTTCTGTTCTCGCTCCCCGCCAGCTTCCCGCGGAGAGTCCCGCCCCAAGCTATTTCTGTGCCAATACCGTGCTCCAAATCTCTTAATTCATGTCATCATTCATACCGCCTTGCTTCATCACCTCCTGATGGTGCCGCTCTTGATCAGACGTTTCTTCCTCAATTTCCTCACGCTCAGCGGAACTTAATTCGGGAAGATGGCGCACCCAAAGAATCGTTCTCCAGATTTCATCAGGAGAATGGTGGGCGGCGAAGGCGGGCATAGCTGTCATCCTGATCCCATGCGCGATTACGAAATAAAGTTCCGCGTCGGATAACTTTTGGATTTCTCCGTTGAGTTTAGGCACCGGCGGATTGAAGTCGGCGCGGAAACGGTTCGAGCCATTTCCGTCCAGACCGTGGCAGGTGGCGCAGTGCTCCTCGTATTCGTTCTGGCCAGCCTTTAGATTCTCTGCGGTCGGAGGTATTGGGTTAGCTGCTGTGGTGGCGTTGTAGTTGATCCATCGGCCAATAACGCTCTTCGCAAGCGCTTTCTCCAAAATGCCAGGTTGCCGCGTCGCGCTCCAATCGATTCGCGGCATCACCGCGGTCCACACCATAGCCGCAAGGAGTGCGGAAACTATCAGGATTGCGATGGTCCTCGCCAAAAAAGCGCGCATTTTTAGTACCAGACCCGAATTCCGAAGACTAGGCGCGGGTCGTATACGACACCGTCGTCGCTGCGCACAAAGCCTCCGGTCTCGCCGACTTGCTCCGTATATGCGAATCCGATGTACGGCGCGAACTTGCGGCTGATCTCGTATCGCAGGCGCAGTCCGGTATCGAGTTCCGAAAGGCCGGTGCCGACCGCGCGAGACGGATCCGCTTTTGTATAGAAGTTCATCTCAATCTCAGGTTGCAGGATTAGGCGATTCGTCAGCAGAATGTCATAGGAACCCACGACGCGTGCAGCGAAGTGACCTGAATCTCTTGCGTAGAGGGTCGTTTCGAAGTCGAAAAATTCTGGCGCGAGACCCTGGATGCCAAGGGCGCCCCAGTACCGCGGGGGAGACGAATCCCCATCGTAACGGAATCCGAGCTGCCAATCGAAATAGCGCAGAAACGGTAGGGGACGATCGTAGAGTACTTCGTGAATGCCGTCTTCAAGCTTGCCGTGGCCCGCGCCGTACGTATTGAAGAATCCTTCGGACTTGAACCAGAGCTTATTCCAGTCGTTACCCGCCCAGCCCTGGCCGTCCCAGCGCAGCTCATTGTCGGGGCCGTTGCTACGGCCCTCCAGTTGATTGAACAGCACGTGCCAAAAGATCGCATTTTCGCCCATCGACGATGGTTCTTCACTAGGATACGTCGGCGCAGGTTCAGGCGAGGGAGCCACCGAAGAGCCGGGCTGGGCGTAAGGCTCCCGCCCGGAAGAGATCTGATCATTAGGCGTGGTTGACTGCGCACTTGCTGCGACGGCGCCGAGGCTAACGAGGAAAATGACAACTCCCAATATGAGCCAGAATGTCGTGGCCCCTCTTGTAGCCGGGCGCGGAATCACGTTCGACCCCGTGCTGAAATCGTTTGCGCTCATGACACGATCACCGTCAGGAACATTCCACTCTCCATGTGGAACAACAGGTGGCAATGAAATGCCCAGTGACCCGGCGAGTCGGCGCTCACCAGAAAGCTGAGTCTTTCCGCCGGCTTAACGCTGATCGTGTGCTTGTAAGGCCGAAAATTCCCGTTGCCGTTTTCCAGCTCGCTCCAAAGACCATGCAGATGGATTGGATGTTCCATCATCGTGTCGTTGATCAGAACGAAGCGTATCCGTTCGCCAAGCTTGAGCCGAACGGGCTCGTTCTCCGAGAATGTCTTGCCGTTGAATCCCCAGATAAAGCGTTCCATGTTTCCAGTCAGATGAAATTCGAGCTCCCGAGTCGGAGGCCGCGGATCGGCGCCTTCGTACCGCGCACGCAGGTCTGCATAAGTCAGGACGCGTCGGCCATTTCCTTCGAGACCCCCGCCAGGCTCCGACAGCCGGTCGGTCGTTGTCTCAGCAACGTTGTCGACTTGGGGCCCCAGCTGTAACTGTACGGAGTTCGCAGGCTGCAACTTCCTTTCTCCGCTGCTTTGCTCCGACATTTGCATACCCGGCATCCCATTTTGGCCGGCAGAGCCCGATGCTGTCGCCGTCGCGGACGGCGCGGATTGCTTATGCGCCTCGGTGCCCATCTGCATGCCGGGCATGTCGCCCTTCTCCATGCCGGGCATGGTGTTCTCCGCAGGTGAAGGTTTCGCAGCGGGTGGCTTCGGCTCCTGACCTCCCATCTCCATGCCCGGCATGTTGCCTGTATCCTTCCCGGTCATTCCGCCTTGCGCGGACGTATCCGAGGGGGAGGACTGGTTCGAACTCATGTTCATCCCAGCCATGTTGGCCATGCCCATGTCCGCCATCGTGCGCATCGGACGAGGATCCATGGGTGGGATCGGCGCCGACATCCCGATTCTCGGCGCAAGGGTTGCGCGCGCATAGCCGGTGCGATCCTGGGATTGTGCGAAAAGTGTATATGCGGTTCCTCCCTGCGGCTGAACGATCACGTCATAGGTCTCTGCTGGCGCGAAACGAAATTCGTCGACCGTAACCGCTTCGACATCATTGCCGTCGGCTTGAACGATGGTCATGGGAAGGTTTGGAATGCGCACATCGAAGATGGACATGGAAGCAGCGTTGATGAAACGAAGCCGCACGCGTTCTCCCTCTTGGAAGAGGGCGGTCCAATTCGCCGCCGGCGGCCGTCCATTGACGAGATAGGTGTAAGTCGCACCGCTAACGTCAAGGATGTCGGTCGGACTCATATTCATCCGGCCCCACATCAGACGATCGGCCATCGTCGGCCCGAAGCCCTCTTTGGCGACATCCGAAAAGAAAGTTCCCACCGTTCGTTGGTGAAAGTTATAGAAGTTGCTCTGCTGCTTGAGATTGCTCAACACAGTTTCAGGTTCCTCGTCCGTCCAGTCCGAAAGCATGACCACGTACTCGCGGTCGAACTGAATCGGATCCTTTCCGCGAGGCTCAATAATCAGGGGCCCGTAGTGTCCCGTCTGCTCCTGAAACGCGCTGTGGCTGTGATACCAATACGTTCCGTACTGTCTCACAGGAATTCGATAGACGAAGGTCTCGCCGGGAGCGATGCCGGGAAAGCTGAGTTCGGGTACGCCATCCATGTTCGCCGGCGATCGGACGCCGTGCCAGTGTATTGACGTCGGTTCCCGGAGGCGATTCGTGACGGAAAGAGTCACGGTGTCGCCCTCCCGCCAGCGCAACACCGGGCCAGGAACGGAGCCATTTATGGCGGTCGCCACACTCGCGCGGCCAGTAAAATTGACCGCAACCTCATCGATGGCAAGATCGAAGTGATTTCCACTCAACACCGCCTGCTCGGTCCTAGTGCTCATGGCCAGCGCAGGCCAACGCCATAAGTCCAAACCAGCGATCACGGCGCCCGTCATTAGTCCCTGAACAAAGCGACGGCGGCTGATGCCACTGGCTGGTTTTTCCCGAAGAACTTTCTTCACTTGCATTGTTCACCCTTACTCACGACAAACCGCCAGGCGTCCGAGCGGTCGAATTAAACGACCGATCAAGACTTTGATTTCGACCTCGGTCTAGGGACTCCGGTCGAGAGCGATGGCGAAAGGATCAGAGGAGGAGCATTTTTTGGACGAGAAAAGTTCGAACTCGTGTATGTGAGGGCGCGGACTCCGACACTCTCGACAACCTCGCACCAATACCAGCAGGATTCAAAAGCAGCGGAGCGAACCAGACCGGCACGAACGCCGCAATCCGATCGCTGGTTAAGCGGCCATCCGCGCGCGCTACTTCCGCACGAGGCGCGCAAAGGAGCGATTCACAGCACACGCAGCCCTGACTTTTTCGCGAGTCATGGTGCAGGTGGTCGTGGCAGCCTTGCTCCTGATGGTGGATCGAGCTGACAGAGGACGATATGCAGTTGGGAACGCCAGCGGCGCACAGAACGACGTTGTGCATCACCAGTATTAGTGCCGCAATTAGCGCGGTTCCCGCTTTCCGGTTGATCCTCATGACAATTTCCCTAATGATGGCCGCCCATCGGGTTCTTGAAATCGTACCAACTCGTGGTCTTGTGGCAGAGATAACACTGCTCCAATCGCGCACCTTCTCCGCCAGCCATTTTCCCCATCATTCCGAGACACCCCTCCATGTAGTGGCACGGTGACGCGGTGTGGCATTGAGTGCACTGCCGTGTCGAGGGCTTGGGGTGGACGTAGTTCGCGATGAACCAGGTCTTTGTCGCGTGACACAGCGCGCAATTCTGCCCAAAGTTGCTCTTATGCACGTCCTGCACCTGGTGGCAGGAGACACAGTTGAGCAACTGTTCTTGCGCGCTGATGGCGTGGTTTGACGGGATATTCGGTCCTGATCGAATCCAGCGGAGCAGGTCCGCGCGTTTCCGCTTTTCCGCTCCATCACCGTTACTGAGTTCCGCAAGGCCTATCCGCGCCAGCGCCAAATGATCCATGTGAATCGGCCGCTCAACGCCCGCCTGATGCTCGTAGTGACACGGCGCGCATTGGCTGACGGTCGCATGGAACGCAGTTGGCTGGCGGTCGACCAGTTCCGCCGCGTCGGCGTGGCACGCTACGCATTTCGCTCGCGTCACCCCGGCTACCGGCGCGTGACAGGCGGCGCAGTTCTCTCCGATAAAAGCATGCGCTTTCGACAACGGCCCGGGCCTCGCAAATGCCTGCCACGTTGATTTTCCATAGTGCACAGAAAATCCGAGCGCTTTCGCCACGAAAATTAAGACAATGAGAGCGCCTACAAATGCAGTCCATCTCCACATTGCTGGTCAGGCCTTGAACCGTCTGATGCCGGCGCGTTCCTTCACCGCAGCCACCGCAGCCCGAAGTAAATGCCCGAACCAATGTGGGCGACGAGCAACATGTAAAAAGAAATCGAGAGAACAACGTGGACAGTTGATGCCCGCGCAAACCAACGCTTCATCACTTCGTCCGTGCGAACGGCGTACTCAAGATCCGCCACGCCCTCTGCCAGCATACTGACGTGGCCAGCGGGGTCGTCGGATGCAGTCGAGATACCGACCGAGGCCAAGCCTGCCGTCAGCATCGGAACCTTCGGCAGGCCTCTGATTTCAGCGGGATACTTCTCCAAAACTCCCCACGCGCTGTCGAGGTCTCCTCTCGCGGTTTGCAGCAGCGCGAGCTTGTCCTTGATCTCCAAGTTGACGAAGGCGAGGAGGTAGCGCACGGTGAACCCGCTCACGATCATCAGCATCATCGTCGCAGTGAGGGCGATTCCGAGTGGACTATCGTACTTGTGTCCGGTGTGGATGATCGCGAGCAGCGCCCCAACAATGCCAGCGTAGACGTGTAGCGACATAAGCGTCTGCAACTTGATGTGTTTGGTCACGCGCTCCTTCAGAGCCGAGATGCGCTTGACGAAGACGTAGGCCAGAGGGACGAGCATGAGCACGGCCCCACTGATGCCGAATATCGCTCCCATGCCACTGCCCGCAAAGCGCGGGGAAACGTGCAAGAGAAAGCCGAGCCAGGCAAAGAGCAACAGGACGAAGATGCTTGTCACGATGACGCGTTCGCTGCTTTTCATTGCTTACGCCTCGACGGTGACTTCGGTCTTTGGCTTTGCCTGGCAGGCGAGAATGATACCGTTTGCTTTGTCGTCGTCGTCGAGCGCATCCTGGACCGCCATGTCGACCTCGCCGGCCGTCATGTGGACCTTACACACGCCGCAGGTTCCCACGCGGCACGAGAACTCGATGCCGATCGCGAGCTCTTCGGAGAGTTCGAGTATCGTCTGATCCACGTGAATTTTTGCGGATTTGTTGTTCTTCGAAAACGTGACTAATGGCCCCGTCGCGGCGGAGGTCGGTTTGGAGGAAGTCCCGAGCGCGCCAAGCGGAGGTTTCACAGCCCCGAACGTCTCGGTCTTCACCTTATCGGCAGGTACCCCGAGCTCGGCGAGAAGCGCCTTCGTCGCGTTCATCATCGCCGGCGGTCCGCAAAGATGCACCAGCCGCGAAGCAAGATTGGGAACCGCCTGCGTCAACAGTTCTTTGCTGATGCGTCCGCGAGCTCCCTTCCAATCAGGGCCCGCGTTCGACATGGCGACCGCCATGTGCAGCTTCGCGTTGCGGCGCTCGAGCTCAGTAAGACGTTTTGCAAAAACGAAGTCGGCCGGAGTGCGGCAGCCGTATATAAAATAGATATCTCCCGCCCAGGCCCGTTCCGTGAGGTAGCACATGATGCTCATTAACGGCGTGATGCCCACGCCGGCCGCAATGAGGACGATGCTGTCCGCCCCAGTTCCGTCAAAGACAAATTTGCCGACCGGACCAGCCGCCAGGATGGTGTCTCCGAGGTTGATCAGATCGTGAATATGGCGGGAGACGGCGCCACGCTCTTCGCGCTTGATGGTCAGCTCAATGAAGTCTCGTTCATTCGGCGACGATGAGATGGAGTAGGAACGGTGCATTCTCGCGCCGCCGATTCCGAACGCGACGTTGAGGAATTGACCGGGCCTAAAGGTGAAGGGCAGCGGCCCGTCGCCCTGAGCGCGAAGGAGCCGGAACGTTTTGATTAAGGGCGTTTCGTTGGCGATGCTGCCAACGCGAAGTTGACCGCGCCATTTCGCCGTCAACGGTATTGGGCCTGCCGAAGCAGGAGAAGACGATGCGCCGGCCGGTGGTTTGTCTGCGTCCACCGAGGCGTCCGTCACGGGCGTTGCAGGCGCAGGCGGCGCTCCGCTAGACGGCGGCGGCTTTCCCCCCGGTGGAGCTGCAGGACCGGATGCGCCGGTAAGCGGCGGAGACGATCCAGGGGGCGGCGATTTTTGGTCCGGCTCAAGCCGCCCGAAGAGTGCTGCCGCCCGGCGCATCTTCGCGAAGTACAGGGCGAGCATCGCGAACGCAAACACGATGAGCAGTCCCATCGTGAAGAGATGGAACAGTGAGAGTCCGAACCGCGACTCTGACTCGCCGGCCTCACCGAAGACCGGCAGGTTCAGTTGGTTTCTGAACCACTTGAACGCGACAGCTTGTGGCGGAGTCTGTTCCTTCAGGGACTCGCGAGCAGCCAAGCCGCTTTGCAATTCGTCCAGTCCCTCGCGGATGAGTCTTGTTCCTTCCTGCATCGCGGCATAGTCGTTCGAGTTGGATAGGAGATCGACGCCCTTCGACATCAAAGCGGTGCCGTCGTCCATGCGCGATTGCGCTGTCTGATCGATTTGGGCGCGCTGTTCCGGCGTCAGAGAGGGCACGTTCATAAGCGAGGGATAGAACGGAGCATTTGAGCGCCCGTGCTCGCCCGCCATCTCCCCTCCGCCGCCCGTCTCGCCTTCCATGCCGCCGCTCGACGCGCCGCCGTGATGGCTTGCGTGCTCGTCCGCCAGGGAATCTTGGGGCCATCCCCACATCACGAGCCCGGCAATAACGAGCGCGAAAACGATTTTTCTGACAGACAGGCTCATTTCAGATCATTGTTCGACTTGTATCTTTTGGTTCTTTGAGCCGAAAGCATTTGGAACGCAATTGGGGCAGCTCTCGTGTATTGAGCACTCGGGCCCGTTGGACCACTGGCCATCGACAACAAACCTGTATTCATACTCGCCAGGAGGCAGTTCCAAATCGGCGCTCCATTCGCCGGAGTCGCTCTTGTTCATCGGCGTCGATTGCGAGTTCCAGTCATTAAAAGTACCTGCGAGACCAACCGAATTCGCGTGCTCAGCCTGACACGAGAATCTGGTTGTCCTCTTCTGCTTCATGGATTCAGTGGCAACAGGCATTGATCTAGCTCCTTCGACTTTCGTCTCGTTCGTTCTCTCTGTGGGTCTGCTGCGCCAAGGCGCGCTTGCTCTCCTCATAGCCAGCCACTCGCAAATCCAGCACGCCGCAATCCCGTGACGACGTAGCGGCAACGCCGCGTCAATCGCCAAAGCAAGTCGGAGCGGTGGTTCTCACACATGAATACGACCGGACCCAGGTTGATCCCGTAATGGTACGGCGAGGTCCAGCCGGGCTTGTCTTGCGACTCGTGCGCAAAGGTCAAGTTGAAGCTGCATTTGAAGCAGTACTTACCCGTGATTGCCGGATAAACCTCCTTGAAATGCAGAACCGTCGGCAGCACGATCTCTGGGGCAAAGGGTAGCGAGGCGACCACCGCCCACGGGGCTATGGTCCCGTCGTCCGGGCCGTACGGCACGCCACGCGCCACGTAGTCGAAGAAGGTGCGCTCGACGCCAAGGACTTGCCGCACCGTCCAGCCGGGCCCATCGCTCGCGGTCAGCCCCCAGAAGTATTGACCGTAGCCGACGAATGCGTGACGGTTACGAACCGCGTAGTCCTGCTGGACATGGGTCGCTCGCCGGCTGTTCTCGAAGTAGTCGATGCCCCTGCCGCGCATGAAGGCATCCTGGATCCCACGGAAGTCGATCCATAGGTGCGAGAATTGGTGGATGAAGAGCGAGCTGCCATATAAAAACTCGCGCCCATAGATTTCCTTCCACTCGTAGGTGGAGGTCCATGCCGAATAGCTTTCCTTTGGCAGCGGGTACGTCGGCGAACCAAGGCCCAGCACGTACACGAGCAGCCCCTCGTCGTAGCCTTCCCAGCGGTACTTCAAAAAGCCGCTTTCGGGCTTCCACCCGTGTGCGATCGTCGCTCCACCGTTGCGCGACCACTGCCAGTTGGTACGGCGGTAGAGCGCATCGGCCAATGTGCGGATCTCTTGCTCGTCCGCAAAATCCCGATCGAAATAGGTGGCGGCGGTGAGCATGCCAGCAAGCAGGATGGCGGTGTCGATCGTTGACACCTCACATCCCCCGGCACGCCGTCCAGTCTTCATGTCGAGAAAGTGGTAGTAGAACCCCTGGTAGCCCGTTGCGTCCGGTGCCGTTCCTTGAGGGCTGGCCCAGAAGAACCGTAACACTGCCAGCGTTCGCTCGGATGCTTCGGCGCGTGTCATCCATGAGCGCTCAACGCCAACCGGATATACCGCCAGTGCAAACCCAACGGCGGCGATACTCGCGGGGGCGTCCGGTTGCGTCTTGTCTACCACCAGGCCGTTCGCGGGGTTGGTCTCGTGCAGGAAATATCCGAAGGCGTCCCGCTGCAGCGCGTCCAGCATCTCTTCGCTGCCGGCTGGTTGATTCGGGTAGTTCGCCAGATGACTAGTCATGCCCGTCTCCCCGACACGTGCACGGCCCAACCATCCACCGGTGTAGTTCATCACCAAGAGCCTTTTGGTGGTTCGACCGGCAACGCCCAGCCAACCATCGCTGCTCCGGGTCTCACGATCGTCTTCAGATTCACCGCGCTACTTCTTTGAGAGGGGTGGCAGCCGTCTCCAGTCGCCTTTCTGTTCCTTGCGTCTCCCGCCCGAGGAAGAAGTTCAACGCAGTTCTGATCACGATAATCGCCGCGAGCTGTCCGATGTCATTCCACGTAGGTGCGATCATAGTGCGGATGATGTCCGCCGCCAGCTCAAATTCGATTGCCAACGCCAGCCAGCGGGCGAGCCTCAAGCGAATTTCCTCGGTGGAATAGGCCGCGCTCTGGCGCTTGAGGAGACCCATCCCAGCTCGGACGATCGCCTCCCCGCGGCGAAGCTCACTATCACCGCCGCACCGACTTCCACGCCAGCGGCGAGATACAGCGTCAGAAGCCTGACCAACTCTTGCAAACCCATCTCCGACATCGGAAAATTACATATCGCCGCCCATTCCCGGGCTTGGGTTGGGTTGGGGCTGTGTTCCACCACCTGTTCCGCCCTGCGTCCCTTCGCCGCCAATCCCGTGCTCCATCGGCATTGCACCTGGCGACGCAGCGGGACTCGCGCCGCTCTTCTCTCCATGCATCGTCCCGTGCATATGCTCCATACCTTTCATATGCTCTTGCATGGGCATGCCGCCGGGGCTGGCCTGCGGATTTGCGCCTCCCATGCCACCACCACCACCCATTCCCTCACCCATCGGGTGTTCGCCACCGGGTGATGGTTCGCCGGCTCCAGACTGCGCCATTTCTCCCGCTTGATTGCCCTGCGGGCGCATCGCCGCGGCGCCGCCGGTCTGCTCGGACTCGACTTTCTTGAGCTGAAGCTGCAGTTTGTCGATTTTAGCCTTCAGGTGCCTGATCTGCACCTGTCTTGCGTGATCGACTGATGCCTGACTCGCGCTCTGCGCGAGGCCTGTCGAGCCGTATGACAAAACAACCGCGACTGCTGCCGCAGCAAGCGTCAGTACGCGCGAAATCGATGACCCCTTTTCCATGGTTTGTTCTCCTTTGTGCGACGTTTCCCGTTCGCGCCAGCCCGACTATCTACCCACAGCGAACCCCGAAGATTACTTGCATCCGCTTCTTGTATTCAGATTTAGACCTTAGCTGCCCGGACCATTTGTGCCTGCCTTCATTCCGCGCTTGCAGCACGCCATCGCAGCGTCCTTGTCCGTGCTACTCACCATCTTTTTCTTTCCCAGCCTGCAACACTTCATTGCAGCAGCCTTGTCCGTGATCCCGCTCTTTCCGAGCTTGCAGCACTCCATCGCTCCTTTCGTCGTCGCTTCCTGGTTCTGTGGACTGGCGGCGGGCGAAGGCTGTGCGGCACCGGGCTGATTCTCGGCCCGCACAGAAGATGCGATCATCACGGCCCCGGCACTGGAGACCATTGCGAGCGCGATCGCCGCGCGGAGAACTAGCGACTTGATTGAACGAATCATCTTGGTTTCCTCTTCTTGAATTGCACGGACTCCGAACTTCTTCGCACTATCTCTCACGTATGCGCTTGACGGCTGACGGTTACGTTGTAAAGGGGCACCCAGATGAGCGCGATGTACCAGCCATATGCGTAACTCTCGAGCAGACCGAGAAAAAAGCTGCCCCAGCTGATCCATTCGAAGCCCGGCAACAAGCGTTGCCATGCCGTATGCATCTCGTGCGCCGGCATAACCAGGTCGCCGGCCACGCAGGCGGCGAACGAGATCGCGAGGAACAGACTGGTCGCGTGACCGACGGCATGCAGTGAGATGCTTCGGTTCATGTCTCGCCTCCTATGCGTGGGCGAACTGCTGGGGGTTCGCATCAAATTTGTCCAAGCACTTGCGTGAACAGAAGTGAAACTCCTGGCCGGCGAAGACCTCGGAATAACCGCGACCCGCTTCGACTTCCATGCCACACACCGGATCTTTCGACGGAAACTTTGTGGGACCTGATCCCATCCCTTCATCTCCATAATGATGGCCGTGCACGGCGTGTGAGCCACAGCCAAACCTCATCATGAAGTAGAACAGACCGGCGAACAGCAGAAACGAGATCACTCTGTCCATCTCGCGCCATAGCCCCAATTTTGCTTAAGCACTTTTGTGCGCCTGGCTTGACCTCTACAAAGTTGTAACCCCTCACACCCGCCACCCTGCGAAGGGACCTCCTCATTCTCAGTGTTGAGCTCCCAGTTTGGCCGCCATCTCGCGATGCATCCTCGCAAGCCCCTCGTCCTCATCTGCGATATTCAAGTAAGATCTCTGAATTATATCGCAGTCTTTCGCGCCCACGCGCGCATAGCCTGGTCCGGCACTCTGCAACGACGGCGACTGGACGTACTTGTTCCGCATTCTTTCGTGAGCCGCCGCCATGTCCTTGGCCTCTGCGGCTGCTTTGTCGTAGTACGCGGCGATCGCTTCGTGGTCGGGTGCGGTCTTTGCGCTGGAAATCATTTGCTCGATGTCTGCCGCGTGCGCGGATGGTGGGATGCCCCAACCTCCAATGACAATTCCCAGGAACGTCAGTACAACTGTAAGAACCTTTAAGCGCTTCATCTCCTTATCTCCTATTTTCTGGTTCCGCTCATGTTGCGGAATTTTCGCTGCTGCTTCGTTGTTCTTGGAAGTCATTCGCTCACCGCCTCTTTCCGCAGCCGAATCACGGCATCGCCACTAGTTAAGGACGCGGCTCTTCACATTTCCTTACACCCGAGCGACCGCCGCCGCGTTCCCCTTGACCTTTCAAGCTCAATTGGTGATTCGGTCTCGACCAGTTGCAAGTTGTGCCGTAACGATCGCAATCGGTTTCACAGAACGGTAAAAGCCTCTTCCTGAGCGCTCGCCTCGCCCGGAGCAAACGAACTGTGAGAGCATTGACGGAAATTGCCAGGTTCTCGGCAACGTCAGGCCGCCGTTCGCCAAGGAGATCTATGCGCCTGATCAAGTCCACGTGCTCCTGCTTGATCGCAGGCAGGGCGGTTTGAAGATATGGGCAGGTCGGTTCCTGCGTTTCGTGTTTCTCTGTTGCGAAGCCCGAGGCGTTGCTCGCGAGAAGGTCCGCGCAATGACGGTCCGCCGCACTGCGACGGTAATGATCGATCAAGGTCCGGCGGAGTACCTGCGCCATCCAGTTGCCTACGGCTTCGGACCTCTGGATCCCACAGGAGTGGGTCACCACCTTCAGACAGAAATCGTGCAGAATATCCTCGGTGTTCTCTGCCGTGCGGACGCGTCCTCGCAAGTAGCGACGCAGTTTGTCGTAATCGTCTGTCAAAAGCTTCAGTGTCTGTTGCTGAGCGCCGGTCGAGCCCAGACGCTTCGCGACCTCAACGCACTCTGTCCCAACTGAAATCGATCCCATCGCTCCCGCTCCTATGAATCAATTTGTGGCTCGACCAACGCCGATCGATTTCCGTGATGAAACCGACAGTAGCGTCGCGCACACGAGACCGCCGTCAACGGTGGCTCGCACTCAGGAGAAGCGCGGGATCAGATTAGAAAAGAATGCAGGGCGAGAAAGATTGGATGCCCAGGCGGCGGAGCATGCGGTAGCCCCTTGCGAACCTTGTCTGCGGGCGGCTTGACAACCGCCATCCGTATGACAACGACATGCCGAGCGGCAATCGCTGTTGAATCAGCGCCAGCCGAAAACCTTGCCCATCTGCCTGAATAGGCAAGTACGTTGAGCGCGGTCGCGAGTTCGCAGCATGCTTCATCAGGCAGCCCGCGCTGATCGTGACGGTGATTGCTCGTGCCGAAGGTGTGCGATTGCGCCTGTTGTCTAACTTCCATCCCTGAAGATAACGGAGGGGCGTCGTCGCACCCCAACAAAGCATGCAGATGAGGTGCTAAAACTATCGCTATGGCCAGGATCAGTGTGGAAAGCCCTTTATAGTCGCGCAGTCGCATCTGAGCTTTAGCAGGAACACCTGCTTAATTATAAGTCGGCGTCAATTCCTCAGAGTTTTGACGTATTCTTTCGACCTGACAGCGTGAAAGCAAGCGGCGTGCCGCCTCGCCGATAGCATTGCGACCGGACGATGTTCCACTTTCGGGACCATTGACTGGTGCCTAAACGCACCATCGTTTTTGGGAATGTCTCCAGGGGAGACAGATCTTCCCCCTTTTTAAGGTCGCCCGGCCTCCCCGGAAGCGGCCCGACGGTCATCTCGACTTAGCGAGGCCGGGCCTGACGCGACATGGCTTCGCTTGCATGGAAGGGCAGCCTAGAGGAGCCGCTGCCGGGCCTTGCTGCTCGGTTCAGTAGTAGTTGCATCCCTACTTCAACCCGACTGCCGGCCTGAAGCAATCAGCGGGTTCTAATCTGTTTCGCGCCTACCGCCTTTGAGGAGGTCGACTCTTGGGTCTCCGCACGGGTGTGCTCCTCATGTCCTCTTCACAGGCGCAGTTCAAAAAGCCGTGTGTGGGACACGTGGTACAAAAACGTTGGAGCGCGGACCGCAGAGCATTCCGTGCACGATGAATTCGGACGCCCAGGTTGTTCTCCGAAATTCTGAGAGTCTTCGCAACTTTCCTTCGCGACTGACCGAGCAAATCCACTTGCCATATAATCCGGCTGTAATCCGCAGGTAGCGTGGGCAAGATGCGATACAGGCAACCGCATACAGCCTGCTCCGCGTCGTCATCAATGCGCACTGTCGGGTCTCCCTCTCTCTCCAGTCGTTCCAGCGCAGATTTTCTTACACGGGCACGACGGTAGTGATCTACGAGGGTCCGGCGTAGAACCTGAGTTAGCCACCCACGCAACGCGCCCGGCTCCTTGATGGTTCGCGCGCTTCGAATGGCCTTCTGGTAGAAATCCTGTAGAATATCTTCCGCGTCGGCGATGTTTCCGGTCCGCTTTGTAACGAAGCGAAGAAACTCGCCATGACCCTCCCTCAGTGAGGCGACAACCGCCTCTTCCATCGAACGGCCTTTGCTCATCGGGGTAGCTCCGTGCTTCCCAATCCATAGCCCAGATGCGGAATGAAAGCAGGCACCGCGCTGGCGTAGCTGTCGTAGGGGTCGCCGAACTCCGCGCGCATCTGCTCTTGCTCGGTCTCCGCCAGACGCACATACATCCAGGCGAGCACCGGAAACATTATGAGCGTCGGAATCGTCGGCCACTGTAGGAGGAAGCCGAACATCATAGCGATGAACGCGACGTACTGCGGATGCCGGATGTATGCGTAGAGGCTAACAGACACCCGTATCGGCACCGCCATTGCTTGAATCCCGGACGAACCCGCACGACCAGGTGCCCGCCGGGGACTTCGACACTCGTTGGCGGAGCGGGATGAATTCGAAACCTCAGTATTGATTGTCCAGTCTCTAGATGAGCGGTCTAAATCCGCCGAGTCATTGTGCGGTTTGTGGGGTTAAGAGACGTTGATGACAGCGGGACGGAGTGATAACGACCCCACAGGACGTGCGCCAGCCCGCAACAATCTACCGAACTCCCTCGCTCGCCCCGCATGCGCGGACTACTTCCTGCCACGCGCCGTGGCTCGCTTGATTAGAGTCGCGGCCTTGCTTGCGTCAGCCTCGTTCTCGAAGCCGAACAGCGCCGAGTACCTTCGGCCCATCACCTGCGCCATCACGAAGCTCATGTTGATCCCCGCATCGCCGATCGCTTTGGTGATCGCGTGGCCGAGCCCCGACCGATTGTCGCCCTCGACCAGCAGGGTGGAGATGGACGAGGGTGCAAGACCCGCTGTTTGCGCCGCCGCGGCGGACTTCTTACCGGAGACCGGATACAGCTCGATAGCGGCTCTGTTCTCGCCGCCCGGGTAGCGATAGGCCATGACCACTTGCAGATCGGCGCCTGCTTCGGAAAGTAGCTGCAGGGTATTGGCGAGCATCCCGGGGTGGTTGTCGACCTCCCTGCGCCACAGAATGGCTGTCTTTACGGTGACGGCCATGGAGTTTCTCCTTCATGGATACGGTTAGCGGTGCATCCGCTCATGACTTGCAACTCCGGCGTCGTCGCTGCTCTTCGTGGTGGGCTATTGGAACCCTCGGTCGAAACGCCGAGCGTTTCGGTTCAGCCGTCGCCCGCAAGCCGGGCGTGTCACCCCAGTTTCTTAGGCTTTCGCGCTTGAGATTGTAGTATTCGCTCGTAGAGCCCGCGCTGCTTTCGCTTCACCATCTTCGCATCAATCCAACGTGCAATGGCAGCGAAGACCTCGGAGGGTCGCTTGTCTTTCATCCGAGGCACGGCACGGATATGCGAGGCCTTGAACTCTTTAGGCAGTTTCTTCAACACAGCTCGCCAATCGATTCGACCGGCGCCTTTTCCAGGTGCGCCACGCTCCGACCGGCTAACAGGAGCACTTCGCCGTTCAACGAGCGGGGCGAGTTTAGCCTCGTCATCTCGAAGCCGTCGCAGTTCCGACTCTTTGGTGCGGATCTCCTGAGCCAAGCTTTTCAGCACTTGGCGAGCTTTACCTTGAACCTGACGAAGGGCAGAGCGGGCTTGAGTAGCGATACCACGTGGCATTCGGTTGGTTTCTCCTGTAGCAGAAAATGGCGCTGCAAATGTATTCGCCGAAGCTACAGCGGCTACTGGTCTGGCGCAAGCGCGGCACGATGTTTCGCTGAAATCTATAGTTGATTCCCCAGCGCCTTCGACATCATCGACCGCAAGGATGTCAGAGTGCTGGTCGATGAACTGAGTCAGTAAACGATATGCCTGATTCGCGGCAGTAGTGTCGGCCAACTATTAACGTGCCGAAAGGCGGCCGCCGTGGCGCCGGGGCGCGCGCTTTGAGCGCTTCAGCGTACGGGCTCGATAGCGATCGTACTCGCAATAGAAGGTGAAGCGGGAGCCCGAGCTACACCAGGGCGCGCCAAGCACCTCAATTGGCGAAGATACAAGGGCCATCCAGCGCTCTATTGCGGTGTATAGTGCATACCCTCTATATCGGCCTCGCCGGATTCTGTTCCATGAGCAAACTGCTCATGAACTGATTAGTTCAATCGGAATTACCCGAAGCGATAACGCCATAACGACATCTGCCCAGTTGTTGGATGGATCCCAGCAAGGGTGTCCGCGACAAGCTGGAGATGGTTGGGTACTACCGCTCTAAGTTCGGTGTTGGTAATCGGGAAAAGGTCGCCGTTAAAAGTAGAGCGTACCCACTCGAACAACTTATAAGCCAGGATGTACTCCTGGAGGATCTGACCTAATTCTGCGACACCAAAACTTCTGCAACATGTCTCGTCCGACGCTCTGACGATCCGTCAAGTAGCGGACGACAATACATCTCCCCAATAGCGCCTGGGCAACATCTCGTGGTAACTTGGCGGCGCAGAGCTTCCGCTCAACTTCTTGTAAGTCCCTAAGTAGTTGAACGATCGACTCGCCCGTCGCGGCGAACTTTTTCTTCGTGAGCCCAAAACCTGCCGCTCGCCATCGCCAATCGGCCGGCGGCTGCTCGCGTCGCTGACGGAGAGAGGCCACTCGTATGTGTTGTAGAGGTCTATCCTTTCGGGAAAGACAATCCACAGGAGCGGTGCCACGCCCAAGGTTCCAGACGTCCCGATGCCAGGAAGCTACATCGCGAGGCGATGGCAACCGGTCGGCATATTTGAAAACGACTTCGAGGTGGGAACGATCTAGCCATATCGCGTCCGGCCTAAAGCTCGTTCGTACATCAACGTTACGGGCTCAAGCACCAAACCAGGCGCAGGTTCATCCTCGAGGAGAAAAGCCGGTCGCTCCCAACGCAGCCAAGAGAGGTGCTGGGCGATTCATGGGGCGCGTCCCGCTTGCGTCACTAAGGGAAAGAGGAGCTGTGAGTGTACGCGTGCAGTTCCCAACAGACCTCGCCCAAGCCTATCGATCAGCGGCCGAGAGGGACTGTGACGACCGGCCCGTCCTTCAGAGACGGCCCCGTCTTAGTGGGATAGATTGCCGCGGACCCCAGTTCGATTTGAATTCTGCTTTGCGCCAGTGCAAGCCAGGGTTTCCTGTTGCAGCTTTTGAAGATGGCCTCTGATACTGGCGCTAAAGCCGAGACAGTGATGCCGACGCGAGCCACCAACCCACCTATTACGGCCATGGCAGCCAAATCGCCGTGAGAGAAAGGAGCTCTTCTCGGACGACGAGCCAGCGCAGGCAGAACTCTACGCCAGTGGCGCACAGTTTCCGGCGACAAAATCTAGGACCTTTCGCACCTGAGCCCGCGTGAAATTGACCGGAATCATGGAAGATTCATAGACCAAATAAACTGTTGTTAGCAACAGCTCATTTTGTGCCTCTCAGGCGGTTGGAATTCTCGCAAATCTCTGTCTCCGCTCCGCCACCTGCTGGTAAAAGAACATGCTCTTTTTGAAGAGCCGACGACTTTACATTGCCGATACGAGTCAGGCCGCGAGTCGTTCGTAGCGATGATGCAGACCGCCGATTTGCGGGACGGCGATGGCGCTGGGACTACCAACAGCCAGAGTGTCTCCGGAAATGATTCGCGGCACTTCCCGATGCCCACCCGTCCCAGCGCCGGCTCCGTGGAGACCCGTGATCATCGTCGTAAAGCCGATCGTCGCTCGACTGTTCCAAATGCTGGGAGTCGCGCGCACTATAGTATTCGATTCTCTGCGGCGGCTTGCAGAGCGCAAGCATGAGCGCTTCGGCGCGATCGGGTGACGGCACCCCTCGCGCGCGGGCTTTTTCTTTCGCTTCGATCTTGATCCGCCCCTGCGAGTCCAACTCATACAGGAGCCCCGACAGCTGCCCGATGGTCTCCTCGTCCACCAGACCCTCGACCAAGTCACGTTCGAAGGCATCGGCAAGTGTTTGATAGAAGCAGGCCTTCAGATTCACGAAGCGCCGCGCCGGATCGTTCTCTCCCATCTGCGGCCTGCTCTCGCACGGCATGCCAACATTGACCATCTCCACGGGGAAGCGGCAATCGCGCAGATGCAGCCCGAAATTATGACCGATGCCGACCGCATCAACCCTCACGAGGGAAAGACGGGTCCGGAATTCACTAAGCAAGCTGACCACCTGTCCGCGGGTGTCCTCACCCCGCCAAGCTTTCATCCGGATGATTTTCGGGCGATCGCTTTTGAACTCGCAGACGTACACAACTGTCTCCGCCTCTCCACCTCCGACGTCAACGCCAGCAATCAAAGGGCCCGACCCTGCATCGGTGATCGGATTCTGCAATGACTGCTCCCGGGCCCGCTCCAGCCATTTCATTTTGAAGAGTGCGTTCTGGGCCTGATCCGGAAAGCGCGCGAGCACCCGCGACAGCCAATTCGGTGAGCTACTCTCATTCCCGTGCCACCAGGCCAGGTATTGCTCGAACACCCAGCGCCTGGTCACTAGTTGCGGAAACGGGTTGTGGTCGAGAGGACCGCCGCCGGCCGGATCCATGGCCAGGAGCTGCTCGAGGTTGAGCCCCTTCAGATTGGGCGAATCGAACGCATCAATCGAAAGACACTTCCACAGACCTCGTTCCTTGGTGAATGCATCGAAGAACGGACCAGACGGAATGGTTGGGTTGCCGGCCATGACCGTATGAACCCTGCCGCCCGCCATGGTTCCCGCAATCGCGTCGAAAATTCCCGGCTCGATCCCCGGTGCTTCGTCGGCGATGATCAGCACCTGCTTGCCGTGAAACCCCTGAAAGTTCTCGGCCTGATCGGTCGAGAACCCGAGCGCGAAATTGTTCTCGTCGCGGAACTTGAGCTCCGTTGTCTTGAGCTTGGGAAACGGCACCTTCGCGTGATCGACCAGGCGGTGGATCTCAAACCAGAGCTGGGTGCGTACCTGCCGCAGCGTGGGCGAGGTGGTAAGCACAATGCCTTCGCGGTAACGCGCCAGCCACCAAAGAGCCGAGACCGCAAGCGTGAATGTCTTGCCGACCCCGTGGCAGGCTTTGATCGCGGTGCGGCGGTGCGACTTGATCGTCTGAAGGAGCTCGACCTCGCGCGCCCAGAGGTTCAGTCCAAGAACGTGGCTTGCAAACAGCACCGGGTCCTGAATCACCCTGCGTGCGTATTCCTTCTGGTCGGTGGTAAGTTCGGGCCTTTCATTCTTCATCGTTGATGGGTCCTATCGCCTCAAGCAGCTGCACAAGGGTTAGTGGCTTCCCGTCCTTGCCGGTCAGCTCGTGGCGCTGCGGAGCTGCGTAGCCGTTGATTTGTGCGGTGTGGCGGAGCACTTTGACTCCCGCTTCGACTGAACGCGGATTGCCCTTGCGGATGCCGGACTGCAGATTCAGGAACATCTCTTCACAGCGGGCGGAGTCGAGCTTGCGAAATTCCTCCATAGCAAGCGACGGCTCCCGCGCGACCGCTTTCTTGAATGCCTTATGACAGGCCTGTCGAGAGATCTGAAAATCAGGCGGGAACGTCGTGCCGTCGAGCATAGTCACGATCGCCTGCGCATGGCGCCGCCCCACGCGGGTGATCTGTTCGGCAATCGCGTCGAACGATAGCCCCATGCGCTTGAGGTGAATTGTCTCCGCCTCGACCCATCGCGCCCTTAAAACCGCTTCTGACACGACCGCCGGCTGTCTTGCACCCCGCCAGGCTCCATTCGGATGGCGCTTCATCAATGATCCGCCAGCCCCGGCTTGAGACCGATGGCGGCCATACGCTCCAACGCGACCGCAACGAACGGCGGCGACTTTTCAATCGCATAACATCGGCGTCCCATCTGTTGCGCCGCGACCAGTTGCGACCCGCTGCCGGCGAACGGCTCATAACAGATATCGCCGGGTTCCATGTGCATCTCCATCGGTAGCGAGAACAGCCTGCAGGGCTTGGAAGTGGGATGTGCATCCGTCTCGACCTCAGAACTCGGAACCTCCCACACCGTCGTCGGAAACTCGCCCGCCGTCTGACCGAGATGCGCTCTCCGAGTCTTGGGCTTTTCGCCTTTGATCCAGCCGAAAAAACAGGGCTCGTGCTGCCACAAGTAGGTCGAGTAAGTCAGCACTGGCCGACTTTTGACCCATATGACCTGTTGATGCACGAACGCGCCGAACTCGTTCCACACGCGCTCCACCATCGATTGGCGCTTGCTTGCGTGCCAGAAGTACCAAGCGGCGTTCTGGCTGATCGCATGCTTGATCGCCATCTTCACGAAGCCCCGATAGAGCTCCAGGCCTGCCTCCTCGGCGTTCTTTATGTCCGCGCTTCTCGCCTCCACGTACAGGTTCGACCAGTCCTTGTCTCGATTCGCGGCGCCCCTATTCCCCCAGCTTTGAGGGTGCGAACCGCCGGTATAGCCGACGGCATACGGGGGATCGGTCGCGAATAGGACCGCTCGTTCTTCACCCATTAGCCGAGCCACGTCCTCAGCCTTGGTTGCATCGCCGCACAGCAGCCGATGCCCGCCAATCCGCCAAAGCTGGCCGGCCTTTGTGAGCCACTTCTTCTGCAGCTCGCCGGCCTTGTCGAACTGTGCCGAGGGCTCAACCTGCGGATGCACCAGCCCCCACAATTGCTTGCCCGCGGTGCGCAGCAACAGTACCTCAACCGCTTCGCTGTCGGCCCTGACCGTCCGAAGGAGCGCCTCAATTCGATCTGAGTCCGACTCAGCCATCGCGGCCAGCGGGTCGAGGGTCAACAGGATCTTGTCGGCTTCTTCGTCGCTGACATCGAGGACGAGAACCGGCACCAAAGCATCGGGTGTAGTTTCTGCTCGCAAATGACCGTCGACGATCATCAGCCTTCCGTCCGGCAGCTCGCGGGCGAGCAGCGCGTCGGCATACCCGATCTCCGTCAGAAGAGCGCGGAGCGCGTCCGCCTGAGCTCTGGGATGTCTCCGCCAGTTCTTTGGATTAGGGACCAGATCCCCCGCTCGCACCCGGCGAAAGTCCTTGATCCGGTCCCTAATCTGTAACGGCGTTCCCTCGCGAGCCTGGTTTGCAGTCACGCGGCCGGTCGATTGGCGCTCGCTGTCAAACTTCGAGACGGTTCCCCTCGTTGCCACCTTTCATTCCCCTGACTTAAACAAGTCGGAGCGCCGCCCCGCGATCTGACACACGATCACGCTGGGCGTTGCAGCTTTCGACGCGCGGCGCTCATTGCGCCGTGATCAACACGATGTCCGCCTCAAGCTGAAAAGAAAACTAATCGAGCGTCAACTTCAGCGAGTCCGTGTGGAAGTTGACGACCGCAAGGTGAGCTCGATGTATTCCGCTAGCTCGATAATCGCTTTGCGGATTGTCTGCCGCCCGCCGTTGAATTTGTAAGAGGAGTGCTGCGCGATTGACGCGAACGATTCACTTTTGATTTGGTATCGCGCCAACCAGTTGAAGTGCTCGGCTTCTCTCCTGCGTGGCGCACGTTTCAAGCCGCCGGCCAAAGCGCTCGCCTCGATCTGATCGCAGTAGTCTTTGGCGGCTTTGGCTGCCTGTTGGACCACGTATTTTATGAAATCGCTACGGCGCCGCCACGTCGGATCATGGTAAAACGGCCCCAACTTGAGCGGCTCAATCCGGAAGGGGAAGAACCCTGCGAAGATACCGGTGCCTTCAAACTCCCAGCCTTCGGCTCCTGGATTGCTGGCCCACCAACGCAGGGTGTCGTGCGCAAGCAGCACGCACCATCGGTCAGTTAGGTGCCAGCGCTCCGCCCACGCTGATAATGCACGTTCATCGTCGATGGCTACCTTCCGCAGCGTTGAGAGTAGCTCTGGTTCGTGCTGTGCGGCGTGCACCAGAAAGAGGCGCCGATGCGTATCAGCGGCTCCAGGCACCAACGCGGTCCGTCCGTCAGATGAGAATCCCGGTACATAGAAATCGCCCACGGGCCAGGCAAGCCCCGGTGAGGAGATCATGCCTCCTCCCGCCACTGGTTTCACTCTCCACCTCCCATCACGGACACTGTCCACAATTGGAATAGATTATGGCAGGCGGCTAAGCGCAATGGAGGCAGTTCGGGTCCCGCTCGATGATCGTCTCGCGAATCATCTCCCGAGCTTGCGCGCCCAGCCCTGGAGACCGGCGCTCAGTCAGCTTGTCTGAGTTTGAACGCCAGACGCGGTCTCGCTGAATCGATTACAGCGTTCGCGAACCAGCTCAGAAGGCTTGCCTGAGAACTAGGAGATCATTTTTGACGGCTCGCTCATTCGACGTGAGCTCCGTGATCAGCTCCGATTGAAACGCGGCTTGATCAATAAATCGCAAAAAGAAGTCGACTAAAATCGCGTTGTACTCGTCGCAGCGGAGACTCGTGCCGCTCCGGTACTATGTTGGAAACATTCAGACCATATCGCTCGGCGTCCAGCACCATCGCGACGCTTTGACGGCCTTCGTCGGAAGGTCGAATGAAGACGTATTGAACCTCGCCCGTCCTTTGACAAAGTTCGCGCTCTCGAGCGCGGTCGCGAAACCATCCGTCGTCGAGCAGCTTTTCGACGCGCGCAATCAGTGCGCCGATTTCCTGCTGGTCGCCGGAAATTCTCAAGTCCCGGAAGACCCCGGCATCAGGCGAGTCCACCGCTCCTAGACTCCTTTGCCTTTGTCCGTCGCTTATCCGCCAGCAAAGTATGGCGCCGGCAAAGCTACCCGCGTGCCCGGGCCGCGCCGCGCCATTACCAATTAGAATATGCCGATTTTGTGGAGACACGAGCGATTCGACCGTCAACTTCGGCAGGATTCGTTGAAGTTGACGGTCGAAGTGTGAGAGCAGGTAGTCGGCCAAGTTCACGACTGCCTTGCGAACCGTTTGCGTGCAAGTCCGGCATGTAGAAGTCGCCGTCCCCCACCAAGGCGTAGCAACAGCTTCCCTTTGTTCTCTTCCGCTGCCTTCCACCGCCCACCTCCTCACGCCGCTTCCCGCTTCTCCCTCAAGCCCATGTCATCAGCACGACAGCCGCCTGAATGTTTCATCGGCCAGCGCTGCAGGATCTTTCCAAATAGCCAAACAGATGCGACGCTGGCGGGAACTACTTCTGTGTATACCCGGACTGAAATTGTTGAAACGGGTGGCCTACTAGTTGTCTTGCACGAACGGTACTCTGTCAAACCGGAGTGAAGGTACATCAGTCGGGCCGGGGGCATTGCAGGGACGAATCTCGACGCGTTAGCCTCGTTCGAGAGCGATGATTTCCGAGGGGCCAGAAGTGAGAACGCGCGATGGCGTCATTGTTTAGAAAATAACAGCGTTTGAAGATGGAGCCGCGCGCGTCAACCACCGGGCGTCAACCGCCGCTTGTCAACCACCGTATGGGTGTCAACCGGTTGACAGGTTGACGCGGAGACGAGTTCGCATCAGACTGCGTCATCCGCCATCGAGTCCTTCTCGGTTTGCAATTCCGCGAGAAATGATCGAAATACGCGACTGCGCGGCTGATTTCGCACAGCTTGCGGCAGCGGAGAACGCTCCGAACCGCGGATTCGGCCGATTTGCGGCTCGTTTTATCCGCAGAAATCAAATTCGGGGCCACGAGAAACATGCCTGCCTGCCTGTTCTGAGCGTGGGCACAAACGGAAATCCAAACGCAGGGAGCGGCGAACCTTCAGGATCAGTCAGCGAGAACTCGCAGCTGCTTATCCCATTCGGTCGGGGACCTAGCCGCGCAGATATTCCGCCCTCGCTCTCGGGATGTGCGCCGCCGATGACGTCGCCCCTGATGAATTAGGGCGGCGCGCTTTGCCCCAGGATCAGAAAAAGGCGACGGTGCGCAGTTCGATGCTCTCGCGAGGAGCCGCATTGGGCGGCGCCATCGGATCGCGAAAGGCCGAGTGCGGCACGCAATTGGCCCGGGCTCTGTCTGTCGAATCGAAGCATTTAAAGAGCATCGCTTCCTCGCGCGTCATGCGCGGGAAATAGCACCAGCGATGTCCCGGACTGAACGTGATGTTGTAGATCTCTCCCTTCCGGTCGGCATAAATGAGGTCGGTCGCAACGAGATCCGACTGCTCGACGCTCTGTGCGTCACAGACCGCCAATGCGTCATCTTCGACCGGTCCCCGGATCGGCCGCCAGACGTTCACAAACATAAAACGGCGCTTGAGCCTGTCTTCGGCGTCCGCCGGGAAAAGGTCGCGTACGCGGTGCGGAGCCGACCAGAGGGTATAATCGGCGTGCGCGAACCTGGCTGGAGGAAAAGCGCCAGTCCGGCTGCGATCCGACTTCGACGCGGAACGCAGGTTGCAGTCAAAAATCGCCACAGTGGCTGCACCGGTCAAATCTTTGACCAGTCGCTCGATCTCCGGGTAATAGACCGCGCGCATCTCGTGCTCGTCATAGAAGTCCCGCACCGCACTATGGCTGGAGAGCAGCACGAATCCTTCCTCTTTTAGACTGGGTTGCCTATCCCAGGCGCGGGCGTTGTGAATGATTACCGGTCGTGGCGCCGATTGCCACGATATCTCGGCCGTGCCGTGCGGCGGCGTGCACAGGTAGCGGCGCGGTTTTTCGTCCATGGGAACCATGTAAGTTATAGTGCTGGCGACGGTGTCCATCTCGCCGGCCTGGCTTGTGGCTGTTCCCGTTTTCATTTTCCTTCCTGACCTAAAAAGCGGTTGAACCATGTCACGGCCTGGTTGGCGGACTCCTGGAACCATTGACCGGCGTAAATTTGGTAATGCGTAATGGGTAATACCACTAGTTTCTTCGGTTCGCCGGCGGCATCGTAGAGCCGCTGGTAACCATGGAGCGGACAGACGTTGTCGTCGCGCGCAGCGATCAGCAGCAATCCGCGAGGCGCGATTCTGTGAACTATCTCGATTGGTTTATACTCGAGGGTCTTTTCCCAGGTTTGCCAGGAGAGTGTGCACCGCATATGCGGATGGGCTTGCAAGGCCTTGGTCATGAACTCCCGCGAGTGCTCGTTCCGCAGCGCCCGCTCGAAGGGGTCGATGACGTCGCCCTGACCCTTCAACACCCGCGCTCGCCGGTCTTCTGCGAGCTGCCGGTAAAGTTCGGCGCGTTCCGCATCGCTCCGTACGCCGAGCAAAAACGTGACCCCGTCTTCGAACCCAACTTGACCAACCGCTGCCTTGACTCGCTCGTCGATTGCCGCAACATACGGAGCATGCGCGCCGCCGTAACTTGTCCCCCATAGCCCGAGTCTTTGTGGATCGACCTCGGGCTGTGCTTCCAGCCAGGTAATCGCGTTGCGTATATCGTCGACCTGTTCGAGCGGCAGGAGCCGCCACTTGCTCCCTTCGCTGTCGCCGAATCCGCGGTAATCGAAAATCAGAGAGGCATACCCTGCTTCGGCAAACGTTTGCGCATATTCCGGAAGCATGAGTTGGCGGACGCCAGTAAAGCCATGACATAGCACGATGCCCGGACGCTTTTGACCGGGTTCGAAGTCGGCAGGCAAAAAGAGATCGGCCGCGATTCGAGAGCCTTCGCTGTAGAAGCTTACCGGTCGTCTGACTGACATGCAGCTTCTCCTACCAGTCCTAGGCCGCGTGGCCGGCGGATTCGCTGATCGGCGGCGCGAGCATGATCATTACGGTCCGCCGGCGTGCTCGCCGAATTCGATCGCCGTTCCTTGCGCAATCGCCGCGCTCGGCCACAACTATCCTCCGAGCGTTATCGGAGGATTCTCGTTGAATCGTGCCACATCGCTCGGAATCGGAGCCCATGGCTGCGCGCTGTTCAGCCAAATCGCGATCGTAGGTTTTGCGAGCTTTGGCTCATCCAGGCTGCCAACCGCCAGGACAAAGACCACACCGTTTTTGGCGAACAACGGCGCGCCGCAGTTACCGCAAAACTCTCTGGTTACTTCGTTGCCGCTGTCCGCAACAACCCGGTAACTCTTGGGCATACCTTGAAGAAGCTTCACAGACTCGGCCGGTACCACGGCATAGTTACAAAACGGTCCGCCCGATGCCTTCTGGCAATCACGGCAGTAACAGTATGAAACCGCAAGCGGTTCGCAAAAGCAGCTGTAGCGAATTGCCCCGCAGCGGCATCCTCCGCTTAGATCCTTCATTTTGACCGCTCCTTTGTAACTCGCTGGGTCTGACCCTTCGCCACACGAGCACTCAACTCGCCGCCCAGGTCCTCTGACCGGCGCCATTGCTTCGCATCACAGTCTCCGGTGGTTGCGAAGGCTAGCCGGAGGAGATAGCCGGATTTTTCGCGAAACGCTCGATTTCGCATGGAATCGGAGCCCACGGTTGAGCGCTGTCCACCCATATGGCCATTGATGGCTTTATGCCCGCCGGGTCATCGAAGCTGGCGGCCGTCACCGCAAAGATATTCTCGGTCCACGCGAACAGCGGCGACCCGCATTCGCCGCAGAACTCGCGCGTAATAATCCTGCCGCTGTCGTTCTGCACGGTGTAGCAAGTGGTCTGACCACTGCTCCGGCGCAGCGCGTCACGCGGAATTAGGACGAAACACCCGACCGCACTGCCGGAGGATCTCTGACAATCGCGGCAATAGCACAGAGTAGTCGCTATGAAGTCCGCCGTGCACTCGTAGCGAACCATACCGCATCTGCAACCCCCAGTTGTAAGCACTGCCATGGTACTTCCCCAAAAAGCCTTTCAGACTTCCCCGAAGAACCTCTTCTTCGGCGGATCCCCGTAATCAGGCTAGCTAACGTCTCATTCGCGGCCGCGAGTCGATCGCGCCGGGCTATCACTGAACGCCGAACACTTCTTCCACCGCCTCCCTGATAGGAGCGAACGCAGTGCCCGGCGCGTGCGTCATGCGGTTGTGACAGATAGCCACGGCAAGGCGGGCATCGGGATTCGCCCATGCTATCGAGCCACCCGCTCCTGGATGGCAGATGGTCCGCGGGCTGCGCCCGACCAACTGACAGGGATCCTCGGCCGCGGTTTCCGAGCCGCCCAGCCAAAACCCGGCCATCCCCACTCTGGCCGGATAGCCCAACACGCGATCGGGCTTGTCGGTATCGGCGCGCGGCACGCTGAATGAAGCCACCCGCTCTCGCGACAGGAGCCGCACGCCGTCTAATTCCCCGCCGTTGGCGAGCATCGCGAATAGTCGGCAAGCGCCGCGAGCGCTCATGATTCCATTGGCGCCGGGGATACACGCGCGGCGCACATCGCTGCGCCCGAAGATCTCCTCCTTGGTCGCAACTTGCGGCGGTATAGCGGCAAAGATCGGCGACTCCGGCGACAGCGGCCTGTTCGGAGCGTTGACCAGGCGCGCTAGCCGCGCTTCCAGCTGCGCTGGGATTCCGACCCAAAGGTCGTCTATCCTCAGCGGTTCGCAGATCTCCTGGCGGACGAACTGGCCGAACGGGCGGTGCTTCGGATCGGTGCGGCGCACGCACTCCGCGATTATCCAGCCGAAGGTGTAGCACATGTAGCCGTTGGCGGTTCCGGGCGGGAACAGCGGCTTCAGCCGGGCCAACTGCTCAACCATCCAGTCATAATCGCTCATAAGCTCGGGCGTTACGCCCGCGGGCATTTGCGGGATGCCCAAACGATGGCTCAGTGCGTCGCGGATGGTGGCGCGGTCTTTGCCGTTGGCAGCAAACTCCGGCCAGTAACGGGCGATTGGCGCCTCGTAGTCGACCAGTCCGCGCTCCGCCTGAATGTGCAGACTGACCGCCGTCACCGCTTTGACGACGGAAAAAACCGGGAAAAGCGTGCTTCGATCGACACGCCGTCCGCTGGCCTGATCGGCGATTCCACCCCACGCGTCGACCACCAGCTCACCGTCAAGATAGGCGGCGACTTGAAGACCAACTTCGCCCCTTTCGCCAATCGCGCGGTCAACGGCGCGTTGAAAGATCTCGTTTGCCTGCGAGATTTGTGTGGCGGTCATTTGTTTCGTCGTTCGCTCACGACAATGAGGCCGCATCTGCCGCGGCATTGTCGGGCCCCGCACCTTCCGAGCGAGGCTAGCTCCTTTTCTTCACGGGTGAAAGCCAGGCGTTAGTCAAACGCGGCCCAGACGCGCTGAAGTGATCGAGTCGCCGCGTTTCGCACGACCAATGCTAACCCAAAGTGAAGTGAGATGAACAGCGATGCGGGTGCAGCCGCCTCCCATCGAAAATCAATTCAGCAGTTCGCGGCTGACACGATGCGGCGGTTCGGAGTGGTAGAGCGATCGCCACTGCTGCTTCAGCTCTCTGATCGGGAGCGATCGAAGGCCGGCGAGTTTGTGGGAAATTGCCTCTCGTGACTTGGGTGTGTCCTGTCCTGCATGCGTTGCCCTTCCTCCTCTGGGGCAGACACACACATTGCTCTTGGTGGGACAGACAGCCAGTCCTGGATTAGGCGTTTAGGGATTCGATCCGGTTTTCACAATTTCATTCGCCTTTGAATCGCCTTAACCGTGGGTTGCCGCCGAATCGCGCCAACGGGCGCTGTCCCCCATTGCTCCGAATAACGTTGGAAAAGTATGGGACACCATTCGCTTCACGCGCCGAACAGAGCGAAACATGCCGGCGAGCCCTTACGGATCAGGAGATATAGCGGAATGGAACACGCGAAATTGGCAAACGGGAACGGGCATGAAGCACGGATCGGAGGCTCTGCGTCATCGGCTCAAGTTTAGGTTTTCTCGAGGTTGTCTTCTTCCGAACCGCCTTCTTGCCGCCCGACCCGCCCAAGGCCGTGCAACCACAGGTCGCACGAGTCAAGGCCTGGCACCCTCTCCCGCAGCGGCCGCGATGATGCTAATGTCTGGCGTCATCGAGCCGGCGGCTGCCGGCCGCTGAGCTTATATCATTCAATTTACGAGGCCTCATGTCCCTCCAGCATCTTTTCGTGTCCGCAATCCTCCTCGCATTCGCCGCAGTGCCGTTGGCTTCCCAGCCCGCCCAAGCCGCCGGCGAGGTCACCACGCCCAGTGGCCTGCGCATCATCGACGTCAAGCTGGGGACCGGACCGGTGCCATACGCCGGCCAGACCGTGACGGTCAATTACACGGGCTGGCTGTTCGTCAACGGCAAGAAGGGCAAGAAGTTCGATAGTTCGCTCGACAGGGGGCAGCCGTTTTCCTTCACGCTCGGCCAGGGCCAGGTCATCAAGGGCTGGGACGAAGGCCTCGCCACCATGCATGTCGGCGGTAAGCGCACGCTGATCATTCCGCCGGACCTGGGCTATGGCGCGAGCGGCGCCGGCGGCGTCATCCCGCCGGGCGCCACGCTGATCTTCGACGTCGATCTGCTCGGCGTAAAGTAGCGGTCGCTCGCACGCCGGGCGAGTAAGGGACGACCGCCGAGCAGCTAAAATTGGGGATGGGTCGGACGGATCCCCATGCAAGGCTTGTGGGAATCTGGCGTCCGGCTCCAACGCGTCCCTCCAATGACGCGGCCCACTAGAACACGCCGCTCGGCTCACGAGATCGGCCGATCCTCCGGTGCGGCCAGATAGGCATGAAGCGCCGCTACCACTTGCGCGCCTTCGCCGACGGCAGCAGCCACGCGCTTGACCGAGCCGGCGCGGACATCGCCCACTGCGAACACGCCGCTGCGGCTGGTCGCGAGTGGCGGCCGATCGATTCGCAGTTCAGTGCCGGTGCGCACAAAGCCCTTGTTGTCCAGCGCTACGTCGCAGTGCGACAACCAGGAAGTGTTGGGGTCCGCACCGATGAACAGGAACAGATGGCGGATATTCCGCCGCGTCTCTTCGCCCGAGCGGCGATGGCGCCAGCGTGCCGCCTCGAGGATGCCGTCCTTGCCCTCGAGCGCGACGACCTCGCTATCGACGACCAACTCGACATTGGGCCGTGCGGCGATACGCTCGATCAGGTAGCTCGACATCGAGGCCTCCAGCCCCGGACCGCGCACGATCAGCCATAGTTTGGCGACCTTGGCAGCCAGATAGACAACCGCCTGGCCGGCCGAGTTGCCGCCGCCGACCAGGACGACCTCCTGAGCGTCGCAGAGGTTCCGCTCCAGTGGCGATGCCCAGTAATGGATGCTGGTGCCCTCGAAGCCGTCGAGATTATCGATGGCGGGACGGCGATAGCGGACTCCGCTGGCGATAACCACGGAACGGGCGCTCGCTCGTTCCTCTCCGCGGAGGGTCAGCAGGAACCGGCCATGGCCGCGGTCGGGCGCACTCTCCAGTGAGACCACTTCATCCGGGATAGCCACAGTGGCGCCGAATTTCTGGACCTGGCTATGAGCCCTTCCCATCAATGCCATGCCACTGATTCCGGTCGGAAAGCCAAGATAGTTCTCGATCCGCGCCGATGCGCCAGCCTGGCCGCCGAAGGCGCGGCTGTCCAGGACCAGGACCGATAGACCCTCGGATGCAGCATAGACCGCGGTCGCCAGTCCGGCTGGGCCGGCTCCGACGATCGCTACGTCATAGACCCGATCCGGATCGATCCGGACCACCATACCGATATTCCGCGCCAGCTCGTGTTCGGAAGGGTCCCGCAGCAGCTGCCCGTCCGCACAGATAACTATCGGCAGCTCCGCCTCGGTGACGTGAAAATGTTCGATCAGTGCGCGCGCCACTTCGTCGATATCGGGATCGACATGGTGATACGGCTGGCCGTTGCGGGCCAGAAAACCCTGCAGGCGAAGAACTCCCGCCTGCGCGGCGCGTCCGACGATGATCGGGCCGGCGCCCTCTTCGATTAGGCCGACGCGCCGCAGGATCAGCGCGCGCATGATCTGCTCGCCCAGCTCGGCCTCCGCGATCAGCAGGGCCCGCAACCTCTCGGCCGGGATCACCAACGCCTCGACGGCCGACTTGGCGTGGGCGTCGACCAGCGCCGGGCGACCCGAGAGTTGGTTGAGTTCCGCCACGAATGCGCCCGCCCTTTCTTCGACGATCAACTGCGCATGGCCCTGCGCGTCCTTGCGGCTAACCGCCACGCTGCCCTTCAGGATGATGAACATCCCCAAACCGATTTCGCCGGCCCGAAAGAGCGAGTCCCCTTCGGCATAGGCGGCGACCGTGCCGAACCGTCGCAGACGTTCGACCTCATTCGGCTCCAGCACCGGGAACATCTGGTCGCGCCGCATTTCAAGTGTGGAATTTGCCATGACCGGGTCACCTAGAATATCACTCCAATATCGGCGAGAAAAACGGAGAATTGAGCGAACTGCGATGCCAGCGACGAACGCGAGTCGGTAGCCTCGTTGCCGACCCTGCCGAAGCTGGCGAAAGACGTATCGATCGATCTTCGCCAGACTATCGGTAGTCTGCGAAGAAAGGACATCTACGTTTCCAATGTTGTTCCATCGAGGCTGTATGCCGCGGCGGGTGGCACACGGTTTTGCTGACGATATTTTTTCTGCTGTGGCGATTCGAATGTGGGTATTCCGACAGCACCCGGTGGATCGCGACTGAGTTGATTCGTGTCGCATCTACTCATTGTTTTGCGGAGAATAGAGCGCGCCTTGAGAAAATCCTCCTCACCTAATACACCTGGTTTCGAGCGAACAAATTAAGGCCCCAGGGCGATGGGCCGTGCCAGGTAGGGGGGCATGTCGCTGTTTGGCATGCTGGTTTACTTTCCAACGATAGTCTCTGATGGAGGCGCTCCGGCCGCGGATTGCGATGCTGGAGATCCTCCGTCGTCGGACACAGGCGAATCACTTCGCCGTACGGTAGCATGCGCTCTAATAGCACCTCCCGGAAGTATCCCGAGCAGCTATGGGAGCGGCGCCCTCTGCCGCCGCGAAGAGAGATGAGGACCATGAGGGATGTTGAGTCCTACGCCGCGCCGACCCCGAAGGTATTATATATTCACGACGATCTAAGCGATTATGTCTCCCGGCAGTACGGACAGGCATCGCCGGCCTGGCGTCTCACGCGGGAGATCTTCGCGGCTGTGTGCCGGGATCCAAGACGCGTGGTGCTGCTAACTCTCGACTCTCAAATGGCGCCATTACTAGCGCACGGCAAGTATGCCCCCTTTGCGCTGGCGATCGGCATCGGTCGAGCCGGTGAACGTGTCGCGCAACAAATACACGCGCACACAGGCTGGTTCCCCGAGATCTCGCGTGTCGACATCACCCGTGAGGAAGACGGCCACGGCGGCTATAATGTCGTCACGACTACCGGGATCCCCTTATCGCAGCAGCTGCCGGCTCTTGATACGGTATCCTCCCTGGCAGTGGTTGATGATACGGTCTTTTCCGGCCTGACAATGCGCACGGTTTTACTGGCTTTGCCAGCAGAGGTGCGGCCCCGCACTCAGGCCTTTTGCCTGCGAGGTGTCGCAGCGTCGCTGATGAGTATTGCGGGGTTATGCTCTATTGTGATCGGGTTTGCGGCGCCCGGGCGGTTGCTGGACGAGGTGAGTTTCATCAACGCTAGCGGGTTGGTAATGCGTGTTGCCATTCGACACCCGGAGCAGCCGCCACAGGCGTTTTTCGAGCGTCCCATGTGGATGCATGCCTGGTTTCCCGGCTGTGCTGATGAGGTCATCGCTTTGTGCCAGCGCCTGAACGCTATCCTGGAGCCAGACGGCCGGCCGGCTCAGTTCCCCTGAGAAGCTGACGGCAGTCAGTACGCTTATGGCAAAACCCTCGCACCATCCTCCATCCCGTTGACTCGCGCTGGCCCTTCCATGTCGTTGTCAGCGTTGGTGCCGGTCCGGTCTTCGAGGCTCTCTCTGCCAAAACCAGCGGAGGGTCAGCGGAAAATTGTGTATGAAGTCGTAAGTCTGGACAACCCGTTGATGCGCCTGATGCCGAATGATGGCCTGAGCCTCTGGGGAGAAATCGAGCACTTGGCGTAGCGCCTGGGTAACGTGCTGACAGGACAAGAAATCGACAAGAAATCCCGTAAAACCTGGCTCGATTTGATCAACGAATCCGCCCGCGGTCGAGGCCACAGTGACGGGCCCCTTTTCCCGTGCCCACAGCGCGACTTCGAGCGGGATGTTAGAGAAGGTTTCGTGTCGCGACGGAACCACCACTATTCTTGTCCGAGCCCATTGGCACAGGGCACGGGGTAAATCACGCGTGAACACCTTGATGTGGGTTGCCCGTATGGCGTGCTGTTGCAGCAGTTGATCGTACAGCCGTTGTTGTGAGTCGTCATTGTTGTTCGGCACCGAGATGAGTACGAAATGTACCCGGTCACGCAGCGGCGCAAGGGCGGGAATGAGCCGCTCAAATCCTTTGATCGGTGCAGCTCTGCCGAATGCCAACACCAGATCCGCATCGAGAGGGATGCCATAAGACTGCAGCGTTGTGCGCACGACCATCTCGTCCTGTAAGACAAAGCTGGGGTCGTCCACGAGAATGCTCGAAGTGTAAGGTGCGAACTGTCCAGCCGACAGCCGGAAGTGCGTCTTGAGGTGCGAGGTAAACGACGGGCAAATGTCGGCTAGCGCTACCCGCGAACCGGGCTGTGAAGCCTCAAGCCCTTCCTGTTCCCAGACAACCTCTGCCGCGTCAGGCCTCTCCCAGTCCCGAATAAACGCGGTGCTGTAGAGCACCAAGAGTATATCGACCTGAGGCGCCAGGCTTCGGCCCATTCCAAGCGCATAAGGCGTCTGCAACCAGGGCTGGTCCACACAGATGATCAACGACCGCTCATAGGCCGCCGCTTGGGTACGCAACAGTGGTGCGACGTTCTGACAGAGGGCCTTCCAGGAAGAAATTTCCCAGAGATCTTGGGTGGGTTCCCGCTTGTACGGAATAAGGTGCACGTGCCCACCGAGTGGCGCAAGACGTTCTCGCTGCCGCTGAAAGAAGGCGTGATCGTAACCCCAGGTGTGCGCATCGGGCGAGGGACAGACCACATGCACGTCGATGGGGCCATAGCGTCTGACCAGGGTCTCGCGCAGCAATTCGAGGCCGCTGATCAGGAGCTGGGTTTGCGTGCCGATGCCATTGGTGAAATTGTAGAGCCCGTTGTACGTGAGATAGAATATAGCGTTGCGCATGGGCACCGACTTAGAGTGTAGCGCGTGAATTGTTCTTGCGGATCGCGACAATTATTCTTGCCGTTGTCGCCAGGGTTAATTGACCCACTTCGCCTGCGTTTCATCGCCAAATTAGGTAGTTTCTTTCTTTCCCGCCCAGCGGCGGGCGTGCAGTGTGTGGCGCGTCATTTATCCCCGCCGCCAGATATACTTGCTCCCGCACCGTGGCCGCTTACGCTTGGAAATAGCTCTTCGCGCCAAACGGGGCAAACGCCACCCTGGGCTGTGCACCAGCATGCGGATTATATGCCGATCGCGTACGGTGACCCATTCGCCAATCGGCCGCGATATTAACGAATAGATATGTTCCACCAACGCACGCAACTCATTGCTGATATTCCTCGACACTGCCGAAGATGTAGCTGCTGACGTAGGCCGTGCCTTCGGCGGTATCCGCAGCCCTGCAGCGGGTGGCGATGGCTCGAGTGTAATGCCCTGATAGGGGCATGAAAGAGGAGGCTTGGGCGCGAGGAGACATCCGACGATCACCGCGATCTTATGTGACCTCGATGGGACGCTGGTCGATTCCCAGCAGGACATCACTGTGGCTTTTCAGCACGCCTGGCGGACCGTGATTGGTGGCATCCCGCCCAGCACCACCGCGATTGCTCAGCACATCGGCAAGCCACTCGCCAAGATGCTCAGCGAGCTCGGGGCTATGCTGTCACCTTCGCTGCTCAGCACCTTTCTGACCGCATACCGCCGCACGTATACCAGGCAGGACTCCCGTCTGACCCAACCCTACCCTGGGGTTATCCTCACCTTACAGGCCTTGTCCAGCTTCACGCTCGGCGTCGTGACCACCAAGGAGTCAGGGCAAGCGGAGATCGTCTTGCGGAGGCTCGCCCTCATCCCCTTCTTCCAGCACATCCAGGGTGGTAGCCATGGTCTGCGCCTCAAGCCCGCCCCCGACACTATACTTGCGGCCCTCGCCGCATTACACCGAGCGCCACGGAACGCGCTGATGGTCGGGGACACCCCTGCCGATGTCTTGGCCGGGAAGGCAGCTGGCACCAAGACCTGTGCCGTCACCTATGGCTTTGGCACGCGGGAAGCGCTGTTGCAGAGTGCGCCGGACTACCTCATCGACAGCTTTGGCGAGTTAGTCGATCTCGTGCGAGAATCGCGACGCTAAGGAGGCGAACATCCGGGATTGGCATCTTCACATCAGACCATATGTCCTCAGAAGGCTCTTGACCAGTGTAGAAAGGATAAACGACCGCAGAGTTGGTTTTGTTTGTCCGTCAGGTGTGTCGTGGAAAGAGTTCAGCTAAGCGTTCCTCTCGCTTGCGGATTTAGGCGTCCTCCCCCGGAAAGGTAACGCGCAGGACTTTTAAGCACGCTGCCATATGACGTAGCTTATGTGCCTCAAGGCACCACCTCTATACTGTGCCTGGTGCCAGACTCGGCGTCCCAGCCCCCATGCGAGGCGTGGAGTTGTCGGGTGCGGAGGTGAAGACAAGTGACAGAGGAGAGGAATGTGCGCACCAATCACGGTATTCATCGCGCGACTGTCCTCGACGGTCTCGGTGAGACTGCCCGCCTGGAGGCCCTTGTCAGTCGTTTCCATCAAGTGCGACAGTTTACCGACCGGCTCTGCCAGCCTTTGATGACGGAAGATTACGTCATTCAGGGCATGCCGGATGTGAGCCCCCCTAAGTGGCATCTGGCACACACGAGTTGGTTTTTCGAAACCTTTATTCTGGCCCTGGCCTGTTCGGGCTATCGATCGCCGCATGCCTCCTACGCGTATCTCTTCAATTCCTATTACGAGGCGGTTGGTGAGCGGCATTGCCGACCCAAACGGGGTCTACTCTCACGCCCAACCGTTGAAGAGGTCTATCGCTATCGAAGCTATGTGGACCAGCACATGACCGCCTTTTTGGAAGGTTTGGATGGCGAAACGCTCGAGCGCTGGTCTTCGGTCGTCGAGCTCGGCTTGCACCATGAACAACAGCATCAAGAACTGCTCTTGACCGATGTGAAATACAACTTCGCCTGCAATCCCCTGCGACCTGCCTATGTTACTGCCGACATCCCGCCACATGCGCCGACGGTAGGCCCACTCCGATGGGTGAGCTTTCCCGAAGGCGTCTACTGGATTGGCCACGACGGTAAGGGTTTCGCCTTCGATAATGAGTCCCCTCGGCATCGGAGCTTTGTCGAGCGATTCGAGTTGGCGTCGCGGCTGGTCACCAACGGGGAGTATTTGGCCTTCATGGACGATAGGGGTTACGAACGGCCGGAATTGTGGCTGTCCATGGGTTGGGATACGGTCCAGCGCGAAGGATGGCAGGCCCCGCTCTATTGGGAGCAGCGGAATGGCACCTGGTGGATGATGACCCTTGCCGGCATGCGACCCGTGCGGGAAGCCGAACCTGTGTGTCATGTCAGTTACTACGAAGCAGACGCTTACGCACGCTGGGCCGATGTGCGCTTGCCCACCGAGGCCGAATGGGAACTTGCGGCGACGTCCCTGCCGATCAGGGGTAATCTCGTTGAGGACCAAAACTTCCATCCCGTCCCCATCAGCCAGATCGATACCACTGTTCCGCTGGCCCAAATTTTTGGAGACGTCTGGCAGTGGACCCAAAGTCACTATTCTCCCTATCCCGGGTACACCGCGTCACCAGGCGCGCTGGGCGAGTATAACGGCAAATTTATGGCCAACCAGTTTGTGCTGCGCGGCGGGTCGTGTGCGACCTCGGTCTCGCATATCCGGCCCACCTATCGTAACTTTTTCCCTGCCGATGCCCGATGGCAGTTCATGGGGATCCGGCTCGCGAGAACGATCCGGGACTAAACTCCATGCCCCAAAAGTGGGCCGGCGCGCCTGCAATTTGTCCGGAGAGTCGACGAGCTGCAGGAGCCAGGTCGACGAACCACAGCATGGTTCGGATGACGACGGCTCAAGGTCCCCCAACAACGAAGCGTATGAGATCGTGATAAAGGATAATCATGGAGACCGAGGCCATTCCCCACAAGCGATTCCAGCTTCATGACATGGGTGTAGGGGTGCACCGGCAGACCTTTGCGCGGGACGTGGCCTTTGGCCTAACCGCCCCACAAAAATGGCTGCCACCCAAATATTTTTATGACGAGCGGGGCTCGCAACTCTACGAGCAGATTTGCGCCTTGCCCGAGTACTATCTCTACCGGGCAGAATTGGAGATTCTCAGCACCTATGCCGCTGAGATACATACCGAGATTGGTCACTTGGCGCTGGTGGAGCTTGGCTCCGGGAATGCCAGAAAGACCCGTCACCTCCTAACGGCGTATGAATCGGCGGGGCAGCCGTTTCGTTATTGTCCGGTAGACATTTCTCGAGAAATTCTATGGGACACGGCCAATCGACTGCTGCACGAATATACTCATATTGATATTCGCGCCATGCATACCGATTTCGCCGGACAACCGGAGGTCATTCGGGCGTTTCAACTGGAAAAGAAAGCCGTGGCCTTTTTGGGGTCCAGTCTGGGGAACTTCAGCCCTGAAGAAAGTGTCGAGTTCCTCCGGGGCACGGCGGCCATTCTGGGACCTGATGACGCCTTTCTTCTCGGCATCGACCTGAAAAAATCGCCCGCGATCCTCGTCCCGGCCTATGACGACGCCCAGGGCGTCACGGCCGCGTTCAACCTGAATGTCCTCGACCGTATTAACCACGAACTTGGCGGGCGGTTTGACCCGCAAAGCTTTGAGCACGTGTCCCTTTACGACGCTGAGAGAGGGCGTATTGAGATGCACCTCCGCAGTCGGTTGCCTCAGCACGTGCCCATCGTCAAGATCGAGAAAGCTATATCGTTTCGCAAAGATGAGACTATTCATACGGAAAGTTCATATAAGTATACTGTGGACGAAGTCCGTGACTTGGCATACCGGGCCAATCTCGTTCTTAGTCGTACGTGGTTTGACGCTCGGCGCTATTTCCTGGTCGCGTTGTTTCGGCCATGCTAGGAAAATCGTTCGGCCGCGATTGGCCATTGCGATGCCATGAAAGGAGATGACTATGCATTCCGATCTCGCTGTGGGCAAACGATTCCCGAACCTGACGCTTCCCGATCATCGGCGGCAATCGGTCACGCTCTCTGAACTGGCGAGTGGTTTTCCGCTGATCCTGAGCTTCTACCGTGGCTATTGGTGACCCAAATGCGCGCTGCAGTTGCGGCGCTTCGTCGAATTACAACAGGACTTGCAGGTCAACTACTGTAAGCTGGCCGTCGTCAGCACCGACCCGCCAGAAGTCAGTGCGGCCTTCCGTTCCGGACTGGCTGCGACGTATACGTTTCTCAGTGACCACGAGCGCCAGGCCATACGGCAACTCGATATCGTGGAAGTGACCCCGCCGGATTTCAGACACGGCCTGGTCGCCCTTCCTTATACCTTTTCCTTAGCTCCTGACTTGACGATCCACGCTATCTATGACGGTTGGTGGTTTGTCGGGCGGCCGACGCTCGAGGAACTGCGGCAAGATTTGCGTACGCTGATGCGGGCGTGTCGCCAAGACTATCACTACAACGGTCCATCGTTGGCCAGTATCGAGCGTGGGTAGTGGGTCGGTGACCCAGTTGTCTCTACCAAAAATTCCTGTTCGAGGTCAGGGGCAAGAAGCCCCTGACGAATCGACCAGGTGCGGAAATGCTCCGGATGCGCCAGTCGGCGTCAGCTTGTCAGGCGTCAACACGGTATTGGTCGCGACGTTCTTCAGGAAATTGAGGTTCGCCGGATAAGGCTGCGCATATTTTGGATACGGCGTGCAAGTGGTTCCGACGCTGGCCGGATTGTACGGGTAAGCGCTCGGGTTGACTTGCACCATATACAACTCGCACCCTCCGCTCGGACATGAATAGAAGCTCTCGCCATGCGCGAAGTCGGGGCATGCGGGATCCGGATTTGGGCCATCGCAAGCACCCAACGGCGAAGGTCCCCCGCCCGACGCCGAATAGGACGCGCTGCCGTTGACAAGTTCCTGTTGAACGTCCAGGAACAGCAATCCCGTGGTCTGGTCGTAATAATAGGTGGACGGCGTCAGGTCGCCGAACGAAGTTACCTGGCTGAGCGGAGTCGGCGCGGGCGGAATGGTGCCAGGCACCGTCTCCACCGTTGGATCCGGGCAGAACGCGAGGTTGGGCAAATTGAAGGGAGTAGGCGGATTGCCATACTGGTTATCCAGCCCGTTGCAGACGTTGAAAAACGTAAAGTATGGAGCGAGAGCCGCCAGACTCGTGCTGCCCGGCGAGCCCAGCGTTTTGACCCCCTTCGATACGGTGAAGACACTCGAGCAATTGCCGCCGGGGCATTGAAGCGGCCCGCTCGGAGTCGTGTAGCAGATTCCCAATTGCGTCTGAAACGGTGTAACCGGCGTGTCGGTATAGGTTACCGAGACGAACGGCGGCATCTCATTCTGAGCCTGCACCGTGTAGCCAAGGCCGTTCATGACCTTGGGTTCGTAGATTCCATTGTTGTTGCGTCCATTGAGCGCCATCGACTGATGCGTGCCGTAGTCCTGCTGATTTTTGGTGAAAGTCATAAGGTTCGCGTTGGTGCAACTTTTGAGGCCGCCGGTCGAAACCAGCGCGCATGGAACCGCGGAGAACTCCAGCGAGGCATAGTCATTGGGACTCATCTGTGCGGTTGGACGATTTTCGTAGACTGTGTCCTGGGCGCCTTCGGCATGGCATTCATCGACGGTGTTCAGGACGTTGTTCGTGGTGTCGGCGACCGCGAGAAATGGCAGGTTGTTGAGCGAGATTGGAAACTTTCCGGCGATCGCCGTCCCGCTCGAGTCGACGACCTCGTATCCGCTAAGGGTCCAGTCATGATCGAGGATGACGGTATTTTTGTCGCCATCCTGGAAATCCTGCGTATTGCCGCGCGCGCAGGTTACGCCCACGTTCTGCGTGTAGATCTGATGGCGCAGATCGACGTTCTCGAATGATACGTTCTCGGTATACTGCGTGGGCGGGTACAGTTGTTGATTCGCTTGAAACCAGCCGAGCGCGGCATCGCCTTCATACACGAACGGGGTGGTCGGATCGCACGGCATCTTTTTGGTCGCCGTATAGGTCGCGAGATAGACCGCGTCGTACGCACTGAGAAGCTTGGTCGGATTAACCTGGAAGTTGATGAAGCGGGAATCTTCCACCCGCGCCGGCCCGTCGTAGAACATATAACCGAATTCGTTCCATTTGGCGTCGGGATACCCGTTGCCCTGAACCGCGGAACTGATCGTCTCGGGGCAGACCGGTGAGTCGACTCCCGGTCTGGGCGTTACTCCGTCCGCATAGTAGGGGCATGGGCCGAATCGTCCCGGATTGTTCATGCTCTCGCCCACGAACACGCTTGCGGTGATCAGCGACCAGACTCCCGGCGGCGATCCCTCGACACCGCCGCTGGAGACCAGGCTCGCGCCTTCCCGATTAGTGGCTATTCTGGCGTTGGTGAACACATACCAGCTCGGGCGCGCCCAGATTCCGAGGTAGCGGTTGCGTGTGGCGGTAATGCCGTCGAAATGCGCTAGCAAGTCGCGCTGTTGCGAGTCCTGCGGCGCATAGTTGCCGTTTCGGTTGGCGCCGGGCGTCGAAGGCGGCTGCGCCGGAGTATTCAGTCCATAGTAACATCCGTGCGCACGATTGTTGGTCACGGTGCCGAGCGGCAGATTCGCAGTGCCGGGATCCGACGGGCCGGCATTGGAAATCAGGTTGTACCAGTATCCGATTCCCTGGTCCTGGCATCCCGCGATCGAATTCGCGTGCAGGTTGTTTTCGGGATTCGTGATCCAGAAGCCCGACGACGCATAGGGTTGAGTCTGGTAGGCCTTCAGGCCATTCGATACGTTGTCGGTGAACGTTACGTTGAAGCCGTCATAGCAATTGTAATCCGTTAAACCGTCCGGCAATGGGCAGTCGTTCACGGGATCGTTGGTCTGATAATCGCCCGGCCACCACGCCTGGTAGGGCGGCAGCGTCACCGCCGGATTGAGCGTAAAGGCATTGCTCATCGCGCCGACGCCGAGGTTGTGGACGAAGTTATTTCCTTGCTCGGCGCCGGTCCGCAGATAGTACATGTCGCCGACGACGCGCGCGCATACGTTGTCTTTGATCGTGACATTAGTCAGACCAGCGAGCGCGATGCATTTGTTGTAGGAGTGGTGGATGCTGTTGCTGCTGATGATAGGCGGATTGTTCCCGTTCCCGGTTACATAGATCGGGAATTGGCCGTCCCGATCGCCACCGAACTTTCCGATGTCGACCCCCGCAATCTCAGCCACATTGAATCCCGATTCGATCAGCACCTCTCCGCCCCAATGCAGGCCGGCGGGTTGCGGATTGAGTAAAGTCTGGTTCTTGTATGGATTCGGCGTGATCGATGTCAGCCAAATGGCCTTGGTGAGAAGCCCGACCTCGGCACGCTCATCGACGCCGTAGTTCTTGTCCGCGCCGTCGTTGAAGCTCGCCGACGAGGGTCCGCAGTAGGGATCGTTAGTCATGCAGGTAGGTGACATCCCGCCAAAGTGATAGTTCACCAGCGGTTGCTGAGTCGTGATCGTGGTCGCCCCCAGCTTTGGATCTGCCGTGATCGTCGCGATCGAAACAATATCCGCCGAATCGGGTGCGAAATCAGTCCCCGCCACCACGATCCAATCTCCGACCTTCCAGCTCGGCAAGGGTTTATCGACGACGATCGTGTTGGCACGGTCAAGCACCGGACTCGCGACCTTATGTTCCTTGCTGAATCTCATCGGTCCGGCTGGCTTCAACAAATGGGCCCAGCTCACATGGCCGAGTTCAGCGTTGCCGCGGAGACCCCACATCCGTAACGTGGCGCCCGCTTTGACGTCGATTCCCTTGGTTGCCCCCTCGGCGCCGCTGAAGAAGATTCGGACTTGATTGGGTGCATGTATCGGACAGGCTTTCGCGCCTATCTGGAGCGTCCCCCCGCCTTGCACCACGATGCTTCCAACTCGAAGGGGATAGCTCTGATCGAGAAACACCAATGTGCCGCCACTGTTGATGGTGATCGTACCCGGCGCGTCGGCTCCGTAAAGCGTCTGCAGCTCGCCGACGTATGCGTTGGTGCAGTCCGTCTCGCCGACCATCCCGCCGACAACCGCGTTACCGCCGCTCACACAACTGGCGAGCTTGGTCCACGGATGCCCGGTCTGCGGAGGCAGGTCGCCGGCGCGGTCGATCGGGCAAATTTGAGCCGCAGCGATAGCGGGCATCAGCAACGCCATCAAAACTAAATACAAACAGTAGAATCGTGGCTCTTTATTGCGTGCCATACGAGATGCCTTTTCTTTCCGCCACGGCTGGATCGGTAATCCGAATCGCGGAGCTTTCACCAGCCGGCGAGATTTGTGAACTCGACCAGTTAATCGCCTCCGAAGCCAGTTGCGCAATGACGTATCAGACCCCGGTCCATCGTGCCGCCGGCTGGCATAGACAGGACTTTCTGATCTGCTGCCGCTCATTCCACTGAACGCTCCCTTCGGAACGGGGTAAGCTACACGATAGGACCGGTGCCGCGCGACAGACAGCGGCATCAGCGATATAGTGATGAAGGGCCGATAGATGGGATAATAGGAACTTCGAGCGCTCAAAGACTTTTGAGCGCCACAGTTTGACTCGATATTCTGTCGGAGAGCAATCCCGCCGCGGCCACCGAATCCGCTATGACCGTCGAACACTGTATCGACCTCAGGTGCCATCAGTCGACACGCCCCGAGGCGGTGCGCGCCATTGAGGTGCTCGTACGCCGCTCGGCAAGCGCCGAACTCCAGATGACCTTTCGCCTCGACGGGGATATTTCCCGAATCCGGGTCTCTCCGCCGGGCGTGCCGCGCTTCGCTGCGCAGCTCTGGCATCACACCTGCTTCGAAGCCTTCGTCGCCGTTGAAGGGCAGCCGGCGTACCACGAGTTCAACTTCGCCCCTTCGGGAGAGTGGGCCGTCTATGCCTTCCGCGGTTATCGCAACGGCGGTCCGCTCGCGAACGAACTGATGCGCCCGCACATTGCCGGGCGCTTTACTGCCAGTGGGCTTGAGCTGGACACCGTTGTGCGGCTCGATCGACTGTCTGCCATCCACCCGCGTGCCTCGCTCCGTATCGGGCTCTCGGCGGTCATCGAAGCGAGCGATGGGCTCTCGTATTGGGCGCTTCGCCATCCGGCCGCCAAACCGGATTTTCATGACGCCGATGGATTCGCCCTGCTGCTTGAGCCGCCAGGTTCCGAATGGTAAGTCTCGACCGCCGTGAAGTCAGTCATCGGCCGCCGGTTGAAGGAGAGCGCGCGGCGTGAGCCGCTTGTGAGCCGCGCTTCGCGCTGCTTGCACCGCCGGCGTCAACGCGCACGACCTCGTGCGCTCGCTCGATGCCCAAGTAGGCACTCACCGGGCAGTAGGCAGATTGCGTCTGAACAGGTCGAAAGTGCGTGGTAGAGTGAGTTTCCGATGAAGCACGCACAGCCACGAGGTCTTAGCCGGCAGCGCGTGAAGCAGCTTCTGTCGGAAACCAAGAATGATCGTTGCGCCGGTAGCCGAATTGACGTTCTTTCCCGCCACTTCGTTGGACATTCCTACCAACCAAATCCGCTGATTGGATCCGCCGACACAGCCGAAGTGTTCACAGCTTCCCTCGATGGATTCGACTGCGTCACCTACATCGAAACAATTGTGGCGCTCGCCCGCGCTTCCAACGTTGACGACTTCACAGAGTGGCTGCGAAAGATTCGGTATGAACGAGATCGTATTCAATGGAAGCGGCGAAATCACTACATGACGCGCTGGATTCGCAACAATGTACGCGAAGGGATAATCAGGCCGGTTTCGATGCCGACTGTCCCGATACTCAGCAGGGAACGCGTTCTGAATGTTGTACCAGGACTGGCTGCACAGCGGACCCGCGTGAAATGTGTGCCGAAGCCGGCAGTCCCACGGCTCGAACGATATTTGCAAACCGGTGATCTGATTTTTTTTGCATCGACACGCAAGAATCTAGATGTGTTTCATGCTGGAATCATCGTGCGCGATGGCAAACGAGTCTTTATGCGTCACGCGTCGCGCAGCCAGGGCATGGTCGTGGAACAGGAATTGAGCGAGTTTCTCAAGGCAAATCGGATGGCCGGCGTCATTGTCGTGCGGCCGCAGGCGGTGACGCGGCGAGTTGAGATTGGTAGCTAGGATGACGTGTGTATCGATGAGGCGTATTCCCTCCTCGCAAGGGAGGAACGGCGTGCAGCGGTGGGGTGGAATGTGAACATCGTCTATCCACAGGATTACTCATCCGCGAGTATTCAGCGACTCATCGACGCTGCCGATGGCGAAGTCCTGTTTCTCGGCGATCCGCGTGTGAACATCGAGCCTGGACCGCGCATGTTCGATCGAATGGCGCAGGTCATGCGGGAAACCGGCGGCGGCTGGGTGTATGCCGACGCCGCAGGCCATGCGCGTATCGACTATCAGAGCGGGAGCATCCGCGACGGTTTCGACTTTGGCCCGGTGGTTGGGGTGTCGGTTCAGGCTGCGCGTCAGTCAGGAATCGACCGCACCTGGAAATGGGGAGGACTGTACGACTTACGGCTAAGGATTTCGGAAAAACGCGCTATCGTGCGGATTCCCGAACCATTGTACAGCGCGTCGATAATTGATGCGCGGGCGATTAGGCAAACGCAATTTGACTATGTGGATCCGCGCAATCGCGATTACCAAATCGAAATGGAGCGCATCGCGACGGCGCATCTCAAACGAATCGGCGCCTGGTTGCGGCCGCACTTCGAGAAGCTTCCAGCCTCGGCGGAAACCTTTCCAGTAAAAGCCAGTGTCGTCATACCGGTTCGGAATCGCGAGCGGACAATTCTCGACGCCGTTCAAAGCGCCTTGGTCCAGAGTGCAGATTTCGGATTCAATGTGATCGTCGTCGATAACCATTCGACGGATCGGACGACGGAAATCCTGTGCGGTATTGGCGATTCGCGCCTTAAACACATCGTTCCCGAACGCCGGGACTTTGGAATCGGCGGGTGCTGGAACGAGGCGATTTACTCCGGTGACTGCGGACAGTACGCCATCCAACTCGATTCCGACGACCTATACATCGATGACGGCGTCCTTCGCCGGATTGTTGCAGAACTTGAAGCTGGACCTTATGCGATGGTCATCGGCTCCTACACTATGGTCGATTTTTCCTTGAAAGAGCTTCCGCCGGGTCTAATCGATCACCGCGAGTGGAGCCGCGAGAATGGAAGAAACAATGCACTCCGCGTCAATGGTCTTGGCGCGCCGCGCGCATTCAATACCTCGATTCTGCGCCGTATCGGATTTCCGAACGTCAGCTATGGCGAGGATTACGCCGTAGCGTTGCGCATCAGCCGTGACTATGAGATCGCGCGCATCTATGAGTCCGTTTATCTTTGTCGGCGTTGGGAAGGCAACAGCGACAGCTCGCTGCCGCTCGAGGTTGCGAATCGATACGACCTGTACAAGGACTGGCTCCGAACCGTCGAGCTTCAGGCTCGCATGCGGGGATGATCCACGAAGTAGAAGCGCTGTTTAAGCGGCAAGCGCGGGCATGGCCGCAGCTCGCGAAAGGCGTCGAAGGCCTTGCGCGCGCAAAGACTCGTCCGGTACGGATCGATTGGTTCGAGGTCTTCATCCGTCAAATTCCCCATCGTGTGGGTAGTACAACGGCGTCTGTCGACCGGGAGTCCGTGGCGAAACGGCCCTGCTTCCTATGTGCGGCAAATCTGCCTCCGGAGGAAGAGGGTTTGCGCTTTGATGAGGACTTCACGATCTACTGCAATCCGTTTCCAATCGTGGATCATCATCTTACGATCGTTCACCGAGAACACGGCTCGCAGCACATCGCGAACCGGTTCGGAAATATGCTGGACCTTGCGGCAGCCCTGCCTGGATATTTCGTGGTTTATAACGGCCCGGAATGCGGAGCCTCCGCACCGGACCACATGCATTTTCAGGCTGGTACGCGAGAGCTATTTCCGATCGAGAAAGACACCGCTGGACTGACTGGCGTTACCGTGCCGAAGTACGGAAGAAACGTATTCTTACTTCGCGGCCGGGATCGATCCGCTTTGATCCATCGCATGGGTCGCGTCATCGAGCTTCTCGCGGAAACCACCGGCAAACGGGCGGAGCCGATGGTCAACATCGCTCTCTTTCATGCGAACGAGGAGTGGGTCGCGTATCTATTTCCGCGCAAGAAACATCGTCCCGAGGTGTTTTACACTGGCGAACTGACGGTGAGTCCGGCATCGATCGATTTATGCGGAATATTTGTTGTGCCGCTGGCACAGGACTTCGAGAGAATAACGGGTGCCGCCATTGCCGCGATTTTTCGCGAGATCACTTTGCCTGACGGTCAGTTCCAGGAAGTTGCGGGGAAGCTGGAGGGTGAGCGTTGAACGTATCTGTAGGGCTGATTGAAGGGCGATCCGCCGTTGAAGTCGAACTGACCGGCACGTTTACCGATACATCCGGCAAGCCGTACACTCCGGGACGATACGAATTTACTTCTGAAGTTACGCTTACTCCGTCCGACCCCGCATCGTGCGCGTTTGCGCTGGACGACGTCACGATAGGAATCGGATTTCATTGGGAACGCAAGGAGCGCCAGGTATTCCGTGGGGCTTTTCGCCTCGTGAGACGAGCCGCCGGTCTGACGGCGATTAATGATGTTTCGCTCGAAGAGTACGTCACGAGCGTGATTTCATCCGAGATGAGCGCGTCCTGTCCTCTCGAAATGCTGAAAGCTCACGCGGTGATTTCGCGCAGCTGGCTGTGGTTTCCGAAAGCAAATACCTCCCGCTCCGGGAGAGGACATAGTCAGAGTCATAATTCCGACGAAATCCTTCGCTGGTATGGCCGCGAAGCGCATCCGGATTTCGATGTATGTGGCGATGACCACTGTCAGCGGTATCAGGGCATCACCAAGGCGTTCTCTCCGGCCGCAGCCGAAGCGGTTCGCGCGACGGCCGGCGAGTTTCTCCGTTACCACGGCGCTATCTGCGACGCGCGGTTTTCCAAGTCCTGCGGCGGAATAACCGAGCGCTACGCGACCGCCTGGGAAGATGAAGATATTCCCTATCTTAGATCTGTCTACGACGGCCCGGGGCAATCCCGCTCTTATAGTCCTGAGACGTGGATACGCTCGAACCCGCCGGCTTACTGCAATACCCACGATTCAGAGCTCCTCTCGCGCGTGCTCCCGGGATTCGATCAGGAGACCCGCGATTTCTATCGCTGGCGGGTGGCGTACACGCCCGCGGAACTCGCCGATCTGATCAGATCCAGGCTTGCCGTGAGCCTTGGTCCGATTCGCGACCTGCAGGCGCTGGCGCGCGGACCTTCAGGCCGAATTTATCGGCTGAAGATCGCGGGGGAACGCGATCACGTCATCATCGGCAAGGAACTGGAAATTCGCCGCGCTTTATCGCGCACGCATCTTTACAGCTCTGCGTTCGTCGTCGACAAAGAGCCCGGCCGCCTTGTCTTGAGAGGAGCCGGCTGGGGACATGGTGTCGGCCTATGTCAGATCGGCGCGGCAGTGATGGCAAATGAGGGCAAGACCTACACGGAAATCTTGCGGCATTACTATCCTGGGACCACCGTCAGCCTCTGATGTCTTCGCAGCGATTTGTGCTGGTTCGCGGCTTGTGGCGGCCAAAAACCTCATCCTGTGCAACGGGCAAATTCAACCTTGACACCAGAAACAAAAAAGCAAATGTTCTCTCTCCAGCGTCGCGGGTTCCAGCCCCACCTGATGCTGCGGGTCGAACTTGCGCGCGCCGCGCCAGTGGCCGAACCGGTGGCATCAGCGGTGAGTTCCACTGGCCCCGCAGCACGGCGGCACCTGAACGCGAACCGGGGCGCGATCCACGCATTCGCAAGCAGGAGTCGACATGCGGCGCGAGCCGACCCCAGAGTCAAGTTCTTCGATGTCGTCAGTACCGGACACCGCCCCGGCCGGCGCGTCCCCGGTCGTCTTGGCAAAGGCCGCCCATGAGACGTGGCTGGACCATTTGATCGGCCTGCTGCACGCCGCCGCAGGAATCGAGCACGAGCTGATGGTCCAGTATCTCTATGCGGCGTACTCGCTGGGGGGGGACCAGGTTCCGATCGATCAGCGGGCCCTGGTGCGGATGTGGCGGCGCAATCTCCTTGCGGTCGCGAAAGAGGAGATGGGGCACTTCCTGACCGTGCAAAACATCCTGACAGTGCTCGGCGGTCCCGTCCTCTGGACGCGCGGGAACCATCCCTGGGACAACCAGTATTTTCCTCTTACAAAATTCGAGCTCGCCCCGCTCACGATCGAATCGCTGTCAGGTTACGTCTACGCGGAAGCGCCGGCCAAGACCGCCGCCGTTGCCAAACGGTACTACGGCATCGACCGGGCCGAAGTGGATCGGATCATCGGGAGTGTCCGCAAAGAAGTTCTCCAGGGAAAGCCGCATCGCGTGGAGCAGCTTTACGCGAAGATCGTGAGCATCGTCAGGGCCCCGAAGCTCATTCCCGACTCGGCGTTCCATCCGGAAACCTTCGCCGTTCAGGCATCGTGGGAAGAATGGGGGAAAGGGTATAAACCCTTCACGTTGGATCCTGAAAGGTCGGCCGCTGACGGCTCGTCGGCCGAGTCGGGGCCTGCGCCTCCGCCTTCGTTTCCGTTTCGACCGACGGCGGTTCAGGCGCGCGTCATCCTTTCACAAATGGCATCACGCACGCAGGTTCTCGCGGCGCTCGAATTAATAGGCGAGCAGGGCGAGGACCCGCATTTTACCACCGGCGAGCCCTCGCACTTCGACCGCTTCATCGGCATTTACGAGAAGTTCGAGAAGATCAAGTGGACGCCGACCCGCTGCGTGCCGAACAATCCCACGACGACAAACAATCCCGCGACGGGGACTGACGGAGTTGTCCGCACCTATATCGAGTCGGAGCACTCCAGGAACTGGGCCCACTTGTTCAACCTGCGGTATCGCATGCTGCTGACGTACCTTTCCCACATGTATCGGCTGCCGCTTGCAAGCGACTCGACACAGCCCCAGATGCGCGCGGGCACCCTGCATCGCGTGTTTTCGGAGATGTACAATCTCCGTGCGGTCGCGGGCATTCTGGTCCGATTGCCCCTGGTGGACGAGAAGAAGATGCCGAACGACCCTCGACGGGCCGGACCGCCGTTCGAGTTGCCCTACACGCTCGTCTTGCCCGCGGCTGACGACGATTGCTGGCGCCTGCATCGCGAGCTTTTGATGAACTCGGAGACCCTCTGCGCGACGCTGCTTCCGGATGCGCCGGTGGATGGGAGGCAGTACCTCGCGGCCCTGCGCGATCTCGACCGCCAGTCAATCGCGTGGATCGACGCGGTCCTCCAGGGCTCGAGGTCCACGCGGAGGTCACATTCATGAGCATCTTCGCGCTGCACATCCTTCCAACACTCGCGATTGGCCGCCTGGGGTCCGCAGCCGAACCAGTCGACAACTACACGATCGAGGAGAATCCGGACCATCCGCTCGACTTTCGCACCATCAAAGGCGCAAAGACGCTCATCGTCGACGAGGCGAGCGGGGAGATTTCCGGATGTCGGACTCCCGAGTCCATCGCGTTCAAAGATGGCGCACGCATCCGTCCCGTGGCTCCCTTCCTGGAGGTGTTTGCTCAGACCGATGCCGACCCGTCGAAGCCGCTGGAGCCGCTGACGGTGGCCCTGCTGGCACAGTACGGGCTCGGCGAAGGGGACGTAGCGTGGCGCGTCTCAGTGGCCAATCGCAAGGTGGTCCGGCGCACCGGCAGTACCGACGATCTCGTCGCGGCGGATAGCGGCTGGTTCTCCAGCCACGATCCGCAACCGCTCAAGGGCGGCTGCAAGAATTTCATCGCCGACCGCTTCATCGATTTTGGCCGGGTGCGCTACATCAGGCCGAACGAGGAATTTCCGCAGATCCGGCTGCGGTTCACGCCGGCGCAAGGACTGATCTACGGACCCAACGTGGGAGAGCCGGCGAAGGGCGCGCCTGCCGACCCGACGATGTACCAGGTGCCCGTGGAGCGCCAGATCTACGACACGGCCAAGGGTCGCTGGTACCTGTTCAACGCTAGCGGCTTGTCGACGCAGTCCGGGCCTGGGCCCGCGCCCCCGTCGTCTTCCGGCACGGAAATCGGGAAGCGCACGCGGCCGTTTTACAACGACACCCTGCCGCCCGCCCTGTTTGCGATCATGCCTCCTGCGCCGTCCTGGCTGCACAACAACGTCGCCATCAGCCGAGGGTACCTGGACGACGCGTGTGACGGGTTCGCGGAGGTCAAGCTGACGCTGAAGGACGGAACCCGCCTCGACGCGTCCGCCAGGATCTGTGCGGGCCCGCCGGTGGTGGTGCCGGACTCGCTGTTCGTGCGAAACCTGGCGGACGACCTCGAGCAGATCATCGAGGGACCTGAAGTGCCGGCCGCCGAGCCCTACGAGGTCACGCGCGCCAAAGCCGAGGACATCATCCGGCGCTCGTACGAGACGGTGCGCTTTCTCAACATCGCGGTGATGAACGGCAACCCCGTTCAGGGCCGGCCGGCGCTGTCGCTCGATACGATGCCTGCTGAAGAAGCGTTCGACACCGAACGGCTGGAGCGGCCTGTGATGGCGCCGGCCACGGTGGACACTCTGGCGATTCTCGCGCTTCATCAGCAGGTCTTTGCGGCCTTGCGGAGCGGCGCGATGCCGTGGTTTCTGCGCCTGCTCCGGCGCCCCGAAGAGGCCGCGGACTACACCGACGAAGGCCGGCGGAAAATGCCTGCGCTGATGTGCGGCGCGGACAACAACTATCTGGCGCTGACCCGCCGCCAGATCGACACGATTCGCGCGGCCTCGTATGCCCTGGCGTTTGCGCCCGATCTGAGGTGGAGCGCGAGCGGGGGCGATCCGGCTAAAGCCGCGCCGCGGCTGACGCCACGCAATCGGTCGGCGCAGGTGAACTACGCGGCGGTGGGCAATCCGATCAGTTCCCGTCCGATCAACGCGATCGCCAACTGCTGTCCCGGACTCGAAGTGGACTTTCGCGCGGTGTGGCGGCGGATCTTCGAGGGACTTGTGCTGCGGGAGTACGACAACCTTGTGATCGACGTCGACGCGCAGCAGGACGACCCTGAGAAATTGAAGCTCAAGGGCCATCGCCTGCTGCGCGTCAATGGAGTCAAGGTGATCGCGCAGAAGAAGGGTCCCTCGCCCGCGGACAGGTTCGGCGCCGTGGTGCTGGCGACCGAAGACGATCCGGATGCCGTGCAACCGCTCGAGTGGTCGAACGCCCTTGCGCCGATCCTGCACGACAACTCCGGACGGCCGGTGACGTGCGATTTTACCGCCGACGAGGCATGGTCCAACCAGCAGTGGTGGGACGACGAGGCGCCGCCACCCCACCTGACCTTCACGTTCAAGCTCCGGCCGTTCTTCGACGGTGAGACGGCGGTCATTTCACGAGTGCTGGCGGAGGTCGGCGAGCTGACGCAGGGGCTCTGTTCGCCGTGGCAGAACGACTACCGCGAATGCTCGTGCTACTACTGGGCGTCGGCCCGTCCCGACTACGTCAATGTCGAGCCCTCGTCCAATGGCACGAGCCAAGGGGACAACTGGCTCCAGAAAGAGCGCACCGGGGAGTATGTGCCGGACGATTACGTGGACTCGCGCATGATCCTCTACGACGATCTGTTTAAAGAGTGGGAGAAGTGGCTGAGAGTCCAGATCCGTGGACGGGACGTGCTCGACAAGCCCAAAGGCACGGATTGAGCGCGACGGTTATTGACGCCCTGCGCAGCGCCAATCCTTGGAGGCTGTTGAAAAAACCCGCAACTTTTTCGTACCGAAGATGGCTCTCGCTTTTGCTACTCTCGCAGGCCATCGAGCAGGGTTTTGGCGTCCCGTAGGTCCTTCGTATCGAAGCCCTCGGTGAACCAGGCGTAGATGCCGGCCAGCAACTCGCGCGCCGATGCACGGTCGCCGCGCTCTGAAAGCAGACGAGCAAGCGTAGTCGTGGCACGCAGCTCCCAGGATTTTGCGTTCTGGCCGCGCGCGACGTCGATCGCTGCGCGAAGGCTGCGCTCAGCGTCATCGCACTTGCTCTGCTGGATGAGCAGCCAACCTTTCAGACGCAGCACCTCGGCGTAGTGCGACCGCTCTTCTCCCTTCCCGATCCGCTCGAGGCTCTCGTCGATGAGTGCCATCGCGCGTTCGAGGTCTCCGATCTCCGCGAGGCCTTCGGCCTGAAGGCCTCTCAGGTACCAGATCCAGATGCGATGGCCGGTCGCCGTGAGTCTGGCGATCGCTCGCTCGAGCTGGACCACGCTGTCGGCCGCACGCCCGCCGCGCAGCGATGCGGCGCCCCGGCAGATCTCAGCCATCACTTCCGACATCAAGGTAACGCCGTACTCGCGGCCCACGCGCTCCGCCTCTTCGGCTCGCTGCAGCAACTGCCGGGGCTCGCATCGGTAGTTGAATACCTGCGCTCCCAGCGTGAGCGCAAACGCGAGGTCGAAGGGGTGGTTGCGGCGCCGCGCGTGCTCGTCCTTCGCATCGCTCGCCGCCACGGCCTGATCGGGGAAGCCGAGGATCCACAGATATTGCGAGCGGTAAATGCCTTCGCCGGTAAGCGGGTCGTTGTTCGTGAGTTGCGCGATGTGCCAGTGGCGCTTCGCGTCGTACATGGAGCGGACAATGTCTCCGTGCCTGCGCGCGGAGGTGAAATCGCCTAGCCAGTAATAAGAGGTCGATGCCGCGCGATGTCCGACGATGGTGAGGCTGTCGTCGTGCGTGGCGGCGCCCGCGGCCAGCAGCTTCTCGGCCCACTGGAGCGATACGGCAATCCGATCGACGCTTTGATAGTACACCCACAGGGCGTTGAGTATCGGCAAATAGCTGGGGCGGTGCTCGAGCGACTCGGCAAGGATCCACGCCGGCTCGAGGACGCGGCTGACCTCTTCATTGCCCCAGCCGCTCTGTGCGACCACCGCGGGACCCAGCACCGTGCGCAGCTCCAGTTCCATCAGATCGCGCGCGGGCGCCGCTGACAGCGTCTCGACCAGTCTCAAGCCCTTGCGCAGATGTGAGATCGCTTCAGGGAGCGCGAATCGTTTCATCGACAACTCACCTGCCCTGCGCCATAGTGAGACCGCCGCCTCGTTGAGACCGGCCGCGGTATAGTGATGCGCCAGCAGCTCAGGCTCGGTGTCGCGGACCTTGGGCCAGCGTTCCTCGATTACGTGAGCGATCTTCTCGTGCAACAAAAGTCGCTGGCTTTTCAGCAGCGAGTCGTAGGCCGTGTCCTGCACCAGCGCGTGCTTGAAAGTATAGACGGACTTGGGGATTGTCCCGCGCGCGAAGGTCAACCCCGATGCGGTCAGCAGTGAGAGCGCGTCAACGAGCGACGCCTCGCTCATGACTGTAAGCGCCGCGATGAGTTCGTAGGTGAATTCGCGGCCGATTGCCGCGCCCACTTGTGCGACGTGTTTGATCGACGCGATCCGGTCCAGCCGCGCCATGAGCGAGTCGCGCAGCGTCTCCGGGACCGCCACGCTCGCGGCCGTACCCGCATACGCGTAACGATCACCCTCGTCCTTCAAGTCGCCGGATTCGAGTATCGCCCGGGTCAGCTCCTCCACGAAGAGCGGCACGCCGTCGGTCTTCTCGAGGATCCGTTCGAGCAGCTCCGCGGGAAGCGCTTTGCCCCCGGCGAGATCCGCTATCAGTGCTCTACTCTCCGCGCGGGTGAGCTTGACGAGATCGAGCGCCGTGACGTACGCGTGCTGCGACCAGCGCGGCTCAAACTCGGGCCGGTTCGTGAGCACGGCCAGCAGCGGGATACTAACCAGCCGTTCGATGAGCAGATCGAGCACCTGCAGCGTCGTTGGATCGGCCCAGTGCACGTCCTCGAAAAGGACAAACGTCGGCTGCGCTCGCGCCATCGCTTCGACCAGATCCACAAGCGTCTGGATGGTTTTCTCCTTGGCGAGCCGCGGGCTTATCACCAGCGGGCCGTAGCGCTCCTCGTGGGGGATTGAGAGGATCGCGGCGATGAATCGCGCATCCTGGGGCCGCAGGCCACGATAGTTCGCGACCAGCAACTCGAGCTTGTCGAGCTTCGATTGTGCGGATTCGTTGCGCCCAAGCTTGAGCACGCGTTCGAAGTAGGCGCCGATCGGATAGAAGGCGGTGTTGACGTAGAAAGGCGAGCACTGGAAGAGCAGAGGCCTGGCGCCCTCGACTTGAAGCCGCTCGCCTATCAAGCTCGAGATGCGGCTCTTGCCGATACCGGGTTCTCCTGACAACAGCACCGCCTGGCCTGCGCCGCCCTGCGCCAACTGCCAGCGCTCGAGTAGCACGCGGAGCTCCTGCTCTCGCCCGACCAGTGCTGTCATGCCCTCACGCGTTGCCGCATCGAAGCGGCTCGCCGCCGTGCTCTCGCCGAGCACGCGATACACGCGGGTGGGGCGGAGTATCCCCTTCAGGTCGTGCTCCCCAAGGTCCTCGTAATCGAATGTACCGCCGGCGAGCCGATGGACCCTCTCGCTCACCACTACGCTCCCGGGCTGCGCGACGCTCTGCAAGCGCGCGGCAAGATTTAAGGTCTCTCCAGCCGCGTTCCGCTCGCCCAACGCCAGCACGACTATTCCGGTGGCAATGCCGACGCGAACCTTGAGATGTCCCACTTCGGGCACTTCGAGGTTCGCCATCGTCTCCACGATTTGCAGCCCGGCGTGGATCGCGCGTTCGGCTTCGCCCTCGTGAGCCAGTGGAAAGCCGAAGAACGCCAGAACGCCGTCGCCCAGGAGTTGGAAAACGTAGCCTCCGTATTGCGTAATGCTCACGGCGCACGCGTTTTCGTAGCGGCGAACGATCGTCTGAAGGA
>Ga0307372_10000621_pt1 | contig 63607 bp, 60 predicted proteins | sample OX1MG_FD_202533 | JGI IMG/M metagenome (GOLD analysis project Ga0307372, IMG submission 202533) | Soil microbial communities from Risofladan, Vaasa, Finland - OX-1 | ecosystem: Environmental > Terrestrial > Soil > Coastal area > Acid sulfate soil | place: Finland: Risofladan, Vaasa | collected... | reverse complement strand
AAGTATTAAGTTGAAGGTTAACCTTCCTACTATTTAGTACTTATCTGCAATCCAGTTCGATGAAACGGCCCGAATGCGTTGCAATTTCAGCATTCGAATATCCGGACGATCAACTCCATGCCTGGGCGTCCGCGCAATCGCTTCCGTCACAGGTCGCTGTCGTAAGCTTTGTAGGCAATCGTCCGAAACGGTCTCTGCCGCGGACGACCCTGCATATTGGCGTCGCCTTACTTGAATCGAGGCGATGATTTCTTCCGCCAGCCGGACTTCCTCCGGCGATGTGACCGCCCTTGCGGTGTTTGCGCCGGAGGCAAGGATGCGATTTTCTTTCACGGCGCTTTCGGCCTGCAAGGGCTGCATCGCGCCAGTGGTTCTCCTCCGATGCGGTTAACCCTGCTTATCCATCGTTTCTGAGATCCCAAGCGTCATCCTTTCAGGCGCTTATATCAAGTTATGCAGCAGCAACTTCCGGTATCTACGGACATGAATGGTTAACAGCCGAAATACGTCCGTGACGCCCCAGTCCGCTTTCGCTATGATGGTGCCTGCGTTTTTTCCTAGTCGCCAGCCCCTTAAGGAGATGTGAATGAAATTCCAAATCGGAATCCTAGCCGCAGCCATGCTGATTGCTGGCTCGACGCTGGCGCAGATGACTCCTGCGAACGGATCGAACCAGAAGCCCGCAACACAGCGATCAAGCGCTCCTGATCCATCCGCCTCGGCATCGGCCGACCCGGAATCGCAGTCGCCCAATACTGAAAAGATCGACCCGGCAAAGGAAGCGGCGATCCGCCATTTGATGGATATTACGGAAACCTCGAAATTGGGCGACAACATCGCGAACGCGATCACCACGCAAGTGCGCTCCGTCATGGGACGCACCATTCAGCAGCCGGATCGCTTGCAGACATTTATGGACGCCTTCAGCCAGAAATTCGCTGCGAGCGCTCCTTCGAGCGCCGTAACGAATGCTGAGATTCCCGTTTACGCTCACTTTTTTTCAATGGAGGATATTCAAGGCCTCATAAAATTTTATGAGTCGCCCCTTGGCCAGCGCGTAGTCAAGGCGCTTCCACAAGTAGTGCAGGAAACGCAGCGAGCGGGTGTCCAAATAGACCAAAAGGCGGCGATGGACGTTCTGCGGGGCATGGTTGATGAATATCCCGAGCTCAAGCCAATGCTTCCGCCAACGTCCGGGACCGAACCCGGGGCAGGGCGCGCGCCGGGTCCCGGTTCCGAGTCACCTGCCATGCCGAGCCCTGCGCCAGCGCCGAAGCCATAAGGGAGAGAGGGAGGTTCCCTTCCCGTAATGTCGGATTCCTTCCAACCACGAACGCAGCGCCGCCCTTTTCGACGGACGGTGCTGCTCGGTTTGTTGGCCGCTTTCCTGTGGGGAGCCGTGGGACCCGGAAGCTTTCGAGCAAGCGCGGAGCAGTCGGCCTCGATCACCGTTTCAGCGGCAATCAGCCTGAAAGACGGACTCGACGAAATCGCGCAAGCGTATGAACACAGCCATCCAGGCACGAACATTTCGCTCAACTACGGGGGGTCCGGCACCCTGCAGCGCCAGATTGAGCAAGGCGCGCCCGTAGACGTCTTTGTTTCGGCTGGCAAGGCGCAAATGGATGCGCTCGAGTCGGAAAAATTGATCATTGCTGCCACCAGGCGCAATCTTGTGTCAAACGAACTCGTCCTGATTGCGCCGGCAAACTCTACTATCGTCCGAACTTTTCAGGATCTCACGCGCTCCGATGTCAAAATAATCGCTTTGGGAGACCCGTCTACCGTGCCGGCGGGCGTTTACGCCCAGCAGACGCTTCGGCACCTGGGCCTTCTCGCAGCGATCCAGAAAAAAGTTGTGTATGCCAAGGATGTGCGGCAGGTGTTGACGTACGTTGAGACGGGCAATGCGGATGCGGGTATGGTTTATCAGACAGACGCGCGAATCACCTCGAAGGTGCGCGTTGTCGCTACGGCGGCTCCTGCGTCGCACGAGCCCATCGTGTACCCGGCGGCAATCCTGGCGATGTCAAAAAATCTTCCCGTTGCGCGATCCTTCCTTGAATTTTTGATGACGCCGGAGTCGCGCGGGATATTTGAAAAATTTGGGTTTACCATTCCGGAAAAGTAAGCCGAAAAGAGCTGATCCAGATACAATTCTGAGTCGATGGCTCCCGTCGATTGGTCTCCTCTCTGGGTATCGCTGGCGACGAGCGGGACGGCAACTCTGTTTACGTTTGCCGCCGGACTGGCCGCTGCGGCCTGGCGTGAGCGGCGCGATGGCTTTATGGGAGCGCTCGTGGATGGAATCTTCCTCCTTCCACTCGTTTTGCCGCCTACCGTGGTTGGTTTTTTTCTTTTGCTGCTGTTCGGACGGAATGGGCCGCTTGGTAAGTTGTTGTTGCATCTGGGCGCCACGGTCGTCTTCTCGTGGCCTGCAACGGTAATCGCGGCAACGGTGGTAGCCTTCCCCTTAATGTATCTCACGGCGCGCGCGGCGCTTGAACAAGTGGATTCGCGTTTCCTGCAAGCGGCCCGAATGTTGGGGGCGTCCGAGTGGCGCGTGTTTCGTGAAGTTGCACTTCCTCTCGCGTGGCCCGGCGTTCTGGCCGGCACGATTCTTTCGTTCGCGCGAGCCTTGGGGGAATTCGGCGCCACGCTCATGCTCGCCGGCAATATTCCGGGGAAAACAGCCACCATTCCGATCGCCATCTATTTCGCCGTGGAAGCCGATGACATCCAGAGGGCCGTGGCATGGTGCGCGATCGACGTGGTGATTTCACTGACGCTGCTTGGCGGGCTTTATTACTGGACTCATTTGCAGGGGCCTGGACGTGCGCGGTGGGTGCGGCGCTGACATGGCCCTGGAAGTTCAACTCGAAAAGAAGCTGCCCGATTTCACCCTGGATGTGTCTTTTGTCGCCGGAGATGGGCCGCTCAGCATTCTTGGCCCGTCGGGCGCGGGCAAAACCATGTTGCTCCGCTGCATCGCGGGTCTCGAACGTCCCGACCGCGGCCGGATCGTGCTGAACGGGCGAGTCCTTTTAGACGGCAAAAACCACATTCAGATTTCCGCGCGGGAACGCCGCGTAGGCATGCTGTTCCAGCACTATGCGCTTTTTCCGCACCGTACGCTCGGCGACAACATTGCGTTTGGAATCCGCCATTTACCCCGCGAAGAACAATCCAGGCGTGTTGCCATGTTGCTGGCGCGCACGCACATCACCGGACTCGAGCACCGCTATCCGCGCGAAGTATCCGGCGGCGAACAGCAGCGCGCCGCGCTGGCTCGCGCGTTAGCCATCGAGCCACAGGCGCTTCTTCTCGACGAGCCCCTCTCCGCGCTGGACACTCACTTGCGAAGCCAAATGGAGGCTCAACTGCAAGAGACGTTTGCGGCCTATTCGCGGCCAGCATTGCTTGTAACGCACAACATCGAGGAGGCCTATCGTCTGAGCGACCAATTGCTGGTGCTTTCGCGCGGGCGCGTGGCGGCGATGGGAGCCAAGGAGCGGATCTTCCGATGTCCTCCCAGCCTAGATGTGGCGCGTCTCACCGGCTGCAAGAATTTCTCACGCGCTCGAGTTGTCTCGGAAAATACGGTGGAAGCGCTCGACTGGCGCTGCCAGTTGCGCGTGGCTCAAGCACAACCAAAGGGTGCGGCTGCCTATGTTGGGATTCGCGCCCATCATATTGATTTTGTCGAGTCCTCTGCTGCGGGTGCACAGAACGAAAATGTCTTTCCCTGCTGGCTCGTTCGATCCTCCGAAACCCCGTTTCGCATCACACTGTATCTAAGCCTTCATCAGCCGCCCGATTCCTTGGGTACACATCACGTGCAAGCGGAAATGTTCAAGGAAAAATGGGAGATATTCCGAGACCGTCCGCTTCCATGGCATGTGCGGTTCTCGCCCGATTCGCTTTTTCTTCTTCCCGAATGAACGCTGGGTGAGACCCTGCGGCTGTTCGTGCAGGCAGATACCATCCTGCAGAAATCATCGTCGGCCCAATCGCGCTTCAGTTCCGCTGCGCTGCGATTTTCCAAGGCGCCACGCGGTGTGGTCTCGCCGAAGAGAGAGCCTGGCGGCTATTTCCCGGAATGTTGGTTATCGACGACCGCTGAGCGCAGTTGCGCGCGCCAATCTGCTAACTGAATGCCGAAAGTTTGCAGGAGTCGGCGGTTTGAAAGAACGGAATAAGAGGGACGGCGGGCTGGGGTAGGGTATTCCTCCGTGGCGATCGGGTGAATCTGCTTGGCAATCACCGGGCGGCTTCGGGTCGCCGCAGCTAGCCACGCGGCATTTTGCGGCATATCTGCGATTTCTTCCAGGATTGCTTTGGCAAACTCATACCACGTGGTCTGTCCCGCCGCGGTCATGTGATAGGTTCCGCTGCACTCCTCGAAGGAGGATGAACTCTTGCGACCTTCCCGTTCGGTCACAATTCGTGCGGTAGCGGCAGCGATTTCACGACTCCAGGTAGGCGCTCCATTTTGATCGCAAACGATTCTGAGTTCCTCGCGCTCTGTGGCAAGCCGCAGAACTGTTAACAAGAAGTTCTTGCCATGCGTCGCATAGACCCAGGAAGTTCGAAAAATCAAATACAGCGCGCCTGAATTGCGGATGGCCTGCTCACCTTCCAGTTTCGTCTTGCCGTATACATTCAGCGGTTTTGGCGGGTCATCTTCTTCATATGGATCGGTCTTCAGGCCGTCGAATACGTAGTCCGTCGAATAGTGTACAAGGGCGGCGCCGATTTTCCTGGCTTCCTCCGCCATGACCGCGGGAGCGTCCGCGTTGATGGCTCGCGCGGCCGTTTCTTCTTTTTCAGCTTGATCCACGGCCGTATACGCTGCTGCGTTGACAATCACGCGCGGGCAGCAGTCTCGTATGGTTCGGCGGATGGCCGCGATATTGGATAGATCGAGCTCCCGGCGATCCAGAGCTATGAGGTAGCTGCTGGGAGCCAACACACGATGCAGTTCCGCCCCTATTTGTCCGTTCTTGCCGATCAACAGGACCTTGGGCGTCATTTCGCTGAATATCGAGGAAGGAACTCGCGAGGAATGTCCGCGAGTTGCCGATACTTCGAGTCTTTCTCGGATACGAGAGGATTCGCAATGTCCCACGAAATGCGAAGCCCGGGATCATTCCATACGATCCCATACTCGTCATTCGGGTCATAGAAGTCGCTGCACTTGTAAAGAAATTGGACCGTTTCCGTTAAAGCGAGAAATCCGTGTGCAAACCCGGCCGGGATATAGATTTGATTTTGTTCTTCGGCGGTGAGGATGACGCTCGTCCACTTTCCAAAAGAGGGCGAACCGAGGCGTATATCGACGGCGACATCGAGCGCTGCCCCCTCGACGCGACATAGTTTGGCTTGGGAATGGCGCAACTGATAGTGAAGACCGCGCAGCGTGCCTTTTGCCGAACACGAGTGGTTGTCTTGCACGAAGGAATCCGCGATGCCCAGTTCGGCAAATCTCGCGCGGTGATATGTCTCCAGGAAAAACCCCCGCGAATCGCGGAAGACCTTTGGGCGAAGCTCCCACACCTCGGGAAGTGATGTCGTAACTCGTTCCACGAAATTCATATCCTCAAAAACGCAAAGCTTCTGCTTGGTCGAAAAGAACCAAGGGGGAATTGCATTTCAATGCCGGAACAAAACCCGCCTGCAATGCTATTTTGAGCCAGCGGCTTCCGGCTGAGCCAGCGAATGTAGCGAGGAATCTCGGTTCTCATAATATTTTGCGTAATACGACCGATAGTCGCCGCCGCGCACGCCCGCCAGCCATTCCACGTTCGTTCTGTACCAGTCAACTGTTTGGTGCAGGCCGAGTTCCAGAGAAATCGCGGGCTTCCAGCCGAGTTCCTTTTCGATCTTATGGCAACGAAGGGCGTACCGCCGATCGTGTCCCGGCCGGTCCTGGACGTACGACAGCAGCGATTCCGGCTTGTTCATTACACGAAGCAATCGGTGCGCCATGGTGAGGTTCTCTTCGATATCCGAGCCTCCGATATTGTAGACCTCGCCGATCCGGCCACGCTCCAGAACAGCCAGGATGCCGCGGCAATTATCTTCGACGTGAAGCCAATCCCGCTGTTGCTTGCCGTCTCCATAGATGGGAAGCGGTTTATTGTCGAGCGCATTCGTAATCAGCAGTGGGAGGAATTTTTCAGGGAATTGGTACGGGCCGTAATTGTTTGAAGAGCGGGTGATCAGTGCCGGAAAGCCATATGTGCGCACGTAGGAGCGTACCAGAAGGTCCGAACCGGCTTTCGATGAAGAATACGGACTGCTGGGTTGCAGAGGAGAATTCTCGTCGGCAAAAGCGCCCGCAGCGATGTCGCCATAAACTTCGTCGGTCGAGATATGAACGAACCGTTCGACGCCCAGCTTCCGGGCAACCTGTAAAAGCATGAAGGTGCCCTTAACGTTCGTCTCAATCGCCGCCGTGGGCTCGTAAATGCTCCGATCGACGTGCGACTCCGCCGCGAAGTGAATAACCGCACCGCATCCGCGCATGGAGGCTTCCACCGCTGCCGCATCACAGATGTCGCCTTTGACGAATTGATAGTTCGGATTTGACGCAACCGGATCGAGGTTCGCAAGATTTCCAGCGTAGGTCAGCTTGTCATAATTGACCACCGCATAGCTTTTGGCGAGTCCCAGGACATGCCGGATAAAATTGGAACCGATAAAGCCTGCCCCACCCGTAACGAATAGTTTCATCTGGGCACTTCCTGCCCTGTCGATGCCTGGGCGCCAGTAAGTTTGTTCGCCCCGGTTTCTGCAACCAGATTGCTTGCATGAAGGAGGGATTCGAACGTTCCCGCGTCCGTCCACCATCCTTCGAGAACCTCGAAGGTCAGCGTGCCTTCTTGGATATAGAAATTATTGACGTCCGTGATCTCGAGCTCGCCGCGTCCGGATGGTTTCAACCGGCGAATTTTCTGGAATACGGTGGGGTCGTAGAAATACACTCCAATCACGGCATGGTTCGACTTGGGCATTTTGGGCTTTTCCTCAATGCCGATTACATACTTATCGCGCACTTCCGCTACGCCAAACCGCTGGGCATCGGTAACTTCTTTCAGCAAGATTTTCGCGCCGGTCTTCTGTTTTTTGAAGTCTTCAACGGCCTTGCGAACGTTGTTCTCGATAATGTTGTCGCCTAATATGACGCAGATCGGCTCGCCGGCGGCGAAATATTCCGCCAGGCCAAGCGCCTCCGCGATCCCGCCTTCGCCTTCCTGGTAGGTATAGTTCAGATGCTTCAATCCGAAATCGCGGCCATTTCCAAGCAAACGAAGAAAATCTCCCGCATTCTTGCCGCCTGTCACCAGCAGAATTTCTTCGATACCTGCATTCACTAGCGTTTGAATTGGGTAGTAGACCATCGGTTTGTTGAAAATAGGAAGGAGATGCTTGTTCGTGACTCGAGTGAGCGGATTCAGGCGACTTCCCGTTCCTCCCGCCAGCACTACACCTTTCATGTGTTCCTCTATTTCCAGGCGTTTTCCGCCTCGAGCATGGACTATCGCAGTCATTTCAATAGTGCATGGAAAAAGCTCAGGTCGCAACGGCGGATCTTCCGAGAGTTCAAACCGGTAAACAAGGCGAGCCCGGAGTCCGGATTTGCCAGCCTAAATTTTTTGGTTGTTCGTGCGGACGATGTAAAGGATGCAACTGGAAATCGTGCATTAGATACTTTTCGCTCTTTAGGATGAGCAAATTATTGTCGTTGATTAGCCTTTTATAATCAGAGGCTTCCGCTTTTCCTCGGGAAGAATCGCCAACGCAAGCGGCGATGCAGTCGACGCAAGCCCGTCGATTGTAACTAATTCTTTTGCGTCCAATAGTGCTCTCAGCCCGTGCTGCTAGTTAACGTGTCTCGATCAGTGCCTGCGTTAGGCCGATACCGCGAGAAAATCGGCCGTGCGCATCCTGCTTCCGTTAAGATGGCGGCATGGCGACGCCGTTAACGCAGCGCGAACAGCTTGAGGCCGATGTCCTGATCGTGGGCGCCGGCCCTGCCGGTCTCGCTTGCGCTCTGCATCTCGGGAACTGCATCGAGAAGCACACCCAGGCGGGGAAAACTCCGGCTCTCTCCGCGGACAACATTTATGTCCTCGAAAAAGCGCGCGAAGTGGGGGCCCACCAACTCTCCGGCGCTATTCTGGACCCACGCGCTCTGCGCGAACTGGTGCCCGATTTTGAAAAGACAGCCCCCCTCGACACGCCCGTCACCGGCGACGCCGCCTACTATTTCACCGAATCCGCTTCCTGGAAGCTCCCGATCACTCCTCCCCCCCTGCGCAACCATGGCAACTACGTTGTCTCGCTCAACAAAATCGTCAAATGGCTTGGCGGGCTCGTGGAGCAAAAAGGCGTAAACGTGTTCACGCAGTTCGCGGGCCAGGAGTTGCTCTACGAAAAAAATGGCATTGCGGGTGTTCTCACCGGCGATAAGGGTGTCGACAAGAATGGCAAGCCCAAGGACAACTTCACGCCCGGCTACGAGCTTCGCGCGAAAGTTACCGTCCTCGCCGAAGGCCCGCGCGGCTCGCTTACCAAAGATCTGGTTCATCGGCTTGCGCTCGACGGCCTGAACCCGCAGGTCTACGGCATCGGGATCAAGGAATTGTGGGACGTGCAACCGGGACGCATCGAAACCGGCTACGTCGCTCACACGCTCGGCTGGCCGCTTAGTCCCGACCTGTACGGGGGTGGCTGGGTCTATGGCATGCGCGACAATCGCGTCTCCCTGGGCATGGTCATCGCCCTCGAATACCACAATCCGCTGTTCGATCCGCACGAGGCTTTCCAGAAATTCAAAACGCATCCCTTCGTGCGCCGTATTCTCGAAGGGGGCAAGCTGGTCCGTTACGGCGCCAAGACGGTTCCCTATGGCGGGTGGTATTCGATGCCGCGCAGTTACATAGACGGTGGCCTCATCATCGGCGACTCCGCCAGCCTCCTCAATTCCCAGCGCCTCAAGGGTATCCATACCGCCATCAAGAGCGGAATGCTTGCCGCCGAGACGATTTACGAAGCGCTCTGTGCCGGAGACACGTCGGCAAATGCGTTGACGGCGTATATGCGGAAAATCGACGGGAGCTGGCTCAAAAAGGAATTGTGGGGCGTCCGCAATTTCCATCAGGCCTTCCGCGACGGTCTTTGGAAGGGGCTTTTTCACGCTGGCCTGCAATTCGTCACGGGTGGCCGCGGCCTCATCGATCCCATGCGCACCAAGCCCGGCCACGAAGAGTACACAAATCTCCATCGCGACCGCACGCTGGTCGATCAATCGACGCGGTTCAAGGGCGATGGCAAGCTCACGTTCGATCGCCTTACCGACGTCTATCATTCCGGGACGCGCCACGAGGAAGATCAGCCGTGCCACTTGCACGTCCTCGATCCCGGTATCTGCGGCGACCGCTGCGTCCGTGAGTACGGAAATCCCTGCCAGTATTTTTGTCCCGCGGCTGTCTACGAGATGGTGATGGACGGGGGCGAGCCAAGGTTGAAAATCAACGCCGCCAATTGCGTGCACTGCAAAACCTGCGACATTGCCGATCCGTATCAGATTATCGACTGGGTTCCGCCGGAAGGCGGCGGCGGTCCGAACTACGAAGGAATGTAACGGGCTGCATGGCCCGGCGAGTGGAAGTCTCCGCGAATCCTGCTAATGGCCTCCTCCAAAGATTCGTCGCAGGACGTGCCAGAACCCGCCGTGCTGCTTCTGCGGTTCGGCTGGCGGCTGATCCGGAGCTGCCCCGCCTTCTCCCAGAGCGTGCTGCATTGCTTCCGAAAAATTCGGCGCGTCCACGTGGCCCTTGAACTCCCACTCCGGCTCCACGTGCGCCTCTCGGACTAGCATGAACGTGTCGAGCGGCGGCTCCGGAGGTGGCGCGGGCGAACTCGCGGAAAATGTCAGTGGCGGTGCGACCACGGTATACACCGGCTCCGATGTTGGCGGAACTGCCGGTGTCGGATTTTTTGCGGTCGGCGCGGCCGGATGAGCCTCGTTCGCGTGTGCCGGGATGCTGAACTCCACGTTCGGCTGCGTCGGCGGTTCCTGAGGGGCGGGCGATGCGGAGGGCTTGGGTTGCGGCGGCTCCGCGGCAGGCGTTCTCGATGCCAGGGCATATTCTGGCAGCTCAGCGGGTGGTGGAATTGCGGGCCGGGTCTGCATCGCCGCGCACTGGCAGCTTCCCGGCTTGCCCACCACGGGCAGAAGCTGTCCGGCGTTCAGAAAAAATTCTCCCGTTTGCGGAACGATCAGCTTTTCTCCCGAAAATTGATGCTCGAGCTGGATGGCCCCGCTCGTCGCCAGCACGCACAACGAATCGTCGAGGTTCAATCCCACGGTCACGTCGCGGGCTCCGCCGCTGATGTCGATCGGTGTGGCCACGATGGATGGCGTAAAGATGCGCAGCGGCGTTGCGGCGGGAAGCTGCACGCGCATGCGTCCAAAATCCAGAGCCAGCGTGATCGCGCCGCCGGATTGCAGCAGCGTGAACTTCGCCGGGCCGCAGATATCCACTTCCCCGCCGCTGAACAGCGTCATCCGTGCCTGCCCCGAATGCACCGTCACCACGCTGCCGTTCGCCACCAGTATGCTCGGCGTGATCGTTTCGTTGTCGTTGCCGGGCGCCATTCCGCCCTGCACCGAAACGTCGTTGCCTTCCATCCGCCCGATGGGGCTCGGCGGCGATTGCCGTGCGTTTGCCACCGCGGCGCACGCCAGAAGCAGGCATAACAGGAAAATCGTGCGTATTCCGGAAGCAGCGCCGTGCCGCGCAACACAGGAGCGCGTGAATGTAAGCGGGGAGCCCATCGACTCGCCTATAATACGGCAGTGAACGACGGCACATCTAGCGCGTCGCAAACCGGCGCCGGCAAAGGCGCGTCGTTCACCGTTCGGCCGCCGCAGCTCTCGCGCTGGCGCAGGATGCAAATTCCCCTCATCGCCGCTGTGGCGTACGTCTTCGTGCGCTTGCTCGGTCCCACGCTGCGCGTCGAAATGATCGGCATCCACAACGCCGTGCAGATCCGCGACAAGGGCGAGCCCGCCATCGGCGCTTTCTGGCATCGCTGCATTTTCCCGGCCATCTGGATCTGGCGCGGGCGCGGCATCGTCGTGCTCAACACGGTCAACTTCGATGGCCAGTGGACGCGGCGCGTCATCGAGCGCCTTGGTTTTGGCACCGCGCAAGGCAGTTCGACCCGCGGCGCCATCGAGGGCCTCACCGTCATGGCCCGGCGCCTCCAGGAAGGCCGCCACGTTGCATTCACCATCGACGGCCCTCGCGGTCCCCGCTATATTGCCAAGCCGGGGCCGGTGATTTTGGCGCGCCGTACCGGCTATCCCATTTCGGTTTTTCACATCGGCCTGCAGTCGGCCCACACCTTCAAGAAATCCTGGGACTTGTTTCAGCTTCCATACCCATTTTCACGCGCCGTCATGGTCATCGCCCCACCCATCCGAGTCCCGACCGATGCAGGCAGCGAAATGGTCCAGCAGAAACAAGCCGAAATGCAGGCCGCGCTCGAGCGCGTCCGCGATGTAGCCGAATCCTGGTTTCAGTTGAGCGAGAGTGAGCGCGACCGCTTGCGCGACGAGTGGAGCGAGCCCGAATCGAGCCGTCGCGCAGTGTCCGCGCTGCCGGAATCATCCTCCGGCGAAGATCAGGGGCAACCTTAGCGCCACACGGCGCGGTTCTCTGCCTTCGCCCAGCTTCACCGGCACTTCCATTTTTTTGCCGTCGCGCAGGATCGCCAAGGTAATCTTGTCGCCCGGCTCCGAACGGTTCAGCAGCAGCGTTAAATCCATCTGGTTTGCGACCGCCGTTCCGTTCACGGCAAGCAACACGTCTCCGCCGATGCGCAACTCCTGGAGTCCCGCCAGCAGCGACCGGCCTCCTGCGCGGATTCCCGCCTTCGCCGCCGGGCGTCACTTGCTGGATCAATAGCCCGTGCTGCACTGGCAGGCCGAGTGCTTGCGCCAAGTCCGGCCAAATTGCGAGTCCCTCGACGCCCAGGACGGCGCGCGTCACCCGTCCCTTGGTGATCAACTGTTCCGCCACGCGCCGTGCCGTATTGATTGGGATCACGAACCGATCCCGGCGGTTGTGCCGCTCGGCGAATAAATCGCGCTGTTGATCCCGATCGCTTCTCCATGCGAATTGAGCAGCGGCCCGCCCGAATTCCCCCGGTTGATGGCCGCGTCGGTCTGAATAGTCTCATCAATGAACGTGGTATCGCTGGTCTGCATCGTGCGTCCGAGCGAGCTTACGATTCCGGTCGTGAGCGTACTCTGAGATCCAAAGGGGTTTCCGATCGCCAGCACCCGCTGCCCCACCATCAGGTTTCGCGAGTCCCCCAGCTTCAGCGGTGTCAGCTTGCGTCCCCACGGATCGATCTGGATCAGCGCGATGTCGTTGCGCGTGTCGGCCCCGATCAACTTTGCTTTGTAGCGCGACTGGTCCCCGAGCATCACCTCGATCGTCTGCGCCCCTTCCACCACGTGGTAGTTCGTCAGGATGTGTCCCTGGGTGTCGATCAGAAAGCCCGACCCCGCGCCTTCCATCGGCACCGTATTGTAGAAAAAGTCGTATTCCACCGTGCGCGTCACGATGTTCGCCACTGCCGGCGCCGCCTGCTTGTAAATACGCACATTTTCCGCTTCCGTCTCATCGAGCTTCACGCTGGAAGCGGCGCCCGTTTGCGCTGCGGGCTCAGGCAAATGCAGGGCGTCCACCGACTGCGGGTTCGGCTGGCCGTGACGCGAGCCCATCCAATACGCGCCCAGACCAATGAGCAATCCAATGGCCAAGAGACGGATCGCGCGTCGTATGCCGCGTGGTTGCGACATGAAGAGGGAAACCCCTTTTCGCGGTGCTCAAGGCGGTGCCACGCCGGAAATGGCCTATGCGAGGACCGGCTCGATGCACGCGCGGTTCAGGAAATCTTTCGTCCTTTGGCAGGCGTCTGCTTCAATTTTTCGATCAGTTCCGTCACCTGCTGCTCGGTCTCTTCCATCGTTCCCGAGCAATCGATCACGTCATCGGCTAGCCGCCGCTTTTCATCCATGGGCATTTGAGCGGCGACGCGCCGCTGCGCCTGCTCCGGCGTCAGGCCGCGCTCCTGCAGCCGTTCGAGTTGCTGTTCCGGGCTGCACCAGCAGACGACCACACGGTCAAGCTCGCGGTTGACGGCAGCCTCGTAAATCAACGCCGCTTCCATCACGGCGAACTCCGGGCCGCCCGGCCGGTCGAGCTCCTTGAACCACTTCCAGATGGTCTCCAGTATTTTCGGATGGAGGATCCAGTTCAGTCGCGCGCGTTTTGCGGGATCGGCGAACACGATCGTTCCTAGCTTCCCGCGGTCCACCTTCGCGCCCTCGCCTAGAATCTCCGTCCCGAACTCTCGCACCACTTCGTCATAGGCTGCCTGCCCGGGCTCGAGGAGTTTGTGTCCCAAGGGATCGGCTGCCAGTACGGGGCAGCCGCGATCGCCGAGCATCTTGGCCACCACCGATTTTCCGCAGGCGATTCCGCCCGTAAGCCCCACGCGCAGCATTACGACCTCACACCTGCGGCAATCGAATCGCGTGTGCCGCGCCGCATGCGTGCCGCCTTCACCGTATTGCTCATCAGCAGGGCGATCGTCAGCGGTCCCACGCCTCCTGGCACGGGCGTGAAAGCCCCTGCCACTTCCACCACGTCGGGATGGACGTCGCCCACCAGCACCGATCCCTTCGTTCGAAACGATGCGATCTTTTCCGGAAATTTAGCGAAAATTCGCTCCGCTTGCGCGCGGTCGGTGATCACGTTTTGCCCCACGTCGATCACCGTGGCGCCTGGACGAATATACTCCTGCGTGACCATGGCCGCTCGTCCCATGGCCGCCACCACGATCTCCGCGCGCCGCACGACCTCCTTCAGTTCCCGCGTCTTTGAATGGCAGATCGTCACCGTCGCGCTCGCGTGCAGCAAGAGAAGCGCCATCGGCTTGCCCACGATGTCGCTTCGTCCCATCACCACCGCATTCGCTCCCTCGATCGGAATCCCGCTGCGCCGCAAGATCTCCATCACGCCCGCCGGCGTGCACGCCACCAGGTTTGGCCGCCCCGCCACAAGCCGGCCCACATTCATTGGATGAAAGCCGTCCACGTCCTTCGCCGGATCGACCGCCTCCAGAATTTTCTTCGCGTCCACCTGCGACGGCAGCGGCATCTGCACCAGGATGCCATCCACGTCTTCTCTCCGGTTCAACCCGTCGACCACCGCCAGCAAGTCGTTCGTCGTAATCGTGGCGGGCGGCGTCAGCAGAAAGCTCGCTAATCCGAGTTTTCCGCACGCCGCAATCTTGCTGCTCACATACAGCTTCGAGGCCGGATTGTCGCCCACCAACACCGCTGCCAGCCCCGGACGAATTCCTGCGCTCGCCAGCGCCGCGATTTCTTCCGTCATCTCGCCGTAGATTTGATCGCGGATCGCGTTCCCGTTCAGTATGCGTGCGCTCACAAAACGCTCCTTGCCCGCCCTGCGATTCTTCCGAATCCGCCATGATAGCGGTTCTCGGCCCGCGAGACCAGAGCCTGTGCTCGTTCACATGATTAGGACATTTTTTCGACCGCAAGATCGAGAGTTAGAAGGATTATTGTTTTTCGGCGCTGGGAGAACCGCTACACCCGCAAGGCGAAAAGCATAATAAAAAGGCTCTGTTTAGGCGAGGCTCTAACCGAGCCCTGGCTGCGCTGGGTAGGATTGCTGCACGAAGCGGCATCCGTGGTCATTTCCGAGTGTCACCCGTCGTTTTGAACCGAGAACAAAGCCCCGCTGAAACGCCTTCCCTCCAGGCTATTTTGACATCGCCGCCGGCTGAGTTTCATCCTGACGCGCGGATTGAAGACCCATTCCGAAAAGGAGAGCTTTCGTGGCAAATTTGTAAAGCGACTACCGGGTGCCGCGCCTCATAGGAACTTGTCGGAGCTGGGTATTCGAACCCTGAGATAACACTCGACCGTCACGCACATCTTTCGCCTGAATTTGTTCAGGCACAGCGGGTTGTGATGGACGCGATGTACGTGAATCCAGTCCTGAATGGACGCTCTATGTAAAGTGGGGCAGTTATGGAGTTGGTCTCATTTGGTGAAGTTGACCCCATTTTGCAAGTGAATGAAAAGATGGTGCGCCCGCGGTGATTCGAACACCGGACCTTCTGGTTCGTAGCCAGACGCTCTATCCAGCTGAGCTACGGGCGCGCAAGAGACTTAGCGGATTTGTTTTGCATATTGCGCAGAAAAAAGCAGGCCCCGGGTTTTCTCCTTCAACTCTTGTGGAAGTGCTCATAGTCTAGTTGGAGCGCCGGAACCATCTGCATTATCAAACAGCAGGTCGATTTTGTCCACTGCGCGAATCGCTACGCGTCGCCGCGGCGTTCACTGGCTACATCATCCTCGTGAAAACGTAGCGATGCCTCAGGCGGTGGCGATAGGCGATAGAAGTTGGAGTTCAATCCGAGCAGCAGTGCTTGCCGAATCTGGGTATGCAACGGTCGGCCCCGGCCATGAGCCGAGAGATTGTCTTCACCGAATTAAACAGGCTCTCGATCACAAAAAGCTGCCGGTAGAATGGTCGCGGAAACGCCCGCCGCATCTCGGCACCCACTCCGTGTACGCGCCAAGTTGTTTTCTACGTTTGGCGCGGATCACTCTCTGCGCTCCGAGCCCCTGCCGGATATCTATCAGGGGTTTCACCCAAGCTGAATATGTCCCTTATTGGACAGAAACGTTCTTTTTCAGCGTCTAAGATGTCGCCTTGGGTCACCTGTTGCCGATCCGAAGCCAGGAGAAAAGAAAATGACGACTGCGAAAGCTGAAAAGTGTGCACACCCCGTTTGTTCGTGTGTAACGACCTCGGGCAAATACTGCAGCACCCAGTGCGAGGCGATGGAGAAGACGCCGGACATCGATTGTTCGTGCGGACACGTCGGCTGCAAAGGGAAAACGTCCTGATAAAAATTCTTTCAGCTCGTTTGTGAACGAGCCGTTAAGCAGGAACCAAAAATCCAGCTCGTTCACGACGGTCGCATGGGTTTGCGCTTACGATTTTACGCCTGTTAGAATTGAACCGAATCCTGGGATCAATGAATTGGCAGCGCGTTTCCGCTAGCGAGTTCAAGCGCGGGAGGAGATAACGAAATGTTGAAACATATTCTGATCGTCGCAACGCTGTGTTTGCTTGTCACTCTAACGGCTGTCGCCTCGGACCGCGACGATGATGTGAATCGCACCCACAAAGCTGCCCAGGTCTTTAAAGAGATCATGAATACTCCGGATCAAGGCATTCCTCAGGATTTGCTGGCATCGGCGAAATGCATTGCCATCATTCCAGGAGACGTGAAGTTCGCCTTTATATTCGGCGGCAATTACGGCAGGGGTTTGGCAACTTGTCGCACCGGCCATGGCTGGAGCGCCCCTATGTTTGTGGCGATCGATGGCGGCAGCGTGGGGTATCAGCTCGGGGGCTCTTCCACCGACCTCGTGATGCTTTTTATGAACGACCACGCCTTGCAAAGTTTGCTCAAAGATAAATTCAAGCTCGGCGCCGACGCCTCCGTAGCTGCCGGGCCGGTGGGACGAAACGCAGCCGCCGGCACAGACCTCAAACTGAATGCAGAGATTCTGTCTTATTCGCGTACCAAAGGCGTTTTCGCCGGGGTGAGCCTGGGGGGCGCTGTGGTGCAAGCCGACAAAAGTGGAGATGAAGCCATGTATGGCCACGATGTAAACCGCCGCGAAATTTTGAATGGTACAGTTGCCGTTCCCGCATCAGCGCGACCGCTGCTGCACGAAATTGGCGGATATGTTCAGGAAGCCAAAGTGAAATCGTGAAATCCAAGCGACGGGCCTGAATTGTTCCGGGTATGAGAGCGGCATGGCGAAAACGCTCTCATACGATCTCCCCGGAGATTTGCGTCAGTTCCCTGGGTGTTCCAGCAACGTGAAAATATCATCCCTGTTTGGTATATTCACCGGGGGGGGGGGGGCCTGGCATCTCCGTAGCGGATCGCAATCTTCCCCGCGAAGGATCGTACATCGGAGCCTTCTCTGAATCGGCTCCATATAAGGCTTTCTGACGGTATTTGATGGCCCTGGACGCAACACGAATCGAGACGAATATCCGGAAGTTGCGGAAGATCCTCAAGAAATCATCGAAGTTGCTGAAGCCGCAAGACGTGCATCGTCTGCGGACCCGCACCCGCCGAATGGAAGCAATCCTCACGGCAGTGGGCCTCTCATCCGACCATAGCGAGCGGCAATTGCTTCGCCGGCTCGGCCGCATACGAAAAAAGGCAGGAAAAGTAAGAGATATGGATGTGCTGACCTCCCATGCCTGCGCCATAAAAAAGATGAATGCCGGGTGCGATTGTTTGCTGCAATTAATTGAGTATCTGGGTGCGCAGCGATATCGTTTTGCTCGGAAACTCCGGCAATCGATTCAACGACACAGCCCCAAAACTCGTCGTCGGCTGAAGCGAACATCTGCTCGCCTCGAAAGAATCATCGACCATGATCAGGAAAATTCTTCCGATATGCAGACCGATCCGCACGCACAAGCCGCAGGGTTGGCTCGGAAGCTTTCAATGGACCTGGCTGCTCCTGCGATCCTGAATCGAAGCAATTTGCACTCATACCGGATCAAGATCAAGGAACTGCGTTATGTTCTTCAGACTGAGAAAGGTGATAGAGATCGGCAATTCATGGATGCGCTCGGCGAGAGCAAGGACGCAATCGGCGAATGGCACGATTGGGAACAGATGATAGCGATCGCGGCCGAGCTTCTCGATCATGAACCCGAATGTACGGTATTGACGACATTGAGAACCATCAGCCGGGAGAAATATGATCTCGCACTCTCTGTAACAAACAGGATGCGCGAACAATATGTGAAGCGAAACAATTCGGGCAAGGATCGGTCTTTCTCTCACAGTTGGTGGAGTGCCTCGCGGCTCGGGCAAAAGCCTTCGACCTTGCGACGCCTCTCGCGGAGGGGACGATCGTTGAAGCCGGCGTAGCGGGTGCGAGCCAGATGCAGGATGCGGTCGCGCATGCCTTCAGGCAAACGCGTGGCGTGCCTTGCGGAAAAAGCGTTCACACCGTAATCTGTCTGGCTGCATGACTCCTCAATTCCTCGTTCTCGGTGTGATCTGGTACATCGTCTTCCTGTTTTCCACAACGTGCCACGAAGGCGCTCATTCGCTGGTCGCGCATCTGGGCGGCGATCCCACGGCCTTCCATGGCGGCCAGGTTTCCCTGAATCCCATCCCGCACCTGCAGCGTGAGCCGATGGGCATGGTGGTCGTGCCCATCCTGTCTTACGTCTTCGCCCACTGGATGATGGGCTGGGCCAGCGCGCCGTACGATCCTGCCTGGCAGCAGCGCTATCCGCGCCGGGCCGCTTGGATGGCCCTTGCCGGCCCCGCCGCAAACTTTGTCCTGGTCATCCTTTCGGGCGTGGCTATCCGCGTGGGAATCTATCTGGGATATTTTCGCTTGCCGGAATCGGCCGGCTTCACGCACATCGCGGAAGCCTCCGTTTCCGGGAACGCGGACTTGGCCGTCACATTTCTCAGCATCCTTTTTGTGCTGAATCTCCTTCTCGGCACATTCAATCTTCTGCCGGTTCCTCCCCTCGACGGCAACACCGGCATCACCTTGTTCATGAATGAGGCCACCGCGCTTCGATTCCTGAATTGGACGCGGACCGCGGGGCTCGGCATGGCGGGCTTGCTGCTTGCCTGGGTCCTGTACGACCGTGTCTTCGGGTTTATTTTCCGGGTTTCTCTCGCTGCTCTCTATCCTGGGTCGCACTGGGGTTGACCCGTCATCCCCCTGTCGACCGGGTGTTCTGGTTCACAACGGCACATCTGTGGCGAAACCGCCGACTCCAGGCTTCCGGTTAGTCCTCTCGCCTCGCTAATCGCTTCGGTTCCAACGGTGGGAAAAGGCTGCCTTGGCAAGGTTTGTGCATTCATCGTGGCTGGGAGCGAACATGGATTTTCATATGCAGCGGACGAGGAACTATCGTGTGGAGGTATCCGGCTGGGATGTCGCGGGAAATTTTTTTGTCGAAACGGCCACCCTTGGGTGGGACCAGAACGCGCAAAAAGAAATCAGCCTGCGATCCCCGCTTCGCGAAGGATGCATCGTCTTTGTCCGTCTGCTTGACCCGGCCTCGATCGTTCCCAATTTGTCGATCGCCTATCAGGCGGTCAACGTCCGGTTCCGGGCCTCCGATAGCCATACCCGTGTTTGCTTGCAGCAGTTGCAGCCAAGGCCGCCCTTCAGGGAAAGGGCCAAAGATCTATGCGGTTCGGCGGTGAAAGTCGCTTGATTCGCGAATCGACGAAAGCATCCGTGCTTTCCTGAGTCCCCATGGTTCCGAAAGCGCTTGAGGCAGTCCCGTTCGTCCCCCTTTGGGACCGCGATGCCACATCGGAACGCGGCGACAAATGAACAGAACAACATTCTGTGCCAACGGCCGCCCGGTGTGTTTGCCCTGCGTCACGCACGGTCCGTCAACGCCAACAATTCACGCACGTTAGGCGGGGCATCCGATTTCGTTCGACAAGTTTCGGCTTCCTCGCCAGCTTTTTTGGAGTGATGGCGCCGTCTGGCAGAGTCCTTGCCTAAGCATGTCCATGGTTTCGACGCCAACGCTAACATCCGCCATTCCTATTGCGCGAAAGAATCTCCCGATTTGCGTTTTGGACGACGAACCCGATCAAGTTGAGCTTTTTACGCACAACCTCGTCCGCGCAGGCTTTCCCATCATCGGAACCACGGACCCGCAAGAGGTGCTTCATCGCATCCGCATGGGAGAATGCCGTGTGGTCCTCGCCGATTTCGATATGCCCGCCATGGATGGGCTCACGTTTCTCGAAAAGACCCTGCAATACGATCCGGGCACCTACGTCCTTTTCGTCACGGGATATTATTCGGTCGATTCCGCGATCGAGGCCATCAAGCGCGGCGCCTACGACTATCTGTGCAAGCCTCTCGATTACCCGCGTCTTGAAAAGACGCTCGACGAACTGGCCATCATTTTTACGCAGCGTTCGGAAATTCGTGGCCTCGAAGAGCGGCTTTTCAAAAACTCCCAATTCCAGGGCATCGTGGGGAGAAGCCCCGCTATGCTCGAGGTGTACGATCTTGCCCGCAAGGTCGCGCGGCACTATACCAACGTCTTGATCACCGGCCCCACCGGAGCTGGCAAAGAACTGGTCGCGCGCGCCCTGCACGAATTGAGTCCCGTGGGGCAACAGCGTTTCGCCGTGTGCAACTGTTCCGCGCTCGTCGATACCTTGCTCGAAAGCCAGTTGTTCGGCCACATCCGCGGCTCTTTCACCGGCGCCACCGACACCCGCGTCGGCCTGTTCGAATACGCCAATGGCGGCACCGTTTTCCTCGACGAAGTCGGCGAAACATCCCTGCAGATGCAAGCCAAGCTCCTGCGAGTCATCCAGAACCGCGAAATCCAGCGCGTCGGCTCTCCCGAAATGCGCAAAGTCGACGTGCGCCTCATCGCGGCCACCAATCGCGACCTGCGCTCCGAGGTTCTGGCCGGCCGCTTTCGCGAGGATCTTTTTTATCGCCTGGATACCATCGAAATCCGCGTTCCCGGGCTCAGCGAACGCCCAGAAGACATTCCCACCCTCGTGCAGCATTTCTTGAAGAAGTACAGCCAGGCATATGGAAAGCCTTTTCAGGGGCTTTCCCGCCGCGCGCAAATCGCCTTGCTGCAGCACGATTGGCCCGGCAACGTTCGCGAACTTGAGAACGTCATTTCCAGCGCCGCCATCACCGCCACCGCCGATTTCATCGACGTTTGCGATCTGCCCGCGCACCTGCAAAAGCCGCAGCGCCGCGCCATTGCGCCGGAAGAGAATTGGAGGCCGCTCCCGCTCGATGAAATCCGCAGCATCCACATCCAGCGCGTGCTCGATCTCTGCCACGGCAACCGCGTCCGCGCCGCCCAGACTCTCCATATTGGCCGCACCAGTCTGTATCGCTTTCTGAAGCGCGGCAGCAAGCGCGCCGCGGCCAATACCGCCGCCTAGCGATTCGCATCCTTTTCAGCCCGCGTATTGTTTTATCTCGCACCGCTTCCGCCCGCTCATTCATTATTCTGAATCCGTATTCCGCATTATTTCAGGGTAACGCCTGGGAAGGAATCGCCGAATGGATCGGCCGTGGAAACGAGCTGATTTTATGCGAAGCGGCGAAAGTCGCCGCATGCCTGGAACCGAATGGGAGTCAAAAACAGCCCAATGGCACTGGACTGGCGAGGGATGGAAGTCAACGGCGCGTGGTTTGCTCGCTTGAGCCGAACCACGCACCGTTTCTCGGAGGGAAAACCCTTCTTCGCCTATGCCGCTAATCGCGCAGGGCGGAATCTTCGGTCTTTTTCAGATTTCAGATTGTTTTTCGAATCAGAAGCCGCCGGACTGATACACCGCATTGTGCAGCAGCGATGCGGGCACCGACACGTTCGAGTCCAGGCGAACCATCAGGCCCGTTTGCGCCGGCAACTCCACATCCTTGCCTTTCTTGGCAACCACGTAGGCGGAGCCGCCGATCAGGCCGAACACCGTGCCGCGCAGAACGCGGCTGAAGACAAGTCCGGCCATGGAACCTCCGGCCGTGCCGATGGCCACGTCTTCCACGTCGGTCTTCACGTCGTGCTTCTGCTCGATCACTTCGCCCTCGACTGTCGTCAAGTCTTTCCGCGTCTTCGCCATATCCGCTCCCGGAGCGTAGATCGATAGAATGCTCATGCGCGCGGGAAAGATGCGGCTCTCCACCTCGATCGAGTTGAACATCAGGTTCATGGACGCTCCTCCGCGAAACATCGAGAAGAGGCGCGGGTGGCTGACGCTGGTCACGGTGCCGTGTACCTTGGCGCCGGCGGGAAGAAGGATCCGGTTGCCGGCGAACACTGGCTCCGCCACCACCGCCGTGAATGGATCGCCGTCATGAGCGGCGGTTGTGCTCAAGCCGTTTTGCAGCATCAGGCGCACCTGCGTGCCGGGAATGATTTGGGTCGACTGGGCGTGAACCGCCGGGGTGGCCGTCAAGATGAATAGCGCCGCGGCGCAAAAAGTAATGAGATTTTTCATTCAATCCTCCTGATTTCTGCGCGGAAACTTGCATCGTTCCGCGGTGAAATGATGAAACCCGATGCGAAAGCGGCTTTAGCACGTTCGCGAGGGGAAATTTGCGGGGCAAGGGCTGCGGGATGCACCCGAGCAATGCTCCGGATGCCCCCGTGTCGTGGGGGATTGCCGCTGGCGCAGCGGTACGGGTGCGAAGGAAGCACCCACGGGATAAGATACTCCATCCGCGCAATTCGTTGCGCGAAAAATCTAGCGCGGCAGTTCCTAATTGCTATCCCCGGGAACCTGGAAAGTGGCCGGGGCCCCAAAAAAAGAAGCGCGCCACGGAGGGTTCCCGGCTGGCGCGCTTCGATAGTTCGAGATGGGGGACTTGGCGAGGATGCCAGATTTTAGCGGCTCGGACGCCCTTTGGCCGCCGACGCGGCCATCGACGCGGCCTTTTCCGGCTCCGCCGCCGGTTTCTTGGCGTCCTCATGGGAATTGTTGGAATTGGTCGCAAGGCCCAGCGCCTTGCGTAGTTCGTGGTCGATCTTCCCGCGAATGTCGGCGTTCTCCTTCAGGAATAAACGAGCGTTTTCGCGGCCTTGTCCCAGCCGCTCGCCCTTGTAGGAGATCCACGTGCCCGATTTTTCCAGCACGTTCTTCATCACACCCATGTCGAGCAGGTCGCCTTCGCGCGACACGCCTTCGCCGTAGATAATGTCGAACTCCGCCTCGCGGAACGGCGCGGCCACTTTGTTCTTCACCACTTTTGCGCGCGTGCGCGACCCCACCACGCGGTCGCCTTCCTTGATCGACTGAATGCGCCGGATATCCACGCGGATTGAGGAATAGAATTTCAGCGCCCTCCCGCCAGTGGTCGTCTCGGGATTGCCGAACATCACGCCGATCTTTTCGCGGATCTGGTTGATGAAGATCAGGCACGTTTTCGATTTGGAGACGATGCCCGTCAGCTTGCGCAGGGCCTGCGACATCAGCCGCGCCTGCAACCCCATCTGCGGATCGCCCATCTCGCCTTCGAGTTCCGCCTTGGGCACCAGTGCCGCCACCGAATCCACCACCACCACGTCCACGGCGTTCGAGCGAATCAGCGCTTCGGCGATTTCGAGCGCCTGCTCGCCGTTGTCCGGCTGCGACACCAGCAGGTTGTCCACATCCACGCCCAGCTTGCGCGCGTACACCGGATCGAGCGCGTGTTCCGCGTCGATGAATGCCGCCTGCCCGCCCAGCTTCTGCGCCTCGGCGATCACGTGCAGCGTCAGCGTGGTCTTGCCGCCCGATTCCGGGCCGTACACCTCGATTACGCGGCCGCGCGGAAATCCGCCGATGCCCAGGGCCGCGTCGATGGAAATCGATCCCGTGGGAATTACGCTCACCGGGACGAGCACGTCTCGGTTTCCCAGGCGCATGATCGAGCCCTTGCCGTGCTGCTTTTCAATTTGCGCGATTGCCAGATCCAGATTTTTGGTTTTTTCGTCGTTCACAGTGCCACCTCGATTGGGCGTTTTTCGTTTAGATCCCGCCGCGGCGGGCGGCCCGATTCTACCAGAGAGCAATGCGGCCGGCCCCGGCATTTCCGAAAGCGCATCCTACCACAAGGCGAATATAAGGCGAAAGTTATTTTTCGCTCATCGCCCCGGCTGCGCTGCCTTTCTAATACTTGTAAAATCCCTGGCCCGTTTTCCTGCCCAGCCATCCCGCCGCCACGTATTTCCTCAGCAGCGGGCAGGCTCGGTATTTCGAATCGCCGAAGCCCTGCAACAGCACGTCGAGGATGTCCACGCACACGTCCAGCCCGATGAAATCGGCCAGTTCGAGCGGCCCCATGGGATGGTTCATGCCCGTTTTCATCACCGCGTCCACGGCCTCGGGCGTGGCCACGCCTTCCATCACCGCGAACGCCGCCTCGTTGATTAAGGGCATCAATATGCGGTTGGAGACGAATCCCGGCGAGTCGTTCACCGCCACGGGTTTTTTCCCCAGCTTTTCGCACAGCGACATCGTTGCCCGGAATGTCTCCGCGCTCGTCGCCAGCCCGCGGATCACCTCCACCAGCGCCATCACCGGCACGGGATTCATGAAGTGCATGCCGATAAATCTGTCGGCGCGGCTCGTCTGCGCGGCAAGCCGCGTGATCGAAATCGAGGAAGTATTGCTCGCGAGAATCGCCTCGGGCCGCAGCACAGCGTCCGCGTCTTTCAGCACGCGCAGCTTCACTTCAAGCTGTTCCGGCGCCGCTTCCACCACGAAATCCGCCTCGGCCAGCTCGCGCACGTCGAGCGCCGTACGAATCCGACCGAGCGCTGCAGCTTTCTCCGCCTCGCTGATTTTCCCCTTCTTCGCTTCGCGGCCTAGATTTGTTGCGATCGTTTCCATCCCGCGGTCGAGGAATCGCTGCTCGACGTCCCGCAGGATCACGCCGTAGCCCGCGCGCGCGAACACGTGCGCGATCCCGTTGCCCATCGTTCCCGCACCCAGCACCCCGATTGTTTTGATCTCGCCCATCTCCCTATGTGTCGGAGGCAACGGTCCGGCTATCGCTCGACGGCCAGCGCCACGGCGTTTCCTCCGCCGAGGCACAGCGCGGCGATTCCGCGCTTCAAGTTGCGCCGCTGCAATTCGTAAAGCAGCGTCACCAGAATGCGCGCGCCCGACGCTCCAATCGGATGCCCCAGCGCCACCGCGCCGCCATTCACGTTCACCTTTTCAGGGTTGAGCTCCAGCACTCGCGTCACGGCGATCGCGGCCACGGCAAACGCCTCGTTCAACTCGTACAGATCGACATCCTTGTCGCGGTCCCAGCCCGTTTTCGCCAGCAGTTTTTCGACAGCCTCCACCGGCGCCATCATCACCCACTTCGGCTCGACGCCGCTTACCGCCTGCGCCACGATGCGCGCCATCGGCGTTTTCCCCATTCGTGCCGCGTTGCGCTCGCTTGTCACCACCACCGCCGCGGCGCCGTCATTCGTGCCCGGCGCGTTTCCGGCGGTCACCGTGCCGTCTTTTTTGAAGGCGGCCCGGAGCTTTCCGAGCGCTTCGAGCGAAGCGTCCTCGCGCGGCGATTCGTCCGTCTTGATCGTCACCGGATCGCCCTTCTTCTGCGGAACCTCGATAGGCAGAATCTGCTCGCTCACGAAGCACGATTTCGTCGCGCGCGCCGCCCGGCGATGGCTTTCGAGCGCGTACTGATCCTGCTCTTCACGAGAAATTTTATATTTCTCCGCCACCAGCTCAGCGGTCATGCCCATGTGAAAATTTTCGTGCGCGTCCCACAACCCGTCGACGATCATGGAATCGAAAATTTCCTGGTTCCCGATGCGGTAGCCGGTCCGCGCGCCTTTCAACAAATAAGGACAATTCGACATGGACTCCATGCCGCCCGCTATCACGATTTCCGATTCGCCGAGCGTCACGCCCTGCGCCGCCAGCCCGATCGCTTTCAGTCCCGAGCCGCACACTTTGTTGATGGTCATCGCCGCCACGCGCGAATCGAGTCCGCCGCTCAAGGCCGCCTGCCGCGCGGGATTCTGCCCCAGCCCCGCCTGCACCACGTTGCCCAGAATCGCCTCGTCCACCCGCTTCGGATCGATCTCCGCGCGGCGCGCGGATTCGGCAACCACTCTCGCGCCCAGTTCGGTCGCGCCGAGCGGCGAAAGGCCGCCCATGAATTTTCCGATCGGTGTGCGGACGGCGCTCAAAATCACGGCTTGTTCCATGGTGGGCCTCCTACCGGACGACAATTCAGTTTCCTGTTTCCGCTTCCTTCGCGGCAGCTTCAAGAGCGTCGCCGCTCAGGCACACGGGCTTCCACTCATCCATGAACGCTGCGCCCAGCTTTTTGTAGAAATCGATCGCCGCGGTGTTCCAGTCGAGCACTTCCCAGCGCATGCGGACGTAGCCCTCTTTCCGCGCGATTCCGGCGACATGCGCGAGCAGCGCCTTGCCGATGTTCTGCCTGCGAAACTCCGGACGCACAAAAATATCCTCCAGGAACAGTCCCGCGCGTCCCTGAAACGTGGAATAAAACTCGAAATATACGGCGTAGCCCGCCATTTGGCCGTCGCACTCGGCGATCACCGCGCGAAATTGTCGGCTGTCGCCGAATCCGTCGCGAAGAAGATCCTCTTCGGTCACGATAACTTCCTGGCTGAGATGCTCATACTCGGCCAGTTCGCGGATCATAGCTACGAGCAGCGGGGCATCGCCAGCCTTGGCAGGGCGAATGGACACCATCGACAGGCTCCCAGATGCAATCGTTATGTGCCGCCATTATAGGTCAGTGCGGCGATGTTGTCGCTGAGTGTGGCGGTGTTGTCGCTCAGTCTGGCGATGTTGTCGCCGCCACGCGAGTCTTTCGGCCCTGCTCTCCTGCTCCGAAAACGCGCCGGCCGCAAACGCTATTCGTTTCCTTTCAGGGCGTGCGTGCCGTGCGTGACGGCTCCGCCGGCGCGCAGCGCTGCCGCAACCATCACCGCCTCGGAAATCTCCTGATCCGTGGCGCCCGTCTCTCGCGCCTTGACCGCGTGGATTTCGATGCAGTAGGGGCACTGCGTGGTGAATGCCACGGCCAGCGCCATCAGCTCCTTGTACTTGCGCGGAATTGCGCCCTCGGACATGGCCGCCTTGTCGAACGCCGAAAACGCTTTCATGGCTTCCGGCGCGTTGGCCTCCAGGGTCTGGAGCTTGCGAAGATTCTTCATGTCGTACATGGCGCACCTCTCGTGTTTTAGGATGATTGCCGCTGCTGCCGTCGGGAATCCACGCATCCGACTCCGTGCTTCACGCGCGGAGCCGGATGCGTTTAATCTTTCGGTCCGCTACTTGCCGATTTCCAACAACTCGAAGGTGCTGGGAACCGGACGCGGCCGCGGATGCGGGTCCTTCGCGGTGGGAGGCACGGGAGTGTTCTCCGCGGTGCCGATTGTGTAGATGCGATGAGTATTCGGATCGAGCGCGATTGTACGCGCGCCGTAGATGGTCTCGACATTGGCGACAAGCGTGTATTTGTCGGGCGAATCCTGGTGGAAGACCTTCGTCACGCCGGTCTTGCCGTTGCCGCTGTCGCGGCAGGTGACGTACACCATGCCGACAGCCGGGTCGTAGGCGGAGCCATCGGCTCCAATGCCGATGGGTTCGGTGGCAACGATTTTGCCGTCATCCGCGCTCATCACCACCAGCAATGGAGTGTCGCCTTGGCAGGCGATGAATAGCCGGCGGTGAGCGGTGTCCATCGAGAGGCCAACGGGACGCTGGCAAGGGACGGCCGTCCAGCGATTCTTGATGGCCAGAGTTCTTGCATCGTATTCGAGCATCTGGCTCTTATCGCTGATGTTCACGAAGTTGTTCCCTCTGCCATCGGCAACCGACGCCTCAGGATCTCCATGGAGAGCGAGGGTGCCGACGATCCGGGCCGTCTTCGCGTCCACGACGGTAATGTTGTTGCCGTCCCCGTTCCCTACGTAAACGCGTTTGGTCATCGGATCGTAATGCAGCGAATCGGTGTCAACGCCGGTGGACTTGAGCTCGGAGGTCACTTTCAAGGTTTTCAGGTCGAAAACATAGATCGTGCCCTCGTCTTCCGACTTATTGCCGGTAATAAAGCCGCGGTTGAATTCAGGCGCTACGGCGACGCCATGGATTTCGTTGAGGCCGGGGATGTCGCCGATCACCTTGCCGCTCTCTTGGTCCACCACCATCACGTGGGTGCTGCGCGGGATGTAGATGCGCTTCGCGGCCGGGTCGACGGTCACGTAGTCCCATCGGCCTTCGCCTCCCAGATGAAAGGTGCGGAGCACCCGGTAGCCTGAATCTTGCGGTGCGCCGGGAGATACGGCAGGGAAAAGCATCACAAATGTGAGCGCCAGAATGCTGAGCCAACCAAAGGCCGGAAGAAGCCTGTGTCGTGACATGAGAGCCTCCTGATTAAGGTTTGTGCCCTTTCGATGAGGGCAAGTCTGCTTTTCGAACATTTTCATTCCAGATGATCTCTCTGTGGATCCATCGTGCATGTGAAATTTCCGGCTTTGAGCGAATCGTCTGGCCCAGGTTAACATACGAGCGGCGAAGCGTCTTTGCTGTCGAAATATGGACAATCACTTGCGAATAGACGACCGGCGGTTGACCCAACCGTGGCGACCGTTTTCCGCGCCTTGCCCGCGTGGATTTCGATACAGTAGGGGCGCTGCGTGGTGAATGCCGCGGCCAGCTTCATAGGCTCCTTATATTTGCGCGGAATCGCGTCGCCGGACATGGCCGCCTTGTCGAACGCCGAAAACGCCTTCATGGCTTCCGGCGCGTTGGTCTCTAGGGTCTTAAGCTTGCGAAGGTTCTTCACATCTTACATGTCGTACATGGCGCATCTCTTTTTTAGAATAGCCGCTGTTGTTGTCGGAATCCGCCGTGGAAGAAAAGCCGATCTTACCGTTTGCCCCGCCTTGAGTCCAGCGAGACGCAACTCGGCGCTGGTCAGTCCCCGATTGCCCCGTTTAGCAGGAGCATCCTGCTAAGGAGTTGCCACCCGGAGCGGTGTACAGTTCCGAGCACGGATGGCAGCAGGAGAAACCGCATGCGATTCGGATGAGGTTTCACACAGATCGCTAATTGGTAATTTTCCGCTGACATCGGATCAGTTTCTGCTTATTGTCCAAGTAGCCTAATTGTCGAGAACGGCACCCGCGGTAGCCGGCTAACTCCTGGTCAGTCGAATTATGAAAACTGAGCGCTGCGCGAGTTAGCATCGAGCGTTTTGATTGGCCTCGTCGGAAGATCCCCTCAATCCTGGATGGGTAAAATGTGCGATCAGCTGTATCATGCGGGGTACGTGTAATGAAATGACTAGCATCGCACTCGGCCATTGAATGACCGTCTTTGCGGTCAGTGGCAGTATTCCCTTTTTTCTTAGTTGAATGCGAGCCTGAGAGGTCCGTGATGTTGATCCGCGAAATCGCGGGACAGGACAGCCTCAAGCGGTTGGCCCATATGCGTCTCGGCAGATTGGCCTGTGCCCAAGGCGCTCAACCTTATGTCGCCCCTTTTTATTTTGTTTACGACAGTGATTACCTATACAGCTTTTCAACGGTCGGGCAACGAATCAACTGGATGCGCGCGAATCCGCTCGTCTGTGTCGAGACGGACGAGGTGGTGAGTTTGGAGGAATGGGTAAGCATCATTATCTTTGGCCGCTACGAGGAGCTGCCAAACACCCCGGAATGGGAAACTGCTCGCGAACGGGCGCACCAACTGCTCCAGAAAAGACCCACATGGTGGGAACCTGCGTATGCGAAAACGATCGTCCAAGGCGCCGAACGGCCACTGGTCCCCGTTTACTTCCGTATTTACATTGATCAGATCACGGGCCACCAGGCATCTCCTGGGCCCGCCTGACCATTTTCATCCGGACGGATAGTTGAATTACCGGAAACTGCGCCGGTTCGCGTCACGCGTCTTGATCGACCTGATCGAAAGAGTCACCACGACATCTCCTATCCGCGCGTTCGGTCGGCCAGCCGTGACAAGAACAAGGGCAAACATGGGATTAGCTGCCCCGCTCGAAATCTTGACGCAGTAGCACTTCCTTGGCTCTGACCTGCAGGTTGGGAACAAGCCGTCGAAAAAGCAACGTGGCCGCAATTCCCCCCGCAAATTGAGCTAGCATGAACCAGGGGACATCTGCGGGACGGATGCCCGCGAACGTGTCGCTAAGACATCGCGCAATCGTGACGGCGGGATTGGCAAAAGAGGTCGATGAAGTGAACCAATACGCGGACGTGATGTAGGCTCCCACCGCGAAGGGGATAGCGTCGGAACGCAATCGGGAGCAGCCCCAAATCACGCATAACAAACCGAACGTCGCGACGAATTCGCTGAAGACCTGTGCCGCCCCGCCGTGATTGTGATGTGACAGCGAGACGAGCGGCAGGCCGAACATGATGTGAGCTGCGATCGCGCCGATAATCCCTCCGAAAATCTGGGTGCCGATGTATGCCGGAGTTTCCCGCCAGGGAATGCCGCCTTCTAGCGCGTCCGCCGTCGTGACTACCGGGTTGAAATGAGCGCCCGATATTGGACCAAAGGTGAAAATCAAAGCCACCAAAGCGGCGCCTGTTGCGATTGTGTTGACAAGAAGGGTGAAAGCGACGTTACCGTTGGAAAGCCGGTTGCCCATGATCCCTGAGCCAACCACGGCGGCGACGAGAAATGCAGTGCCGAGGAATTCGGCTGAAAATCGCTGGGGTAGACTGGCTCTCATTGCCGGCCGATGCGGTCAATTTCCTTCTGGATCGCAAGTTTTTCGAGGCTGGAGAGAGGGAGGCATAGAAATAAGCCAATTCTGCGGTCGAGAATCGTGAACGCGTCGCGGAAAGCGCGCTCGATTTGTTCGGATGTTCCTGCCGCGGCACTTGGGTCCGGGATGCCCCAATGTGCGGTCATGGGCTGGCCCGGCCAAACAGGACATGCTTCCTTTGCGGCATTATCGCAAACGGTGAATACGAAGTGCATTTTCGGTGCGCCGGGAGCGGCAAATTCGTCCCAGCTCTTGCTGCGCAAACCATCGATGGGCAACCGAGCGGTTTGTAGCTGTTTCAATACTTCGGGGTGAACTATCCCGGTTGGATGGCTTCCCGCGCTATACGCAGTGAAATTGGGTTTGCCTTTCCGGTTGAGAATCGCCTCGGCCATGATGGAGCGCGCGGAATTTCCGGTGCATAGAAAGAGAACGTTGTAGCGTTCCGGCATCTTGTTTCACCCTTCAAGGGATTCGTTCGGCGAGCGGCGGCCGGCGCGCTGGCCCGCGGCAAGCTTTATCCTTGTGAATAAAGTGGTTTTACCGCACGGATAAATGCGCTCATGAACTTGCCGTCCACCTCGGCGGCCAGAGCGTCTGCATCAATCCCTTCGCCTGCCAGAAATTCCTTGGCATCCTCCACGCGATAAATGCGGGTCGGTTCCACCTCAACGTGTTCAAATCCGGCATCTGCCAACTTACTGCGGTACTCCTTTTCTTCGAGCGCTCCCGCGATGCAGCCTACCCACAGCAGAACGCTTTTGCGGATCTCAGGCTGCATTTCGCCGCGAGTCACAACGTCGGAAACGGCTAGGCGGCCTCCGGGTTTCAGTACGCGAAAGGCTTCCCTAAGCACGCGGTCTTTGTCCGCCGAGAGATTGATTACACAGTTCGAGATGATGACATCCACTGACCGATCGGGCAGCGGTATGTTCTCGATTTCCCCCTTTAGAAATTCGGCGTTTTCGGCTCCAGCCTTCTTCTTGTTCTCGTTCGCCAGGGCCAGCATTTCGTCCGTCATGTCGAGACCGTACGCCTTGCCGCCAGGGCCAACCCGTCGAGCTGAAAGCAGCACGTCGATACCGCCTCCGGAGCCCAGATCGAGGACAACTTCCCCGGGATTCAGTTTCGCCAATGCGGTCGGGTTCCCGCACCCCAGTGAAGCGAGCATGGCCTCCGTGGGGATTTGATCCGCCTGGGAATCGTCGTAGAGATTGGACGTAATGGGGTCGCAACCCGAGCCTAGGGCTGCGGAGGCTCCGCAACAAGAACTTCCGCCGCTGTACACGCGCAAGGCCGCCTGCCCATATTTTTCTTTGACGACGTCTTTTATGTCCGTGTCTTTCATGCCGGATTCTCCTATTTGCATAACGAAACGATGTCTTGCGGTTTTAGAGCCTTATTTCTCGTGCAGCATTCGGCGTAGAGGAATTGCAGCAGCTTCTGCAGGGTATCCGCGTTTGCCATGTAGCGCAAAAAAGTGCTTTCGCGGCGCACGAGCACAAGCTCTTCGTTTTTGAGCTTGTCTAGATGGTGAGACAGAGTCGAGTTCGGAATATCCAGCTCACTCTGAATGTCGCCAACCACAAGTCCGTCCGGATGTGCCGACAGCAACAGCTGCATGATCCGAAGCCTGGGTTCAGTTCCGAGCGCGGAGAACATATCCGCGCACTTGGCCACCTGTTCTGCGTTCTTCTTATGGGGAGGGATCATACTATTTCCATTATCGCGGAAATACGGATATTGTCAAGCGTCTCGAAATTGCCGTGGATTCCTGTGTGCGCCGCGCCTTGCGGCCTTGCGCTAAGCCCCGGTGAGTTGGTTTATCGGAAACGGAGCACTGCGCCGGTTCGCGTCAAGCATTTCGGTCGACCTTGCCGGAAGATTCCACTCACCGCGACATCCCCTGTCCGCGCGTTCTGTAATCCGCTATTATTAGGAATTTAGCCTGTATCGATTTCCAGGCCGAAGAAGGAAAGAATCGCGAGACCATGGCGAGCTGGGCCAGGACGCACATGCAAAAAATAGCTCCTATCAAGAAATTAATGGCGGCGAACCGCAGCGAAATTGCCATCCGCATTCTGCGCGCCGCCAACGAACTCGGTCTGCGCACGGTCGGCATTTACTCGCAGGAGGACCGCCTCAGCCTCCATCGCTTCAAAGCTGACGAGGCGTATCAGGTCGGCGCGGGCAAAGGGCCTGTGGAGGCGTATCTTGATATTGCCGCCATCGTGGATCTGGCGCGCGAGCGAAACGTCGACGCCATCCATCCCGGCTACGGTTTTCTCTCCGAGAATCCGGCGCTGGCCCGCGCCTGCCGCGAGGCCGGCATCATCTTCATCGGTCCCACCCCCGAATTGCTGGAGCTGCTGGGCGATAAGACCGCCGCGCGCAGGCTCGCCGCTTCGGCGGGCGTGCCCATCCTGCCGGGAACCGAAGAAGCGGTCCAGTCCGAGCACAAAGCCCTGGAGATCGCGCGCAAAATCGGCTTTCCGCTGATTATCAAGGCTGCCATGGGCGGCGGCGGGCGCGGCATGCGCGTCGTGCATCAGGAATCGCAGCTTGAGGAGCGTCTCGAAGAGGCGCGCGGCGAGGCGCTCGCGTCTTTTGGCGACGCTTCCGTCTTCCTCGAAAAATTCCTTCCCCGCGCGCGGCATCTCGAAGTCCAGATTCTCGCCGACCAGCACGGCAACATCCTGCATCTGCGGGAACGCGATTGCTCGGTGCAGCGCCGCCATCAGAAAGTCGTCGAAGTCGCTCCCGCTGAAAATCTAGCGCCGGAGATTCGCAACCAGCTCTGCGAGGCTGCGGTCAGCATTGCCCGCGCGGCGGGCTATCGCAACGCCGGCACCGTCGAATTTCTGCTCGACGTGGACACGGGCAATCTGTATTTCATCGAAGTCAATCCGCGCATCCAGGTGGAGCACACCGTCACTGAAATGGTCACCGGCATCGACCTGGTGCGCGCGCAGATTCTCATCGCCGAGGGCCACAAGCTGCACGAGGCGCCTCTGTCGCTGCCCATGCAAGACGAACTTCGCCTGAATGGCGCGGCGCTCCAGTGCCGTGTCACCACCGAAGACCCCGAAAATCAGTTTGCGCCCGATTACGGCAAGCTCACCACCTATCGTTCGCCCGCGGGTTTTGGAATCCGCCTCGATGGCGGCACAGCCTATGCCGGGGCGCGCCTCGCGCCATTCTACGATTCGCTTCTGGTGAAGGTCACCGCCTGGGACAATTCGCTGCCGGGCGCCTGCCGCCGCATGGACCGCGCCTTGCGCGAGTTTCGCATTCGCGGCGTGAAGACGAACATTCCGTTTCTCGAAAACGTGGTGAACCATCCCCGGTTTCAGGCCGGGCAGGTGACCACGTCGTTTCTCGACGATTCGCCCGAACTGTTTCGCTTTCCCGCGCGCGGCGACCGCGCCACCAAGCTGCTTTCCTATCTCGGCGACGTGATCCTCAACGGGAACCCCGAACTGAAGGGCAAGAAAGTCCCCGGCATTCTTGAGCCTCCGCCCATTCCGCATGCACCCGCAGGCACGCCGCCCGACGGCACCCGCCAACTGCTCCAGAAACTGGGCCCGCGCGGCTTGGCCGACTGGGCGCGCCGCCAAAAACGATTGCTGATCACCGACACAACTTTTCGTGACGCGCATCAGTCGTTGCTCGCCACGCGCGTGCGCACGCACGACCTGCTTTTGCCCGCGCCCGCCGTGGCTCATCGCCTGGCGAACCTGTTCAGCCTGGAAATGTGGGGCGGCGCAACCTTCGACACGGCGATGCGCTTTCTCCACGAAGATCCCTGGCAGCGGCTGCGGGAGTTGCGCGCGCGCGTGCCGAATATCTGCTTTCAGATGCTGCTGCGCGGAGCGAACGCGGTCGGCTACACGTCGTATCCCGACAACGTCATCGTCGAATTCGTGCGCGAGGCGCACGCGCAGGGTATCGACATTTTCCGCATCTTCGACTCGCTCAATTCGATCGACAACATGCGCGTCGCGATCGACGCGGTGCTGGAAACGGGCGCGGTCTGCGAACCCGCGGTCTGCTACACCGGCGATTTGCTCGATCCCGGCCGGCCCAAGTATTCGCTGAAGTATTACGTCGATCTGGCGAAGAAGCTCGAAAAGCTGGGTGCGCATTTTCTGGGCATCAAGGACATGGCGGGCCTCTGCAAGCCCTACGCCGCGTTTCATCTCGTGAAGGCGCTGCGGCAGGAAGTCGGCATCCCCATTCATTTTCATACACACGATACGAGCGGCCTGAGCGCGGCGTCGGTGCTGAAGGCTTCGGAAGCGGGCGTTACCGTGGCGGATGCGGCGATCGCCGCGATGAGCGGCGGCACGAGCCAGCCGAATTTGAATTCCATCGCGGAATCGCTGCGCCACACGCCGCGAGACACGAAGCTCGACGTGGAAGCGCTCAACGAGTGCTCCGATTATTGGGAAGTGGCGCGAACGTACTACGAGCCGTTCGATTCCGGGCCGCGCGCGGGCTCCGCGCGCCTCTACCAGCACGAAATTCCGGGCGGCCAGTTCACGAATCTCCGCGAACAGGCCGCTTCGATGGGCCTCGGCCATCGCTGGCGCGAGGTGGAGCGCACCTACGCCGAAGTCAACCGGCTTTTCGGCGACATCGTGAAGGTGACGCCGTCGAGCAAGGTGGTGGGCGACATGACTCTTTTCCTAATGTCGCGGGAAATGCGCGCCGCGGATATTTTGAAGCTCGGCGTGGACCACGATCTCGCGCTGCCAAACTCCGTGGTGGAAATGTTCAAGGGAGCGCTCGGCGTTCCTCCCGGCGGCTGGCCGACAAAATTGCAGGCCATCGTTCTTCGCGGAGCGAAGCCGGACCGCGGGCGTCCCGGCGCGCTGCTCGATCCGGTCGATTTTCCGGCGGCCAGGCAATCGCTCGAAAAAAAAGTGGGCCGCTCGGTCGGCCACGACGATCTGCTCAGCTCGCTTCTGTATCCCGAAGTCTTCCAGAAATTCGAAGGCCTTCGCAAAATCTACTCCGACGTGAGCGTGCTGCCCACTCCGGCATTTCTTTATGGATTGCGCCCGGAAGAAGAAATCACCGTGGACATCGAAGCGGGCAAAACGCTGATCCTCCGCTTCCTGACAATTGGAGAGGCCCATTCCGACGGAACCCGCACGCTGTTTTTCGAACTGAACGGCCAGCCGCGCGAAATTCGCGTGCGCGACCGCGCGCTGAAAATCGCCGCGAGGACACACCCGAAAGCCGATCCCGCCGACCCCGGCCAGGTTCCCGCGCCCGCCTCGGGAGTGGTGACGGGAATTACGGTGCAGGTGAATCAGGCCGTGCAGCGCGGGGAAAAGCTGATGACGCTCGAAGCGATGAAGATGCAGTCGAATATTTATGCGCCGCTGGCGGGCCGCATTACCAGGATTCTCGTCGCCGCAAACCAGAGCGTGGAAGCGAAAGACCTGCTGCTGACCATTTCACCGGGCACTTGAAGCGTCCGGCGCTTTTAGCGGTTTTACCTCTCTTAACCCCCTCTAAAATGCCAAAAATGGACGGAAATGCGCCGTAAGCCGGGCTTATACGACCAAATTTGGACGGTTTTTACGGATGCCCGTCGTTTTTGCGGCGAGCTGGCCGGTATAGATGGCCATTCCCACGGCGGCCTGCATTCCGATTTTTTCGAGGGCGCGCACTTCGCGCATGGTGCGGATTCCGCCGGCGGCGGTGACCGGAAATTTCGTCACGCGGCGCAGCTTGCGGAACCAGGCGATATCGGTGCCCTGCATGGTGCCTTCGTTGTCGACGAAAGTGGAAAGAAATTCGGAGCAGTAGGGCTCGAGTTCCGGAATCACATCCTCGGGTCGCAGCTTCAGCCGTTCCCGCCAGCCGCGCACGACGATGCGGCCGCCGTGGGTATCGAGGGCGACGATGACGCGCTTGCGTCCGACGCGGGAAGCGAACTCCCGCAGAAAAGCGTGCGACACTTTGCCGTCCTCGAAAGCGGCGCTGCCCACGATGATTTTCTCCGCGCCCCACGACAGAATTCGTTCGGCGCGAGCCGCCGAGCGGATACCGCCTCCCACGCGCACTTTCATTTTGGCACGGCCGCAAAGCCGCTTGATCCAGCGCGAGTTCGTTCCTTTGCGCATGGCGGCATCGAGGTCGATCACGTGCAGGATGGGATAGTCGCGGAAGCGGTCGAGCAATCCAAGCACGTCGTCGACCGAAAGCGCGAGGCGTCGGCCGCGCACGAGCTGCACCGCTTTTCCGCCTTGCAAATCGATGCAGGGAATAATCATCGGCTCCGCCGGATGGGCACTCCGCGTTCGGCCAGAAATCTCTTCAGCGCGGGAATGGAATGCGTGGCGCTATGAAACACCGAAGCGGCCAGCGCGGCGTCCGCATGGCCCGTTTCGAATACCGCGAGAAAATCCTCGAAGGCGCTCGCGCCGCCGGAGGCGATCACGGGCACCTGCACGGCGGCGGCAATTTTCGCGGTGAGATCGCAATCGAATCCGACGCAGGTGCCGTCGCGGTCGATGGAGGTGAGAAGAATTTCGCCCGCCCCGCGCGAGACGGCTTCCGCGGCCCACTGCGCGGCGTCGAGCCCGGTGGCATCGCGGCCCCCGCGCGTGTACGCCTCCCAGGAAGTTGCGGTCCGCTTGACATCGATCGACAAGACGACCGCTTGCGAGCCGAATTGCTGCGCGAGCTCGGAAATCAGCTCGGGACGCTTGACCGCCGCCGTGTTGACGGTGACTTTGTCGGCGCCTGCGCGCAGCACGGCCTGGCCATCTTCCATCTTGCGAATGCCGCCGCCAGCGGTGAGAGGGATGTTCAATTGCCCGGCGACGCGGCGGATGGTGTCGAGAAAAGTGTCGCGGCCCTGATGCGAGGCGCTGATATCGAGCACGACGACTTCGTCCGCGCCTTCGAGATTATAACGGGCGGCCAGCTCGGCGGGATCGCCCATGTCGCGCAGTCCCTCGAACTCGATGCCTTTTACCACGCGTCCGCCATCGACATCGAGGCAGGGAATGATTCTTCGAGCGAGAGTCATCTGTGATCGACCGATTCCAGGAAATTCTTCAGGACCATCGCGCCCGTTTCACCCGATTTTTCCGGGTGAAACTGCACGCCCATGAGATTCCCGCTTTCGATGACGGCGGCGAAGGGAAAGCCGTGGTCGCAGACCGCGACCGTCTCGCGGCCGCCGCCCAGAGCCGCGTAGGAATGCGCGAAATAAAAATAGGCGTCTTCGGGGATTCCCAGAAGCAGCGCGCTCGGCTGCTTCGTTTGCACCTGATTCCAGCCGATGTGCGGCGATTTGACGTTCCCGGGCAGCGCGCGAACCTCGCCCGGAAAGAAACCAAGCCCCGGATCGCCGGGAGCCTCGTCGCTCAATTCATACATCACCTGCAAGCCGAGACAAATGCCGAGAATGGGGATGCCGGAATCGAAGGCCATGCGCAGCGGCGCAGCAAGATTGCGCTCGTGAAGGCCGGAGACGAAAGCGGCGAAGTGGCCGACGCCGGGGAGCACGACGGCTTTCGCTGTGGCGATTTGCTCGGGGCGCACGGCGCGTTCGGTATCGGCGCCGAGCTTTTGAAGGGCGCGCTCAACCGACGGCAGATTGCCCGCGCCATAATCGACGATAGCAATTTTCACAGCAGCCCCTTGGTGGACGGCAGAACGCCGCGCAGTCGCTTGTCGCGCGTGACGGCAAACCGCAGCGCCTTGGCAAAAGCCTTGAAGATGGCCTCGACCTGATGATGCGAGGAGCGGCCATAGACGAGCTTGAAATGAACGTTGGCGGCGGCGGAATGCGCGAAGGCCCGGAAAAAGTCCTCGAGCAATTCGGTCTGAAAATCCCCCACTTTGGCCGCTGAAATCTTCCAGTTGCAGACGCAATAGGCGCGGCCGGAAAAATCGAGGGCCGCGGCCGCGAGGCAATCGTCCATGGGCATCAGGAAATAGCCCGAACGCAAGATTCCGCGCTTCGATCCGAGCGCCTGCTTGACGGCTTCGCCGAGCGCGATGCCCACATCCTCGACGGTGTGGTGCTGATCGACGTCGAGATCTCCGCGAGCGGACAGGTCAAGATCGAGGGCGCCATGGCGCGCGACTTGTTCGAGCATGTGATCGAAGAAACGAATGCCCGTGGAGATGCGAGATTTTCCCCGTCCATCGAGGTTGAGGCGCAGGCGGATATCGGTTTCCTTGGTGGTTCTTCGCAGTGTCGCTCGTCTCATAGAATTCGTTCCAATTGCCGCAGGAGGCGGCGGGTGTGACCGAGCGTTCCGACGGTGATGCGGACGTAGCCTTCGCCGGCAAAATCGCCGGAACGGTCGCGGAGCAGGATTCCCTCCCGATCGAGCGCGGCGACGACCGGCTTGGCGCGTTCACCGAAACGAACCAGGACAAAATTGCCGCCGCTTGGAAAATAGCGGAGGCCGAGGCGCGCGAGACCGCGCTCGAGTTCGCGGCGGCCGCGCCGGACTTCGCGAACCGTCCGGGCGATGAAGGCGCGGTCCTTCATGGCGGCTTCGGCGGCCACGAGCGCAGCCGCGTTGACGGGATAGGGCGATTGCGCCTTGCGCATGCTCGCGGCCAGATCTCGATTCACGAAAATGCAGCCGAGGCGCAGCCCGGCGAGGCCCGCGGTTTTTGAAAAAGTGCGCGTCACGATCAGATTGGCGTGCCGGCGAATCCAGGGAATGACGGTGACGCCGGAAAATTCGAAATAGGCTTCGTCGATGACGACCATGGTGCGCTTCGCCGCCGCGAGGATGCGCCGAATTTCGGGAAGAGAAAGGAGATTGCCCGTGGGGCTATTCGGATTGGGAAGAAAAAAAACGCGAGGCCCCGAACGCAGAGCCGCCAGGGTTTCTTTCCACGGGAATTGCATGTCCGCGCCGTAGCGAGGGGCCACGATGCGCGCGCCCGCGAGCTCGGCGTAAAAGCGGTACATGGCGTACGTTGGCTCGACGAGCAGCACGGCGTCCCTGGGCTCGACGAAGGTGCTGACGACGACGTGCAGCGCGTCGTCGGTGCCATTGGTGAGCAGCAACTCCTCGGGCCGCACGCCGAAATGCGCGGCCATTTTGCGGCGAACGGTTTCCTGCTCCGGATAAGCGGAAATTTCCGCGCTGCTGAGCCGGGCCAGGGCGCGTCGCACGGTGGGCGAGCAGCCGATGGGATTCTCGTTGAAGTCCATGCGCAGCTTATCGGTGCGGCCCTCGAGCGGCGGATTATAGGGGCGCATGCGCTCGACCGCGCGACGGATGGATACGGGAGGCTTCACTGGCGCACCTCGATGGAGCGGCCATGCGCGTCCAATCCCTCGGCCCGCGCAAATTCCAGGGCCACGGGGGCCAGGCGGCGAAAGCCCGCGCGCGATACTTCCTGCACACCGATGCACTTCACAAAATCGGCGACGGAAAGGCCGCCGCGGGTGCGCGCCACGCCTCCGGTGGGCAGTACGTGATTAGTGCCGCTGGCGTAGTCGCCAAACGTCTGCGCGCTCCAGTCGCCGAGGAAAATGCTTCCGGCGGAGTCGATTTTGTCGAGAAGGGAAGCGGCTCCCGCCGGCAGCGTGAGATGTTCCGGGGCAAATAAGTTCACGAACCGGACGGCGTCGGCGGTGTCGCGGGCCAGCAGAACAGCGCCATTCTGTGCGAGGGAGCGGCGCGCGAGGTTCGGCGCCGGAAGCGCGGCAAGCTGGCGATTGATTTCGGCGGCAACGCCGCGCGCGAGGCGCGCCGATGTGGTGACGAAAATCGAAATGGCGTCGGGATCGTGCTCGGCCTGGGCGATCAAATCGGCGGCCATGAATTTCGGGTTGCCGCTTGCGGCGAACACAATCGCTTCGGTGGGCCCGGCAAGAAGATCGATGGCGCAATCCGCGCTGACGAGGCGCTTGGCGGCGGTGACGAAGCGATTGCCGGGGCCGCAAATTTTGTCCACGCGAGGGATGGAACGCGTGCCATAGGCCAGCGCCGCAATGGCCTGCGCGCCGCCGACGCGAGCGACGGACTCGATTCCCAGTCGTTCGGCGACGGCGAGCAGCGCGGGGCCGGGCTGCGGGCTCGCGACGACGATCCGGCGCACGCCCGCTTCCTGCGCGGGAATCACCGTCATAAGCAGGGTGGAGAAAAGCGAGAAGCGCCCGCCGGGAAGATAGCAGCCGATGGATTCGATGGCGCGGACGCGCTGGCCGACGCGCACGCCCGGCTCGACTTCGAACGTCCATTCTTGAGGTTTCTGGCGGCGCGCCACGGCGCGGATATTTCGGGCGGCGTGGTCAACCGAAGCCAGAAATTCGCGGGAAACGGTGCGGCGGGCCTGCGCCAATTCCGCGCGTGAGACCCACACGCTGCGAGCATTGAGATCCACGCGGTCGAATCGCCTGGTCCAGGAAAATAATGCGGCATCGCCGCGGCGGCGCACGTCGTCGATAATTTTCGAGGCGGCCCGCTCGGCCCCGCGGCTGCTGTCGCGACGCGAGCCCAGGACTTTCTCCTGCCGTGCGCTGGTGAGGCGGAGAACGCGCATCAATAGACGACCTTGTTGAGCGGGTATTCGACGATTCCCTCGGCCCCGGCCGCCTTCAATTTGGGGATCAACTGGCGAACCAGCTTTTCCTCGACGATGGTGTTGATGGCGATCCATTGCGGATCGCTGAGCTGCGAAATGGTGGGATTGCGCAGGGCCGGAAGCGTGGCCACCACTTTTTCGAGATCGTCGCGGCGCACGTTGAGAAGCAGGCCCACGCGCCGGTAGGCTTTGATGGCGCCTTCGAGCAGCAGCACGAGGTTCTCGATTTTTTCGCGCTTCCACGAATCCTGCCAGGCGGAGCGATTGGCGATGAACCAGGTGGCGGATTCGAGCAGCGTATCGACGATGCGCAGGTGATTGGCGCGCAGGGACGAGCCGGTTTCGGTGATTTCCACGATGGCGTCGGCGAGCTGGGGAATCTTCACTTCCGTGGCGCCCCAGGAAAATTCGACGCGGGCCTTCACGCCGTGGCGCTCGAGATATTTCTGTGTCATGTGCACGGCTTCGGTGGCGATCACCTTGCCTTCGAGATCCTTGACGCTCTGAAAGGGGGAATCCTCGGCGACGGCCAGGACCCAGCGGACGCGGCCCAGGCTCGTCTTGGAATAGACCAGCTCGGCAACTTCCTGCACGGTGGCGCCGGTCTCGAGAATCCAGTCCTTCCCGGTGAGGCCGGCGTCGAGGGCGCCGTATTCGACGTAGCGCGCCATTTCCTGCGCGCGGACGAGCATGCACTCGATTTCAGGATCGTCGATGGAGGGGTAATAGCTGCGGGAGCTGACGGTGATGCGCCAGCCGGCACGCGCAAAAAGCTCGACCGTGGAATCCTGCAAACTGCCCTTGGGGATGCCGAGTTTGAGGCGGGCCATTATTTCCGTCCCTTTCCGTAAAGCTCCTCGGGCGAAAAGACGCGGTCGGCCACGACGGCGGCGTCGCCTTCCGCGCCAATGCGGCGGAAAAAACAGCTTCGGTAGCCTTCGTGGCAAACGGCTCCGCCGGCGAGCTCGACGCGCACGAGCAGGGCATCGCGATCGCAATCGACGCGCAAATCGCGGAGCAGAAGCTTCTGGCCGCTGGTCTCGCCCTTGGTCCAAAGCTTCTTGCGGGAGCGGCTGTAGAAAGTGACGAATCCGGTGGTGCGGGTGAGGTCGTACGCCTCGCGGTTCATGAACCCGAGCATGAGGACTTCGCCATTGGCGTCGTCCTGGACGATGGCGGGGATCAGACCGTTTTCCTTCTCGAAATCGAGTTCCATTGCGTCTCCTGAAAAACAAAAAGCCCGCTAGCGCATGCCGCGCCAGCGGGCGAATGAGTCCAGCTTGAATTGCTAGCTAGCCACACCGCCGCGGGCACGGTTTGGTATGGTGATGAGGATGATGGTAATGCACCCGCAGCTTCATGACGCATTTGAAATTAAGGGAATCGATGAAATTTGTCAAGCGAGGACTGGAGCGGTGGAGGGTCAGCGGGTTTTCGATTGCCGCATTGATCAGGAGTGACACTCTCGGCAGAAATACTGTTCGCTAGAACCGCCAGTCCCGCAAAATGAACGAATAAAACCGAAAATAGCTACAATGTTTCGCCATAGGCTCCATTAACTCGAATACCGTGGATTGGTGGAGAAGCCCATGTCAGAACAATCGAGAGTACTCCAGGGCTCTTTTCTGTGGAGGCTCAATTCTTATGGAGCAATCGTGGGGGGACTTGGAGGAGCAACATTGCTTACTCTCTATTTCACACTCCTCTCACGGAACGGGCGAATACCCCATGTGGATGTTCGAATGTATTGCATTTTGGGCATCGGCGTTGTGATAGGTTTGCTGGCATACTTCCCTGGCAATCTCGCTGTTTACTGGCCCTACGCGGTCGAGGTTGATCCAGGAGTCGGTCTTACGCTTTTTGGTCCTTTCAAAATAGTTTTCATCCCTATCACCGAGGTGTTGGATGTCGAACAATCAAGTTTTACGCCCGGTTATGTAGTCCTGTTCTCAAAGTCACATGGCCTTATTAAACGGTGCATAATCCATCGATTTTTTGGCGTCGAGCGGGAGGGACTTGTCCACGCTATTCGGCAGGCCATCAATAATTAAATGAATTAGTCAGCTTCGCTGTGCGGAGTACTTTCGACTTTCTAGCTTGCGGCAAATTCTCGGCAGGGTCAGCGGAGAAGGTCTTCGAGCTGGACTTTGGCGTCGGTCTTGGCGTCGCGGTACTTGACGATCACCGGCGTGTAGAGCGAGAGGTTCCAATCCTTGCCGCGGCCGTGGGAGATGGCGCGCGAGCCCGCGACGACGACGGCATTTTCCGGGATGACGAGCGGCTCATCGTCGCCGGCGTTATGTACCGCGCCGGTGACCAGATCGTAGACCGGCGTGGAGCGGTTGAGAATCGTGCCGCTGCCGAGAACGGCGCGGCGCTTCACGACGGTGCCTTCGTAGACGCCGGAATTGCCGCCGACCAGAACTTCGTCCTCGATAATCACGGGGAGCGCGCCGATGGGCTCGAGCACGCCGCCGATTTGCGAGGCGGCCGAGATGTGGCATTTGGCGCCGATCTGCGCGCAACTGCCGACCAGCGCGTGGGAGTCGATCATGGAGCCATCGCCGATATAGGCGCCGGCGTTGATATACATCGGCGGCATGCAGGTGACGCCCTTGCCGAGGAAGCAGGCGTCGCGAATGCTCGAGCCGCCAGGAACCACGCGCACGCCGGAAGCGGGCGTGAGCGCCTTGACGGGATAGGTGGACTTGTCGAAGAAGGGCTGGCGCGACGCGTCGATGGACATGTCGACGATCGAGCCCATGCGGAAGCCGAGCAGAATCCCTTTTTTAACCCAGGGATTGACGCGCCAGCCGGTGCGCGAGGAAGGGTCGGGCTCGGCGGCGCGAATTTCGCCGGAGTTGAGCGCGTCCTTGAAGCGCTGAAACAGGCGGAGATGGTCCGGCGCGTACTGGGATGGATTGTCGTCGAACAACCGCTCGATTTCAGCGCGTAGCATAGACCTGCTGGACCAGCCCCAGTGCTTCGAGCACGCCTCGGATTTTGGCGAGATTCTCCGCCTTGGGAGGCACGAGCGGCAGCCGCCAGGCGGGTTCGAGCAGGCCCATGAGCGCCATGCCGGCTTTCACGGGGATGGGATTCGTCTCGATGAAATTGACGTCCATGAGGCGGAAGTAGCGGCGATGGATTTCGCGCGCGGCGGCGAAATCGTTGGCCAGGCACAGGTGCGCGAGGCGAACCATCTCGGCGGGAATTTCGTTGGAGACCACGGAAATGAGGCCGCGGCCGCCAAGGGACATCAAGGGAACGGTGATGCCGTCGTCGCCGGAGAGGACGATAAATTTATCGGGGACGGTATCGAGCAGCACGGCCATCTGCGAGATGTTGCCGGAGGCTTCCTTGACGCCGACGATGTTGTCGATCTCGGAGAGCCGCTTGACGGTGGCGGGCTCGATATTGACGCCGGTGCGGCCGGGAATATTGTAGAGAATGACGGGCAGAGAAACGGCCGCGGCAATGGCCTTGAAGTGCTGGTAAAGGCCCTCCTGCGTGGGTTTGTTGTAGTAGGGGCTCACGGAAAGGATGCCGTTGGCGCCCAGGGACTCGAATTCGCGGGCGAGCTCGACTACGTGGGCCGTATCGTTTCCGCCAGCGCCGGCCAGGACGGGAACCTTGCCGCGGGCTTCGTCGATGGCGATTTCGACGACGCGGCGCTGCTCGGCGTGCGAGAGCGTGGGGCTTTCGCCGGTGGTGCCGCAGGGCACCAGGAAATCAATGCCTGCATCGATCTGGCGGCGCGCCAGACGGCGAACGGCTTCTTCGTCGAGAGACATATCCCGGCGAAACGGAGTGACCAACGCGGTACCGCATCCGGTAAACATTTGCTGCCTCCTTCCATAGCTATACCTAGTCGTTATACCCGATCGACGATATCCCGAAAATCGAAAAAGCCTTTTTTGCCGGCGAGCCAACGGGCCGCGCGCAGGGCGCCGCGCGCGAAGCCATCGCGGCTGCGAGCCGTGTGGCGGATGGTGATCGTGTCGGCGGCGGAATCGAAGCCAATTTCGTGGGCGCCGGGATGCGCGCCCGCGCGATTGCACTGGACGTCCACCGGGCGATCATAGCCCGACTGCTTCATGCTATCCACAAGCGCGAGCATGGTGCCCGAAGGCGCGTCCTTCTTCGTGGCGTGATGGATCTCCCAGGCCCAGGCGCCGTATTCGGGCTGGCGGGCCATCCTGCGCGCGGCCTCGGCCACGAGTTGCGAAAAAATGCCGACGCCCACGGAAAAGTTGGGACTCCAGACCAGGCCCGTCTGGCGGCGCAGTACGGCCGAACGCGCGCCATCGAGGTGCTCGAACCATCCGGTGGTTCCGACAACGGCATTCACTCCCAGGCGAGCGAGGCGCTCGATATTTTCGGGCGCGGTGGCCGGCGTCGAAAATTCCACCGCCGCATCGATGCCGCGAAAATTGGCTTCGGTGAGGCCCTCGAAATTGGCGTTGTTGTCGATATCGAGGCGCAGCTTGACGGCGAAGCCGTATTCGGGCGCGAGGCGCTCGATGATGCGGCCCATTTTGCCGTAGCCCACGATCGCGAGATTTTTGTCCGATGAAGTTCCCATGCGTCCAATACCTCAGCCCAAAACCGCGGGATCGCGCTGCGTGAAAAATTCCCGGTGAAGCGCCGCCGCGGCCCTGCCCAGATCCTGAGAAGTTACCACAACGCCGATATTCAGGAGCGACGCGCCCTGGGAAATCATGCGCACGTTGACGCATTTGAGCGCGGAGAGAAAGCGGGCCGCCACTCCCGGGGTCTCCCTTATGTTATCGCCGACCGCGCATAAAATGGCGCGGTCTTTTTCGATGGCGACATCGGTGAACGGCTCGAGCTCGGCGCGGATTTCCGAAAGCCGCGCATCGTTGTCGATGGTCAGCGAGACGCTGACTTCGGAAGTCGAGACCATGTCCACCGGAGTTTCGTAGCGGTCGAAGACTTCAAAAATGCGCCGGAGAAAGCCGTGCGCGCCGAGCATGCGCGTGGAGCGGATGTTCACGACGGTGATTCCGCGCTTGCACGCCACCGACTTCAGAATATTGGCGCAGGGCGCCGCGTCGGCGACGATTTTGGTGCCGGGCGCGTCCGGGCGGCGAGAGTTCAGAATCCGCACGGGTATGTTCTTCTCCTTGGCCGGAAGCACCGTGGCGGGATGCAACACCTTGGCGCCAAAGTAGGCAAGCTCGGCAGCCTCGTCGAACGACATGGACGTTACCGGGTGCGCGTCGGGGACGAGAGTGGGGTCGCAGGTGAGGACTCCATCGACGTCGGTCCAGATCTCGATTTCCTCGGCGTCGATTGCGGCCCCGACGAGCGCCGCGGAAAAATCCGAGCCGCCGCGCCCGAGCGTGGTGGTGACGCCTTCGTGGTTGGCGGCGATGTAGCCGCCCAGGACCACGACGCGATCCCGGCCGATAGCGGAGATGGCGGTCGAAATGCGCGCATAGGTATCGCCGATAATGGGAGAGGCCTGTGTGAAGCGCGAATCGGTGACGATCACGCCGCGGGCGTCTAGGTGCGCGCTGGGAATGCCGAGGCTCTCGAAGGCGAGAGCGACGATGCCGCTCGAAAGCCGCTCGCCGTAGCTGGCCACGGCGTCAAGCGAGCGCGGCGTAAGCTCGCCCAGGGCGCAGAGTCCCTCGACCATTTCGGCGAGGTCGCGGAAATGGTCCGCGAGGATGCGTTCCAATTGGCTGCGGCCTTCGCCCGATACGAGCGGCAGGGATTCGCGGCGATGAAATTCCTCAAGGGAGTGGAGCTGAGCCATGGCCTGCGCGCGATTCGATCGAGTGGCTTCGGCGGCGAGGGCCAGGAGAGCGTTGGTCGTCTTGCCCATGGCGGAAACGACGACCACCGGATGGCGCGGTAACCGCGAGCGCACGATTCCGGCGACCCGCTCGATTGCCGCGGAGGATTCCACCGAAGTGCCGCCGAATTTCATGACGATCATTGGCCCAAAGCTCCTGGAAAAATAAAAATAAATTTTTCATCACGCTTGCTGCTGCGCTAACCGGCTGCCCGGAACGGCCAGCGGTCCATTTGCAATCGACCGCGGAAGAACGATCCTTCGCCCGGCGCAATGGGTTCAGGAGGACGACCTCATCGAGAAGCCGCCAAAAGTTTTTTCACCAGCTCCGCATAAAGATCGACCGCTTCGGAAAGATCTCGCTTCGCAATGCGCTCCTCGGCGGTATGCGCCACATGGATGCTGCCGGGGCCGAGGAGGAGCGGCTGTCCCCAGGAGCCGCCGAAAACCGGAACGTCGGTGGTATAGGAAACGACCGTCGTGGGAAAGCCATCGACGGGCTCGAAGCGCATTGCCGGGATGCAGAGGATTTCCTTGAATTCAACGCGATGGCCGGCGGCTGCTGCGAGCGATTCGCGGACGGGCGCGGGATCGCCCACGAGGCGCACCAAAATTTCCGCCTTGGCGGAATCGGCGATCACGTTGGGAGCGCGCCCGCCCGCCAGCGTTCCGATGTTCAGCGTGCTCGGGCCGAGAAGCGCATCGTGCGGCAGCGGGACGCGGCGAACCGCCGCGAGCGCGTCGAGCAGGGCCTCGATGGCCGACTCGCCCAGTTCGGGGTAAGCCGAATGCGCCAGGCTGCCTCGCGCGAGCACTTCGCAACGGAGCGCACCTTTGGACGCCAGCGCCAGTTTATTTTCGGTAGGCTCGCCATTCACGAGATAACGCGCGCCGCGCGGCGATTTTGCGGCGGCAGCCGCACCGGCGCTGTTGCGCTCCTCGCCCACGACGAAAAGAAGGCCAAAATCCTTGACGCCTTCGGCGAGCAGCTTTTCGGCGGCGACGACCATGGAGGCGATGATGCCCTTGGCGTCGCACGCGCCGCGTCCCCAGATGAACTCCGCGTCCTCGCGCGAGGGGAAAAAGGGCGGCACGGTGTCCATGTGAGTGGAGAGCGTGACGACCGGCCGGCCCCAGGTGGCGAGCACGTTGAAGCGATCGCGCTCGACCTCCATGCGCTCGACGCGGCCGCCGGAAGCGGCGGCGAGATTCGAGAGATAGCTGTGGAGCAGCGCACCCACCTGCATTTCGTTGTCGCTGACCGACTCGACATCCACCAGGGCGCGAGTCAACTCGAAAACGTTCATTGCCTGCCTGCTTTTGGGACGGAACGGGGAGGAGAAGGAAGGATCGCCGGTCGTACGGCTCAGGCGTCTTCGCCTCTCGATAGCGCTCCATCCGGTGCAACGGATGACAGTGGATAAGCCTTAGGCTTGTCCCCCAACCGCGGCGAGAGCAGCCTCGCAACGATTTCGGCGGAGTGAACCCCTTTCGCCGGGCCTCCGAAGCTGCTCGGAACCGCCGACCGGCTACTAATGGCCTCCGCACCTCTACCAAGAACAAAACAAGTTTAGCGGCGCGGGGATGGGGAAGTCAAGGAAAGGGACATAGTGCGGCCCATTAGGGAGCCTGTTCGCTGTCGCCTATGCTCGCTTCAGTCCCATCACTTCAATCAGTCCTGGATGAATGCGGTAACGAGTTGATGTGGGGTCGAACCTGGTACGAGGGTCGCGGTATTTGAACATGTACTCTGATCCTCCAAATCCACGGCCGCCAGCACGGTAAAAGCCGATGAAAGAGAAGTCATAGAGTTTCTCTAAAACGTCCGCCGGTGAAAGTGCTGCTTCTGGGCACTGCTTCCTGTAGGTAGCGTCAAATTCATCATGTTCAAATTGCCACTTACCAAGAGCGCGCAAAACGTCCAGGTGTTTTTCGTAGTCAGGCATATGCTTGTGGACCTCGTCGTCGATCTCGCACAAGAAATATTCGCTGAATTCAACGCGGGCATTATGAATGTCGATGTTGTCGAGTTTGTTAGGATGATCTGCGCCCGCGTCTCGCCCAGCTCTCTCCTTGTATCGGGCAAGGGCACAATTGATGAACTTGATTAAATCGCGTGGTCGGAGATATGTACGGTCACGCATGTGCTCGTACTTGGTTTGATGGCCGGGCATCTCACGGTCCTCATTAAATACAACGTTCCAGCTGATTTGTTCTTCGGCTCCTTCACGGAGCACTATGTCGAAGCGGCGTTCCATGAGTGCCTTGAGAGTTCTCTTTGCTCGCGGTGTATCCCATTCAATTAGTGAAACGCAATTTTCGGTCATCTTGTTTTTGTCTTCAAAATGCAAGCAGTCGTAGATGTCATCGCGGAGAAAGACGACCACGAATAACTGAATTCCGGCATCTCGTGCTGCGAGGTTAATGTCTCTGCTAGCCAACAGTAATCCTATCAATCTATTTGCATATTCGGGCATATTGGGATCAAAGCCGAGGTCGAGCTGGTCGAATGCGATGTAGTATTTGTTCGCAGGGTTCAGACAGCTTAGGATTGTATCCTGAAAAGCGACGTTTACCTCCTGAACGATCGTTGGCAAGTCTGTTACGGGCACAGCTTCTGGGGTAATGCCTGCCTTAAGGATTGTCCAGTCGAGTTCAAAATAGGGTTTGAGCTTGAGGTGTTTTGTCGGGCTGAATACTTGGGAAAGATCCGGGTCACGACTCCCATATGTATCCACAATAAATGATTCAAGTCGGACCATTTTTTCCATCGTCGATGCGTCGAATGGAAGTGATTGATCTTGGTTTAGTGCAATCTTGGCAGCGGAAAGGAAAATTAGATATTTCCAGCTGTGGGTGTACTTATCGAAATCGGGGATTCCAATGCGAGCTTGCTTCTCATGGTAGTGCCACGGATAGTCTGAAAACGTATGTCCATAAGAGAAGAAATTGGGTGTTTTGGTAGTGATAATCTTTTTAAATATTGCGGTCTTGCCACTTCCTTTCTTGCCGACAATCATGTGACGTCGAAGTGCAATGATGTCGAGATATGCTTCATGGTCCTCAAAGGCTTGAAGCAGGATATCGTCGTTGTCAGCGTCGGTGCCACCGAAGTTATCAACGTTGATAGGATTCCTCATCTTTCCTCACTCGCGTGGTGCAGTCGTCAACAGCTCAGTTTATAGGCAAACGGGAAACCGGCGCGCAATTGCATGGTACCAGTTTACTAAAATTTGACTTATAAATACTTTACTGGGAAGAAAACTCGCCTCTGCACGTGACGTGTCCCGTTTGTGCTGTCGTTGGTTGATTCCGCCGTGACTGGGGACGCTTCCGGCGTTTCGGCCGACGAGAAGATCGCCACGGTGAACACTGGCGCGCGGCTTTCCGCAGCGATGGGAATCGTCGCAGAAGCGTGAGCGGGTCGGGCCGAGCAGCACTCACGGGGAAAAGCGCGCGTAACTGACATCGTCGGGGATGCGGCTGAAGGATCGGAAATTCAGAAGGGAGAATGCGGAATTTGCAGCGATTTCGGGGGAGTGAACCCCTTTCGCCGGGCCTCCGAAGCTGCTCGGAACTGCCGGTCGGCTACTGATGGCCTCCGCACCTCTACCAAGAACGGAATAAGTCTATCGGCGAGGGGATGAGGAAGTCAAGGAAAGGGCGGGGATAGAAGATAGGGTTGCGGAAAAAAGGAAAGCCGTACTGCGAGCGGCACACGCCCTCAGCATTCGCAATGCCCCGATCGGCGCCCTAACCGGATAATGTGCCGTACTGGCCGTATTTGTCCGGTAAGCCGACTTCTCGGGAGTTATGAAATGCCTAACATATTTCCGCTCTGGATCGCCGGGCTTTTCCTCTTGCGCTACAATTCGCGGCATGGGCGAGCGCCAACAATATCCACCTCGAAAGAGGATTCTGTCTGTCCTCATTGCATATGCCGTCGCGGTTGGCCTTTCTTATTCTGCTGGAGGACATGCGCCTGCAATTTACGTTGCGGTTTTCTTGGGTGTTTTGGGTCTCATCTGGATTATCGTGAATCCTGCGCACCGTGGTTCCAAGCCCACGCGCTATCGCATTTTTCCTTCCGACCAATAGCCGCGCGCCTGCCAAACATTGGCCGCTCGTTTTATTGCGTCCATTTTATTCACCTATACTGCTGGGGTGGCCGCAGTGGCGATGACACGCATCAGCGGCGCGATCTGCACCAATCAGCGCTGGGCCCGTATTCTTTTCTGCATCGTCGCCATCCCCTTACGTTATTTGTTGGGTTTAGTATGTGAGTCATCTACATGATCGTGAAATACGGGCTGCGCTAGGAGTTTCTGGCTAGCTCCTGAGTAACGCAGCCGAAACCGAACGTCTGGAGTACTGGGCCAATGAAGAATTGCAAAAACTCAAGCATCGATGGATTTCTTAGGGATTGGGCCGAGTGTTGCGGTCGCAACCGTCGCAGCCAACGCGAGAACGGTCATATAGAGCAAAGGTCGGTGGAAAGCCTGCCAGCCGTAGATGGCGATCAGTCCTAAGTCCAAGCCCATAATATCCCAAAACAGTACGCCCCCATAAGACAACGAAGGCTTAATGTTGGCAGCCTTTCGACGGCGCGTGGTCCGAAATAACATCCAAAAGCCCCAACCAATGGCCACAAATGCTACTCCGGCCCCTTTTGAGGCAAAACCCATTCGTAACCTCCAAGGTACCGAGCGGGAAATACCACACAGAACGCGAGTGAGTCACGACTTCCATTCTGCCCATGATCTCAAGTCCTGGTTAACGCCCTCTCGGAAAAGTGAAGCGGTACTTCAAAAACGGTCACAGGCTGATTCGGCTCCAAAAGGCTCTATTATATAAGGGCGGCGGCGCTACGCCGTTTCTTTTGCGAGACTGAGATTGTGAGCCACTTCGATGAATACATCTTGCCTAGGGGCGTAGCGAGTGCTATATGTTCCGCCAATCAAGTCATCTGCTGCTAGAGAGGATCCATCTTATGCTTATGCCTCGTCCCTGGAAGACGCTTACGCGGGCGTTCTGCGGATCAGTGGCGACCGCTCTGATCGCGCCATTGTTGTCGCTCCTGGCTGTCTCGGCCAGCTTTGCCCAGGCTCCGCCCCTGCCCGCGTTCCAAGCGACCGCCAAGAGCCCGAACTTCAAAGACGGGAAGGTGGTGCTCGAAGAGCGTCGCATCCGGGCATATACGTACCTAGGAGGCGATGAAAACGTCATCCGGCAAACGGTCCAGCGGATCGTGAGGCAGGAAGGCGACGCCCCCGGAGGGTGGGTCTACGAGTGGAGCCTCCTCGGCAAGTACTACGAGGACCGCGGAGACGCGTTCCTCAAGAGCGAACTGCGGCATGAGGCCCTCCACGCCTACATGACCTCGAGCGTCTACTACGCGCTCGCCTGGTTCCCGAGGATCAACTCGGAAGAGGAGGCCAAGGCCTACGACGCGCAGCTGCGGGTGTACCAGAAGGGCGGCAAACTGTTCGACGTGCCACTGGAGGTGGTGAAGGTGCCGTACAAGGACGGTTATATCACCACCTATCTGCACAAGCCGTTCGGCGTCGAGAAGCCGCCGCTCGTCATCTGGTGCGGTGGCGTAGACCAGTACAAGGCGAATCACTGGCGCCCCATCCAGGACATGCTCGCCAAAGGATTTGCCGTCGCCACCCTCGACCTGCCCGGTTTCGGAGAGAGCAGGCAATGGGGCCCGGATTTCAAGGCGGAGGCCAATTTCGCCGTCCTCGACACCTATATGAAGCGAGAGGATATCGATACCAAGCGCATCAGCTTCTTCGGGCAAAGCTATGGCGGGGGCGCGACGTTGCGTGCGGCCTTGCGAAACGATCCGCGCGTCAAGGCGATCGTGGCCATGTGTGCGGGGCTGCACTTGGGCGAGAAGAACTCGTTGGCGCCTGACGCAAAACCCGGAGACAAGCTGATCAACGGGCCTCTACTCGTGGTCAACGGCACGCGCGATCCCGGCAACCCCGTTCCGGACCTGATGTCGACCTACCAGGCGGCGAAGCAGGGCGATCTATGGCTGCTCGGCCGCGGTGAGCATTGCGCGGTGGAGTACTGGCCAGTCGTGATCCCACAAATGGCCGACTGGCTGACGGAGAAGATCAATCAGTGAGAGGAAGACTCATAATCCGACTGGATCGACGATCCGCACGAAATCAACTGCCGTAGTGATCGGGTTTCACGCCCGGTATGGCTGGCGCTACTCAGGGTTCACGCGAAAGACAGTCGACGCCGAGACCGAAGGTACCTTCCATTGGGGATATTTTTTCCCCTTAGTCTGCAGCACGGCTGCTTTCTCAACTGGATCGCTGACAAGTGACAAGGTACGGTCATACACCTGGTCAGCTATCTTCAGGCGCACGCGAGGATGACGGATTATATCTTCCACCCACAGCCTTCCGCGATAAGACGTCACATAGAGATTGCCGTTATATACGGCGCACCAAATCGTTACTGAGTGAGGCAGCAGAAACGGAGTCTGGGTTTGAATCTTGATCCGTGGAATCTTGTCCGTGAACGACCAGTCGGTGACTGGGTTAGTGACGCGTTCCCCCCTGAGCCAAAGTCCTGGCACTTTGCACGACCAAGATCGATTGGCTGGTGGGCAGTCCTTAGGTTCGAAACCAGTGAAACTCAGTATCAGCAGAAGCGCGGCCAAGGCAATTATGATTGACCCAACAATCTTTACTGGCGTTTTCATACTGGCTCCTTGGTACGAAGAGCCGAAGTCTAGCACCGCGCCGAGTGCGCGGACAAGGAATGCGACCTCCCTCCCTTTCATTGCACTCACACGCCAAAAACAATTGAGAGAACCGCGCCAAGGCCTGATTAACGTTTATTAAGCATCGAGCAACTAGCGGATCGTTGAACTCGTACCCCGCCAGCCCTGAATCGCGTTAATCTAAGTAGCGCCTCGTGTGCTCCAAATCCGCGAAGTGCTTCCAGCGGAGGCCTCATGGCTTTTGCGCGAAAGGGTGAAACTCATGTTCATCAATGGGCGTCGCTGCCTTTTTCTTCTCGTACCTCTGTTATGCGCCGCCGCAGTTTCGGCCCAGCAGCACAGCCCGGTAACCCAACCCGGCGCGGGCAGGATCTTCCTTGATGTGGTCGTGACTGCGAAGTCTGGGTCACCCGTGAGCGGTCTTCAGCAGCAGGATTTCACTCTTTTGGACAACAAGGCGCCGCAGACCCTCACCTCCTTCCAGGCAGTTGACGGGAGGCAGGCTCCCATTGAGGTCATTCTTCTGGTCGATGCGGTGAACACCGGTTACCAACGCGTCGCCTATGAACGCGATCAGATCGACAAATTCCTCCGCGCCGACGGAGGTCACCTTGCTCATCCCACCGCTCTTGCCGTCCTCACAGATACCGGCACCCAGATTCAGGAGGGCTTCTCGATCGATGGTAACGCGCTCAGCGCCTCGTTGGATCAGTACACCGTCAGCCTCCGTAATGTCCGCCGCACCGACGGCTTCTGGGGCGCGGCCGAACTCTTCCAACTCTCTCTCGAGGGCCTGCATGAGCTTGCGGCACGCGAGGCCCCGCACCCGGGACGCAAGGTCGTACTGTGGGTTTCTCCCGGCTGGCCGCTGCTCTCCGGCCCCAACGTCGAGCTCAACGCAAAGGAACAGCAACGGCTCTTCACGGATATTGTCAATTTCTCGACTCAGATTCTGCAGGCACGCATCACCCTCTACAGTATCGATCCTTTAGGCGTCGCCGACACCGGCTTGCGCACCGTCTACTGGAAGGACTTTGTCAAAGGGATTAGCAAACCTAGTCAGGTCCAGGCAGGGGATTTAGGGCTGGAGGTGCTCGCCACCCAGAGCGGCGGTATCGCTCTCAATTCCAGCAACGACGTGGCTGCCCAGCTGCAGAGGTGCCTCGCCGATACGGGGGCCTACTACGAGCTCTCCTTCGATCCACCTCCAGGCGGTCAGCCACACGAATACCATCGTCTGGAAATCCATATCGCAAAGCCCGGCCTAACCGCGCGCACTCGTCAGGGCTATTATTCGCAACCCTGATCGAAACGAGCGGTCGGAGAGTAACTGCTGGGTGTCGGGTAATCGGAAATTCAGAAGGGGGAATGCGGAATTTGCAGCGATTTTGGGGGAGTGAAAAACCTCTTTCGCTGAGCCTCCGAAACAGCTCGGAACCGCCGCCCGGCTACTGATGGCCTCCGCACCTCTACCAAGAACAGAATTAAGTCTAGCGAGGCCGGGATGGGGAAGTCCAAGGACGTGAACTTTCGCGGGCCCATTTTGCAGTCAAAGAAATTTCTCTCTTCAAAATGAAGGAAATACCTTATGGACGATGGAGAGGGTCAGGACTAGCCTTTCTTTGTCTGAAGAGAAGCACAGGGGACCGGATCTGACTCCGTTCGGTCCCTCACCCCTTCCCCGAGCCTTTTATCGCCGTCTGAAGGTTGTTCTGGATGTTTCTCAGGAGCACGATGGGACTCTGGTCCGGCACCATCGATGCCAATCTCCACGATCCTCGCCGACAGGATTGGGCATATAAGCCTTATGGCCTCCATACGCACTGTGATTGTTGACGATAATGCCGCAATCCGAAAAGCTCTTCGCGCGGTGATCGATGGCTACCGCAGTCTTGAAGTGATCAGCGAGGCTGCCAACGGCGAAGAAGCCATTCGACAGGTCCAGAATTTGATGCCCGACTTGATCATTATGGACATAAGCATGCCTATCCTCGACGGCCTCAGCGCGGCAGAGGTGGTCAAGAGGCATCGACCGGAGACCGACATTTTGATTTTCTCAACGCATAAAATTCGCGAGTTCATTGAAAGCGCCAAGAAAATCGGTCTCAGCGGATTTGTATCCAAGGACGAAGGTGGTGTAGGTCTGCTCAATGCGGTGAACGCTATCCTTCAACACCACCCCTATTTCCCTACCTTGTCCTGAAAGTTTCTTCAGGGTGCATGACCTTCCAGAAACTGTTCGGAGGATGAGATGAGTAAATACACCGTTGCTCTTTTGGCTTTCGTGCTGTCCACGGCGCTGGGGCTAACCGCATGCCAGGATACGAGGGCACGACAAGAGAACGAGCAACTGAAGTCACAGGTGTTAGACCTTCAAAAACAGCTTGGTGAGATGGGGAATCGTCTTGACGAAATGACGAAAGCCAGGGATGACTTAATAAAACAGGATGCGGCCCTGAGAGAAGAGAGGAATCATCCGAAAAGCAGACATGCCACAACAAGGAGGGCAAAATCAAAACGACATCAAGGGACTCATCGTTCGGCGCGATGAAATAAGAAGCAGGAACGTCCGAAAGCAACCCGCGACTTCGATTTCGGCGGTCTGATGTTCTTTCCTGCCTGTAGAGGAAGTCAAGTGCCATTTCCAAACTACAAAAGATTTATTCTTCCAAATACGCCACTTACAACTTCCGAAGACTGTTATTCGAAGTAATAGTTCGCGAATAAATCACCAGCAGACCCCAATTTTACGGAGGGTTAAATTCACATGCGGAGATAGAGAGTTCCCTTGAGTACTTCCCGAGTAATTGCGCATTGCGCAGGGTGCGATTCGGAGACTGATCCAACCACGCCGGGGCAGACATCCGACTGGGCACTTTTCGTAAAGCGTCGGTTGTATCGGCGGCAACTTTCGATACGGCAACGCTGCTTGACTTCCGGGGCGAGCGGGGGTTTACTTACGGCGTTTCGGTTGACGAGAAGGTTGCCGCGGCGACGCTTGCGCGCGATTTGCCGCGGGCGATGGCAAGCCGGACGAAGCGGAAGCGGGGGAGACAGTCGAGCCGAAAAGCGTTCGGTGGAAAAACCGCGAGGAACCGGCTTGGCGGAGATGCGGTTGAGGGACTACAGATTCAGGAGGCGATCATGCGGAATCGCAGGGATTTTCTGAAGACGATGGCGGGCGCGACGGCGGGAATGCTGCTGACGGGCCGTGCGTTCGCGGAACCATTCGCGCAGGCCGCCCCGGCCAAGCGCCGCGTGGCGATGGTGGGAGGGCGGCGCGCGAAAGTGGTGGACGTACACGCGCACTGCATGTTCCCGGAGGTGGCGGACGTCATCAAGGGAACGAGCATGGACCGCAAAATACCCGCCAAGGGACCGCAGATTCTGGGGCCTGAGCGCATTCAAATGCTCGACGCGCGCGGGATCGACGTGCAGGCGCTGTGCGTCAACGTGTTCTGGTGGTACGCGGCGACAGACCGCGATTTGGCGAGCAAGATCGTGAACGTGAACGACGAGGGGCTGTCGAAGTGGTGCAAGGCGCATCCGGACCGATTTGTGGGGCTGTCGTCGGTGGCGCTGCAGTTTCCCGACTTGGCGGCGCAGCAGCTCGAACATGCGATGAAGGACTTGGGACTGCGCGGGGCGGCCGTGGGAGGGCATGTGGAGGGCGAGCCGCTCTCGGACCCGAAGTTCGATCCGTTCTGGGCCAAGGCGGAAGAGCTGGGGGCGCTGGTGTTCATGCATCCGGGGGGCGCGACGAACGTGGTGAAGGACGATGCGTTAAAGGGACGAGGCGACCTGGGCAACATTATTGGAGACCCGCTGGAAACGACGGTCTTCCTTTCACACATGATTTTCGATGGGACGCTCGACCGCTTTCCGAAGCTGAAAATCTGCGGGGCGCATGCGGGCGGCTATTTGCCGTCGTACCTGGGGCGGACGGACGTGGCCTGCGAAGTGCGGCCGAACGCGAATTGCGCGAACAAGAAAAGCCCAAGGGCGTATTTCAAGGATCAGATTTTGGCCGATTCGATGATTTTCGAGGAAGAAGGACTCCGGCACATGGTGGCGGAGATGGGCCCAAGCCAGGTGGTGTACGGGACGGACATGCCATTCAACTGGCCCGACGGGCTGGATTTGATCCTGCAGGCGGACTTCCTGAACGACGCGCAAAAAGAAATGGTCCTGGGCGGAAACCTGACCAAGCTGCTGAAGCTTTAGACCTGCGCGAGAACATTCGTTACAGACGCGGGCTGCGAAAGAAAAATCGCACCGTCCGGGCGCCGGAGGGCTGAGCGCGACGGCACTGTTGACCGTCGATAGCGCAGTGGGCTTTCCATCACCCCGTCATCGGGCACGTTCGTTTTCCGCGCGCTTCCCACCACGAGAGAAAAATTACACCCTGGAACGCGGTTGCGGTGATGGCCGGTGGATTTTGCGCGGAACTTTTGTAAGATGGTTAGCCATGACTCGTCGCTCGAACCAAGTTGTCCGGCTCTCCTGCATTAACAGCGGAGAAGCGTCTCCGCCGCTTTCATGACATCCAAGTCTAGTATGCCGAGCGGGCAACGGCGCGCCGCCGCCGATCCAGCGCTTTACACGCCTTTCTATGCGTATCGCTCCGCGGGCCGGGATGCGCCTGGAAAGCGCGTCCTGTGCTGCGAAGGAGTGTCGCTCGATGAGATAGCCGATGTAGTGGGCACGCCGGCATATGTTTACAGCAGGCGCAGCATCGCCGAGGCTTACCGGCGGCTCGACCGAGCGCTTGGGCGGCTGCCGCACACGATCTGCTACGCCATGAAGGCCAATGGGAATTTGTCGGTGCTGCGGCTGCTGGCGCGGCTGGGCAGCAGCTTCGACATCGTGTCGGGCGGGGAACTCGACCGGCTGCGGCGCATCGGCGTGTCGGGCAGCCGCATTGTGTTCTCCGGAGTGGGGAAAACGCGCGAGGAGATGCGCGAAGCGCTTGGCTATCCGGGAAAGAGCGAGGGGGGCGGCGGCATTTTGCTGTTCAACATCGAGTCGAGGGCGGAACTGGAAGTGCTGCTGAGCGAAGCGGCGCGGCATGTGAGCGCGGGCGGAGAAAGGCCCTCGGTGGGCATTCGAGTGATCCCGGACGTGCTGGCGGGCGGGCACGAGCACATTTCGACCGGGAAGCATCATCATAAATTTGGGGTGGATTGGCAGGAAGCGCGGCGGCTATACAGGGAGTACAAAGATTCTCGGTGGATTGCGTGGCGCGGCATCAGCGCGCATCTGGGATCGCAGATCCTGAGCACAGGGCCGTACCGGCGAGCGCTCGAACGGCTGGCCGGGCACGTTCGCGAACTGGCGCGCGACGGAATTCGGCTCAAATACGTGGACATCGGCGGGGGGCTGGGAATCCGGTACACGAATGAAGACCCGCTCGATGTGGACGAGTATGCGCGAACCCTCGCGAAGATCGTGCGGCCGCTCCGGTGCAGGCTGCTGGTCGAACCGGGACGCACGCTGGCGGGACCGGCGGGCGTGCTGCTGACGCGCGTGCTATACGTGAAGAAAAATCGCGGCAAGACGTTCGTGATCGTGGATGCGGCGATGAACGACCTGATCCGCCCGGTGCTATACGATGCGACGCATCCAATCACACCGGCGGTGCGTGAGGCGGGAGCGGCGGGCAAGAAAGAACGGGTGGACGTGGTGGGCCCGGTGTGCGAATCGGGGGATTTTCTGGCGCGCGATTATGCGCTCGAGCCGGCGAAAGCCGACGACGTGCTGGTGATATGGGCGGCAGGCGCGTATGGATTCGTGGAATCCTCGAATTACAATGCGCGGAGGCGGGCCGCCGAGGTGCTGGTGGAAGGAAGGCGGTTCCGAATCGCGCGACGCCGCGAGACATACGACGATCTGGTGCGGGGGGAAGCGTTGTGACGCTGCGCTGGGAACGGCGGCAGCCGAGAAGCTGAAGGCCGCAACGTTAGCTGGGACGAAGCATGAGGACGACCACCAGGCGGCGAGGGCCGTGCGCTCCCAGGACGAGGATTTTTTCGATGTCGGCGGTGCGGCTCGATCCGGTAATCAGGCAGAGCATGGAATTTTTTGCCGCAGCGTCGCGCTCGCGTAGGCGCGCAAAGGCGTCGTCGAGGCCAGGCACCAACTGAGCGAGACTCGCGACCACGATGTGAACGGGCGCGACGATCGAAGCGCCGCGCCCCCCGCCGGATGAAGATACAAACACCGATCCGGTCTGGGCGACCAGCACGTCGGCCAGAGTAATCGTAGCCTGCGAAGATTCGGCGGGACCTCCCGCGGTGGACCATCGAATGCCGCGGGTGGCTCGCCAAGCATCCGCCATGCGCCGGAGTTCGGGCGCGTCCTGCACGAAAATTTCTCCCGTGGGAATAGACGACAATACGCCGGCAACGGCTGCCGCGCCCGCGCCTGCATCGGGAACAACGATGCATTCGGTGTTGTTGGCCCCGCATTCCCTTTGAAAACGATCGAGAGGCTCCGGAACCGGCGCGAAAATGGGGCGAGCGGCACCTGACGCGTGCCGGGGCGCGGGTTCGCGCAGGGCCTCACGGATGCGCGCGAGGATGCGCTCGCGTCCGGGATTTTCAGCTTGCGCCACGGCGGTCTCTCCAAAGCGCCCGGAAGGATTTTTTCGGAATGTGGGGGGCGGCATGGACCTTGGTCCAGGGCCGCAGAGGATCGAGCGACGTGCCGCCCAGGCCGAGCGCCTGGCTGGCGCGAACGATCGCGCGTCCAGCCCAGCCGAAAAACGCGAAACGCATGGAACCCATCATCGACCAGCGCCATAGACGGAATCCAAGACGCTCGCTGGCGGGACGGTCGGCGGCCTGGACGGCGTTGCGGCGATTGTGCAGGAGGTGGTGATGCAGGTCGATCTCGACCGGGCAAGATTGCGTGCAAGCGCCGCACAGAGACGACGCGTAGGAAAGATGCTGAAATTCGTTCAAGCCGCGCAGGTGCGGCGTGATGACGCTGCCGATGGGACCGCCGTACGTGGTGCCGTACGAGTGGCCGCCGATGGTGCGAAACACGGGGCAGACGTTGAGGCAGGCTCCGCAGCGGATGCAATGCAGGGCGTCGCGCTGCTCGGCATCCGCCAGCAATTCGCCGCGGCCATTATCGAGCAGGACGACGTGAAATTCCGCCGGGCCGTCGAGCTCCCGCGGGCCACGCGGGCCTCCGATGAGCGTGTTGTAGCAGGTAAGGGCCTGGCCGGTGCCGGAGGTTGAAAGCATGGGCCAGAAGACGGCGAGATCCTCGAAACGCGGAAGGATTTTCTCGATTCCCGCGACGGCCACGTGAATCCGGGGAAGGCTGGTGCCGAGGCGGGCGTTGCCCTCATTGGTGCTCAGTGCGACCATGCCGGAATCGGCGATCAGGAAATTCGCACCGGTGATGCCCATGTCCGCGGAGAAGAATGCCTTGCGCAGCATGCGGCGGGCGGCGGCCACCAGCTCCCGCGGGTCGTCGCTTGCGACGCCGTCGAGCTTTTCGCGGAAGAGGGCCGCGATATCGGACCGCGTGAGATGCATGGCGGGGGTGATGATGTGGTAGGGAGGCTCGTTGCGCAGCTGGACAATCAGCTCGCCGAGGTCCGTCTCGAAAACCTTGCAGCCGTTCTTTTCAAGAGCGGGCGTGAGGTGGATTTCCTCGGTGACCATGGATTTCGATTTCACCACGGTGCGAACGCCGCGTTTGGCGGCGAGGCCGGTAATGTACTGGCGGGCGTCCTCGGAAGTCTCCGCCCAGAAGACGTGGCCGCCGCGCTCCTTCACGCGCGCCTCAAATTCGAGAAGGTATCGGTCGAGATGGTTGATGGCGTCCCACTTGATCTCGTGGCAGCGCTCGCGACCCGCCTGCCAATCGAGGAAGCGCGCGCGGCCACCTTGGACGGCGGCTTCATAGGTATCGACCGCGTGGCGGATGGTCCGGCGATGGGCGAGGTCCGCTGACTTTATAGCGGCGTTGCGGAGAAATTCCTCGGCGGGCGCGCTCATCGAGCCGTTTCCTCCGCGGATACGCGGGCCGCAGGATCGGCTGAGCCGGCCGTTTGCGCGAGGATGCTGGCCAGATAGATGGTGCGCACGGGAGATTGGCGCAGGCGCAGGACGCCGTCGAGGTGCATGAGGCAGCTTGGGTCGGTGGAGGTGACGTACTCGGCGCCGGAAGACTCGGCGTTGCCCGCTTTGGTATCGCCCATGGCGGAAGAGATCATGCTGAACTTCGTGGCGAACGTGCCGCCGAAGCCGCAACATTCCTCGCAGTAGGGCATCTCGACGAACTCAAGGCCGCGGACGTGGCGCAGCAACTCGCGCGGCTCCCGCTTCAGGCCCAGCTCGCGCAGCGCATGGCAGGCGTCGTGATAGGCGACGCGATGCGGGAAGCTGGCGCCCACGTCGGATACGCGCGCGACCTTGACGAGAAATTCGGAAAACTCGAAGACGCGCTGGCCGAGGCTGGCAGCCTCCGCAAGGAGAGGCGTTCCGGCGAGAAGCTCGGGATAAAAATTGCGAACCATGGTGGTGCAGGATCCGGAAGGACAAACGACCATCTCCGCGCTACGGAAAACCCGCACAAAACGCTCGGCCAGAGGGCGGGCGTCCTGCCAGTAGCCGGTGTTGAAGGCGGGCTGGCCGCAGCAGGTCTGCGCCTCGGGGAAGTCCAAGGCATAGCCGATGCGGCGCAAGACGCGCGCCATGTCGAGGCCGACCTCGGGGGCCAGTTGGTCGACAAAGCAGGGGATGAACATGGACACTTTTTTCATCGGCTGATTCTATCGTCGTTGCGCCAAGCGCTTTCAAGAATACATGATCGCGAGCTGTGGATATTAGGAGATCGCTCACGAGGCTGTATCGGACGTCGTTCTTTGGGGAATAGGACTTTCTGGCAATCCGAAGGGCGCTTCTATAAGCTGTGGCCAAGCTTCCGTTGGAGGGGTAAGCGCATGTATTACAAGCTGCTCGAATGTATCTTGGTATTTTTGTTCGTGGTATCTCCCGCGTTCTCGCAAACCGTTGAAGTGAACCGCCAGAACCGCAGCATAGAAGTGGTCGCTTCCGAGACTGTGCGGGTGGATCCCGACGTGGCCGATGTAACGCTTGGCTGCGTTACGTACGGCCAAACCAACGATCAGGCGTACCAGGCGAACCTCGCGATTGCGAACAAGGTGATTAAAGCGCTGCTTGGCACGGGCGTCCCGAAAGACCAAATCGAGAGCGGTTCGGTCCAGTTGAGCGAGACCGCCCCGTACGACAATGCCAACCAATCTCCATCGGAGCGAAAAGCGCGCCAGTTCAGGGCCCACCAGAGCTGGCGCATCCACGTCGCGGCCACCGGCGCACAAAAATTGATTGACCTCGCGGTTCAGGCGGGCGCGAATGGCATCGAAAATGTGAGTTGGGATGTGGCGAACCCGGAAGCGCTCGACGCGAGGGTGCGAGCGGCGGCGATGGAAAAAGCTCGCACCACGGCGGGAGAAATGGCAAAGTCCGCGGGCGGCAAGCTGGGTGAATTGCTGTATGCGAGCAACGTTGTCAACGTCAATCTTCCCGTGAATGGGCGTGCCTTTGGGACGCTGGCGGCGGTCGCTGGTTCCCCGGCGCCGGCCTATTCACTCAAGCTCTTTCCCGAAAAGGTCGAAAGGCAAGCGACTGTGCGGACGGTGTTCGCGCTGGAATGATTGCGAGCGAGCTATTTCCGGCGTTTCTGAAGGTAGCGGGGCGGCGGTGCCTCGTGGTGGGGGCGGGCGCCGTGGGCGAGGAGAAGATGGAAGGCTTGCTCCGCGCGGGGGCGGATGTGCGGGTGGTGGCTCCGCATGCGACGCGACGCGTGCGTGCATGGGCGCGCGAGGGGAAAATTCGATGGGAGGCGCGCAAATTCCGGGCGGCCGACCTGCGAGGGGCATTCCTAGTGGTGGCGGCGACGTCGTCGGCAAAGCTGCACGAACAAATTTACAAGCAGG
>Ga0307372_10000620_pt1 | contig 63620 bp, 53 predicted proteins | sample OX1MG_FD_202533 | JGI IMG/M metagenome (GOLD analysis project Ga0307372, IMG submission 202533) | Soil microbial communities from Risofladan, Vaasa, Finland - OX-1 | ecosystem: Environmental > Terrestrial > Soil > Coastal area > Acid sulfate soil | place: Finland: Risofladan, Vaasa | collected... | reverse complement strand
GTTTGCGGCCCAAGAAGATCTCGTCGATACAAAGGCAGACGACCAGTTTCCGGCAAGCTTGGTCGAGCACTCGCAGATGCTCTCCGGCCCGCGCGGCCCAAGTCGCCAACCAGCGTCCCAAGGTGGCCCGACTGGGGCACGCCGAAACCGACAGCACGATCCCCATCAGGATCAGCGCTTGCGAGAGGCTCAGCCCCATCGCCACTGCTGTCACCGTGAATTGCTGCTGTTTCAACACCGGAAAACTGATCGAGCCGGCCAGAGCTTCCCAAAGCTCCCCATTCTCCCGACGCAGACGTTCGTTTTCTGCCAGCAACTCCTGGCAAGTCGGCTTGCCATCCACCACGTCGGCCACAGCTTGCTCGACATGTGTTGCGTGCTCGTAGACCGTCTGCCGGCTACAGGCGGCCTGGCGTGCCCGATCGGTGACTGCCCCAAAACCGCCGCACAAAACCGCCGCGGCGTTGCCAATCCATGACGAAACCGATAACCTTGCCACTGGGGTCCGCCTCCATGCGAGACATCTCTGTTAAGACGTTGCGTATGGATGGCGTGACCCCCTTTTTCAGTCAACCCCAATATCCTATCCTCTCCGGTTGCCAACCGCTTTCATCCGCCAATTGTCAACTCAAAATCGACCCGAAACGGTCGATTTGAGACGGTGCCCCGCGCACGCGGCTTGAATCGGCCCGAACTCGGCCGCTCGTCGCGGTTTGAACAACTCGAACTGCGACGCCTGCTCAGCATCACGCCGCCGCAGATGACAGCGCTGACGACGTTCGATCCGGGCAATGCCGCGCTGATCGGCGGCCTGAACGCCGTCGCGAACTGGGCCAACCAGCTCGATACCTACGGCGCCGTCGGCGCCGCCGTGCCCATCGCCAACCAGTCGGCGGGCCAGGCCCTCAATCTGCACGACCTGCTCGGCACGCAATTCGACGCCGCCGTGCAAAGCTACCTGACCAGTACGCCCGGCGCCACGGCCGATGGCCTGGCGGCCTTTCTCGCGAACAACCAGTGGGTGCTCCCCGAGGCCGGACTGACGCTGACCGATCACGGAAGCCCCGTGGCGACGATGCTCGGCAACGACCTGCTGATCGGCGTCGACCTGCAAGCCACGCGCACCGCGAACGTCCCGCTCGACCTCAATTCCGCCACCAGCGGCAGCCCGATCGGCTTCGACGCCGCCGCCCAGGGCGCCCTCTCGGCCACGTTCGATTTCAGCTTCTCGTTCGGCCTCGACCTGACGGCGTACCTCGAAGCCCAGTCGCTCCAACAGCAGTCGGGAAGCCAGCAGTCGGGCGCGCAGCCGCCGGCGACGCCCGCTCTGGACCCCCGCTTCGTACTGAACGCCAACGGGAACGCCCTCACCGCCAATGCCGACTTCGCCCAAAGCCCAAAGGGCATCGTCGACAGCCAAGGCAACGCCATCACGGGGCACGTCGGCTTTCTGGGCGGTACGTTGTCGTCAACCGGCACCATCGCCGTCAACGACAACCTGACGCTCAATCTCCCCTCCGGCGACCTGCACAGCAGCGATTTCGCCACGCCTTCGCTGGGCGGGCGGCTGACGCTCAGCGGCGCCGGCTCGCTCGCCGCCACGCTCCCCTTCCAGGCCGTCCTGAGCGGCACCCAGACGTTCAACGGCACGCTCAACGCCACGGCGAGTCCCTTGTTCACGTCGCTGGCTGCTTCCACGCCGGCCGCCGTCGCCGTACCCACCATCACCGGACCCGACGCCACGGCCATCACCGCCTTCGAGAACGTCACGTCCCAGGACGTGCAGGGCGGGCTGGTGCAGTTGGCCGGCGCGTTCGACAACCTGCGCACTTCCGCGCTGGCCATGCCCGTCCCCTTCACCGGCCAAAAGCTCAGCGACGTCGTCGATCTCAAGAAAATTTACGACCAGGTCATGGCCTGACGGCCGACGTCACGGAGTGCCGCGGCTACGGGGCTGCCCGGACGCCTGTCGCCTTTCGCCGGCGTAGCGGAGCCGCGTCACCGTTGAGCGAGTCGCTGGAATTCGTCGAGCGAACCGGCCTCGAAGGCCAGGTCAAGCCAACGATCCAACCGTTCCAGTTCGGTCGTGGCGCGGATCAACGCCTCCAATTCCGTCGGAACGCCGTGGGCAAATCGCCGCCCCAGAACGTGCAACAGCGCGTCCGCCTTGCCTTTCGCCTCGCCTTCCGCCTTGCCTTTCGCCTCGCCTTCCGCCTTGCCCCTTTTGAACCCCAGCCGCTCGAAACTTGTGACGTAGGGCATGTTTTTCTCCTCCCCGAAACGGACCATTTCTTCTTGCACTTGTTCCTCCATTTCTTCCGGTAGATCCATCATCCAGTCAATCAGCCGCAACAGTTGACGAATTTCGTCGCCCGTGAAGCCGCGTTCGAAGAGCCCCTTCAGAAGTCGTATTTTCCAACCCTTCCGCGCCTCCATATCTTGCCGGGTCTCCATCGTCTTCAAGTGGGCGGCGACGAACGGCGCGAACGGATTGGGGTCCGCTTCGAGCGCCGCCAGGTCGGCCCCGTAGTCCAGCAACTTCGCGACGGGAAACTCGAAGCCCAATTCGCAACCGCACAAGCTGTAGCCAAAGTGGTTTGGCCTCCAGGAGGGGTGTTCGTCGCCCAGGACGGCCAGGCTGACCACGGGCCGCCTGTGCCGATCGTAAAGCCGGCTGTGGTAGCCGTACATCCGTTCGGTGAATTCATCGTCGCGCTGGCTTTGGATTTCAACATGGATCAGCACCCACGCTTCCGCCCCGTCCTTGAGCCACACCTTGAACAGCTTATCGACGTAACGGCGGCCCACGGCGGCTTCGCGACCGATTTGTTGGAACTCCTTGTCGAGGGCCACGTACTCGCGTGACCAGTCGATGGCGGCATGCGCCTGCGGAAAAAAGAACTGTAGGAAAGCAGGGAAAAACTGCTCCAGGGCCTCTTTCCACGGGCTATCGAAGTCACTCATTCCGCCTCCTCCGGGTTCTCACTATTCAAGATACCAGATGGCGCGATGGAAATCGACCCACCGGCCTCCAGGTTGGCTGGCGCGTAAGAAAAGCAGCGCGACGGCGCGGTGCCTGCTCGCAATAGTGCGGCACGCCCACCAATCCGGCCAGCGACGTGGCTCCTCTGCCCCTGCCGCCTCCGGCGACCTGACGTCGCCCGGCGGAAAGCTACGGCACATGGAGTGTGCCTGCTACTTTGGGCCGTACTCCCGGCTCCTGACTCCTGGCGCCTGACTCCTTTGCCCCTTCCGTCCTCCATCCTCCCGCTTCCGCCCTCCAAAAAAATTCCTTATCTTTCCGGTATCGTTCCTATGCGATTGGCGAAAGCTCGCTATATTGGTAAGCGTTTCACGACGAAAACGGCCGCGTTCGCGGCCATCTGTTCGACGCTTGGGGGACCGCGACCATGACCTTGCGGAAGAAAAAGTTGCCTCGCCGTACCCGCGCACGCGGCTTGAATCGGCCCGAACTCGGCCGCTCGTCGCGGTTTGAACAACTCGAACTGCGACGCCTGCTCAGCATCACGCCGCCGCAGATGACAGCGCTGACGACGTTCGATCCGGGCAATGCCGCGCTGATCGGCGGCCTGAACGCCGTCGCGAACTGGGCCAACCAGCTCGATACCTACGGCGCCGTCGGCGCCGCCGTGCCCATCGCCAACCAGTCGGCGGGCCAGGCCCTCAATCTGCACGACCTGCTCGGCACGCAATTCGACGCCGCCGTGCAAAGCTACCTGACCAGTACGCCCGGCGCCACGGCCGATGGCCTGGCGGCCTTTCTCGCGAACAACCAGTGGGTGCTCCCCGAGGCCGGACTGACGCTGACCGATCACGGAAGCCCCGTGGCGACGATGCTCGGCAACGACCTGCTGATCGGCGTCGACCTGCAAGCCACGCGCACCGCGAACGTCCCGCTCGACCTCAATTCCGCCACCAGCGGCAGCCCGATCGGCTTCGACGCCGCCGCCCAGGGCGCCCTCTCGGCCACGTTCGATTTCAGCTTCTCGTTCGGCCTCGACCTGACGGCGTACCTCGAAGCCCAGTCGCTCCAACAGCAGTCGGGAAGCCAGCAGTCGGGCGCGCAGCCGCCGGCGACGCCCGCTCTGGACCCCCGCTTCGTACTGAACGCCAACGGGAACGCCCTCACCGCCAATGCCGACTTCGCCCAAAGCCCAAAGGGCATCGTCGACAGCCAAGGCAACGCCATCACGGGGCACGTCGGCTTTCTGGGCGGTACGTTGTCGTCAACCGGCACCATCGCCGTCAACGACAACCTGACGCTCAATCTCCCCTCCGGCGACCTGCACAGCAGCGATTTCGCCACGCCTTCGCTGGGCGGGCGGCTGACGCTCAGCGGCGCCGGCTCGCTCGCCGCCACGCTCCCCTTCCAGGCCGTCCTGAGCGGCACCCAGACGTTCAACGGCACGCTCAACGCCACGGCGAGTCCCTTGTTCACGTCGCTGGCTGCTTCCACGCCGGCCGCCGTCGCCGTACCCACCATCACCGGACCCGACGCCACGGCCATCACCGCCTTCGAGAACGTCACGTCCCAGGACGTGCAGGGCGGGCTGGTGCAGTTGGCCGGCGCGTTCGACAACCTGCGCACTTCCGCGCTGGCCATGCCCGTCCCCTTCACCGGCCAAAAGCTCAGCGACGTCGTCGATCTCAAGAAAATTTACGACCAGGTCATGGCCTGACGGCCGACGTCACGGAGTGCCGCGGCTACGGGGCTGCCCGGACGCCTGTCGCCTTTCGCCGGCGTAGCGGAGCCGCGTCACCGTTGAGCGAGTCGCTGGAATTCGTCGAGCGAACCGGCCTCGAAGGCCAGGTCAAGCCAACGATCCAACCGTTCCAGTTCGGTCGTGGCGCGGATCAACGCCTCCAATTCCGTCGGAACGCCGTGGGCAAATCGCCGCCCCAGAACGTGCAACAGCGCGTCCGCCTTGCCTTTCGCGTTGCCTTTCGCCTCGCCTTCCGCCTTGCCTTCCGCCTTGCCCCTTTTGAACCCCAGCCGCTCGAAACTTGTGACGTAGGGCATGTTTTTCTCCTCCCCGAAACGGTATCCCCTCAAACGCTAGCAGCGCAAGGGATGGCTGAATCGCCGATGTGGACGTCGATGGGGGAGTAAGTGGGATGTGCAGTGGCTGGGTCCGGTGGGCTTCGCGGTCGGATCAGGCTTGCGAGGGAGGGTAGCAAGAATCGGCCGCTGATTCGATCTTGCAGGTACGCATAGCCGCTCACAGCGAGTTTTTTTGCTGTTTGCACGATCGTGGTGAACGTGTCCATGGCCCGTGCTCCGGGCGGCGTCGCGCTGTGCAAGCTCACGTCCCGACGACGTGCGGCCACGCGCTCGCCTAACTCCGACTCGTTGTTGTGCAACGGCACTTCGGGATGCCCCAGGACCGTTAATAACGACTCTTTTTTTCGCCGCGTTGTCGCGATCCGCTGGTCCAATGTCTCGTACCCGGTCTGCGTTTTGAACAATTGGTCGAATTCCGATGACAGCCCCGCTGCCCTTTCCACGCACGACGTTTGCCGGTATGCCTGGAGTTAGTCCCAGTAGCGCGTGAGGAATCCGTCGAGTTGTTGCTGGTGCCACGGCACCAGCGGCGACAGCGATTTGTAAATCCGCCCCTCGTGAATCCAGCACAATGCTAACTCGTCGGTCAACCGCCGGAATTGCTTCGCGTCGTCGCTCACCAGAATACGCACATGGTCGGGCCGCGCTCGGTAGGACGCGATCGCCGCCGCCTCCACCAGCCGTGCCAGGCACGCCGGCCGCTCGCGTCCGACCTGCGCGGGCTGCCAACATTCCAGCTGACAATACATTAGATACAATAACAGTGATGTATACAAATGCGATTGACTTCCGTAAAGGACATCCGTATACTTGCCCTTGGCGGACGCGGGGCATCGAACAACCGCGCACCGTCCTGGATCCTGTTGGTATCAGTTGCACCCCTGGCGGCGCAATGAGGACGGCACGCCCGCCGAACCGGAGCCCTGCGAGTTGGCGGCAATCCAAGCCGATCCGGAAAGAGTCGCCCTGCTGCGGCGACGGTTGGCGAGCCTGTCGTGGCTCATGGGGTCATTGTGCGAGCCGATCGCACGCCGCGCGAACCGAGAGGACCGCTGTACGGGCAGGTTTTGGGAGGGGCGATTCAAGAGCCAAGCCATCGTCGATGAAGCGGCCCTGTTGGCTTGCAGCATTTACGTGGACCTGAATCCGATCCGCGCCTGCGTGGCCGAGACGCCCGAGACATCGGAGTTTACTGCGGCATTCGAGAGAATCGCCGCCAGGCGAGAAGCCTCACCTGTCGTTGCGGATTCGGCGCTGGTGGAGGAGAACGTCGTCGCGACCGAACCGCCGCCCGCTCCCGCGCGCAATGCGTGGCTCAGCCCGGTTCCCGATGCCGATGTACCGCGCGAGGCCAAGAAACCGTCGCCAAAGGCTGCGGGACATCGCGCGTCGGATCGCGGTTTCCTGCCGCTGACGCTCGACGAGTATTTGCAACTACTCGACTGGACTGGCCGAGCGGTGCGCGCCGATAAGCGCGGCGCGGTGCCGGCCGATGGGAACTTGTTCACCGTGCGCGCGAAACTCCACGCGGCGGCAGCGCCCTCGATCTGGCGTGCGGCCCAGGCCACTTCAGCCTCGGCCTGATCTCGCGACTCGGATTCGACACCGTGGCGGGAGTGGACCTTTGCCCGCAAATGATCGAAGCCGCCAGGCGCAACGCCGCGCGGGCCGGCGTGGTAAATGTCGACTTTGTGCAAGGCGATGTAACTGACCTCGAATTGATGCATGGGCGAACTTACGACCTGGTCTCGCTGACGATGGCCGCGCACCATTTGGCGGGCCTCGATACGGTTTCGCGGGCGCTACGCGGCATGGACCGCCTCGCGAGCGCATCCGGAATCGTGTTCGTTCTCGACCTGGCGCGGCTGAAGAGTGCTTGGCTTACGGACCGTTGTGTCGAAGCGGTCGCGGCCGATTATCGCACTTTGGGGCTCGACAACCTTCTTGACGAGTTCCACGACTCGATACGGGCGGCGTGGACCGTTGCCGAGCTGCAAAGCGCCGTCCCCTCGACATCACGCCGCGCATGGTGGCAGATTGTTCCGCGAGGTCTGCCTCTGGTGCAGGTGCTGCTCGGCGTTCCGGCGATGAGAAATCGCCCTCTCGTCCGCCCCGCGCCGGTTTGGCCGGAGGACGACCACCCCGTGCCCGGGCGCATGCGTACAGATTGGCGGCTGCTTCGCACCGCTTTGGCCTTGGGCCGGCACCGGCGCATTGCCTAGCGTGGAGCATCCATTGCCGGCCCCCGCTCGGCGCACGCGCCAAGTCATCAGCCGGTGCCCACGTCGGGGCAGCGACTTCGTCCGCGGTGCTGTACAATGACGCGACACGGAAGAGCGGCCCTTCCCCGATGGGGTAATACATGGCAGGGCTAGGTCAGGGCTCATGCTTGAGCTGGGATCGCGGGCAGTTCCTCGTGCCCGATCTCGCCGTACGGCAGGATCACCCGATAGCCGCCCAAGGAGAGGATCTGCTCTTTGGTGAGATGCGTCAACGAATTGCACACCTGGTCCCACCACACGCCGCCGTGCTTCCGCTTGAGCTTATCGAGGTCATTCCGCGAGATCGTCACGCTTGGGTGCAGCCTGGTATGGGGGTACGCCCTGATAATGCGCTCCCGGCTGGCGGGAGCAAGATAGTACATGAATGACCGATCGTCGTCATGGACTTTGAAAATATCGAGTGGGGCAACCGGCCCAAGAGCCTCCTTGTCACTTTTGAATTTGCGAACCTCCCAGGAGCCATCGCGAGTGCGGCGCTTCAATTCGCGCGCAAATCCCTCGGCCTCCTCCTTCCGCCGCCAAGTGTAGAGCCAGCGCCTGTCCGTTCCCGGCTCAGGGACCCTTGGAACGTTCGCCACGTCGACGCCGATTTCCTCAAGCAGACGCGTGTACGCCTCGAACTCGTAGTCCTTGGTGCCGCCCGGTTTCGTCACGGTGAATACGTCCATCGCTACCTCCGTTTGCCGCTCGCGGAGTCAACCCGCCTCTCCCAACGATACTGGCTGAACGGCGGCACGGCTACGCCTTTTTAGCGGCTCATAACGGCTCACCTTTCCCTGGAAATCGGCGGCCGGGCAAGTTGGGTTGGCTATGTCAGTTTCCCTCGTCCCTCGATCGGCCAGATATCGACCAGCTTGCCGCCGCGGAAACAGAAGAACTCGTTATGCAGCACGGTGGTCAGGTCGGCATAGCCTGGCACGAGTTCAAGCCGGTCGCCGATTTTCAAACCCTGTGCGGACGGTTCCAGCGCCAACTCGCCATGCTCGGCCGAGAGCCGCGTGATGCTCAGGTCGTCGCGGCCCAGCACACGAGGCGGGTTGACCTCGATGTTCATGGTCTTGCGGCCGGCGTCGATGATCGCCCGTTCGGGCACGGGGCGGCTGACCACCGTCGCGATGATCGTGAGGGCGAAATTCAGTTCGGTCACCTGGCATTTTTCGCGGTAGAATGTATCCATGAAGATGGCCCCGCCCGCCTGCACCTCGGTGATGCCGGGGTGCCGCGTCGAATAGAGGTACGAGCCGGTTCCGGCGCAGGAGACGATTGGGCAAGGCAGGCCGGCCTGTTCCAAAGCTCGGCGCGTGGCGACGAGCGTGTCGAGAGCCGCCGTAATTTGACTCGCCTTTTCGGCCGGATCGGCGATCGTCAACAGGTGCCCTTCGTAGCCCATGACGCCGGCCAACGCGAGTCCCGGTAGTTCGTGGATGCGGCGGGCGAGGGCGACGGTCGGCTCGCCGGGCAAGACGCCGACGCGGCCCAGGCCGATATCGACCTCGATCAGCACGCGGATGCGCAAGCCCGCCGCGGAGATGGCCTTGCTGAGCGGCCATACCTGCTCGATGTGGTCGACGCAGACGATCGGCTCGGCCCGGCGACACAAATCGACAAGCCGCCGAAGCTTGTGCTCGCCGACGACGATGTTGGCGATCAACACGTCGCGAATTCCGCCCGCCGCCATCACTTCGGCCTCGCCAAGCTTGGCGCAAGTGACGCCCAACGCTCCGGCCTGCAACTCGGTACGCGCGATCGTTGATGCCTTGTGTCCCTTCGCGTGCGGACGCCAGCCAACGCCGTGTTGGCGGCAGGTTGCCGCCACCGCGCGAATGTTCGACTCCATCACATCAAGGTCGAGGCACAAGGCGGGCGTGTCGAGATCGGCTTTCGCCGAGCCGAGGGGAAGCGTGTACATGGGCCGAGTTTAGTGAATCCGGGCGGATTTGCAAGGTCGTGGATTGTGCCAAAACGGTCATTGCGGATACCATAGGACATGGAGTAGCAAGCCTGCGACGAGAATGCTCAATGATCCCGAGCGCGACGAACACTTCCGTAGGGTGGGCACCGCCCACCATGACCGTAGGGTGGGCGCCGCCAACCACGACGCGCCCCGCGGTGCTGGTTGCCGCCGTCGCGCGTTGGCGCCGTTTATGGTGGGCGGTGCCCACCCTACTGGCGCTGCTCGCCACCGATGCGAAGGCCGACGGACCCGATCGCTCGCCCGTCGACCTGGTGCTCACCCACGACGAGGCATGGCTCGTGACGGCGAACCAAACCTCCGGCACCGTGTCGCTGGTCGATGTGAAAAACCGTCAGGTCGTCGACGAAGTTTCCTGCGGACGCCGGCCGGAGGGGCTTGCCCTCGCACCGGACGGTCGCCGCGTGCTGGTGACCGCCTCGTATTCCGGCACACTCAACGTGTTGGAGATTTCGCAAGGCAAATTGAAGCCCGCCGGATCGGTACGGCTGGGCTTCGAGCCGGTGGGGGTGGCCGTGTCGCCCGACGGTAAGTTGGCGTACGTGGCCCTGCAAGCCAACGCGGCGGTGGCGGTCGTCGATCTCGATCAGCTTCGGGAGACGGCGCGCATCGAAGTGGGCCGCTGGCCACGCTACCTGGCCCTCACGCCCGACGGCAGCCGTCTGGCCGTCGGCACCAGCGGCGACCAGAGCATCTCGGTCGTCGATGCGATCGAGCGGAAGCTGCTTTACCAGGAGTCGCTGCAGGGGATCAACGTGGGCCACGCGCAGGCCAGCGCCGACGGCCGCTTCGTCTATTTCCCCTGGATGGTTTACCGACAAAACCCGATCGACGCGCGGAACATCCAGGCCGGTTGGGTGCTGGGAAGCCGGATCGCCCGCGTCCGCACCGACGGGCCCGCCCGGCGCGAGGCGATGACGCTCGATCCGCGGGGAAAGGCGGTCAGCGACCCGTTCGGCCTGGCGTTGACCAGCGACGAGGCGTGGCTCGTCGCCAGCGCGCCGGGCACGCACGAGCTGCTGGTCTATCGCATGGAAGGGCTGGTGTTCCAGGATCATGGCGGGCCGGGCGACCACATCGACCCGCAGTTGTTGCACGACCGAAGCCGCTTTTACCGAGTGCCGCTGGGCGGCCGGCCGATGGGGCTGCGGATTGCCCGCGACAACCGCCGCGTGTTCGTCGCCAATTACCTCGATAATTCGGTGCAAGTCGTTGACCTCGACGAACGCCGCGTGACGCAAACGATCGGCTTGGGCGGGCCGGCCGACCCGTCGCCGGCGCGGCGAGGCGAGGCGATCTTCTACGACGGCCGGAGGAGCCTCGATCAATGGTACAGTTGCCACAGTTGCCACTACGAAGGGGGCACGAATGCCGTGGCGATGGACACGCTGAACGACGGCACGGTTCGGACGTTCAAGACCGTCCTATCGCTGAACCATGTGGCCGACACGGCGCCCTGGACCTGGCACGGCTGGCAAACGAACCTGGAGTCGGCGATGCGCAAGAGCCTGACCGAGACGATGATCGGTCCCGAGCCGACTGACGACGACGTGCGGGCATTGGTCGCCTTTCTCGAAACGCTCGAAACGCCGCCCAACCCATACCGCGACGAAACCGGAGCGCTCAGTGCGGCCGCCCAGCGCGGCCGCGGCGTGTTCCAGAGCGAGAAGGCCGGTTGCGCGAACTGTCACCGGGGAGAGTTCTTCACCGACGGTGAAGTGCATGACGTGGGGCTTGGCAGTTCGCGCGACGCATACCAGGGCTACAACACGCCCTCGCTGCTTGGCGTATTCAACCGGGTGCGCCTGCTGCACGACGGTCGCGCCAAAAGTCTTGAACAGGCGTTGACGGGGCCGCACGCGCCGGCCAAGGTCACCGCCTTGGGCGAGCTGAGCGAGCCGGAGTTGGCCGATTTGATCGAGTACCTGAAATCGTTGTAGAATTGGTCATTAGGTCATTGGTCATTGGTCATTGCATTGGTCGCGGGTGGGAAACGACTTGACTGACGCTTGAACATGGGAGCTATACGACATGCGGAAAACGTCGATCGTGAGTTTGCTTTTTGTGCTTGTCGCGGTCGGTTGCGACGCCGCGAAGGCGCCACCGGCTACCGCGCCGCCGGCTACGTCGTCGACGCCCGGCGCCGAACAGGCCGCCGGGCCGGCGGCGGATGCAAGGGGCGTGAATGCCGACGACGAGGCGCCGGGCGTGACACTGCAAATCAAGGACTACGACGCGATCGTGGAACTGATCAAGAGCCACCAAGGCAAGGTTGTGGTGGTCGATTGCTGGAGCACCTGGTGTGAGCCGTGCATGAAGGAGTTTCCCGGCCTGGTGGCGCTGGACGAGAAGTTCGGTCCAGACAAGGTGGCCTGTATTTCGCTCAGTCTCGACTTCGAAGGGATCGCGGACCAGAAGCCGGAGGAATCCGAGGCGAAGGTGCTGAAATTCCTGCGATCGCAACGGGCGGCGTTCGACAACGTGCTATCCAGTACGCCGGCCGACGAGTTGTCGAAACGGCTCAAGTTCGCCTCGCCTCCCACCGTGTTCGTCTACGATCGGCAAGGCGAGTTGGCCAAGAAGTTCGAGGGGCCGGACGCGCGATACGAGACGACGATCGTGCCCTTCGTGGCCCAACTCGTCGAAACCAGCAAATCGGGAATCGATCCATGGCCATGACTTTTGACGCCACCTTGAAAGACATGTATTATGCAAGAGTCCGATACCTACCTGATGATTCTGGACGAGGGACAGGAGAGGGCCACACGGGAAGCTATCCTCGTGGTCGGCGACGAACGACTTGGTCCGTCCGGCGAAGCGATGCGCTCTCGGTTATCCAATGTCACCGATCTCGATCGCCTCAAGCGGATGCTCCGCCGCGCGGTGAAGGCCGCGAGCTGGCAAGAGATCTTGGAAACGCCTTGACGCCGGACGGAACAGGCGATTCATCCCGATGTTCGGGGCTGCCTTGGCGGATGTGATATGCTCTAGAATCCCTTGAACTCTGAACCGTAACCGGCAACATTTCCACTCGCTTGGACTCGAACCTGCTCCTATCCGCCTCGACCTGGCCCGCGTCGTTCTGGTGGTTCGCATGTGCCTGGCTGTTCGTGTTCGGCGCTTGCGTGGGGAGCTTCCTAAACGTCGTGATCTACCGGCTGCCTGCCGGGCTGAGCCTGCTCTACCCCGGCTCGCGCTGCCCGAAGTGCCTGGCACCGATCCGCGCCACCGACAATGTGCCGATCTTCGGCTGGCTCCTCCTGGCGGGCCGCTGTCGGGCGTGCCATGCGAACATCTCGCCGCGCTATCCGGCGGTCGAACTTGTCGTGGCGACGCTCTTCACCCTGCTGGCCGCGCGAGGGCCGTTGTCCGGCGGATTGAACCTGCCGACAGCCGGCCTTGGGGCGCTGGGCGGCGTCTGGAACGAAGAGTCGCTATGGGTGATCTACGGCTACCACCTGACGCTCGTGTGCGGCCTATTGTGCGCGGCACTCATCGAATGCGACGGGCATCCCGTGCCCATGCGATTCAACGTGCCGTTGATCTTGGTGGGCATGGCGGTGCCACTCCTGTGGCCGGAAGCGCGGCCGGTCGCGAGCCATTGGCACGCCGGATTTTTCACCTGGTTACGGCCCCATGAGGCGGCGATGGAAGACGGTATCGCGGGGATGGTGGTGGCCGGATTATTGGCCGGTGCGGCCTTGCCCTTGATGCGGCGCGGACCCGAAGGACGATTCGATCGGCTCAGTCGATTGGCCGTATTGGTCTGGATCGGGCTGTACCTCGGCTGGCAGGCAACCTGCTCGCTGGCCCTGCTGACCGCCGCCACGCAGCTTGCCGCCGGCTTGGCCGGGAGACTCCGCCGCACCTCGCCGCGGCTCGGCTGGAACGGTTGCCTGGCGATTTGGACGTTAGTCTGGATCGTTGCATGGAAACAAATCGTCGAGTGGTTCCCATTCGTTGGGGAATAGGCCGACCGTTGGACGTTGCTCGCCGCGCTGGCGGCCACGGCATGTGACACGGTGGCTGGGGCAGAGCCTAAGCGATGCCCCGGTCGCTATCTATCTAGCCGGGGCATCGCTTTGGCTCTGCCACCAGCCACCACTTTCTCGTGACAAAGTGTCTTATTCGCGGCCGCGTGGGGTAATGCATCTCTGCAAGAAATGTGGTGGAATTCTTCCATTTGGTGCTTGCAATCCATCGTTTCACTGACAATAATCGTCCTAGAGCGATCAAGCCTTGATCGTTCGTCGTCCCGCCTTTACGCGGAATCCCGCGGCTCATTCGAGCCGCCTGAAGGCGGGACGACGAATGGCGGGGGATACGGATTCAATCAGGAACATCGGGCGTGCTGTTGGATGAACGTCGAAATCGACTGCTCGAATTGGTCCGCGGCCGGGGCTTTGCCGCCCTGCCCGACCTGGCCAAGGAATTGCGCGTTTCCCAATCGACGCTACGCCGCGACCTAGACTATCTGGAGGAGAGCGGCGCCGCGAAACGGACGCACGGGGGCGTGTTTTACACAGGCACCTCTCCCAAATTGCCCCATTTCGACGAGCGCCAGCCCGCCCAATGGGACAAAAAACGGACCATCGCCGCCAGGGCGGCCGAACTGATCGACGAAGGCGACACCCTGCTGTTGGACGGAGGAACGACGACTTATGAATTGGCCCGGCTGCTGGTCGGCCGGCGGCTCCAGGTGGTGACGAACTCGCTGCCCGTGGCGAACCTTTTCGCCTCGGACGCGAATTCCGACCTGGTGCTCATCGGCGGCTACGTCTACCCGCGAACCGGCGTGTCGCTGGGGCCATACGCGAACGAGATGCTGGCACACGTCAACGTCCGCAAGACGGTGCTCAGCGTGGCCGGGGTCAACGATCGGGGCTACTTCAACAGCAACCTGCTGTTGGTCGAAACGGAACTGGCCATGATGGCGGCCGCGGAGGAGGTGATCGTCGTGGCCGACAGCACGAAATTCGGCCGCCAGAGCCTGGCGCATCTGGCGGCGCTCGACGCGATCGACCGCCTGGTGGTCGATGGCGAGATCAGCGGCGAGTGGCAAGAAAAAATGACCGCGGCCAAGGTCGACTTGCTCGTGGCCGGGGAAACGACAACGGCAGCGTAGGGTGGGCGCCGCCCACCAACCAAGCAGCGTAGGGTGGGCATCGCCCACCAACCAAGTTGACAAAAAGGTACGACACCCATGAGCACAGCCGGCACGCTGGAACGCGGCGCGATCGAACGCGGCGCGATCGAACGCGGCGCGATCGAACGCGGCGCGATCGAACGCATCGTGCGCGAGATCGTGCTGGCGCGCGCCCCGCAGGCGACGGAACCCAAACTGGTGGTGAGTATCTCCGCGCGGCACGTCCACTTGACCGACGAGCACGTCGAGCGGCTTTTCGGAGCGGGCCGCCAACTGACGCCGATGAAGGATCTCTACCAGGACGGCTTCTACGCCGCCGAGGAAACGGTGATGGTCGTCGGTCCCAAGCGGAAGATGCTTCCCACGGTGCGCGTGCTCGGTCCCACGCGGCCGCGCAGCCAGGTGGAACTGGCCTTTACCGACGGCATTTCGCTGGGGATCGACTTGCCGGTGCGGCCCAGCGGCAAAATCGCCGGCACGCCCGGCTGCGTGCTGGTGGGGCCCTTGGGGGTGGTCGAGCTCGAAGAGGGCGTGATTCGCGCCGAGCGTCACGTTCACATGAACGACGGCCACGCCGCCCATTACGGCGTGAAGAACGGCGAGCGGATGAGTCTGCTGATCGAGTCGTCGTGCTCGGTGGTGCTGCGGGATCTCCTGGTGCGGGCTGACGCCACGAGCAAGCTCGAGGTTCATCTCGACACCGACGAGGGCAACGCCGCCGATTTGGATCATGCTTGGAAGGTGGAGTTATTGAGGCAAAATTGATGATGATGTCTCTGTAGGGAACGCCCTCCGTGGCGTTCCGCCGACCGCCAGAAGGCAACGTCGCTCGCGACGCACGGAACGCCACGGAGGGCGTTCCCTACAGAAGATGAAGGAACGGTGTCGTTTTTTTCAGAGAAGTTTCCGGAGTAACCATTCATGGCAAAAGCAATGGAAGCGCTGGGCATGATCGAGACCAAGGGCTTCGTGTGCCTGGTCGAAGCCAGCGACGCGATGATGAAGGCCGCGAACGTCGAGTTCCTCGGCTGGGACAAGGTCGGCAGTGGGCTGGTCACGGCCTTCGTGACCGGCGACGTGGCCGCGGTCAAAGCGGCCACCGACGCCGGCGCGGCCGCGGCCGGCCGCATCGGTGAAGTGGTCAGCGTGCAGGTCATCCCGCGTCCGCACGACGACCTGGGTGTCGTCCTGCCCGCCGCCCAGAAGGCGGCCAAGTAAGAATTCTTGCGAATCCAGCTACGAACAACATCAACCGAAGGGAAATCATTCACATGCAAGACGCCATTGGATTGTTGGAAACCAAGGGCCTTGTGGCCCTGGTCGAGGCGACGGACGCGATGGCCAAGGCGGCCAACGTGGTGATCGTGAAGAAAATCGCCATCGGCGGCGGGCTGGTGACAACCGTCGTCAAGGGCGACGTCGGCAGCGTCCGCGCGGCCGTCGAGGCGGGCGCCAGCGCCGCCCAGCAGGTCGGCGAACTGATCGCCAGCCACGTCATTCCCCGACCCGCCGAAGGGCTGGTCAAGGCGTATTTGGCATAGGAAAGGCGAAAGCACGACGTAGGGTGGGCACCGCCCACCATCGGCGAACGGTGGGCGGTGCCCACCCTGCGATGAGCACGCGAAGAACAGAGAGATGCCGCATGAAGATCCTGGTCGCCAACCTCGGCTCGACGAGCTTCAAGTACCGCTTGTTCGACATGGCCGACGAACGACAGCTTGCCCGTGGCGCGACCGAACGCATCGGCTCGGCCGAGAGCCGCTCGTTCGTCGAAATGGGCGGCCGGCGCCAGGAATCGGTGGCCGACGTGCCGGACCATGCCGTCGCGGTGCGCCGGTGCCTCGACCAACTCACCGATCCCGAACGCGGCTGCCTCAAGTCGGAGGCCGAGGTGGCGGCCATCGGGTTCAAGGCGGTCCACGGTGGCCGGTACAGCGGCGTCCAACGCGTCACGGCCGATGTGCTCGCGGCGATGGAGTCGATGAGCGAGGTGGCCCCCGCGCACAACCCGCCCTACATCGCCGCGATGCGGCTATTGAGCCAGAAGCTGCCGGAGATCGCGTTGGTGGCGGCCTTCGAGACCGGCTTCCACCAGACGATTCCCGATCGGCTCCGCCACTACGCGGTGCCTTACGAATGGGCCACCCAATACGACGTGCGGCGCTGGGGTTTTCATGGGGCCAGCCACCGTTACATCGCCGGCCGAACCGCGGAGCTGTTGGGGCGGCGCGACCTGAGGATCATTTCCTGCCATCTGGGAGGTTCCAGTTCGTTGTGCGCCATTCGCGAGGGCCGGAGCGTCGCCAACAGCTTGGGGATGAGTCCGCAGTCGGGCATACCGCACAACAATCGCGCGGGCGATTTCGACGCGTTCGCCTTGCCGGTGCTCATGAAGCAAACCGGCAAATCACTGGGCGAGGTTCTCAAGGAATTGGATTCCAGGAGCGGCCTGTTGGGGTTGAGTGGCGTCAGCGGCGACGTCCGCGATTTGGAAGAAGCGGCGGCCAAGGGAAACCTGCGTGCCCAGCTCGCGCTCGACGTGTTCATTACGGCTGTGCGGCATTATTTGGGGGCCTACCTGGTCGAGTTGGGCGGCGCGGATGCGATCGTATTCACCGGAGGTATCGGCGAGAACGGCGTGGAAGTGCGTTCGGCCGTTTGCGCGGGCTTGGAAACATTCGGCATCGCGCTCGACGCGCCGCGCAACGCCCAGGCCAAGGGAGAGTGCTCGATCGAGGCGACCACGAGCCGCGCGCGGATCTGGGTCGTGCCGACGAACGAGGAGATCGTCGTCGCTCGGCAGGCTAAACAACTCTTGGAAGCAGCATGAGAGGCCGTTGATGTTCGTCGCCAAGGTCACCGGCAGCGTCGTGGCCACGCAAAAAGTGGCCTCGATGACCGGCCACAAACTGTTGATCGTCGAACCGTACCGGATCGACGGCGCCGACCGCGGCCAATTGGTCACCACGGGCCGCACCTTCGTGGCCGTCGATACGGTTGGCGCCGGACAGGGAGAGTTCGTATTGATCGTGCAGGGCTCGAGCGCCCGGCTGACCCCGGAAACCAAGTCCCTGCCGGTCGACGCCACGATCATTGGTATTGTCGATTCGGTGCAGGTGGACCAGAAGTGCGTCTTCCGTCGTGAAAATGAAACCTAGGGTTGAGAAAAGGCGTTGGGGCAGGCGTTAGGCGAGCGGGGGGCGTAAGCCCCCTGTTGTTTGCCCCGTGTTAGGTTCGGAGACAGCAGCGGGCGAGCGGGGGGCGTAAGCCCCCTGTTTGTCCCGTGTCGTGTTCAGAGTCAGCAGCAATGCCAGGGCCGCGGAGCGGCCAAAGCGCCGTTCCCACGCGGAGCGTGGGAACGAGAGAAGGGTCATTCCAAAATCCAAAATCAAAATCGCGCCATGCAATCCACTGAAACCCTGATTCGAAGCGTCGTCCAGGAAGTGCTTTCCCGGATGGGCACGGTCCCGCCGACACCGCGGCAGCGCGGTTTCGAGGGCCGCCACGGCATCTTTACCTGCGTCGACGAGGCGGTCGCCGCGGCCACCACGGCCTTCGAGAAGCTTTCCGAGCGCACGCTCGCCGACCGCAAGCGGATCATCGATCACATTCGCCGCATCTCGATCGACCAGTCGGTCGAACTGGGCACGATGGAGATGGAAGAGACCAAGATCGGCCGCCTCGTCCACAAGATCGAAAAGCTCAAGACGCTCGGTGAACGGACGCCCGGCGTGGAGTTCCTCCGCAGTGAAGTGTTCAGCGGCGACCACGGCCTGGCTGTGATCGAACATGCGCCGTTCGGGGTGATCGGCGCGATCACGCCCGTCACGCACTCGCTCCCCACGATCACCGGCAACGCCGTGAGTATGATCGCGGGCGGCAACACACTGGTCGTCAACCCGCACCCCAGCGGGAAGCGGGTCGCGGCCGAAGGCGTGCGCCGCTTCAACGAGGCGATCTACCGCGACCTGGGAATCGACAACCTGATCTGCGTGATCGCCGAACCGACGCTCGACACGGCCAACGCCATCTTCGCCAGCCGGGGCATCAAGCTGATTTGCGTCACCGGCGGGCCGGCCGTCGCCCGTGCCGCCATGAACAGCGGCAAGCGGGCGATCGTCGCCGGGCCGGGCAACCCGCCGGTCGTCGTCGACGAAACGGCCGACCTCGACCGCGCCGCCCGCTCGATCATCCAGGGGGGCGCGTACGACAACAACCTGCTCTGCATCGGCGAGAAGGAGGTCTTCGTCGTCGCCGAGGTGTTCGAGGCGATGATGGCCGCGATGGACCGCGCGGGGGCGGCGCGGCTGAATGCGCGCGAGGTCGACGCCTTGACGAAGCTGGCGATCGTCCCGGTGGGCGAAGGCGAGCAAAGGCACGACGCGCCGGCCAAGGAGTTCCTGGGGCAGGACGCGGCCGTGCTGGCCCGCGGCATCGGCAAGCAGACGACGGCCCAGACCGAGTTGCTCTTCGGCGAAACCGACGAATCGAACCCGTTCGTTCCGGTCGAACAGATGATGCCTTTCATTCCCTTCGTGCGCGTCCGAAACGTCGACGAGGCGATCGAGAAGGCGAAGTTCTACGAGCACGGGTTCCGCCACACGGCGATCATCCATTCGACGAACGTTCGCAACATGACCAAGATGGGCCGGGCGATGGACACCACGTTGTTCGTCAAGAACGGTCCCTGCATGGCCTCGTTGGGGTTGGGTGGCGAGGGCTATCTTTCCTTCTCGATTGCCACGCCCACCGGCGAGGGGGTCACCACGCCGTTGACGTTCACGCGCGAGCGGAGGTGTTCGATGATCGATGATTTGAGGATCGTTGGGAATTAACCTATGCAACTTGGCATCGTCGTGGGCACCGCGACCGCAACCGTGAAGCACCGCTCGATGGAGGGCTGGAAACTATTGCTCGTGCAATTGTTGTCCGCTGACGGCCGATCGCCCGACGGCGAGCCGGTGCTGGCGGTCGACCGGCTTGGGGCCGGACGGGGCGAGACCGTCATGTTGTCGAGCGACGGCAAAGGGACGTGCGAGCTATTGAAAAGCGAGACCACGCCCGTTCGCTACAGCGTGATGGGAATACCCGACCGTGGGGCGCCAAATAACCCAACGAACGACGAATAAGAACAACCACAGTTCATGCGAATCGGAAAGATCATCGGCACCGTGACACTCAACCACTCGCACCCGAGCTTGCGCGGGGCGACGTACAAACTGGCCGTGCCCCTCTCGCTGGCCGAACTGACGGCAACGGTCGAGGATTCCGTCGACAAGGTGGCCGAGACCGTGGTGGTTTACGACGAACTCGGCGCGGGGCAGGGAAGCCTGATCGCGATCAGCGAAGGGGGCGAGGCGGCCCAGCCGTTCTTGCCCGCCGAAAAACCGGTCGACGCCTACAATGCCGCCATCCTCGACCAGATTGACGTGAAACCCATGAATTCCATCCCGAAGTAGTAGCCGAACATGCACCCGAACCTCCACAAGCTCAAGGAAGAAATCTGCGACATCGGCCGGCGGCTCTACGCCAAGGGCTTCGCCGCCGGCAACGACGGCAACATCAGTTACCGCCTGGGCGAGAACGAAGTTCTCTGTTCGCCGACGTTCATCTCGAAGGGCTTCATGAAGCCCGACGATCTGTGCATCGTCGACATGCAGGGCAACCAGGTCTCGGGCCGCCGCAAGCGGTCGAGCGAAATCTTGCTGCACCTGACGATCATGCGCGAGCGGCCCGACGTGAAGAGCGTGGTCCACTGCCACCCGCCGCACGCCACCGCCTTCGCCGTGGCCCGCGAGCCGATCCCCCAGTGCGTGTTGCCCGAGGTCGAAGTGTTCCTGGGCGACGTGCCGATCACCCAGTACGAAACGCCCGGCTGCCAGGCCTTCGCCGACACCGTGCTTCCGTTCGTCAAGAAGGCCAGCGTGATCATCCTGGCCAACCACGGCACGGTAAGCTGCGGCGACACGGTCGAGCACGCTTACTGGTGGACCGAGGTGCTCGACGCCTACTGCCGCATCCTGCTGATGGCCCGCGACCTGGGCCGCGTCAATTATCTGGACGAGCGGAAGACCCGCGAGTTGTTGGAGTTCAAGACCCGCTTGGGTTTCAAAGACGCGCGGCTCGAGCCGGGCATGGAAAATTGCGACATCTGCGCCAACGACGTATTTCGTGACAGTTGGAAGCATTCAGGTGTCGAGAGGAGGGCCTTTGAGCCGCCATCCTCAACGGGAAAGAGCCCATCGGCCGATCCCGACCAGGAAGCGCTCATCCAGGCGATCACCGATCGAGTCGTGGCGGCGTTGAAAGGATGAACCCATGAAAATCAGCATCATTGGCGGCGCGGGACTCGTCGGCTCGTGCGCGGCCTTCGCCTTGCAGACAGGCCGCATCGTGCGCGAAATCGCCTTGTTGGACCTCAACGCCGAAGCCGTTTCCGGGCAGTCGCTTGATCTGCTGCACGGGGCTTCGGTCATGGCCGACCAGGCGATCTCCGCGGGCGGCTACGAACACATCCCCAGCAGCGATCTGATTTGCATCACGGCGGGGCTGCGGCGCAAGCCCGACGAAAGCCGCCTCGACTTGATCAACCGCAACGTCGATTTGTTCGTCGGCATCCTGGCCGAGATTTCCAAGGCCGGCTATAAGAAGGACGCTGTCGTCTTGGTGGTATCGAACCCTGTCGACGTGCTCACTTACCTTGCGGCTCAGCGGCTTGACTTGCCCGCCGGGCAGGTGATCGGCTTGGGAACGCAGCTCGACACGATCCGCTTCCGCAGTCTGATCGCCGACAAGCTGGCCGCCCCGCCGACGCAGGTTGCCGCCTTGATCCTGGGGGAGCACGGCGACAGCATGGTGCCGATCTGGTCGAGCGCCACGATCGCCGGGCTACCGCTCGAAAAGTTTCCCGGCTTCAATCCGAACGTCGCCAACGAGCTTTTCACGCGCACCAAGGGATCTGGGGCCGAAGTCATCAAGAAGAAAGGGGGCGCCGGCTTCGCCGTGGGGTTGGCGATTCAGGAGGTGATCGAGTCGGTGGCTCTCGACCGCCGGCGAGTTCTGCCTGTTTCCAGCGTGCAGACGGGCTGTTACGGCCTCCGCGACGTCGCGCTTTCGGTGCCTACGGTCGTGGGCCACAAGGGCGCCCAGAGGACGCATGAGATCGAGCTATGGCCGAAGGAGTTACAAGCCTTGCGCAAGAGCGGCCAGGTGTTGCGGCAGACGGTGGATACGGTGTTGGCGAGGCTGAAGCGCGAACGATGAGTGCGCCTCGTTCCCACGCTCTGCGTGGGAACGGCTCTTCGGCCGCTCCGCGGCCCCGCCGAACGCGAAGAGGGCGACAAGAAGGACGCGGAGCGTGGGAACGAGGGATCTAATGACCCATGACACCCATGACACCCATGACACCCATGACCCATGACCCATGACCCATGACCAAAACCCTCGACCTTAAACTAGCCGCGATCCACGCCGATCCGTCCGGCTCGAAGGAATTCATCATCGCCGACGCCAAGGACGCCGACATGGCGTTTGGCATCGGCGCGCCGGGCCGCTCCCCCGAAGCGCATGTGGGCGAGGTCCGCTTCCGCACCTTGGCCGAGTACCGCGAACAGATCCGCGAGATCGTCCGCCAGGGCGTGGTCGACGTCATGCTCATGTCGGCCAGCACCAGCGACGTGCTCACGATCCAGGAGCGGTTGTTCGAGCATAGTCACGTCACGCCGGTCGCGCGGGCCAACGACACCAGCGACATTTTCGTCGTCCGCGGCGGGAAGTACGCGGCCGAGCCGTCGCGGCCATTCCGCACCGCCGCCGTCGATCATATCCAGTGCGGCCATCTCGACTGTGAACCCGCGGAGCGGGCGCTTGGGGCGAACCTGGGACTCTACAGCATCACCTTCAACAACCGGCTCGACGACGACCTTGCCGCGATCACGGAGTACGGCCGGTTCCGCCGGGAGTGCGAGACCAAGGGCTTCCGTCATTTCCTGGAGGTGTTCGACCCGAACGCGCCGGTCGGGCTCGACGCCGACCTTCTGCCCAAGTTCATCAACGACTCGATTGCCCGCACTTTGGCGGGCGTGGCCGGCGCGGGTCGGCCGTTGTTCCTGAAGGTCGTCTACCACGGTCCCAAGGCGATGGAGGAACTGGTCGCTTACGACCCGCACCTGATCGTGGGCATTTTGGGCGGCGGGGCGGGCACGACCTACGACGCCTTCAAGTTGATCGCCGAGGCCCAGAAATACGGCGCTCGCGTGGCCCTCTTCGGCCGCAAGATCAACAACGCCGAATGTCAACTCGCCTTCGTCGAATTCCTGCGGCTGATCGTCGATCGGGTGATCGGCCCGGAAGAAGCCGTGCGCGCGTACCACGCGGTGTTGGAAAAACTGAACATCCGCCCGAACCGGTCGCTCGCCGACGACCTGCTGCTGCAGACCGGCGTGATGAGCTATGGTGGCTCCGCGACGGTTGCCGTTCCGGGAAACATTCACCAACCCGAAGCGCAAGCAAGGCAGCGCGAGGTTCTTGCAGGACAGCCCAAATCATCCGCGAACGTACAGCAAGGCGAAGCGAAAACGCCGCAAAGCGATTGCGGTTGCGGCGGACCAAGTCACGAAACATGCCAGTGCCAGTCGAAGACCGCCCCGGGGCCAGGCCCGCTGGCCTCGGACCAGCCCAACTTCGCCGCCATGACGCGGGCCGAGAAGCTGGCCTACAACAAGGCCCGCCGCGACCGGATTTTCGGCTGAGGCGCGAGATCCAGCGCGCGGCCAATTGGGCGTTGGCTACCATCCATAATGGCGCGAACCTGGGCCGGAACGTCGCCCGGCGGCACGCCGTTGGCGCGGAGCTTGCGCCAACGGCGAACCGGGCAGCGGCCCCGTCCCGCCGTTACAATGCATAACCAAATTGCCAAAGATCCTTTCCCGTTGCGGCGTGGCTTTTCTCGGCCACGCTTCCGGCTTGCGAAGTTTGCCGCCCCAACTGGCCATCTTCGATCAGGCGATCCGTCCCTCTTTGCCGGTCTCGCCCACTCGCGCTTTCTGCTTTCTCCTTTCTCCTTCAGACGCCGCCGCTGGCTGGAACCGCCGCCCGTGGCCATTGGAACCGCCGATGGCGAACCGCGCAGCGGGATTCGTGAGCATTCCTGGCGTGGGCCCTTGATCCTTCCACCGTTCGACATGCTCCTTGCTCGGCCGCGCTTCCAGCTTGCGAAGTTTGCCGCCCCAACTGGCCATCTTCGATCGGGCGGTCCGTCCCTTCGTGCCTGTCGCGCTCACTCGCGCTTTCTACTTTCCCCTTGCTCCTTTCTCCTTGCTCCTCGCCTTCTGACGCCGCCGCCGACCAGAACCAGCCGCCGTGGAACGATTCCTTGTAGGGCGTGATCCCCAGTTGGGTCGCGGCGCGGCGCAACGTCTTGACTGCGATGCCGCACTCCGCCGCCTGCCGGAACAGGTCGTTGGAGGCGATCCGTCCGCTGTCGAGCGCCGTCAGCAACCATTCGGCGGCCACGTCTTGATCGCGCCGCCGTTCGACCCAGCCCGCCCCCGGCGCCATGACCTCGGCCGCCGTCACGCCCAGCGGCTCCTGCTCCCAAACCACCACCGCGGCGCCCGCCGTCGCGGACGCCAGCCGAAAGCCAAGACCGGGCGTTTGAGGCGCCAGGTTGTTCGTGACCGGCAGCAACAGCATGCGGCCAGGCTCCTGATGGTCGTTCGCCACCAGCCACACGACCTGGGCCGATTTCAACGGATTGGTCAACTCGCGGTAGGCGATGCGCCCTTCGGGCGTGGCGCTCAGCCGCGCCAGGCAAACGATCGCCGTTTGCGTGCGAGCGGCCATCGCCGCGAGTTGATCCAAGAACGCGCAGATGTGCGTCGCCGGCGACAAGAGGCCGAATTCGCCCATCCAGGCGTCGAGGTCGTCGACCACGGCCAACCGGCAGTCGCCGGCGTCGATGATGGCCGTTTGCAAAGCATTCAGCCGCCGCGCCAGCGCGCTGAGGTCGGAATTTCTGGCCGAGGACAGGGGGATCTGCCTGGCGGGCGAGATGATCGTCACGCGCTCGACGTCGGCCCCGGCCGCGTCGAGCCGCGGACGAAGCACCTGGGTCGTACTGTCCTTGGCGTTCATCACCACCACCGAGCCGGCCAGCGTCGCGGCGCCCTCTTGGGAGTGCGGCGATTCACCGCCGCTTTTGACTTCCCGCTGGCAAATCGTCGGCCAACCAGCGCCGCGCGTGACGCGCGCCGCGAGATCGAGCGCCAGAAACGTCTTTCCGACGCCGCTGGAGCCGGCCATCACGGTGAGCGGGACCAGCGGGAAGCGGTCGGACCAGAGCCAGGTGGTGGGTTCCGACTCGATCTCGCCGAGCCGCTGGGCCCGGATTTCCGGGCACTTGACTTCGGCGCGCGGTCGGCGGGCGTCGGCGTTCGGCGCGCCGTCGAACGCGTCGGCGCCGCCCGGTTCGGAAATACCCGGCCAATCCAGGGGGTCTCCGGCAAGTTCGGCGCGCATGGCCTCATCAAAGATGCAGCTTGACATCAAATGCCTCTTACGAAGAGACCGGGATTTCCCAACGCCCCCATTTCACCACCCGCAATCAAAAGATGCGTAGAACAACGAGGGCTTACGCCCTTACGCCCCTTACGCCCCAGGCTACTCTCTGTCGCCGCTTCGCGGCTGGCAAGCCGCAGCCCAGGCACGCGGTCGAGAATGAGACATTCACGGTGGCTGGGGCAGAGCCTTAGCGATGCCCCGGTCGCTATCAAGCCGGGGCATCGCTAAGGCTCTGCCACCAGCCACCGCCGCTTTCTCCTGGCAAAAAATCTCATTGTCGGCCGCGCGAAGTATATTATTGGCGCAAGGCCGCCACGAGCTGCCGCAACTCATCGTCGATTTCCGCTGGATCGGCTACGGTTTGCGCGACTTCGTCGCGCAGCAACCGGCGGTAGCGGCGGCGCAATCGATGCACGGCGACCTTCACGGCGCTTTCGCTTTGGCCAAGCCGCTCAGCCACGCGGGCGTACGGCGGAGTATGGGAATCCGCCGTGAGCAGTGGTTTCAGGGCATCGAACCACGCTGCTTTGCCGGCGGCGGTCAGTTCCGTCTGCAAGCGCTCCAGCACCCGTGAGAGCAACTCCAAGGCCCATTGCCGCTCGAAGAGCCGCTCCGGCGTGAGATCGTCGACCGGCTCCAAGGTATATCGCTTCTCGGCGCTGGGGAAATCGAGCGACAGCGTGCAACGCCCGCCACCGCGTTTCTTGGCCCGCGCGCGATCGCGCTCGTTGGCCACGAAGTGCCGTAGCGACGCGAGCAAAAATGAACGGAACTTGCCCCGCCGGCGGTCGACGTCGGCCAGGTAGTTCTTGTCGAGCACGCGCGCAAAAAAAGCCTGGGTCAAATCCTCGGCATCGTGCGTGGCGGAGCCTTGCCGTCGCAGGAAAGCATAGAGCGGAAACCAATAGGTCTCGCACAACCTGGCGAGCGCCGCCTGCGACCGCGGCGTACCACGCTCCGCCGCCGCCAGCACCACGCTCCAATGGGTCGTGGCGAATTCTCTTGACGGGTGCCCCGTACCGGCATGCTCATCGTGCGACGTCATCACCACCATCCTCGCGCGTCCAAGGTTCAAGGGTGGCCCCGCCTGCTGATCATGCGTTGACTTGCTTGCCTGAAGTGTGACGGCCGGCACGGCGCAATTGCTCGTCGACCCAAGCGGTTTAACCCCCACGGCGGACGAGACGACGCGGTGGTAGCGTTCCTAAATGGCCTGCCGCACGATCAGTTTGGCCACGCCCGTCTCGTCCTCCAGCGTGACGAAGGTGACACCCTTCTTGAGCAAGTCGTTGAGGGTCGTGGCGCGTGCGGATACGGCGATTGTCTTCATAATAGTTCCCTGCTTTCACCGCGAATGAAAAGGATCAGGGGGCGGTCGTCGGCTGCAACGGCTGGTGGGGCCAGACCGTCTTCTTCTCGTTCTGGATAATCACTACCGGGTTGGGCGTGACGGCTGGGACCGGCAACTGCTGCCGGTGCAGTAACGCGACATGCTCCTTCATCCCCCATTTGGCCTGGAACAGGCAGTCCTCCACGGAATGCCCGATGCCTGAGAAGCCCTCCAGTTCCGGGGAATGGAAACCGAAGTAATCGGGCGCGTCGGTCGCCTCAATGACGAGAGAATACGGTAGATCGATCATATACGCTCCCTAATGTTCTTAGATCCCCGCCGCTTTCAGAATCGCGTGACAGGTGCCGGTCGGTACTTCCTTGGCCCCATGGTAGTCCACGCGGATGAGACGCGGCCAACCGGCCTTTCCATAATAGCGGACAGAACCCTTCTCCTTGACCAGCGCAAAACCGTTGGCTTCCAACTGGCGGACCAACTCGCTGAACTTCACTTGTCCCCCCCTTGGCTTGCCGCCCTAGGCGGACGTGAGCGGGCCCAAATGTCTCACCGGGCGGCGCGTTCAATATAGTATACGCCAGCGCGGCTGAGAGCGGCAGTGCTTCAGCGGAAATCCCTTGACTGGCTTTCGACCTTGCCCGCCAGGGCCGCCAGGTCTTCGAGCCGGCTGACGAGCACATGGATCACCTGGCCTTGCCGCTCCAATCGGCCGTGCGCCACCAGCGCCACGGCGGACGAGGCGACGCGGTGGTAGCGTTCCCAGATCGCCTGGCGCACGATCAGGTTGGCCACGCCCGTCTCATCCTCCAACGTGACGAAGGTGATGCCGCGGGCACTGCTGGGACGCTGCCGCACCAGGACCAGGCCCGCCACGCGAAGCCAGCGCCCGTGAGGGGTCGCCGCCAATTCCGCGGCCCGCGCGACTTTCAGCTCGTCGAGCCGCGGGCGCAGGAACGTGAGCGGGTGCCCCTTGAGCGACAAGCCCGCCGTGCGGTAATCGGCCAACACTTCCTCATGCTCAGGCATCGCCGGCAGTCCGGCCGGCCGCTCGTCGGGCCCGGACGATTCGAGCCCGGCGAAGAGCGGCAACGGCTCCTCGCGGTGCTCCGCCAGCGCCTGCCAGAGCGCCGCGCGCCGGTTCAGCGCCAGCGAGGCGAAAGCGTCGGCCTTGGCCAGCCGTTCGATCGCCGCGCGGCCCAGGCCCGTCCGCCGGGCGAAATCGTCGAGCGAGCGGAACCGCCCGGCATGACGCGCGGCGACGATCGCCACGGCGTGCGAGGCCGAAAAGCCGGAAAGCTCGCGGAAGCCGAGGCGGAGGGATGATTGCGGATCGCGGATTGCGGATTGCGGATTGAAGGCGGGGGCGAGGTCGGAAGTCGGAAGTAGCTGAACTCGCAAGAGTTCAGGCCGTTGCGCCTCCTCAGACCCCCGAATTCTTGCGAATTCTGCTACATCCTGTAACCTGTCCCCTGTAACCTGTCCCCTTTCCTCCAACGTACAGTCCCATTCACTCGCGTTCACATCCACGGGCCGCACTTCGACGCCGTGCCGGCGCGCGTCACGCACCAATTGGGCGGGCGCGTAAAAACCCATCGGCTGGCTATTCAAGAGCGCGGCGGTGAAAGCCGCGGGATGATAGAACTTGAGCCAGGCCGAGACGTAGACCAACAGCGCGAAGCTGGCCGCGTGCGATTCCGGAAAGCCGTACTCGCCGAAGCCGCGGATCTGCTCGAAAACCCTGTGGGCGTACTCCTCCGGCAGGCCGCGGCGGGCCATGCCCGCCAGCAGCTTGCGACGGAACGACTCGATCACGCCCGGCCGCCGCCACGCGCCCATGGCGCGGCGGAGCTGGTCGGCCTCGCCCGGCGTGAAGCCGGCGGCGACCACCGCCAGCCGCATCGCCTGTTCCTGGAAGATCGGCACGCCGAGCGTCTTGCGCAGCACCTGGCGGATCTCGTCGTCGGGGTACTCGATGGGATCCTGGCCGCCGCGCCGCCGCAGGTAGGGATGGACCATGTTGCCCTGGATCGGTCCGGGGCGGACGATGGCCACCTCGATCACCAGGTCGTAGAAGGTGCGCGGCCGTAACCGCGGCAGCATGCTCATCTGGGCGCGGCTTTCGATCTGGAACACGCCCAGCGTGTCGGCGCGGCTGATCATCTCGTAAACGGCCGGGTCTTCCTGGGGTACGCGCGCCAAGCTCAACCGTTGTCCCTTGTGTCGCTCGACGAGGTCGAAACACTTGCGGATCGCGGTGAGCATTCCCAGCGCCAGGCAATCGACCTTGAGGATGCCCAGTTCGTCGAGGTCGTTCTTGTCCCATTGGATCACGGTTCGATCGGGCATGGCGGCGTTCTCGATGGGCGTCAGTTCCGAGAGCGGGCCGCGGGTGATGACCATGCCGCCCACATGCTGCGAAAGATGGCGCGGAAAGCCGAGCAGCTCGTTGGTCAGGGCGATCAGCCGCCGCACGTCGGCTGTGGCGGCGTCGAAGCCCGCCTCGGCCAGGCGTTCGGCGAGCTGGGCGTCGCCGGCGCGCGGATCGACGAGCTTGGCCAACGCGTCGAGTTGGTCGAGCCGGAAACCGAGCGCCTTGCCGACGTCGCGGACGGCGGAACGGGGGCGATAGGTGATCACCTCCGCGGTCAGCCCGGCCCGGTCGCGGCCGTACTTGTCGTAGATATATTGAATGACCTCCTCGCGGCGCTCGTGCTCGAAATCGACGTCGATGTCGGGAGCCTCGTTCCGCTCGCGGCTGACGAAGCGCTCGAAGAGCACGTCGATCTGGTCGGGATCGACCGATGTCACGCCCAGGCAGTAGCAGACCGCCGAGTTCGCGGCCGAGCCGCGTCCCTGGCAGAGAATGCCCCGCGAGCGGGCAAACCGCACCAGATCCCAGACGGTCAGGAAGTAGGCCTCGTAGCGCAGCTCGGCGATCAACCGCAACTCGTGCTCGACCAGAGCGCGGACCCGATCGGGAATGCCGGCCGGGTAGCGTTTCGCGGCCTCTTGCCAAGTGAGCCGGGTGAGGTATTCGATCGCTTCCATGCCGGCCGGGCAAAGCTCCTCGGGATACTCATAGCGCAGCTCGTCGAGCGAGAAGCCGCAACGTCCGGCGACTTCGACGGTCCTGCGGATGCAAGCGGGCGCGGCGGCGAAGAGCGCCGCCATTTCGTCGGGTGCTTTCAGGTGCCGCTCGGCGTTGGCCGCCAGGAGCTCGCCCGCGCCGGCCACGGTCGTTCCGGCGCGGATCGCGGTGAGCACATCTTCCAACGCCCGCCGCTGGCGAATGTGGTAGCGGACGTCGTTGGCGGCCACCAGCGGCACCTGCGCGCGGCGCGCCAGTTCGAGCAAGACGGCCAGCTTCCGCTGGTCGTCGGGTCCGCGGTGCAATTCGGCCAGCAGGTAGCAGCGGTCGCCGAAGGCCGCGCGATAGTCGCCGAGCGAAGCGAGATCGTCGCAGAGCACGCAGGCCAAGAGTCCCGCGGCGTGCCCCGCCACGTCGTCGAAGGTCAGTTGGCATTCTCCCTTGGGGGCGCGGCGGCGTCCGACGGTGAGCAGCCTGCTCAAGCGGCCGTAGGCGGCGCGATCGGTGGCCAAGAGCACCGCGCCGGCGGCGCCGGCCGGCCGGATCTCGGCGCCGATGAGCAGCTTCAGACCCACCTCCTTGGCCGCCACATGGGCCCGCACCACGCCCGCCAGGCTGTGGCGATCGGTGACGGCCAAGGCACGGTAGCCCAGCGCCGCCGCGCGGGCGACCAGTTCGTCGGGGTGCGAGGCGCCTTCGAGGAAAGAAAAGTTGGTCTTGGCGTGCAACTCGGCGTAGTTCGGGCCGGCGCGCGGGCCGAGCGCGAGGGGGGCGATGTGCGGGGAACGTTTGGCGGGTGGTTGATCGGGCATGGCGGCATCGTGCAATTTCGTGGTGCCGGATAGGCAGGCGGGACGCCTGCATCACAATCCTACACTTTTGTCGGACCAGAGAAATGTCAGGCGACGGCCGCTCCCGTTTCGACGACGGGCTCGATCAGGCGTGATCCTTGTTTCGCAGCCAGACCTTTGATCCGAACACGAACGAGGGGCAGTCCCTCCTCCTGCCGTTGCCGTTCGGCCAAATCGCGGCTGTAGCGATTGAACTCCGCTTCGCCTTCGACCTGAAAATAAATTCGCGATTTTCCCGGAAGGGCATCGTCGATCTCCGGATGTTCCGCGATGTACCGCGCGAACTCCACCGCAAGCTCCAGTTGTTTGTCGGCGAACTGCTTCAGATCGATCATGGCTTTACCTCCCGCAGGAAACGAGTTCTCTCCGACTCCCAATGGGCGCGCAATTCCTCGATGGCCCAGGTAAAGTTGTCGTTTGAATCGCCGCGATGGATTGGCATCTTATCTTGTGTGCCGTCGGGATGAATCGTATCGCGGTGGCAAAACCCGTGGGCATTGTCGTATCGAATGACCGGCCGCCAAGCCTCGTCGTGTCGAATTTCAAGTTGTACGGTGTACTCAAGCACCCGGTTTGCGCGCCGCCGATAGTGACAGCGAATACGCGCCTCGTCGGGCAATACGCCGAGAATCCACTCGCGTTCGACGGCGGGCGCGTCACCCATTCGCTCGTTCCTGAAGCCTATCGTAAGTTTAATGCCTTGGGCGGCGCTTTTCCAGACGGGTTCTCTATATTCCTCGTTCCCACGCTCTGCGTGGGAACGGGGCGTTGGACGCTCTGCGCCCGTGGTATCAGATTGGGAATCTCGGTCATTGAACTTCCCGAAACCATGTATGGTTATTCAAACACCCCATGCAAAAACCATCGCCCATCGGTCAGTTGCCGGAAAAGCCAGAACCACTGGCCAGCCGCCGTTTCAGCGCGGTAATAATCGCGCCCCACGCTCGCCGCGCGCCACCAACCGGTCTGAATCCGTTCCGGTCCCCAGGCGCGCTCGATCCGCCACTCGGCGCCTCCCCAAGTAAAAACCCGCGGCGGACCGTCGGGCACGATCGAGACGACGGCCAGCGGAAGCGGCTGCGGAAGCAGATGCAGAGGGCGGGATAAAGTCGGAAGTCGGAAGTCGGAAGTCGGAGATGAGGAAAGCTTGTCAGGTTTGCGGCGCTTGCTCTTCCCTCTTCTGACTCCTGACTCCTGGCTCCTGGCTCCTTCTTTCCCTTCTTTCCCTTCTTTCCTCCGCCTTCCGCCTTCCGACGTTCGAATCGCCGGTTCATAGCGCCAAGCAAACTCCGGCTGCGCGTCGGGTAGCAGCCGCGCGTGGACGACCGCCTCGCGTCCCAGCCGGTTGCTGAGGCGGTCGATCAACAAGGCCAAAGCCCGCGAGTCGTCGCCGACCCGCTGCGCGGGTGCCCCGGCGGCGCCGGCGAACAGCTCCCGCTGCCGCTCCTCCAAGGGCGCGCTGGTCGTGACCGACAGTTCCAGCCCGGCCAGCGGTTCGGCCAGCGCGTGTGTCTCCAGCCGCAACTTGAGTAGCTCTTCCAGGTGCCGCGGCGTGGCGCTGGGACGAAACAAACCGACCGAGAACCGCGCGCGGGCGGTCGTCTGGCCGCGCATTCGGCACTCAAGCTGCTGCACTCCGCGGCGCCGGTCGGCGAGTTGACCGACGACGCGCTCGGCGAGCCGGCCCAAGGCATGTTCGATCAGGTCGTGGCGGTCGGTCGGCGGCTCGAAGATCCAAGCCTCATGCGCCTCGGGCGACGGATGATGGCTCTCCCACACTTCGGCCACTTCGCCCGCCGCCTGGTCGAGCCGCAAGAGCAACTCGGCCCCGAACCGGATTGCGAGGCCCGCCCGCGGAAGCGATGACAGTTGGCCGATTCGCGCCAAGCCCAACTCACGAAGCGTCTGGCTGGTTTTGGGCGCAAGCCGCAAGGCCTCAAGGGGCAACGCGGCCAACGCCGCCCGGCCATGGCCGGGCGGAAGGACCGTGGCCTCATCGGTCATGGTGACATCCCGTTCGAGCGGTTCGTAATGCGCCACCGCCCAGGCGGCGCCGAGCGTGTCGGCCAGCGCCAAGCGGATCGTAAACCCGCGGCGCCGGAACTCGCGCGCGATGTGTTCGACCAGTGCCGCCTCGCCCTGGAACAGCGGGGCCAGGCCCGTGACGTCCAACAGCAGGCATTCCGGCGCGGGCGACGGCTCCAAGCCGACCGTGGGGCTGAACTGCTCGCAACAGTCAACCAGCCGTTGCAGCGCCTCGCGGTCGGTCAGCTCATGCTCCCGAGCGCCTTTCGGCCGCTGCCGCGGCCAATTCGGCAGCCAAACACACAACACCCTTTTCATCGTCGATTTCCAAGTCCACGCTTCGGCCTCCCGCGCCGCCGCGGGCCCGCAGCAACTCGACACGCAACCGCCGGGCCCCCTTGCTTCCCATCGGCGACTTGACCGTCGGCAACGGCCGCACGAGCAGCCGCGCCTCGGCCCAGCACGGTTCTTGCCGCGCCGTTTCGGGGCGCACGAGCAGTCCCAGCCCACCGCTCGACTCGGCCGCCAACTGCAAGCGCCGCACGGCCCGCGGGTGCAACCGGTCGGACTGGCAAAACACGGCCCCCACGCCCATCGAGCGCAAGGCCTGGTCGAGCGCCCATGCTTCGTCGCCGGCCTGCTCCGCGCGAACGACGAGCACCCCCTCCAGTTCGATCCCCGCCAGGGCCGCGGCCGGAGGGTAAAACGTCCCCCGGCCATCGATCACCACCAGCGAGCCATGCTCTCGGCAGGCCCCGCGTGCGGCGACCAACGCCAACGACGCCGCCCCGCTTCCCGCGCCCGCGGCCAGCCACTCGACCAGTCCGCCACGGCTCAAACCGCCGCCGGGCAACAACCGATCGAGTGGCCCGCAGCCCGTTGAGAGGCTCGTCTCGCCGACCGGCCGCCGGTCCTGCTCGAACTGCCGCAACTGTTGGCGCAGCTCGGCCACCCGTTGCTCGCGTGAAGCGGCGGAGAGGGGCTCGAAAGACTTCATGGGGGCGGATGCTTAGGTGTATGGTCATTGGTGCATTAAGTATACATGCGTTTTGAATCCTGGGCAAGCCGGATGTAGCCGAACTCGCAAGAGTTCAGGGCGTCGGGCGGGCCCACCAGAATTCTTGCGAATTCCGGGCGGATTACGAAGGGACGAAACTGGCGGGAAGAAAAGCATGTGTCGAGACCGAATTTTCAACACCCTACCGCGGAGCGGCCGAAGAGGCGTTCCCCACGCCGAGCCTGGGAACGAGCCGACCAATGACCAATGACCACCCCAAAAAATCTACTTGACTTCCTACGCGGAACCATTACTATAAAACCAAATCTCGATAACCAAAACGAATTCGTTCCCGAACTCTTGCGAGTTCGGCTACGCCCTTTCACCCAAACCCGCGAGGAGCGAAATGGCACGACCGCCCGCCAAAGAACTCACCGAACGCGAACTCGAAGTCATGCAGGTGTTCTGGAAACGGGGCGAACTGACCGTGGCCGACGTCAAGGACGACCTGGCCGCCCTGGGACTGGAGCGGGCCTATACGACCGTGGCCACGCTGGTGCGCATCCTGAGCGACAAGGGGTTCGTCGAACAGATCAACGACGAGCGGCCGTTTCGCTTCCGGCCCTTGAGAAGCTACGAGGATGTTTCCGGGCGGCTGCTGGGCGACCTGCTGCAGCGCGTGTTCCAGGGATCGCGCGAGCAATTGTTGCTGCGTTTAATGGACCAGAAGAAACTGTCGGCCAAGGAACGGGCGGTGCTCGAAGACCTGTTGAAGGAGAATCGCCGATGAATACGCTGGGAACCGCCGTCGTGTGGGGCGTCTTGCAAGTCACGTTGTTCTCGCTGGTCGGCGCCGTGGTCTACACGCTCGCCCGCCGGCGCGGCCCGGCCGCCGGCGCCCTGGCGGCAACCGCCAGCCTGACCGTGGCCATCGTCGTATCGGTGCTGGCCTTCAGCCCCTGGCCGCGTTGGCTGACGGTCGCGCCGGGGGCCGGCGCGCAGGCCGCCGACGCGGCTGAATCGCAAGCTGTCGAAACATCGGAAACTTCCGCCGACGTCGCGGCCGATCACGCGGATGAGGCCGCCAAGACGGTCAAGAAGACGACCAAACCGGCCGCCGGCGCCGACCTGGCGAGCGAGGCTTGGATCGCCTTCTGGCAAGCATTGCGGCAATCGCCGGCGACCGCCGCGCCCACCGCCTGGCGCTGGCCCGCGATCGTCGGCGCCGCGATCGGCGCCGGCGCGCTGGCCGCCGTGCTGCGAATGCTGATGGGCATCGTCGCAGTGCGTCGCTATCGCGCCGCGACACAACCGATCGACGATCCGGACCTGGTGGAACTGGCATCACAACTCGCGCGGCGAATGGGTTGCCGGAAACTAATCGAACTGCGCGAGTCGCGCTTGCTGACCACGCCGGCCACGGTCGGCTGGCGGCGCCCCTTGGTGGTGCTGCCCGATGGTTGGCATCAGTGGACTGCAACGGAGCGGCGGGTGGTCTTGGCCCATGAGATCGCGCATGTGGAGCGAGGCGACTACGCGGCATGGCTCTTGGCCCAGTTCAGCCTGGCGCTGCACTTTTATCATCCGCTGGTGCATTGGCTGGCGCGCCGGCTGCGTTTGGAACAGGAATTGGCGGCCGATGCCTGGGGGGCCGAGGCCTCGGGCGGACGTGAAACCTATTTGATGACTTTGGCGCAAATGGCCTTGCGGCAGGACGATCGCGCGATCGCCTGGGCCGCCCGGCCTTTTTTACCCAATCGGGGCACTTTTTTAAGGAGAATCGAGATGCTACGCGATCCGAAACAACTGCGTTACGTACCGTCCTCGTGGCGGCGACAAACCGGCCTGGTGGCGGCGGTGGCCCTGGCGGGCTTGCTGATCGCCGGACTCCGCGGGCCGACGGGCGAAACTCTGGCGGTGAGCCAGGCCGCCCAGCCCAAGGTCAAAGCTCCGGCGGTCGCCGCCAAGAGCGATCTGCGCTTCGTGCCGGCCGACGCCGTGATGGTGTTTTCCATCTGGCCGGCCGCGATCTTCGAGCAGGCTGAAATGAAGCCGCTGCTCGACATGTTCAACCAGCAACTGGGCCTGCAAGAGCAGCTTGGTCTGCCGCTGGAGCAGATTGAAGAGATCCAGGTCGTGGCGGCGCAGTTTCCATCGCCGGAGGCGGGACCTGGTGCCACAGTGTTTCCGGCTGAGTTGGTCGTCTGGCGCAGCCGGGGACCGCACGACTGGAATCCTTTGATGAAGCGCGCGGTACCCGAAGGGGCCGAGGCCGCGTTCGGCAAGTTCAAGTACACCAAGCCGAAGGAGTCAAAGGGGCCCCGCCTTCCTTATAGCGGCTACACCCCCGACGACCATACGCTCGTCTTGGCCGCGGAACCACTGTTGCGGCGCGTGATGCTGGCCGCCGGCAAGCCCGATTGGGCCGCCGGCTGGCAACAGTCCGCCAGCGGCCAGGCGACGTTGATGGTCGACACCGCGGCGTTCAACCGCGTGGCAGGCCCCGAATTGAAGCGGGCACACGAATTGCAAGCGATGATTGGGACATTTGCCCCATTGTGGGAGCAATCAAATCGGCTATTTGTGGGTCTCGAAACCGGCACTGGAGTGAAGATCCAGTCGACGTTCGAATGTGCCACGCCGCAAGCGGCGGAGCGAGTGCGTGCGACCACGGAAGGGGCCTTGACGCTAGCGCGCAACATGCTCGACTCCTTCAGCGAAAATCTCACCGCGGCGCCGGGCAACGACGCCAACCCGGCGCTGATTCTGGCTGATACGGCGGGAACATTATTGAAACAGGCCAAGCTCACGGTCGAAGGTAACACGGTCCAATGGCGGGGTGAGGCCCAAGTCGACGTGGCCGACACGGGGATTGCCGCGCTCGTGCCCGCCGTGATGGCGGCGCGCGAAGCCGCCCAACGCCAGCAGGCCATGAACAACCTCAAGCAAATCGGGCTGGCCTTCCACAATTATGCCGACACCTACAACCGTTTTCCCGCGGCGGCGGTAATCGGTCCCGACGGCAAGACGCCGCACAGTTGGCGAGTCGCCATCCTGCCGTTCATCGAAGGTAAGCCGCTCTACGACCAGTACAAGTTCGATGAGCCTTGGGACAGCGAGCACAACAAGAAGTTGATTGGCCAGATGCCCAGCACGTTTCGCGACCCTAACGACGATCCGACGAGTACATTCTCGTCGTACTTCATGTTGACCGGCGAGACGACGATCGGAGGCTCCAAGGATGGGGCCAAATTCGCCGAAATCACCGACGGCACGTCGAACACGATCCTGGCAGTCGAGGCGAAACGCGACATTCCCTGGACCAAGCCGGAGGACATCGCCTACGATCCCGCCATGCCGTTGCCCAAGTTCGGCGCGCGATATCCGGGGGGTTTCCTGACGTTGTTGGCCGACGGTTCGGTGAGGTTCCTTTCCGACACGATCGACGAAATGACGCTGCGCGCGCTGATCACCAAGGCTGAATGAGACATTCACGGTGGCTGGGGCAGAGCCTAAGCGATGCCTCGAGCGGCCCGCAGCCCGTTGAGAGGCTCGTCTCGCCGGCCGGCCGCCGGTCCTGCTCGAACTGCCGCAACTGTTGGCGCAGCTCGGCCACCCGTTGGTCGCGTGAAGCGGCGGAGAAAGGCTCGAAAGACTTCATGGGGGCGGATGCTTAGGTGTATGGTCATTGGTGCAGTAAGTATACATAAGCATTAAATCCTGGGCAAGTCGGCTTCCAAACCAAAACGAACCCACGCAGGCCTCAATGACCGGGGGCAAACTTACCTAACCCGCGGCGCAAGCTCGGGGGGTCCGCGGGGCGGCCCACGAAACGGTAGGGATCATTTTCACGAAAAAAGCACGCTCGTTGCGCAGCAACGAACGTGCAAAAACAAAACGGCAGCGAAGCGAAAAAAAAACGACTTCCGAATACCCCATGACGTCTGAGCGAGCCGCGAAAGCGGCATCCAATTGCCGCGCCAACCTTCGCCTTACCCCACGCTTTTTTGGATCTCTTTGGGAGGGGTTTCGGAATCGTTTTTTTTCGCGCAGCGCCGATGCTCGGAGGGCGATTAGTCTTCGTACGCTGGACGGTCACGCGCCGCGGCCCGTTCGCGCTCCAGCGCGCGATTCAACGACGAAATTGTCACGTATCCGGCGACGGCGTCCGCGCGCCCGAGTTCGTCAATCTTTACCCGACGAAAGGTTGAAGGACGGGTCGATCGCGGACTATTGACCATCGCCCCTTACATCATAGCAAAACAGGTTATCCTGATCGCGCAGGTAAAGCCTGCCGCCGGCGACGACGGGGTAAGGCCAACTCGCGGCGGCGCTGCGTTCGGGTTGCTCGAACTGGCCGAGCAACTCGAACTTTTCGGGACTGGCGCGAACCAAGCTCACCGGGCCGCCTTCACTGCGGCAGAAAAGCAGCCCGTCGGCGCAAACGACGGAACCCTTGCCGGGGGCGCGGTCGGTCCATTGGATCTCGCCCGTCTTGAAGTCGAGGCAGGTGAAGATCGCGTCATCGCTGCCGTAAAGATAGCCATCGACCAGGACCATGCCGCCGTGTTGGCTCTTCATGTTCTTAGTGAAGTAGACCTCCTTGGCGTCGAACTGGTCGCCGCGACGGGTCAGGTGAACCAGCCCGCCGCCGTGACCATAGCCTGTGGCGGCGAAGACCCCCGCTTCGCCAAAAACTGGGGTCGAGGCATTCGCGGTGCCGTTGGCCGGCCCATTGTAGCGCCAGAGGAATTCGCCATTGGCGGCGTTGACGCCGATCACCCCCTGTCGGGTCAACTGCACATATTGCTTCACTCCGTCGACCTCGATCTTGATGATCGACGAGTAATCGGCCGTGTCGCCGACCTTGGCCCGCCAGACCGGCGCGCCATCGTCTTTGTTCAGGGCGAGCATCGTCGCCTCAGCGCCACCCGGCGTGCAAACGAGCAACGGTCCATCGACCAGCACCGATTCACTGTACCCCCAGCCGCCGACGCTGCCGCCGAATTCGCCCTTCAGGTCGTGCCGCCAAATCAGCTTGCCGTGTTTGGCGTCGAGCGCGACCAGGTCGCCGTTGAGGCCCAGCGCGTAGACCCGGTTGCCATCGACGGTGGGGGTCGAGCGTGGGCCGGGATAACCGCCCCCATGGTGACGTACCAACCCCACCGGCGTGGCCCAGACCTGTTTGCCCCGTTGGGTACGGTCGAGCGCGAAGACCCATTCCTGGCCGTTGGCGTTCCCCATCGCGTAGATCAGCTTGCCGGCGATGCTGGGTGTTGAGAAGCCTTCGCCAAGGCCGGAACACTTCCAAAGGAGGTTGGGACCACCTTCAGGCCAGGATGTCATCAAGCCCGATTCGTGAGAAACGCCGCTTCGATCGGCACCGCGCCAGGCCGGCCAGTCGCTCAAGGCGCCCGGAGGTTTGAGCGGTTTGGCGGCAACGAGGATCAAAGACATTAGGGCCACGGCGACTGAGAGCAACTTCATGGCGGGCTTCCAAGGGGTGGGCAAGCGGGGCGGGAAGGCGGGGCGCATCAATATCAGACGCCGCCACACCTATTTTGCACAACCGCTACAAGGTCGCAAGCCGGAAAAGTCAGCCGGCGATCGCCAAGACGCACGTCTCGCAGGCTCCAGCGAAAGCAGCTTCGAGTTCACGACGGAGACGGTCTAAGTCGGCCTTGATCATCGTCTTGCGCGAAGTCGCCACGGGAAAGCGGCGATCCGCGGCCCCGCTCGGTCTCAATCGCCGCACCCAACGGCGGAGATCCAATTCGCTCGCCCTCGGCGAAACGGTGGCATCGGTCTCGGCAACGCGTAGCAGGGCGGCAACCATGTCCCACTGGCCCAACGCGTCGGTGTCAGTTGCGTCGCTGGGGACCGAATGGCGCAGCGAAGCGATACGCAACGGACTCCAACGAAAGACGACGGATTGATTCATGAACGCACTTCCCTGCTACTAATCGAATTCGGCTGGCCACGGCACCGGCGCTGAACCCGATTGGCCGGAAAACTAGGGGATCACTTCTCGGCGGAATCGTGCGGCCCGTCTCCCTTTTTCGGGCCGTTGGGACAAACCCGCCGACGGCGCTTTTCGAGCCACTCGTGCCAGCGCCGCTGCTGCTCGTCGCGGAGCACGCCGGCCACCTGCTCCTCCATCGTCTTGAGCTCGGCGCGAAAACGGGGCCCCACGTCGGACCAGATTTTTCCGATCGCCTTATGGTGCTCGTCGACGATCCTTCGCACCTGGGCCGTTTGCTCCACCGTCAGATCGAGCTCGCCGCGCATCGACGCGACCATGTCGCGTGGCCAGCGGTCGGGTTGCTGGAGCTTCTGATCCGTCTGATTATTGATGACGATCACCGCCCCCATGGCGCCGGTGGCCGCGCCCACGGCAAAGAAGAACGCCCAGACGGCGAATCGCGAGCCACCGCGCCGACGGGGGGGAGGGAAGGGCCGGGTTTCATCGATCGTCGGCAGTTGGGCGGTCGGAATCATCTCATCACCAGCGTCAAAGGCTTGAATTGAAACACCAAGGGGTTATGCACCGAATCCCAGGCCGGCAGGGCGAACGTCGCCAAGAGCACGGCCGCCACCAGAGCCGCCCCGGCGAACAGCAAGAGCGGCGTATCGACACGGGAGGCACGGCGCGATCTCGCTCGAAGCGAGTGCAGCACCTGGCCCACCACGTCGAGCGATGGAGCCACTTCCGAGCGAGCTTTGGCCGCCAGATTTTCAAAGGCTTGCCATTCAGGCATCGCGGACCTGTCTTTGCTCATGGGGCGCCTGTTCGAGCAGTTTTTTCAGTTTCTTGCGGGCACGGTGAGCCTGCACCTTGGTCATCGTCTGGCTCCAGCCGGCCTGTTCGGCGGCCTCGGCCACGGAACAGCCATCCAGGTAAATCAAGGTCAGCACCAGGCGGTCGCGCGGCGGCAATTGGGCCAAGAGCGCATGCACCTGGCTGGCGGCCTCCGCGGCATCCACACTGCCGTCGGCCGGGGACGATTTATGCCAGTCTTCCAGCGGCACCGTCGCCTGGCGGCGAGCCCGCGCTTGTTGTTTCCAGTAGCGATACCCGACACGCGTGGCAATTTTCCGAAGCCAGTGCAGGAAAGGCGCCCGCCCCTGAAAGTGTTTCAGACTCAAGAACGCCTCGACGAATACGTCGTGGACCAGTTGTTCACAGTCGTCCCGCCGACGGCTCAGCCGCCACATTTGCGTGGTAATCTGGTCTTGATAGCGGCGCACAATGTGGGCGTAGGCCTGGCCGTCACCCCCCAACGTGGCTCGGATATCGCACCAGTCCAGTTCGGCGGTTGCTTGACGCTCGACACCGGCCTGACGCTCGGCCGCCGCCTTGCGCTGGGACTCAATCGCGGCATGGGCGAAGATTCCGCCCAGTACCGTTGAAATACCCCGCGCCGGCGCCGCGCCAACTCGCAGGCCGAACATCGCCGCTCCGCCGGACGCCGAGTCGGCCCGCACCCATTCCGCAAACTGATTCAGTGTCAAAAGCATGCTGTCTTATACCACACGCGGCGGCCGAGAATGAGACATTTTGTCACGAGAAAGTGGTGGCTGGTCGCAGAGCGTAAGCGATGCCCCGGCCAGATAGCCACCGGGGCCCAGATAGCCACCGGGGCATCGCTAAGGCTCTGCCCCAGCCACCGCCCCAATTACCTAAGTTGACACACGACGGCTTTGGTTACAGGTGATCGCCCGACGCTCCCTGACGGCCGGCCCGGAACTACCGGGAATAGCCGAACCGGCACGCCAGGAAGCAACATCGCCGAATTTAAGGGCTAGTGGGGTCACCCGGCGGCCGGTTACATCCCGTAGCGGAACTGTCCGAACAATCGGCATCCTCGTTGGAATCGTTAAAGGCGGCAATTCTTAACCGCCGAAGTCTATTACACCTGCTGGCCGCGTCCGGGAATGCGCGGCGCGGCTGGTTTTGCGGCCTTCAGACCGCCGCCAACAAAAAGGATCAGGGGTCAGGTTCCGTATCGAAGCACGACCGTTGTGCAGGGAGGCAACCCGGTGTCTGAGTTCTCCATCGACCGCCGTTTTCGCAATTTCCGGCCCATGGCGCTACCGCTGGCCGCGGCATTCGCGACCGAAGACCGTCGCCGCGGACTCCGGGTCAAACGCCTGGGCGTGGCGCTGCTGCTGGCGGTGGGGCTTGCGGCCAGCGGCTGCACCCGCACCTTCTGGCGCGGCCGCGCCGACCGCGAGGTGTCGTACCTGGTCGCCGAGAAAAGCAACAATCCCCGCTGGGCCTTGCCGCCGGGCTTCAACCTGAACATCGACTCTCGCAGCCGCTACTACGACCCGACCAACCCCGATCAGCCCCCGCTTCCGCCCGACGACCCGTATTCGCACGTCTACATGCACTACGTCGACGGCAAGCGCGCCGCGCCCTATTGGCACCGCTTTGGCGAACTGCCTCAGTTGCCCAACCCCGGCTGGCGGCAGCGGCTTTCGGAATACTGCGACCTGACCGACGACGGGGCCATCAATCTCGATCTGACCGGCGCGTTGTCCCTCTCGTACATCCATTCGCCGATACACCGCATGCAGTTGGAGACGCTTTATCTCTCGGCCATCGACGTGAGCACCGAACGGTTCCGCTTCAACACCCAGTTGTTCGCCAACACCAGCCCCGTCTGGGCGCCCGGCGGCGACAAGAGCAGGAGCGCGCGAACCGTCGTGCCCAAGGTCGGTCCCCCCTTCAAGAGCCACGGCAGCCCGCTCACCAACACGACCAATTTCCAAGCGACGAAGGAATTCGCCACCGGCGGCACGCTGTTGGTGAACTTCGCCAACTCGTTCGTCTGGCAACTGGCCGGACCCCAGACGAACAACACCAACTCCTTAATCAACTTCAACCTGATCCAGCCGCTGTTGCAGCACGGGGGGCGCATCATCACGCTGGAAGCACTGACCCGCGTCGAGCGCACGTTGTTGGCCAACCTGCGCGCCTACCAGCGTTGGCGGCAGGGGTGGTTCAACAGTGTCGCCACCGGCGGCAATGGCGCCCCAGGCCCGACGCGCATCGGCGGCGGGACGGGGGGCACCGGCTTGACCAACTTCTCAGGCCAGGGCGCCAATGGACAGGGAAACATTGCCACGGCGGCCGGTTTCGGCGGCAGTATCGGCGCCAACACCAACCAGTTGGGCGGCGGCAACCAAACGGCGGCCGTGGCGGGCGCCGCCGGCGGCGGCGCCGGCACGTTGCAGGGCTTCGTCGGACTCTTGCAACAGAAGCAACAGCTCGCCAACGCCACCAATGCCCTCAATTTGCAGTCGCGAACGCTCAAACTCTTGGAGGCCAACCTGGAGGCCGGACTGATCAGCATTTCCCAGGTCGACACCTTTCGCCAGAGCATCCAAACGTCGCTGGCCAACGTGCTCGGCGCGCGGATCTCGTTGGAATTGTCCACGGACCAATTCCTGGCAAATCAACTCGGCCTGCCTCCCGATCTGCCGATCGTTCTCGACGATTCCATGCTTCGCCAATTCCAGCTCGTCGACGCCAAGTTGGACGACTTGCAGACCTCGTTCAGCCAGTTGACCGAACAGATCGGCAACCTGCGGGGCGATCCGACGGAAGAACAGCTCGGCCAGGCCATCGACGAGATCGCGCGGCTGCGCGACGAGGTGGGGAAGAGTTTCGAGGGGGTCGGTACCGACTTGAGCGCCATGGAAGCCAAGGCCGACGTGCGGATGCGGCGGATGAGCCCCGCCCAGCGGCAGGATTTCCGCGACAAGCAACAGCGGCTCGGCGAGCGCTTGCGGGACATGGAAACTCGCTTCGAGCAGAGCCAGGCCACAATGGACGAACTGCGGGCCGCGCAGGGATCCGAGACGACCGGCGCGACAGCCGATGATTTAGTCGCCTTCGCCACGTCGCTGTCGGGGCTGGCGCAGGAGATTTCGCTGGTCAAGGCGCTGGCCCGCCTGGAAGCCATCACGATCGAGCCGGTCGAGCTTTCGACCGTCGACGCCCTGCAGATTGCCCGCGCCCACCGGCTCGACTGGATGAACCAACGCGCGGCGTTGGTCGACAGTTGGCGCTTGATCGCCTTCAACGCCAATGCGTTGCGGTCGAACTTGACCGTGACGATGAACGGCGACGTGGGGACGATCGGAAACAACCCGCTGCGTTTTCAGCAGGCCACCGGCGATTTCTCGGCCGGGCTGCGGTTCGACGCCCCCATCACGCGGCTCTTGGAGCGCAACAACTACCGTCAAGCGCTGATCACGTACCAGCAGGCGCGCCGCGCATTGATCCAGTATGAGGACGCGACGAACGTCTCGTTGCGTCAAGACATGCGTTCGCTGGTGCAGTATGAACAGAACCTGGAGATTCAACGCGAAGCCGTGGCGATTGCGATCCGCCGCGTCGATCAGTCGCGCGAGGCCCTCAATGAGCCGCCGCCGGCCGCGCTGCCGGGCCAGATGCCCACCGCGTTCGGCCCGACCCTGGCGACGACCCTGCTGACGGCCGTACAGGCCCTGAGCGACGCGCAGAACGCCTTCATGAGCGTTTATTTGCAGTATTACAACAACCGGCTGCAACTGTTCCAGGACTTGGGCATCATGCAACTCGACGAGCGCGGGGTATGGATCGACGAGCCGCTGGATAAGAATCTGGCGGCGGTCGAGGCGATGTACCCGCTGCCGCCGGAAATTCCGGTCGATTGGCTGCGCGACGCGAAGGTCGACCCCAACCAGGCGCCGGCCCTGCCGCCCACCGACGCCTGGCGTGACATCAAGGCCAAAGTCGGCAACGTAACGAACGTAACGGCCGAACGAGCCGCGCCCGTGCCGCAGGGTGAGGAAGGCGAAATCCAAGGGCCCAACGACGAGGGGCAACCCGCGGATTCCTCGGAGCCGGGCGAGATGCCCGCGCCCGGAGACGACGGCGAGGCGAGGGCGTCGAAAAAGCGCAACTGGCGCCAGCGGTTCTTCAGCAAGACGTAGGTCAGGCTTTCCAGGCTTTCCAGCCTGACGGGCATCACCAATGACCATTTGACTCAGCCGGTATCCTGACCTAGATTTTCGTTGTGCCTTGGGCCGCCACCGCTTTCTCGTGGAAAAATGTCTCGTTGTCGCATGAAGTAGGCAGTCCGTCGGATCGGGAGTCATGTCGATGAGCGCTTTGCTTTGCGACCCGCCCTGCCCAGCGGAGGTGGATGCGCCGGGATCCTGTGACGACGCAATCAGTGCCCAGGTCTGGCGGCTGCTGGCCGGCATCTTTCCACATGGAAACCTGTTGGAACGCCGCCATGAGCAGCGCTATCCGTATCCGCGGCTGCTGATGCTGACGCCGGTTCAGGCCGACGGGCAAACGGCCGACGGACCCACGTTCGTCGCCGTCGGCAAGCAACTTTCGCAGCGCGGGCTGGGCTTCTTTCATCCCCAGCCGCTTGTCAATCGCCTGGTGATCGCTTCCCTGGAGGCAGGCGACGGCCGTTGGCTCGGCTTCCTGCTCGACATCCGGCACTGTCGCTTCACCCGCCAGGGATGGTACGAAAGCGGTGGGCGGTTCGTGCGGGCGGTCGCGTCGCCTATGACAGCACGCGATGCCGGCAGCGAAGCGAAAAAAAAACGATCTCCGAGAACCCCATGACGTCTGAGCGAGCCGCGAAAGCGGCATCCAATTGCCTCCGCGCCCTTCGCCTGACCCCACGCCCGTTTGGATCGCCTGGGAGGGGTTTCGGAGTCGTTTTTTTTCGCGTAGCGCCGTGGCTCGGCGCACATCGCCATGAATAATCCGGCTAGGGTCCGCGTGGGAAAGCCAGCCGTCGCACCGACCTGTTGCTCCGCGCTCGTGGACAACCTAGAATAGGAACGGTTCTTGCCCTTCCCCGATGGGAGTGCCCGCGGGCGATTGCGGGTCGATCACAATGCGGTATGGCGATTTGCAAGGTGGAGTCTGCTGGCTGCTGTCGGCGCTGCTGACGGCCAATAACGGCTTGCCGTTGTACGACCGACGAACCGACTACTCCACGCGCCGCATGAGCGGGCTCCGCGGCAGGCATTGGGCGCTGGCTCTCTCGTCCGCGTTCTTTTTCCCCTGCTCGCTGCCGGCTCACGGCGACCACGAGGCCCTGCCGGCCAAGGGCGCGGCCGTCCACGGCAATTTGTTGTTCCTCTCCGCTTCCGCGCAAAAATCCCTGGGAATCGAATTGGCCAAGGTCACGCTTGCCGACTGGGAGCGGACCATCGGCGCCAACGCGGCGGTCGACGTGCCCTGCGAAAGTCATGCCTACGCGTCGACTTTGGTGGCGGGCCGAATCGAGCGAATTCTCGCGCGGCCGGGCGACACGGTCGAGGCCGGGCAAGAACTGGCGCGGGTCGCAAGCATGGAGTTGGAGACGTTGCAATCCGCGCTGCTGAAGACTAAAGCCGATTTGCACTTCGCCACCAAGGTGCTCGCGCAAAAGGAAACGATCGCCCAAAGCGGCGGAGCGCCCCAAAAGGACGTCTTGACCGCTCAGGCGAATGCCCGACTGGCCACGGCGCATTTCGAGATCGCCCAACGCAAGCTGCGCTCCGTGGGCTTGACCCCGGCGGCCATCGACCGTCTCCTGGCCGGCGAACGGGAGGTCACGACGATTTCGATCACCAGCCCGATGGCCGGCGAGGTCTCGGCCGCCGAAGTGCGCATGGGCCAGTCGGTCGAACCGCTCGACCATCTGTTCCAGATCGTCGATCGCTCGAACGTGATGGTCGTCGGCCAAGTGCTGGAATCCGACGCCGGCCTGGTGCGGATCGGAATGCCGGTCAAAATCAGCTTGTCCGGACTGAGCGGGCGGGTGTTCACCGGCCGCATCGACCATGTCGGCCTGAAAGTCGACGCCGCCCAGCGAACCGTTCCGGTGCGGATCCACATGGCGAATTCCGACGAGTTGCTGCGGCCCGGCATGTTCGGCCGGATGCGGATTCAAGTCGAGCGCCGCCAGGAATGCGTGCTCTGCCCGACCGAAGCGCTCTTTGAACAGGAAGGCGAAACCTGGGCTCTGCTGCGGCAAGGTCCAGGCAAGTTCGTCCGCCGGCGAGTCACGGTCGGCGGCAGGGACCGCCTGCGGGCCGAAATTCTCGCTGGGCTCTTTCCCGGCCAGCGCGTCGTGACGGTCGGACGGCACGAGTTGGCGGCCCTGTTTGCGAAAGAGATCCAGCTTGGAAAGGAGGCGGAACGCCGCTCGGAGGCGGCTGGCCCCGCCGCCGGCGCCCCGCGCCATGCGACGGTCGTGGACGCTCCGAGTGCCGCGCCGGGCGGCGCCACGCGGCCGGTCGCGTACGGCGATTCGACGAGATCCCACGTCGTCGTCCCCGGACAGGTTGAAATCCCGACCGGTCGCAAGTGGTTCGCGACCTCCGCCGTCGAGGGGCGCATCGAGAGTTTGCTTGTCGAACGCGGCGACCATGTCCGCGCCGGGCAAGTGCTGGCCACCATCGACAGCCTCCAACTACGCAACCTTGAATTCGACCTGCTCGACGCTCAGGCGAAACTCGACTTGAACCGGCAATCGCTCGAACGTTTACAGGGGCTCGACCGCGACGTCGCCAAAACGCCCGTCTGGCGACTCGAAGCCGAGAACCGCACCCTCGAATCCAGCGCCCGGAGCATTGGCGAAAAGCTGCGGCTGGTTGGGTTGGCCAGCAGCGAGATCCATCAACTCGGGCAGTTGGACCTCTCGACCGGCGACGGCGGCCAGGTCGCCATGACCTTGGCGGTGCGCGCTCCGGCCGACGGCTGGGTCGTCGACTTCGAGTTGGGATTGGGGCAAGTCGTGCGACCCGCCGACCACCTGTTCGAGATCCAGGACTTGTCGACGGTTTGGGTGCGAGCCTACGTCTTCGCACGCGACGCCCAGCGGGTCCACCTGGGCCAAAAGGTCGAAGTGACGGTGACCGCCGAGCCGGGCCTCGTGTCGCGCGGCACGATCGACCGTATCAGCCCCGTGCTCGACGCCCGCGATCGTCTGCTCGCGGTCTGGACCGAGTTGGACAACCCCGAACTAAAGCTCAAAGAGGGCATGCTCGCACGGGTGGCGATCGATGTGGAGGGAGCGGAAGTGGCGGCGAAAGATAGAGCGAAGAGCCTATCCCAAAACCGCCGGGCAGGCGGGAACCCCGCACCACAAGGCGGTTTTGGCATAGGCTCGAAGCGTATCGAGGAGTAGAGCCTATCCGAAAACTCAGCGTGGGACGGCCTTCCCAGGCCGTCTTCGGCCACGGACGGCCTGGGGTGGCTGGGGCAGAGCGTAAGCGATGCCCCGGTCGCTATCTAGCCGGGGGCATTCTAGCCGGGGCATCGCTTACGCTCTGCCACCAGCCACCGTTATCTCGTGGCAAAATGTCCCATTGTCGGCCGTGTGAAGTATAGGAGCGAGCAAAAATGTTCAATCAACTCATCGCCCTGTCGCTCCGCAACCGGCTGTTGGTTCTGGTCGCCGCCTTCGCGCTGTTGCTCTACGGTGGATATCAGGCCAAGCAACTGCCGATCGACGTGTTCCCCGACCTGAACCGGCCCACCGTGACGATCATGACCGAGTGCCATGGCCTGGCCCCCGAGGAGGTCGAGACGCTGGTGACATTCCCGATCGAGTCGGTGATGAACGGCGCCACGCGAGTCGAACGGGTCCGCTCGGCGTCGGCCATCGGCTTGTCGATCGTGTGGGTCGAGTTCGACTGGGGCAGCGATATCCACACCGACCGCCAAATCGTGCTCGAAAAGCTGCAGCTCGCCCAGGCGCGGCTTCCCGCGGGCGTCACGCCGCTGATGACCCCCATCAGCTCGATCATGGGCGAGATCATGCTGGTGGGGCTTCGCTCGACGGGCAAGACCTCCTCGATGGAGCTGCGTACGCTGGCCGATTGGGTCATTCGGCCGCGGCTTCTGGCCCTGCACGGCATCGCGCAAGTGGCCGTGATGGGGGGCGAACTCAAGCAGTACCAGGTGCTCACGTCGCCGGCGCGGCTGGCCGAGTACGACGTCACGCTCGATGAATTGACGCGGGCCGTTGAGAAATCGAACGCGGTGACGGGCGGTGGCTTCCTGCTGGCGCGCGATCGCGAATCGCTGATCCGCATCGTGGGCCGCGCGGTCAGCCTCGAAGATCTGGAGAACACGGTCGTCCACCAGGGACCCCCGGTCGCCGTCACCGTGCGGCAGGTGGCCGACGTCCGTTTCGGCGGACCCGTGGCGCGGGGCGCCGGAAGCATTCACGGCGAGCCGGCCGTGGTCATGACCGTCCAGAAGCAGCCCGGCGCCGACACGCTCACGCTCGACGGACTGATCGAGGAAACCGTGGCCGAGCTTCAGGCCACACTACCCGCCGACGTCGAACTTCAGACCCACCTCTTCAAGCAGGCCGACTTCATCCGCAACGCGATCCGCAACGTCGAGGAGGCGATCCGCGACGGGGCGGTGTGGGTTGTGGTCGTGCTGTTCATCTTCCTCTGGAACTTCCGCACCAGCGCCATCACGCTGGCCGCCATTCCCTTGTCGATGATCATCACCGCGCTCGTCTTCCGCGCGTTCGGCCTCACGATCAACACCATGACGCTGGGCGGCCTGGCCGTGGCCATCGGCGAACTGGTCGACGATTCGATCGTCGACGTCGAGAACATTTATCGCCGGCTCAAGGAAAACCGCCTGCGCGCCCGGCCGGAACACCCGTTGCGGGTGATCTACCAGGCCTCGGCCGAAGTCCGCAACAGTATCGTCTTCGCCACGCTGATCGTCGTGCTGGTCGTCGTACCGCTGTTTTCACTCTCCGGCTTGGAGGGGCGGATGTTCGCCCCACTGGGGCTTTCGTACCTGGTGACGCTGTTGGCCTCGCTGGTCGTTTCGCTCACCGTCACGCCCGTCTTGGCGTCGTTCTTGCTGCCACAGGCCAGGTTCCTGGCGGCCGAGGGCGACCCGTTCCTGCTCCGCTGGCTGAAGAGGTTCGACGCGAGGCTGCTGCGTTTCACCTTGCGGCACGCCTACGCGGTGCTGGCCGTCGTCGCCGCGCTGGTCGCGATCTCGTCGGCGACGATCGCCTGGATGGGCGGCGAATTCATGCCCGACTTCAACGAGGGAACGCTCACGATCGAAGCCACCGCGCCCGCCTCGACCAGCCTGGTCGAGTCGGAGCGGATCAGCTCGCGCGTGCAGCAACTGTTGCTCGAGGTGCCCGAGGTCACTGAGGTGTCGGGCCGCACCGGCCGCGCGGAACTCGACGAGCACGCCGAAAACGTGAACCACACCGAATTCGACGTCCGGCTGATCGAGTCGGAACAGCAAAAGCCCGGCATCCCCTATGCCGTGCTGCGCGCCGTGCCGGGCCTGCACCGCTTTGGCGTCGAGCGGCGCGGCCGGCCTCGCGCGGAGGTGCTGGCCGACATTCGCGACCGGATTACGGAAATGGCCGGCGTCGATTTCAACATCGGCCAGCCGATCTCGCACCGGCTCGACCACATCATGTCGGGCATTCGCGCCCAGATCGCCGTCAAGGTTTTCGGCGCCGACCTGGCCGTGCTCCGCGAAAAGGCGCACCAGATCGAGGCCCTGATGGCCGAGGTGCCCGGCGTCGCCGACCTTTACGTCGAGCCGCAGGTCGAAATCCCGCAGGTGCGGGTGACGGTCCTGCGCGAGGCGGCGGTTCGTTACGGGCTTTCGCCCGACGACGTGGCCCAGGCGCTCGAAACGGCGTTGCAGGGGCGAACCGTGTCGCAGGTGCTCGAAGGTCAGCGCACATTCGACCTGGTCGTTTGGTTCGACCCTTCGGCGCGGCACGACATCGACGTCATCCGCGCGACGCCCTTGAGCACGCCGTCGGGCGCGCGGATCGCGCTGGGAAGCGTGGCCGAGGTGGTCGCCACCAGCGGGCCCAACACGATCAACCGCGAAAAGATCGTCCGCCGGATCGTCGTGCAGTGCAATGTCGCGGGCCGCGACCTGGCGAGCACCGTGGGCGACATCCGCCGCGCCGTGACCGCGAACGTCGTGCCGACCTTGCCGACCGGGTATTTCATCGAATACGGCGGCCAGTTCGAGGCCCAGCAGAAGGCGAACCTGCGGCTTTCCTTTCTGGCCGGATTGTCATTGGCGGGCGTATTCCTGCTCTTGTACCTGTGCCTTGAATCGTGGCGCGCCGCGCTGCAGGTGATGGTCAACATTCCGTTGGCGGCCATCGGTTCGGTCGTCGCGCTGCTGCTCGCGAACATCCCCGCCGTCGAGACGTTCGAGGGCGCCGCTTGGTGGCAATGGCCGCGGATCTGGGTCGAGGCCACCAGTCTTTCGCTGGCTCACTGGGTGGGATTCATCACGCTGGTCGGCATCGTCTGCCGCAACGGCATCATGATGATATCGCATTACATCCACCTGATGCGGCACGAGGGAGAGCGATTCGACGAGCGGATGATCATCCGCGGCAGCCTCGAGCGCCTCGCGCCGGTGCTGATGACCGCGATGACCGCGATCATCGGGCTGGTTCCCTTGGCGCTCGGCGCCGGAGAGACGGGCAAGGAAATCCTCCATCCGCTGGCGATTGTCGTCATTGGCGGACTGATCAGCTCGACCCTTTTGGACCAGATCGTCACGCCCGCCTTGTTCTACAAGTTCGGCCGCAAGGTCTACGAGCACGGCTTGGCCCAAGAGACGATCGACCCGGCGGCGCCGGCATCCGCGGGAAACGCCCTCCGTGACGTTCCGTAAAGCCACTGCGACATTCATCGAGCCCCGATGATTCATGGTCCGGGGAGGAACTCGCGCACTGTGCTGTAGCGGAATTCGCAAGAATTCCGGCGTAACGCGCGTCCACGGCCTGACTTCTAGTAGGATCATTTTCAAACCACCCTAAACCAGTTACCAACCGTACAGGTACGTGTCAGAACCCAAGTCGTTGCGCAGCAACCACTTCTGGAAATTTGAAACGACATCATGTACGGTTGTTCGCTTCTGACCAACCGTATTCGGGTGCTAGCAACTTTTGACGAAGCGCGCGCAAAAGCGGCGACCAACCGTACAGAGACGCACATGCGGGACGCGGCGCCGACGAACGCCAGCGCGCACATCGCGGCTTCGGCGCAGCCGAAACGGCGCAAGAAAAAACTGGCAAAACCGTACCGGTACCGACCAGGAAATCCGTCTCGGCGGATTGCCCGGCTTTAGACGCGGTGAGACTTTCCCCAACGCAGCGCTCATCTGTGCCCCGCGCGTCGAGGCTTTCGTCGGATAAAGGTACGGTTTTGCCAGTTTTTTCTCGCCGCGCGGCATGGCGGATGGCCGCGGGACGTTCGTCGATTTGGTGGCTACATCCAGGCGTCTAGCGCCGAATCCAGGCGTCTAGCGCCGAACCTGCGATCAATCGGCGTCGCGGTCATTTTCGACCGCGAGGCGGCGAGCCGTCGGCGTCGAATCACGCTCTCGGTTTCCGACGCTGTTCTTGGCGAGGCGCAGGGCGTCGCCGGCGCTTCGGCGGGAGGCGAGATACAGTTCGGCCTTTTTAACCCATTGTCCTAGCCTACCCACCGACCCCGGTCAACCCAGTCCCCAGCCGCCTCCTCCTTCTGTCTCCTTTCCGGAAGGATGGGCGCCCTGGGGGCCTTTAATTTCGCCTCGAAACGCCAAAACCGGTTGCCCAGTCGACCCGGTCAGTGCGGTCAGTGAAACGTCGAAAACCCCGGTGATTTATATTCGGTCAACTCGGGAAACCTTGGCAAGATAGCGAATTATGGTTCATCCGACTAATGCGTACCTCGTTTCATGAATTCCGAGGATCTTGAGCTTGAAGAATTCTCGGTCGCGGAAGCCGTAGGCTTGACGTTTCATGGTTTTGATCTTGTTGTTCGTGCCTTCCAGGGGGCCGGTGGAGATGCGATAGGAATAGTAGTTGAGGATGCCTTCTTGGTGCAGACGGAGCGTCTTGGCGAAGTTGATGAGCATGCGAATTTCAGAAGCCTCGGCGAGCTTAAGCCAGCCCTTCAGGAAGCGCCGCGCCTGCCGCTTGTTTTCTTGCGACCAGAGCAGACGGAGCTGTTCCTTCAGGTAGTAGGCGGTAGCAAGGGGTGTGTTGAGCTTCAGGGCCTTGTCCAGCCGCGCCTTCTCGTTCTTCTCCAGGTCGAGGTTTTCCGGGTTCTTCAAGAGCAGCCAGCGGGTGCCCTTGAGGATTTCCCTTTGGATGGAGTCGGTCAGCTCGCGGTAGACGTCGCGCCGCAAGTCACTCAGTTTCTCGTTGTAAAGCTTGATGACGTGGAAATGGTCGAACACGATCACGGCCTTCTTCAGGTAGGTGGTCACCGCGTTGATGTATGCCGCCGACATGTCGATCGCCACCGCCCGCACCTTGGCGTGCGAGGCCCGCAGGCTGCGCCAGAAAGGCAGCAAGGCGTCGGCGCCTTTGCCGTCACCGACGAACAACACGGCGCCGCTTTGCAGGTCCATCACCACGGTCAGGTAGCGGTGCCCCTTGCCGATCGAGATCTCGTCGATGGCGATCTGCCGCACTTTCTTCAGTTTCGGCCGGGAAAACCGCCGCTGCAGGTCCTCCCGCTGAATCTCCTTGATCACGTCCCAACTGACCTGCAAGTGGTCGGCCACGTCCTGGATGGTCATGTGCCGCGACAACTCCAGGGCGTAACGTGCGAACGCCCGGGTGTACGACACGCGCGGATCGGCAAACCCCAGCTTCACTTGGCGGCGACAGCCACAATCACGGCACTCGACGCGCGGCACCTCAAAAGCCAGCTTCACAGGCTTGCCTCCAATCGGCAACGTCTTGAACTCGCGCGCAATCCGGCCCTTGGGCTGGACTTCCCACGAGCCGCACGCCGAACACTGCAACTCGCAACGTTCCTGGTCGATCGTAAACTGGATCCCCCCTTTGCCGTACGACGAACGCACGTACTGGTAGCCGCGGACCGCGAACGCATGGTAAAGTAAGCTCGTGGACATGTGCTGTTCTCCCAAGGACTTGTGCCAAAACCAAATCCCCAAGAGAAGCCCATGTCCACATTTTTTCAACCCCCCAGGCGCCCAGCCCCGGCTGCACCCCCATACTCCCCGCACCGCTGATGACGGTGATGAATCGCACGAGTAAAATGTCATACCATGCAAATCCCCACAGGGGGGTGCAACGGAGTACGGGTTCCAAGAAAGATGGCTGCGGGGCTTCCAGGAATGACGCCCTGGAGGCCCCGCCCATCGACTCCTGTCACCGCTGCGCGTCAACGTCCTCCCCCATCTTTCTTGGAACCCGTACTCCGTCCGTTGCCGCCCGTTGGTACGCACTTTCCGGATGAACCATATATGGTTGGTGCCGAGAGGGGATTGAGGGCTGGTGAGGAGGTGATGTTGCCAATGTATTTTGCCCGCGGTTGCATGAACATTGGGTCAGCGCCTCCCTGTCACGTGAAAGTGGCAGTCGATTTCTATCTTGCATCCGACTGTACCAGGTCGAAATGCGTCTGTTTGCCGGCGTTTGATCGTGCTGGACTCTGTCTCGACAAGTTCAACTATTCGCCCAGAGAATCGGCTGGTTGCGACGAGTTGACGTTCAAGCTCTTCGGGGGACACTCGAGAGCTTCCAAGGCGAACCAATACATGCGCCGACCGAGCGACAACGGCGCCCAAGGACCGCCACATATCGGCGATGAAACGCCAGTAGTTTGTTGCATTGGTATGCCGATCATCACGCGACAATCGGTTCGTGGTCGGGTATGGCGGCCCACCAAGAAACCACAGTCGTAGCCACTGATCCTCCTCGAAATCTGTCACGTCGAAGTACGGAGGGGAAGTAATGACGCAACGCACCGGACCCGGAAAACTCTTCATCTCCCGTGGCAACTGTCGCATGTCCCTGTTCAAGACAAGCGCTTCACCCTTGGGCGGTTCACTCTCGTATCGAAAGTGCACCGCTCGTTCAAGTAAGGCAAAGGCATCTCGCCTCGGCGCCGAGAGCTGTCTTTCCTTCCAAAACCGAACCGAATATGCCGGTTTCGTGCTGATCGTCCGGGGCATTTGATTGCTGAAGTACGAGCTTGATTTATCGGCCTCGCCGTGCAAAGCGCCGAGTGCCAATGCCGCAATCATGGCGTCGATCTTGCGATGACGCCAATCCAACATGCTACGCAGGTAAAGGATCTGACGTAAGGTCGTAGGATCATAGGCATAATGAAAAAACTCCGGCAGTTGCCCTGCTTCGCGAAGAGCTGTGCGACCGAAGAAGCCGGTTCGCAAAGTCACGATGCGTTTCAAGACACTCGCAGGACTGGGTGCATTCGTTTTTGCCTTCGTGAGACAATACGCCACGTCATTCACGTCCGATGCGATTGCCTTACGACCAGAAAGCAAGGCGCAGGTTGCCGTTGTCCCGCGACCACTAAAAAGGTCAAGTACGACGTCGCCGCGTTTAGAGAGCCTGCCGATCCACTTCTCGGCAAAGCTTTCGGGAAACATCGCGAAGTAGGGACAAATCGAGTGGAACCGATTCCTCATAGTCCGACTCCTGCGATGGGCGGAGTGGGAATCATCCCCTTTGCGATTAACTCCTTGAGTTCCCTGTCGATGGCCGCGCTAAACCATGATTCACATTGCGCGATCAAGCCCTTTGAAAGTTGGGTTCCGAATGTAGTGATACGACAGCGATCAAACAGAATACCGGAGTGTTGCCGCATGACGTTCACCCATTCTTCAAGACTCACACGACATGGAACCATGTATATGGGGAGCGGAGATTGAATCAGCGGAGCTCTAAAATAAGCTCCGCAGATGCTCATCGGATTGTGCCTACCTAAGTGGTCTCTCCAGTGATCCCCCGTTTTGCATTGTGCGAATCCGACGAGTCCTCCAGGGCGTTTGTCTTGAAACCTGCGCCAAACGGCCAGGTCAAGGCCTCCATCGCCTGCTCCCGGTGACTTCGCGCCGTTTTTCCAGCCTCCGCCCTCGGATAAGTGTTCGGACAGCAGATCGATAAGCGATGGAAATCGTTTTTTTCCGACAGGCACGGTCGTGTTACTTGTGCCAGTGACGAAAACGCCGGAATGTTGAGTGCGACCTCCCCAAAACTGACAGAGTGCTTCCGCGCAAATATTCTCAAAGAGATGTGTCGGGTCGAGTTCGTTGAGTTGCCGCGATTCAGAGTCCATACTGGCGCGAGTTATGGTGAGGAGAAAGGCATACAGCAGGCCGGTATGATTCGCATCAAGGGGATCGACAATCAGCTTCAGCAAATCACCGTCGATCTCGTAGGGATATGCTGCAACCGGAAACGTTGCAATCGGATTGCCGATTGCCGCCTCTCGGGCAGCCAACTCGTCAAAGGCTTCGGTGGCCTTGTCGCGAGCGGTCTGTTCGGCGCGATCGCCGCCTTCACGAACGAGGGACCGGACAAGGTCCTCCTTTGAAATGGATTTGTCAGCTCGAAAAAAAGCGGAGATTTCGACCCAATCGGCTAGTTCGACAATCTTGTCGCGACGGGCCGACAATTCACGCAAGCTACGCATCGGCATCCGCCTTCTGCGATCGTCGCTTTTTCTTGCGACGCTTTCCCTGCATAGAATCCACTAGGTCAGTCGCCAACTGTTCGATACTCTGCGCTTGTGATAACGAGTGGTCATCGCTAGGGTCGAACCCAGTTGTGACAAGCCCAACGGCGTCCTGCAATGAGACCTTACATTGGACGAGAGACTGCCTGAACAATTGATTGTCGCCGAGCGCGGCGTCTCGAGCTAAATCCAGGCTAAGACCGTTGCGAAGTGCTTCAACGCCTTCCTTGGATAAGAGAATCGAACTGAGTACCTCAAGGTCCTTGGCTTGGGTTCTCATTCGTGGTTCAATGTTCTTTGCGTTGTTCCCATAAAGCCACTCGAGCAATTCACCAAGTTTCTTGATTTTGCTAGGTGGTACAGGGTCCCTCTTGGGACGGGATTCTCGAGTAAGGCCAAGAAACTTTTGTATACCTTCACGACTGAGGCCTTCGTAGATGTGGCTAAACTCAAAGCCCTTTTTTCGCTTCGTGTTATTGCGGTCGAACACGCCTGCGTTTTCAGCCTGCTCCACGACCATCAAGCCGTGGTACTGTCGCTCGATGGTGTTGTTGTAGTCACCAATCTGCTGCGCAATCGCTTCAAGTGGAATACCATATTCGTTATACACCTTTGATACGTATTGCGCTTTGGCGTATGCTCCCCAGGTTGCGGGTCCGTTTACGTGCTTGAATCCTAAATACCTCCAGAGATTCTTGCGCGTCGTCAGTTGTCCCGGTAGCGTGGCCAACTCTTGTCGTCGTTTTGGATTGATGCTGTCGATGTCGGGCAGGTCAGTGGCGCCGATCCTTTTACGCAGGTCGGCATCAAGGAGGAGTTTGACGGCCGCCAGACGGCGGTTGCCCTCAATGACGATCCATTTACCGTGCTTGTCCGGCTCGATGAAGACAGGCTCGTGGGGAAAGTAGCCGTTCCAGGCAATCGACATTGCCACCTCAGCGACAGCCATTTTCTCCCAAAGTGCCTTCGTTATGTCGAATTGCTTGGGATCAGCGCCAAGGCCGAGTTCGACCAGGCGAGGATTTTCTGGATCGAGAAAGAGCTTCTCCGTCTCAAATTTCTGATACGGATCTGGCTGCGGTGCGGACTTACTGGTCATGAGTTCCGTACTCGTGGAGCGAGTTTGAGCAAGGGTATCTGCCGTGGGTGACAGCGATCCAAACCCCTTGCCCCAGTTTAAGTTATCGCCGCATTCGGATGCCAGTTTCCACGATTTTATCCAACTTGAGCGGATTGGCGAGGGTGTCGAGTATTCTGTGAGCGGTAAGTACCTGCTTGGAATCGATCTCCAATCGTAAAGTCTTTCTGGCACTGTGGTTAGAGTTAGGTCTGGGGATTTTACAGCCGGCCCGGCGGAGCCGCAGGGCCCACGGCCAGCGTTCGTTAATCTTCGTCGAATGCGTACCTCGTGAAGTTCAGCGTGCGGCAGTCCTGACGAATTTGTCGCCGGCTCCCTCGGCGAGGTCGACTTGGGATGGCTCGTTGCTAGGAGCTATCTCTCTATCGTGCGTTGATGGACTTGTCAAGGATCGATTTGCCGCAAGTCCCTGGAAATTAAGGACCTAGGCATGGTGGCTACGCCATAACCAGGCCTTGATCGGATCGTTGGGCCTTGATCGGATCGTTGCGAATTTTGCTAGCATTCGTTGTCCGATCAAGGCCGTCGGCCCCAGACGAGTGGGTGACGATGTGACGCTTGTGACGATGAATTCGAACCTTGCAAGTGAGTTTTCGAGGAATCTTGGGAAATGTGGGTAATATGGGTCGGCATCGCCAGAATGCGCAACAATCCGATCAAGGCCCCATAACCAGTGGGGGAAGACGGCACGATGAAAAGCCCATTAGCGTGAAGGACGCTTGACGTCGGTGCCGAGGGCCGGCGAAAGGGGGCACCTCAAGGGGTTCGGGGGCCACGCCGTGCGGACGACGGTTGGGCATCTCGCGAGGGGAGCAGGTGGTTGGGACGGATCGCGGTTGAAAACGACTGGCTTGCAGCCGTTTCCACGAATATTCCCGGACGCGAACAGCAGGCCGCGACGCTTCGAAACTGGGTGACGTCCATAGACGAAAGTGATGCAAGTGAGCTGAGCCTGGAGCCGATGTTTCTCACGACGATTCTGTGCGGAGTGCTTGGCTACACACTGTATCCCGGAGCGGCCGGCGTCACAGCGACGCTGTATTCGAAACCGTCACGGCGCCTCACGGGGATTTCGAAATGTCCCGACGCGGCGCTCGGCGCGTTTGTGGCGACGGACCAGCAATTCGTCGGGGTGGTTGAGCTGAAGTCTCCAGGTACTGATCTCGATTTACCACAGACGGGTTACGATTATGAATCACCGGTGGCGCAGGGCTTTTATGCGGGCAGCCGAATACTCGGCGTGCGTTGGGTCGTTGTGTCGGACATGAAGGTCATTCGACTGTACTCGGTGGATTCGCAAGATGAGTACGAAGAATTGAAATTGTCGGACTGCGTTACGGCGACGGGCGAACCGACGGAGGAATTGCGCCGTCTTTATTTTCTGTTGCACTACGATTACCTTGTTCACGGCGACGATGAATCGCAGGTGTCTCTACTCTATGGAAAGTCGGCAGATCGGCAAATCGCCATTCGGAATGGCTTTTACGATGCGTACTACAGAATTCGCGCCGATCTCTACGATGCCATTCGAGAGAGCGCGTCGGCGCTGACACACGTACCGTCGCCACAGCAATTGCTCGAGGCCACCCAGCGACTCCTCGACCGGCTTCTCTTTATTTTCTATTGCGAGGACCATCCACAGCAGCTCATACCAAAGAATACGGTGAAGACCGTTACGGATGCCGCGCGAGGTCTTCCGGGAGGTACAAACACTCGCGTTTATGGTTTCCTCAAAGCCCTGTTCAAAGAGATCGACGCCGGTAGTCCGCGTGATAGTGGTCTCAAGGTTCCTGGGTACAATGGCGAGTTGTTCAAGCACCATCGCATCATAGACAACATTGACTTGCCGGATTCTTTGCATGACAAGAAGTATGAGACGGATATTCGAGACGGGACACCACGGCACATCGAAGGCGTGTGGGGGCTGCACGTATTCGATTTTTGGTCAGAGCTAAATGAACATCTGCTGGGGCACATTTTCGAAGAGTCGCTTTCCGATCTTGCTGACTTAGGAAGCACGTCGCATGTTTCTGAACGAGCGCAACTTGATGAGAAGCTGAGCGAGCAAAAGCGGTTCGGCATCTTCTATACCACGAGTATCCTTTCTGACTTCCTATGCGCGAGCGCAATGCAGGCATTGTTGAATGAGGCGAGTCCCATTACTGGGACGACGGCTGACGAACTGATCGTGGCGATCAGAAATCGGCTTCGGTGTCTGCTGCGGTTACGTACCGTCGATTTTGCGTGCGGTTCGGGAGCATTTTTGGTATCGCTATTCCGGGAACTTCTACAGGAGTTCTGGCGACTTCGGTCTTCGCTCGCCGCAGGGACGTCGAAGACTGATGATATTGATATGTTCAGTGCGGCCGAACCGCTGGAAGAGGCTAAGGCTTTGCCCTCGTGTATCTTCGGGGTAGACCTCCTTCCCCAGGCGACGGAGATTGCGAAACTCGCGATCTGGCTTCGATCTGCACGCAAAGATGAGAAAGTCATGGATTTGAGTAAGAACATCATTGCGTGCGACAGCTTGGATGTGCCAAGAGTGTTTGAGCAATTAGGTGTGGGCGCAGGTTCGTTTGATCTCGTGGTCGGGAATCCACCCTGGGGAGGTGATGTCGGAAAGGGAGTTCTCGAAGAAGCCGTCGCTTGGCTTGGGTTGCCGTGCGGGAGTAAATGGGATACGTGGGAGCTGTTTGTGCTTTTGGGGCTCCGTGCCCTGCGTGACGGAGGTAGGCTCGCCGTTGTACTTCCCGATAGTTTCCTGTACCCGCAAAAAGCAGCGCTGAGAAGACGACTGTTTGAGCAGGCGACGCTTGAGAAGGTACATAACCTTGGACCGGATTGGTTTGGAAAGAAGGTGCGGATGGGGACGGTCGTCATACAAGCTCGTCGTGGGGCCGTGAACGCCGAGGGAAGTTCCGTCGCGATGATGCTTGGCGGTGAGCTTCGCCAGCGGGCGATCGCAGGCAAGGTGCCGCTGACCCAGATTGAGGCGCAGCTTGCTCGGTTGATTCCGATAGAGCGGACGCTGAGGAGCCCCTCGGTCGAGGTGGAAGTGTTTCGTGGCATCGATGACGATCGGATCATTGCAACGATGGAATCGCACGGGAGTGCGGTTGAAAGCCTCTGCAAACGTGGTCGCGGCGAGGAAATCAACAAGTCTGGTTGGGTGTGGGTGTGTCCCAGTTGCCTTGCACCAACGACACCGGGTGAGAAACTGAAAGGGGGAGGGTATGATGCGAAGAAATGTCCAGGATGCGGCTGCGAGTTAACCGCGGAGAGTGTGCAGACTCAGTACATTGTAATCGGGCCGGAGACACTGCTGAAGGAGAAGCCGCCGGCCAAGGAGATTGTGCCGTTTATCGACGGCGACGACGTCAATCGACGGTATCGAAAGGTGGTTCCAGATAAGTCAATGTGGATTGGTCTCGACGGATGGAAATATAAGGACGCGGCACTTTATAAAGGGCCAAAGCTACTTGTACGGCAGGCCGGTATTGGAGTGTCCGCTACGCTCGACATGACTGATGCACGGTGCCCACAGTCTGTCTACGTCTACCGACTGCGGGAGGAGGAATTGGAGAAAGGTTATAAACATGAATTTGTGCTGGCGGCACTCTTGTCACGGACGATGGCGTTTCTGGTATTTAAGCGATTTTCGGAGGTGGACAGTGCAAAGGCACATCCGAAGCTGACGCACGATCGTTTGGCAAAACTTCCGATTCCGAGAGTGGATTTCAGCAGGGCAGCAGAGAAGAAGGCCCACGGTAAGGTCGTGGCACAGGTTCAGTTGCTGCTCGGTGGAAAAGCGCAGCTTGGTGGGAGCGAAGATCGAGAGATTGAGCAAATCCTGCGTGAGCTGTGGGGAATTCCGAGCGAGGATGGCGCATATATCAATGGGGAGTTCTTTGTGATGCCGGACAGTCAGGTGCTCCGCGATCTATTTCCGCAGGGGGCTCCAAAGCCGGTGAGGCGAGAGGAGATTGGCGAGGCAGGAGGAAGTTAGTCCAGGAGTGGCACCGCCGTTCTTGAGGTCACAAATTGTGACCTCAAAACAATCCTGTCCGGCTCTCACTGAGTTTTCATCGCGCGTGCTGTGCCCAAAAAGGCCGGGGGATCGACGATCCGTACGTGCGGATACTTTGCGGTGTACGATGAATCCTTCATCAGGTCTCGGAGGTCATTGTCCCAACTGACGAGGTATCCGGCGTTGGCGGCAATTGCCAGGTTCAGGTAGGGGAGATCATCGGGGTCGCGGACGGGGAACCCGGCATCAGGAACGTCATTGACCAGGGTCGCCAAGGTCGCGACCTTCTGTAGAAAAACGTCCACGCGGTCTCGCGTGAGGTGTGGGAACTGCGTCTGGATCTTCGGGCGCATGAGCACCTCCTGGACTTCTGCCAGGATCGCGGGGCTGACGTAGAGCGTGACTTGGCCGGCTTCGACGAGCGTGAGGCAGGCGAAAGCCGGGCCGCGATCGCTCGTCGCGGCTTGGAGAAAAAGCATGCAATCGAAGACGGCGGCGATCATGCCGACGTGCCCGGGGCGGACTTGCGTTCGGACCGGGCTGCGTCAAGGGAGTTCTCCAGCAGCGTGTCGAGGTCCGCGTCGGTCATTCCGCTCCGCTGGAGGTCGCCATGCACTGGCCCGAGGATATCCCGCAGGCTGAGCTGCGCCAGCGAGAGGCGAGCTTCAACGGCTTCAACGACGAGCGTGCTGATGTTCTTGCCCGTCGCCTCGGCCTGAGCCCGGAGCCGCTCTTCAGTTGCCGGCGGTAAGGTGATCGTGATGGTCATCGTGGGGTCGCAACGATTGATCGAGGAAATCAAGCGGTACTCGACTATGATAGCAGACTTGACCGGAAATGACGAGACAAAGGATCGAGAAACAAAGCTCCAACGCGCGGCGCGTTGTGCCAAGCAAGGCTCTGCAAAAAACCCCTCGTGCAAGGCACGAAGGGCGGGTCTGAGCCCTTAACTTTCACCTCAAGTTCGATGGTAGATTTTACAAAATGTCTGGTTAATTCAGAGAATGCTAGCGGAGCTAAGGTGGCTACACGTACCAGTTCTGCGTAGGTGTAAGCATTTGTCACAATTACAAGCGACTCTCGACCGGAAGCCATGTTGTAGGGAGATGCGTAGAGCAAAGAGTGCCCTTCCTACGAATACCTTCTCTCGGGAGACGTTGACCATGTCATCGCTTTACGAAACGGAAGTCAGTTTGGGTCAGATGATTTTCGGCCATGCCGATCTGGGGGATGAGCGTCGTACTGCGCGCTTGGTGACGACCTTCGATCTCATGCGGAAGCATCCAGGCGGGACGTTGCCGGACAAATTGCCTTCGCCGGCCGACTTGCGGGGCTTCTACCGGCTTTGCGATTGCGATGAGGTGACACATGAGGTTGTCATTGCCGCGGAACGGGAGTACGCACTGGCTCAGATCGCGGCCTGTCAGGAGCCGGTGCTGATCGTGCATGACGCGACGGAACTCGATTTCACGTCGCTGACTTCGCTGGTGGACGATCTCGGACAAATTGGCACGGGGCATGGGCGCGGTTACGTTTGCCAGAACGTACTGGCTGTCGTGCCGAGCACGGGGGAAGTTCTGGGGTTGGTCGACCAAATCCTGCATCGCCGTGACGAAGTGTCTGAGGAGGAAACGCTCGCGGAACATCGCGATCGGGAGACCCGCGAGAGCTTGCTGTGGATCACGGGAACGAAGCACTTGCCGGCTGATGCGCAACTGATTGTCATCGGGCACTTCAAAACCAGCCACCAGTGGGCGAAATTGGGCCGGCCGGGTTGTGATGGTTGTAATGAGATCCTATTGTCGTTGGAAGCCCTACGACGGGCAAGGTCCGTCCGTGGATTTGTCGGCTGGGCGGCGCGGTTTGCCGGCCGGCTTGCCGTGGTCAGACTCGCTGGGCGGAATTGGGGGTTTCGCTTCGTTCGAGTCAAGTGATTGCGGCGGTGGAGCGGTGCTCTCGTCGGACGTCGAGGGCGTCGTTGGCCTGGTCGTCTCGTTGGTGGGCCCGCCCGCACGGTCCTTGAGCCGATAGCTCTTCCCGGTGATCGAAATGATCTCCGCGTGGTGTAGGAACCGGTCCAAGATCGCCGTGGCGCTCGGCACGTCCCCAATCAGCTTGCCCCAGTCCTCCAACGGCCGGTTGCTGGTCATCATCGTCGAGCGCGAGCGGTAGAGCACGACGTAGCCCTGCTTGATCGCCTGATAGCCAAGGGCTTGCACCAAGAAGCTCTTGCCCACGCCCGGCGGCCCCATCAACAACACGTCGCGCGCCTCGCGGATGAAGTGACAGGCCGCCAGGTCGAGGAGTTGCTTCTTCTGAATCGACGGATTGAACGACCAGTTGAAGTCGCCAAGCAACTTCAACTCGCGAAAGGCGGCCGTTTTCACGCAGCGAGCGGCGTTGCTACCGGACGTGCTGCGCTGGTTGCAACGAGCCAGGGCCGTTTGCCCCTCACGACGTCCGAAAACGCGGAGTGCGCGTGATCGTTGCGTCTCAAGTGCTGGTGCTCTGGATCTTGATCGGCCGCTGGCGCTGCCGGAAGTGTCGGCGCGTGTTTA
>Ga0307372_10000618_pt1 | contig 63674 bp, 58 predicted proteins | sample OX1MG_FD_202533 | JGI IMG/M metagenome (GOLD analysis project Ga0307372, IMG submission 202533) | Soil microbial communities from Risofladan, Vaasa, Finland - OX-1 | ecosystem: Environmental > Terrestrial > Soil > Coastal area > Acid sulfate soil | place: Finland: Risofladan, Vaasa | collected... | reverse complement strand
TCGCCTTTCATCTCGGTGCCGAGGCCGGCGTAATATTCCAGTCCCGAGGCGGCGAATTCGACGTCGGCGGCCAGCGATCCGATGGTGTTACCGGTGTCGGCGACCTCGACCTCGAGCAGTTCCTTGGCGCGCTCACGCAGCCCGGCGGCCACTTTGCGCAGCATCTTGCCGCGCTCGGTCACGGTGAGCTCGTTCCATGCGGGTTGCGCCGCCTCGGCGGCCTCGACCGCGCGATTGACGTCTTCGGCGGCGCCGGCCGGCGTGCGGCCGAGCTCGGTCTCGTCGGCCGGGTTGATCGAGGTCAGCCACTGGGCGTTGCGGCTGGCGGTCATCTCGCCGCCGATCAACATCGGAAAATCTTTCAGATTCGCGGCCATCCTGGCCTCCTTATGCTGCTGGAAAGTTCAATCCGGGATGCCGACGCGAGTGCGCGCCGACTGGAAAACCCTGTTGTGCGCTGATTCTACTCAAACCTTCCCGATCCGCAAACGCCGAAGCGCAATGATCGCTCAGGCCAGCGCCGGAGGCGGCGGAGGAGTGAAAATTTCACGCTGAAACGCGTCGGCCAGCCGCAAGATGGTCGCATCTTCGCCGCGCCGGCCGATCATCATCATCCCGACCGGCAGCCCGCGCGACATCGCGCACGGCACGCTGAGTGCGGGATGGCCGCTGATATTGGTCGGCGCGGTGTTGACGATATTCTCGACCGCCCGCAGCAGCTGCTCTTCGAGCGAGGCGTTGGGCGGCGGAATCAGCGGCGCCACCATCGCCTCGGTCGGCATCACCAGCACGTCGAAGCGGGTCAGCGCCTCGTCATGCGCGGCGACCAGCAAGCGGCTCAGGTTCTGCGCCTTGGCGTAATAGTGGCCGTAGGTAGTCTCGTGGATATAGCGCCCCAGCATCGCAAACGCCTTGGCGCTGACCGATAACTGATCGGCTTTGGTATGCATCGCGCGGTCAAAGGTTTCGATCAGCGCGGTCGGGTAGGCGCCTTTCCAATGGCGGCCGGAGCCGCCGCCCTCGAACATGAAGCCCAGGATTCCCTCGCAGGCGATCGCCGACCAGACGTGGAAGCCGTCGCGATGCCACGGCAGCGAAAGCTCGCCGACCTCGCAGCCGAGACGCGTCAGCGCGTGGGCGGCCTCGCGCACTGCGTCATCGACCTCGGGCTCGGAGGTCGGCACGCCGGTCAGGCCGAAGCCCTCCTTGACGATCCCGACCCGCATCCCGCGCACCTTGCCGGTCAGCGCCTCGCGATACTTTCCGGCCACCAGGTTACCGGGCTGTCGCGGATCGAGGCCGTCGGGTCCGGCGATCACATCCAGCAGCAGGGCGACGTCGGCGGCGGTGCGCGCCATCGGTCCGGCGTGATCGAACGTCAGCTCCATCGGACCCATGCCGGTATACGGCACCAGGCCGTAAGTCGGTTTGAGTCCGACGATTCCGCTCCACGAAGCCGGGCATCGCACCGAGCCGGCCTGATCGGCGCCGATCGCAAGATCGACGGAGCCGGCCGCGACCAGCGCGCCGCAGCCGGTCGACGAGCCGCCCGGAGTACGCGCGAGGTCGTATGGATTACGCACGATGCCGCTGTCGCTGGTATGGCTGTTGCCGGCGAAGCACAAACTCTCGCACACCGCCTTGCCGAGAATCGTGCCGCCCGCCTCGAGGATGCGCGTCACCAGCGTGGCGTCGAAATCCGGGACGAAGCCGCGCAGCAGGTTCGACCCGCACATCATCGGCATCCCGGCGCAGCAGATATTGTCCTTGAGCGCGACGGTCTTGCCGGCCAGCGGACCGCTAGCGGCGCCCCTGACCTCGCATCGCCAGGCCCATCCGCCGTACGGATTTTCCTGTTCGCTCGGCTGCCAGTTCTTGCGATCGGGATATTTAACTTCGAGCGTCGGTTCGGCGAGCTGATCGAGCCGATCGTAGGTCGCCATCATCGGATCGATGATCGCCTTGAAGTCGGCGATCTGCGCGGCCGAGAGCTTCATGCCGAAGCTGTCGGCGATACGGGTGAGATCTTCAGGAGTAGGTTTTCGAATCGGCATAGGTTGTAAAGCGGTCGCGCTTACAGCATCGCGTCCCAGGCGCCGCGTTGTAGCTGCGCCCAGCATCGCGCCTCCAGCACGAAATCCTCGCGATCGCGATCGGTCGCGGCAAGTTCCGACAGTAAATCGTGGCCTTCCTCGGAATGCTCGCGATCCTCTTCGACGTGGACCGAGAAGAATCTGAGCGCCTCGGGTTCCATATGATAGTGGCGGATGAGGCCGTCGTAGAGGCGCTGGCAGACGTTGGAGAAGATGCCTTCGCCGAGGTAGCCGGGGATTCCGCAGTAACGGATCTTGCGCGTCATCACCGTCCAGTACTCGGCGTTGAAGGCGCGCACCGCGGCCGGCGCGATCGAGCTTTCGAGTTCCGGGCGCTGGCGGCCGAGGCCGCGTTCCCAAAACTCGAACAGCAGTTCAGCGTGGCCGGCGGTGTGGCTGTGGATGCCGAGCGCTTCCTCGGCGAAGGCGTGGGCCAGCCGCGTCGACGCTTGCGGGTTGAGGGCGGCGAGGTTGATGAAGCCGGAGGCGGTGTAGACGTCGGCGTCGCGCACGGTCATGTGGTAATTGCAGATCGCGATGCGCTCGAGTTGGGCGTGCGTCGCGCTGCCATTTTGCACCAGCTCGACGATGGGAGATCGATGGTAGCCGATTTCGTCACGGATGCTGCCCAGTTCGCGCCAGAACGACTGCACGTCCATGATCGGGACCTCCTGTTCAGCGGATTCCGATTATCATCTGGTGGCCCAAAATACGTCTATCTCAACTACTCCACTCCATCGGTTCGCGCTCGAGCGGAAAGTGCCAGTTCCGCTACCTGAGAATCTGGCTCAGGCCGGAGGCCAGGCTGTAGCGGCCGATATCATCGAAATTCTGGCCCTGATAGTTGCCGCAGTCCTGATTGAACTTCCAAGGGTCGCCTTCGGGATCGGTCGACATGCCCATGGTCAGATGGCCGCTCTGCATATCCCAGATCGGGCCGAACCAGTTATCGGTGGAGTCGGTGTAGCCCTCGTGTGGCACATCGCGCGCGATGTAGAACTCTGCCGCCAGCTTCCAGAGCTTGCCAGTCGCGTCGTAGGCCTCCTTGGTCTGGCTCACGTAGGTTTCCTTGTCGACGTAGAAGATGCTCTTGGCATAGCAATAACCCTTGGCCCGCGACGGGATACGTCTGACGTCGAGCTTCCAGGTCGGACGGATCTCGAACTTTCCGATGGTGGGCTTGGGAAAAAATAACGGCTGAAAGTAGTTATTGAGGTTCCCGACATTCTTCCAGCTCGAGATCGTCATGAGCTGGATGGTCTGCTGTTCGCCGATCACCTTGGCATCGAAAATCCGCCAATCGCCGTTGAAGTTACTCTTGTTGGCATCATCCTGGGCGAAATCCGTGCCGATAATCGGCGAGCACCGCGCCGCGGCGGAGAGCCGCAGCGAACGGCGCAGCGAGGGGATGAAGAGGAAAGTGTCTATCGGCTTGGACAAGTCGGTGTAATAGAGAGTCAAGTTGGCAGTATACTTAACCTGCTCAGGTGCGGTCAGCATTACATATTCACTGTAATAGATGCCCGAGGCCTGCGGATCGGTGACTGGTTGTCCGAAATCGCTGACATGGCTCAGCTTGCGGTAGATCTGGATCGCTTTCTCGGACTGCATATTGCCGAAGCGATCCTTCAGATAGAAAGTGTCGTAGCCGCACAGCAGGTGAGGCACGTAGACGTACCACATGTCGACCAGAATCTTCCAACCCTTGTCGGGGCCCGATGGATTCGGAAACGGCAGCCCCGCGACGTAGCCAGTGATGGTTCGGGCGCCGTTGGGAAGATTAACGATCTTCACCTGATTGCTGTATTTCTCCGTGTCGCTAACGAATTCCTTGGGCAGCTGGAAATGATGGGTGGGGCCGATTTCGATCTGAAAGTCGGCCGGCATCTTCCAGTAGTACTTGCCGGCGATGGTCTGCTGCAGCCCGTACGGGAGATATTGCCGGTACTGCTGCCAGTTCTGCATGTTGATTATCGTCCCGGGCGGCACCGGGCCGGGGCTGGTCGACACGCCGGCATAGCTGAATTCATTACTGCCGGCGGCGGCCTGAGCGATTCCGAGTCCGAGGCAGAGCAGGGTAACTACAAGCACAGTTCCAATTCCAGTCAGGCGTCGCATTTCATCCCTCCGGCCGGTTCCTGTCCGGCCTTCTTCTTTAGTTTCCATACTCTCCGCGAGTCAGCGCGTATTTCGTCAGCTGCTCAGGCGGCCTTGTGCTGCGGCACCGGCGTATCGAAGATGTTCTTCTGAAAAACATCCCCCGCCCGCAGCAACGTCGCATCCTCGCCCATCCGCCCGACGAACATCATCCCGACCGGCAAGCCCTCGGACATCGCGCACGGCACGTTGAGTCCCGGCAGTCCGACGGCGTTGAACGGGCAGGTATTCGGCACCGCCTCGATCGCACACTGCACCGATTCGGCGAGCGTGCAGTCCTTGGACGGAATCTTGCCCGCTTTGATCGGCACCGTCGGCATCACCAGGATGTCGCACTCCTTGAGCGCGTCGTTGTATGCGGCGAGCAGCGCCCGGCTCAGATTCTGGGCCTTGGCGTAGTAGCGATTGTGATACTGCTCGCGCATGTAGCGGCCGATCAGCGAGAAAGCCTTGGCGCTGTCGGAAAGGTAGTCGGCATGGGCCGCGACGTTGCGGGAAAAGGTCTCGATCATCTCGGTCGGATAGAAGCCCTTCCAATGGCGGCCGGCGCCACCGCCCTCGATCATGAAGGCGAGGATGCCTTCGCTGGCGATACCCGCCCAGATATGGAAACCGTCCGGATGCATCGGCACCGAGATTTCCTTGACCTGCGCGCCGCACTTGGCGAGCGCATGGGCGGCTTCGCGCACCGCGTCATCGACGTCCTTCTCGGAGCGGACCGGCGCGGTCAGGCCGAAGCCTTCCTTGACGATACCCAGGCGCAGCCCCTTGATATCGCCGGTCAGCGCGGCGCTGTATTTCTGCGGCATCAGGCCGGCGCGCTGGCGCGGGTCGAGGCCGTCGGGCCCGGCGATCGCTTCGAGCAGCAGGGCGGTATCGCGCGCGCTGCGCGCCATCGGACCGGTATGATCGATAGTCAGCTCCATCGGGCCGATTCCGGTGTACGGTACCAACCCATAGCTGGGCTTGAGGCCGTAGATTCCCGACCATGCGGAGGGGATGCGAATCGAGCCGGCCTGATCGGCGCCGATCGCGACGTCGACCGCGCCGGAGGCGACCAGCGCGCCGCTGCCGGTCGACGAGCCGCCCGGCGAACGCGACAGATCGTGCGGATTGCGCACGATGCCGGATTCGCAGGTATGGCTGTTGCCCGAGAAGCACAGGCTTTCGCAGTTTGACTTGCCCAGGATAGTGCCGCCGGCATCGAGGATGCGCGTCACGATGGTCGCGTCGACCTTGGGGACGAAGCCCTCCAGCAGCCGCGTCCCGCACATCAGCGGCACGCCCGCCACGCAGACGTTATCCTTGATCGCGACGGTCTTGCCCTTGAGCAGGCCGTTGGCGGCGCCCTTGATCTCGCATCGCCAGTACCAGGCGCCGAGCGGATTTTCCTTTTCGGATGGCTTCCAGTTCTTGCGATCCGGATACTTGACCTCCAGCGTCGGCTCCTGGAGCTGGTCGAGCCGATCGTACGTGGCGAGCATCGGGTCGAGAATCTGTTTGAACTCCTGGATCTGCTCGCGCGTGAGACGCATCCCGAAGCTGTCGGAAATGCGCGAGAGATCTTCGATCGTGGGGGGCTTTACGGCCATGATTTACCTCCGAAATTGACGCCGCGCCGATCGATCATCAGGCGCGATCGAGTTTGCGGCTGTAATACTGCCAGTACGACTCCAGTTGCGCCGGGCTGTGCAGCGACTTGAGCTTGCGCTTGACCTCGCCGTCATCCGGCCACACCGTCTTCACGCCCATCTGCGCCAGCGTTACATGGAGGCGGCAGGCCTCGTTCAGGAAAATCCCGCACAGGCACAGCTCCTGCGATGATTTGCCGACGAAGGCGCAGCCATGATTACGAATCAACACCGTCCGCGACTTGCCGAGCACGCGCGCCAGGTCGCCGCCCATCTTGCGCGTGGTGATCAACTCGCTGGTCTCGGTATAGCGCGGCGGAGCACCTTCGAGCCAGATTCCGGAGTGCGTGTAAGGATGCAGCTCCTCGCTGATACACGACATCAGCGCGATGTAGAAGGCGTGGGTGTGGCCGACGAAGTTGACCTCGGGGCGCGCCAGCATGATCTCCGAATGGATCGGCCATTCGGCGTGGCGCGGACCCTTGCCGCCCAGCGTCTGGCCGTCGAAGTCGATCAGTACGAAGTCGTCGTCGGCGATTTCTTCGAGTCCGAGCGTCGCGCGCTTCATCCACAGGCCGCGCCCCTTGGGATCCCGCATCGAGACGTGTCCCAGCGTCAGGTCGCCATGACCTTCCATGTGCAGGATGCGGGCGGCGCGGCCCAGCGCGCGCAATTCGCGTTGAAGTTCGGGGCTCTCCGGCATTCCGGCGTCTCCTGAGTTGTCGCTGGCAGGCCCGGCCCGTAGTCGTCGACCGTCCCGCAATCGTGCGAGTAGCATACGAGACGGTGACATGACCAGCCGATATGCTAAAAGTTCGACCCAGTCGATCCGACATCGGGAGAGAATGCTATGGCGCAGCTAACGACATTGGTCGAGGGATTGTGTTTCGGCGAGGCACCGCGCTGGCACGACGGTCAGCTCTGGTACTCGGACTTCCACGCGCAGCGGGTCTATCGTGCCGATCTCGCGGGCAAGACCACCGAGGTATGCGAGGTGCCCAACTGGCCCTCCGGGCTGGGATGGACCCCCGACGGCCGTATGCTGGTGGTTTCGATGCGCGATCGCAGGCTGCTGCGGCTCGATCCCGACGGCCTCAAGCCGGTCGCCGATCTGAGCAAGCTCGCGTCATTCTGGTGCAACGACATGGTGGTCGATCGCAATGGCCGCGCTTACATCGGAAACTTCGGCTTCGATCTGATGGGCGGCGCGGCGCCGCAAACCGCCGAGCTTATCCTGGTCGAAGCCGACGGGCGGGCGCGCGTGGTGGCCCACGATCTGATGTTTCCCAACGGCACGGTGATCACGCCTGACGGCGCGACGCTGATTATCGGCGAATCGTTCGCCAATCGGCTGACCGCATTCAAGATTCAGCCCGATGGCTCGCTGAGCGACCGCCGCGTATGGGCGCAGGTCGGCGAGGCGACTCCCGACGGCATCTCGATGGACGCCGAGGGCGCCATCTGGTTCGCCTCTCCGCAAACCGGCGAAGTGCTGCGGGTGCGCGAGGGCGGGCAGGTGCTGGAACGCTTCAAGCCAAGCCATCCGCCGTACGCGGTGATGCTGGGCGGACCGGATCGCAAGACCCTGTTCGTCGTCACCACCCCGACGCCCGATCCTGACGAGGCCAGGAAAAATCGGGGCGGCAAGATCGAAATGATGCCGGTCAAGGCGGGCGGAGTCGGCTGGCCGTAAGCCGGGAATCGCGCTCAGCGCAACGCCGGCATCACCTGCTCCGCGAAGTCGCGGAACACCTTGCGCTGGTAATCGGCCGGCGGCAGCAGGGTGACTTCGGTCATCCCTTCCGCCTCCATCGCGCGGATGCGACTGACGACGTAATCCGGCTCGCCGGTGATGGTGATTTCGGCGATCGCCTCGGGCGTCACGAAGCGCCGCTCCTCGGGCTGCAGGAAGGTGCAGTGGCCGTTGTGGATCTGCCGGAAGCGGGTGCGCTCCGGATAATTTTCGACGCGCTTGACGTAGTCGCCCCACAGGTTGGCGAAGTAGGGCGGAATAATTTCGTCCTTGCGTCCCAGGTAATCCCAAATCTCGTACAAAAAATGTAGCACGCAGGTGACCTGCGAGCCGGTCTCGTTGATGACCCGCTCGTCGGTCAGCTTCTCACCCGGCCGGAGCACGCAGACGCTGGTAACGAAGCTGCGATGGAAATTCTTCGGGATGGTCCGGCCCGCCTTAGCGGCCCCGGCCGCCAGATGGGCGGTGAAGGCGCGCGCCTCGTGCGGCTGCGCGGTGGTCGTAATCCAGCCGTCGCCGGCCTCGCCCGCCAGCTCGATCGCGCGCGGTCCGTTGGCCGCGATGTAGATCGGAATCGGGTCGTCGAGATTGACGAAGTGGCGATCGCGATGCAGAAAAGTTATCGGCCGGGTCTTGCCGCGATAATCGTAATCGACCTCTTCGCCGCGCAACAGCCCGCGCACCACCCGCACATGCTCGCGCATCTCGGCGATCGAGACCGGGTTCTGCCCCATCACCCGCATCGAGGTGTGCCCCGATCCGATGCCTAAAAAGACGCGGCCCGGCGCGAGCTGATTGATCGAGGCGATCGAATGGGCCGTCACCGGCGGGATGCGCGTGCCGGGCGCGGCGATACCGGTGCCGATCTTGATGCGCTTGGTGTTGACCGCGGCCAGCCCCAGCGTGACGTAGCAATCGGACCAGATCAGATGCGAGTCCGGCACATAAGCGCGGTCATAGCCGAGCTCCTCGGCGTAACGAATCAGGTCCCACTTGTCGACGTGAGTATCGAACATGATCGCAAACTGCATTTTTCACCTCTTCGGTAACGGGCGGTTCCCGCGCGGCGCAATCACCGCGGGATGATCGGCAGGATCACGCGCGAGGGGCGCAGCGCATCGTGGAAGATGGTCTGCTCGGCCTTTTGCCAGCGCGTGCCGGTCGCCTGATCTTCGCCGGTGTTGAGATTCCGATCGAAGCGCGGAAAGTTGCTCGAAGTGATATCGAGCCGGATCCGATGGCCGGCGAAGAAGACGTGGCCGATGGCCCATAGATCGATCGTGAACTCGTAGACCGTGCCGGCCGTCAGCAGCGTCGGGCGCATCGTCGATTGCCGGTAGCGGGCGCGGATGATGCCGTCGGCGAGGTTCTGCGCGTAGCCGTCGGGCCGCACGTCGACCAGCTTGGCGGTGAAGTCGGTGTCGGGCGCGCTGCTGGCGGCGTAAAGCTTGACGATCACCGGGCCGGTCACTTCGAGCGGTGCGCTCAGCGTTTCGCTGGTGTAGACCAGCACGTCGCGCCGGCCTTCGAGCGGGCGCTGATCCTGCACCCCGGTGGAGATGATGAGCGTATTGCCGCCGCAGGTCGGCACCGGATCGTCCGGATCGTAGATGAAACGGTCGGCAGGCTCTTCGGCGGGCGCTTGGGGAGCCAGCCGGCCGTCGCCGAGCGCACTGTTGGCGCCGCCGCCACCGTGTAGATACCAGGGCGTATAACGGGTGCGCGCCAGCGGCCATTCGCGCTCGTCGCGCCAGGTATTCTCGCCCATCAGGAAAATTTTGACCGGCGCGTCGTCGAGGATTCCGCTCGCCATCCCCTTGAGCCAGTAGTCGAACCATCGGAGCTGGATTTCGTGCAGCTCGATTTTCGCGGCCGGGCCGAAATCGATATCGCCGGTGCCGCGCGAGGTCGGCACGGTATACGGAAAAATATGCGCCCACGGTCCGATCAGCAGCCGCTGATTAGCGCGCGCCTCGGGCGTCATCGCCTGGTCGCGTACCGCCCCGTAATTCGTGAGCGTTCCCCATTGCACGAAGTCGTACCACGAGGTGACGTGGTACATCGGCACGTTCACGTTGTAGGCCTGGCGGGTCGCGTTCATCGACCACCAGAACGGACCGTCTTCGGGATGGCGCAGGTAATCGGTCAGATAGGGCGCGATCGGCCGCAGCGCGTCGGCCCAGTACATCAAAGGTAGCCGCCGATAGGCCGCATCGGTCAGCGGACGGGCCAGTACGTTCTTCATGTCCGCAAGTTGGCGCTCGAGCGGTTCGATCGCGTCGACCCGGCCCAGCCGTTCGGCCGTGTTGCGCGCCATGAAGATGATATTCGGCACGCGCCAGCCGAGCTCGAGCGCGCCGCCGGTGTGATAGGCGAAGTTCTGCTGGTAATCGCCCGGGCATGAGACCGGAAAGCAGGTCACCAGATGCGGCGGGCGGGTGGGGGCGAGCAGGTACTGCGTGATGCCGAGATACGACTGGCCCATCGTGCCGACCCGGCCGTTGGACCACGGCAGCGCCGCCGCCCATTCGACCGCGTCGTAGCCGTCGACCCCCTCCCAGATGAGCGGGTAGTACTCGTCGCCGTCGGAGGCGAAGCGGCCGCGCACGTCCTGCATGATGACGACGTAGCCGCGCTCGACGAAGTAATCGACATCGCCGGGGCGGGCGCGCAGATTTTTGTCATATGGCAGGCGCGAGAGCAGCACCGGGAAGCGGCCGTCGGCGTCGGGACGATAGACGTCGGCGCGCAGCGTCAGTCCGTCGCGGGTTTTCGATGGCACGTCCTTTTCGACCAGGACGCGGAACTGCGGCCGGCTTTGTTCAGCCAAGGTAACGATCCTCTCTTCGGCAAAACGCCGGTTCGCCCGGGTTGGGTCGCCGCAAGGATGGCCCCGGGAGCGGAATTATTCAAGCTTGCTCAGTAGCCTTCGTCTTCGATGCCGACTTTGCCGGCGAATCCGCGATAGGCGATGAAGATATAGCCGGTCGCCAGAATCATTCCGGGCACGAACCAGGCGAGCCCGATGGCAAGCGAATGGGGTGGGGCGGCGGCGTTGTAGACGGTCAGGCCGAACCCGGGGTCGAGACTGGAAGGCAGCACGTAGGGAAAGATGCCGAAGGCGATGCTGGCTGCTATGCCTGCCAGGTACATGCACGAGCAGACGAAGGCGCGCCGGCCGGTGGCGGGCGCGTTGAAATGTTTCATCCCCAACAGTCCGCCGAGCGCGATGGCGGGAAAAACGTAACCCCACGGATGGCGGGCGATCTGTTCGAGCAAATGCGGCTGAACCAGCGGGCCGAGGGACGCAACCAGGGCGGTGAATAGCAGCACCGGCCACCAGCCCAATGCAGCCAGCCGCCGACAGCGCGCCTCGAGATTGCCGCCGGTCTTCATCGCCACCCACAGCGCGCCGTGCTCGGCCATCGCGAGGAAGGTCGCGAGTCCGACCACGATCGTGAACCAGTCCAGGATGCCGACCTGCTTGCCGATGCGGAAGTTGGTCCACAACGGCAGGAAGAAGTAGCCGCTGCGGTCGAGCGGAACGCCGCGAAGGATATTGCCGATCGCGGCCCCGTAAAAGCCCGCCAGGGCCGCGCTGGCGCCGGCGAAGATTACGTCCCACAGCGGCGCCCACACGGGGCTGTCGATGTGATTGCGAAACTCCAGCGAGATGCCGCGCAGGATCAGCAGCCACAACACCGCCATCAGCGGCAGATAGAAACCGCTGAAACTCGCCGCGTAGAGAGTCGGGAAGGCCATGAACAGCACGCCGCCGGCGGCGATCAGCCAGACCTCGTTGCCGTCCCACACCGGGCCTATCGAGCGCAATACCGCGCGCCGCTCCGCCTCGGTCCGCGCCACCAGCAGATGAATTATCCCGGCCCCGAGGTCGAAGCCGTCGAGCGTCGCGTAAACCGCCAGCATCGCGCCCACCGCACAGAACCAGAACAGCGCCATGAGCTGACCCTCAGCGACCCGCCGCGGTGCGCGCCGGCGCCGCCGGCCCCTGGACGTCAGCGTGCGGGCCGCGACTAACTTCGAAGTAAATCAGGAACAGGAACAGCGCCGAGAGCACCGCGTACATGCCGGCGAAGCCAATCAGGGTGAACATCACGTTGCCGGCGGAAACTTGCGGCGAGGCGCCCTGCGCGGTGCGGATCAAACCGTATACGAGCCAGGGTTGACGCCCCAGCTCGGCCGTCATCCAGCCAAAGATGGTGGCGATGTACGGGAACGGCGCCAGCAGCATCAGCGCCCACAGCAACAGCCGCGATTCGAACAACACCCCGCGCCACAGGTTCCACAGGCAGAACACCAGGATGGCGATGAAAAACGTCCCGAGGCCGACCATGTTGTGATAGGCGTAATACAAGAGCGGCACGTTGTCGGGCCACTGGTCGTGCGGATAGGCGTCGAGTCCCTTAACCGAGGCGTGCCAGCGCCGATAGGTAAGGAAGCTCAGCACGTCCGGGACCACCACCGGGTTGTCGAGGGTTTGAGTCTGCATGTCGGGCTGTCCCAGAATCGAAAGCGGCGCACCCTTTTGCGTATGGAACAGCCCCTCCATCGCTGACAGCGTCGTCGGTTGATAGATGGCGACGTTGCGGCCCTGAGCGTCGCCCAGCGGATACATCATCAGGCACGACGCGATGGCGCCGGCGATGACACCGGTGCGCACGAAGATGCGCGCATGGGCGCGATGCTGATCGGTCAGCAGGTAAAATGCTCCGGTCGCAGCCATCACCACGCTCGCGGTGATGACCGAGGCGGACATGTTGTGCGGATACTGCCATCTCAGCCACGGATTGGAGAGCAGGCTCCAGAAGCTCTCCAGCTCGATCGCGCCCGTGGCGGTGATCCGGTAGCCGACCGGATGTTGCATCCAGGCGTTGGTCGCGATGATGAAAAATCCCGACAGCCACGAACCCAGGAACACCAGGAACGCCGCCATCCAGTGCAACCGCGGTCCCAGGCGCCGCTCGCCGAACAGGAACAGGCCGAGAAAACTCGATTCGAGGAAGAACGAGAACACCCCCTCCATCGCCAGCGTCTGGCCGATGACTCCGCCGGTCGCTTTCGAGAAGGCCGCCCAGTTGGTGCCGAACTGAAACTCCATCGGGATGCCGGTCACGACACCCATGGCGAAATTGATCGCGAAGATGCGGGCCCAGAAATGCGCCGCCTGATTGTACAGGTCGTTATTGGTCCGCAGCGCGATCGATTTCAGGATCACGATGAGCAGGGCGAGGCCCATCGTGAGCTGCGGGAACAGATAGTGAAAGATGATCGTGAAAGCGAATTGGATCCGGTCTACGGTTAGTGCATCCATCCAGCGATGCTCCCCCGAACTGTCGCACCTCGACGGCGACCGCGACTCGCAGCCCGACTGTCTTTAAGCGAAAGCGTCGGTGTTCGACCCGCGCCGCTAGGGCTGCGGGTAATCCCGCCACGAGTCGATATAGTTAGGTACCTCGACGCCCTCGGGCAACTCGGCCATCTGCATCGCGTCGCGCGAGTCGACGTACAGCACCACCTCGTCAGTCTCGGCGCGCGCGCGCTTGGCTCCGATCGAGAAGGCCTTGGGCTGCGGACCGTGGGCGAAGCCGCTCGGGTTGAAGCCCATCATGCCGGGACCGAAGTTGTCGCGGCTGAACATCTGGCCGCGATGGATGAAGATCATCTCGTCGTAGTCGTCGTTGTTGTGAAAGTAGGGCACCTTGAGCGCCCCCGGATCGGACTCGATCGGCCGCGGCGCGAAGGTTCCGATCACGAAGCGTGCGGCCACGAAGTTCACATGCGCCGAGGGCGGAATGTGATAGCGCGCGCTGACGATCGGCCGCAGGTCGCGCCAGTTGAGCCGCACCGGCGCGATCTCGCCGTGCCATCCCACTGCGTCGAGCGGATTGAACGGGAAGGTCACCGTGCTCAGCAGGTTGCGCTTCTTGACCACGATGCTCCATTCGTCCTCGGTCTGCTGGGCCTTGAAGGCCTCATCGATTCGCGGCACGTCGAGCACGCCAGGATCGAAAATCGCCTGGTTGCCGAGGATGCCCTTTTCGGGCAACTGGTAGGCGTCGTTACTGGCCTCGACCATCAGCGCCGAGACCGGGCTGCTGGGCTCGATTCGCCAGCAGGTCCCGCGCGGTATCACCAGGTAGTCGCCGTCGCGAAAGACGAGATGGCCGTAGTCGCAGAACAGGTCGCCGGCGCCCTCGTGGATGAAGATCATGTCGTCGCCGTCGCCGTTGCGCACCAGGTGATCCATCTTGCCGTCGCTGTGCCAGTAGCGCACACGCAGATGATCGTTGTAGAGCACCAGCGGCGCTTCCCACGGCGACACGCTCGGCATCCCCAGCGCGTTCATATCGAACGCACGCGGCCGCAGCGGACCTTCCCAACTGCTCCAACCGGTGGGCGGATGCTTGTGCAGCATCTGGGTGGCGGGCCCGAAGAAACCCTCGCGTCCCAACTCGCGCTCGTAGGTGCCCGCTGGCAGGTCGACGTGCGCCTGACGGGTCGTAGTGCCTTCGGAGAGCGGCAGCCTGATCCACCTTCTCATGATCGATCCTCCTTGCGTCGGGGCCACCGGGCCCCGCGATGAATGTTCATTTTCGCGCGCGGCTTGTCAAACCGTGGCGGGCAGTGACGGCTTCATTCGCCGATGATTTTGATTAACACCCGCTTGGGACGGCGGCCATCGAACTCGCCGTAGAAAATCCGCTCCCACGGACCGAAGTCGAGCTTGCCATTGGTAATCGCGATGACCACCTCGCGGCCCATCACCTGGCGCTTGTGATGGGCGTCGCCGTTGTCCTCACCGGTGCGATTATGATGATAGCGATCGGGACTGGGATCGTACGGCGCCAGCCCTTCGAGCCAGCGCTTGTAATCCTCGTGCAAGCCGGGCTCATCGTCGTTGATAAAAACCGAAGCGGTGATATGCATCGCGTTGACCAGGCATAGCCCCTCGCGCACGCTGCTTTGCTTGACGGCGGCTGAAACCTGCCCGGTGATATTCACGAACTCCATCCGCGCCGGCACATTCATCGTCAGATACTCGGTATGCGATTTCATTTTTTCGTCTTCTCCTCCGGCGCTTGCGGCTTATCCTTGAAGCGATACTCATGATAATCCTTCGTCAAATGGCTACGCGAGGCGAGAGTACACATGGAAGCGGGTGACATCGCGGCGGTCATCGCGCGTATCGACGAACAGCGCTTATGGCGGCGCCATCGCGAGATCGCGCAATTCGGCGCGACCGGGCGGGGCGGGGTGAATCGCCAGGCGCTGACGCCCGAGGATACCGCTGCGCACCAGCAACTCCTGCAATGGGCTGCGGCGCGCGGCTTTGCCGTGAGCGTCGATGCGATCGGTAATCTGTTCATCCGCCGTCCCGGCCGCGATTGCGTGGCGTCGCCAGTCGTCGCTGGATCGCATCTCGATACCCAGCCGACCGGCGGCAACTTCGACGGCGTCTACGGCGTGCTGGCCGCCTTCGAGGTGCTCGAAGCGGTCGAAGCGGCGGGGGTCGTGACCGCGCGACCGCTCGAAACGGTGGTCTGGACCAACGAGGAAGGTTCGCGCTTTCAGCCGGGCACGATGGGCTCGGCGGTTTACGCGGGTCATCTGCCGCTGGCGGAGGCACTGGCGTCAGCTGACGGCCGTGGGACGCGGCTTGGCGATGCGCTCGCGGCGACGCTCGACGCGATCGGCGTCACGGCGCGCCGCGAGTTTCGCACCCCGATCGCCGCCTACCTCGAAGCGCACATCGAGCAGGGACCGATCCTGGAGGCCGAACGCCGGCGGATTGGCGTGGTGAGCGGAATCCAGGGTCTCAAGTGGATGCGCGTCGAAGTCAAAGGCGAAGAGGCGCACGCCGGGACCACGCCGCGCAGCGCCCGCCGCGACGCATTCACGGCGGCGATTGAAATGATCGCCGCGCTGCGCGATTTGACTCGCGATGAAGCCGACCTGCTGCGCTTCACGGTCGGCCGCTTCGAGCTGTCGCCCAATTCGCCCAACACGGTGCCCGGCCACGCGCTCTTCACCATCGACCTGCGCCATCCGGACGGCGATTTGTTGACCAGTATCGGCGCGCAGATCGAGCCGCTATGCCGCAGCCGCGCCGGGGGATGCACTGTCGGCGTCATCGAGACGCTCGACTCGTCGCCAGTGCGCTTCGATGCGGCGATCGTCGAGATGGTCCGCTGCGCCGCCGAACGCCAGCAACTTCCGCATATGGAGATAGTCTCCGGGGCGACCCACGACGCCAAGTTCATCGCCGAGCTCTGCCCGGCCGCAATGATTTTTATCCCCTGCGAGCGCGGCATCAGCCATAACGAAGCCGAGCGCGCCGCGGCGCCCGATCTCGCGGCCGGCGCCCGGGTGCTGGCCGAGGTGATGCTGACGCTGGCCGGCGATTGACGGCTGTACTGGACCGCCGGTCTCCGTGCTAGGCTGGAGCCGTGCTGGCAGGCTAAACGACCGACTCGGAAGGTAAGCCATGAGCGGAATGACAGAACTTCGGGGCACGCAGTCCAGCAATGGCCATCGAGCCTTCGATCCGACCCGGGTGCCGTACCGGGTATTCACCGATGCCGAGCTCTACGCGCGCGAGCAGGAACAGCTCTTTCGCGGACCGACCTGGAACTACCTGGCGTTGGAGGCCGAGCTCGCCAAGCCCGGGGATTTCCGCGCCAACTTCGTCGGTGAGACGCCGGTCTTCATCACGCGCGATGCGAAGGGCGAGCTGCATGCGCTGGTCAACCGCTGCGCCCATCGCGGCGCGATGGTGTGCCGCGAGGTGCGCGGGAATCGCAAGACCATGGTCTGCCCGTATCATCAGTGGAGCTACGACCTGAATGGCAACCTGCGCGGCGTGCCGTTTCGCCGCGGTATCAACGGCAAGGGCGGCTACCCAAGTGATTTCAACCTGGCCGAGCACTCGCTGACGCCGCTGCGGGTCGCCACCTATCGCGGGCTGGTCTTCGGCAGCTTCTCGGATTCGGTGGCGCCGCTGCCGGAGTATCTCGGGCCCGAGATGCGCGAGCATCTCGACACCATCTTCAACCGGCCGGTGACGGTGCTGGGCTTCACCCGCCAGCTAATCCACGGCAACTGGAAGGTCTACGCCGAGAACACCAAGGATCCCTACCACGGCAGCCTGCTGCATATGTTTCATGCCACCTTCGGCAGCTACCGTTCCTCGCAGGACGGCGGGATGGTGATCAACGGCGCGCACAGCAAGATGATTGCGCTGCGGGCCCCGGAGTCGCAGGAAGTCGCGGCCTACACCCAGGAATCCGTCGGGAGCTTTTCCAAGACGCTGAAGCTCGCCGATCCGAGCCTGCTTGCCGGGCGCCCCGAGTTCGATCGCTTTACCACGACTATCCAGTTCCTGTTCCCGACGCTGATCATCCAGCAGATCAGCAATACGCTGGCGACGCGGCAGTTGGTGCCGCTCGGGGTCGATCGCTTCGAGCTGCTGGTGACCTATTTCGGCTACCAGGACGACGACCCGGAGCTGCGCGCGATGCGGATCAAGCAATCGAACCTGATCGGACCGGCCGGGCTGATCGCACTCGAGGACGGCTACGCAGTCGAGCTTGTGCAGCGCGCCGTGGCCTACGACAATCGCGCGACCTCGTACGTCGAGCTCGGCGGGCGCGGCACGGGCGATCAGGACAGCCTGGTGACCGAGGCCGCGATTCGCGCGTTCTGGCAGGCTTACGGCGAGCTGATGGGCTTGCGAGGGGACGGTTCAGCGGATGGAAGCTACCGAACTGCGCGCGCAGATTGAAGATTTGACGGCCGCGTATGTCGAGTGCCTCGACAGCGACCGGCTCGAAGAGTGGCCCGATTTTTTTACCGAGCCCTGCCTCTACCAGGTGATGCCGTACGAGAACGCGGCGCTCGGGATGCCGATTCCGCTGATGTACGGCGACAGCCGCGGGATGCTGCGCGACCGCGTGGTGGCCCATCGCAACGCCAATTTCTTCGCGCCCCATCTCTATCGCCATCTGGTGGGACGAGTGCGAATCGTCGGCGAGGAAAACGGCGTGATTTCGACCCGCGCCAATTACGCCGTCTTCCGCACCATGCTCGATCCCTCGAATTACGGCCACTCCGAGCTGTTCAGCGTCGGCGTCTATCACGACAAGATCGTGTTCGAGGACGGCCAGCCGCGCTTTCGCGAGAAGATCGTAATCGTCGATACCAGCCAGATTCCGACTCTGCTCGTCACGCCGCTCTGAGCGGTCGCGCCGGCCGCTTCGATTCACAGCCGTTGAGCGCAGCGGCTGGACAGCGACGCGGGTTCGGCGCTATGACCGAGCCGCGGAGAACCTATCGCAATGAAGTATGTCGGCGCTGAGATAACAGCCTTCAAGAGCAGAAAACTGGTGGCTGGCCGGGGCCAGTATGCGGGCGATATCTATCTCGACGGCATGCTTTATGTCGCCTTCCTGCGCAGCCCCCACGCCCATGCTCGCATTCTGAAGATCGACGCCGGCGCGGCGCGGGCCGTCCCCGGCGTGGCGCACGTCCTGACCGCCGAGGAGGTCAACCGCGAGCTTGGCGCGCTGCTCTATACCATCGAGCCCGAAGGGATGGGCGCCAAGCGCGCCAACGTCTATGCGCTGCCGCCCGAAAAGGTCCGCTTCGTCGGCGAGCCGGTCGCGGTGGTGGTCGCCGATGACAAGTACACGGCGCGCAAGGCCGCCGACCTGATCGAAGTCGATTACGAGGTGCTGCCGGCGGTGGTCGATTGCGAGGCGGCGCTCGAGCCCGGCAGCGCGCTGCTCGAACCCGAGTGGGGCGACAACCTGATGGGCACGCGGGATTTCCGCTCCGGCGACCCCGAACGGGCGTTCGCGCAGGCCGACGGCGTCGTTACCGGCACCGTCAAGACTCATCGTTACATAGGCACGCCGATCGAACCGCGCGCCTACGTGGCGAGTTTCGACAGCTTCGAGGAGCGGCTCACCTTTTGGGCCTCGACCCAGCATCCGCATCAGCTGCGCGCCTGCATCGCCGATACATTGAAGATTCCCGAAGCGAGCGTCCGCGTGATTCAGGCCGACGTCGGCGGCGCGTTCGGACTCAAGACGCCTTTTTATCCGGACGAGGCGCTGATCGCCTATCTCACGTACAAGCTCGGACGCCCGGTCAAATGGATCGAGGAGCGCAGTGAAGCGTTTCTCGCCGGCGGTCACGCGCGCGAGGAGCGTATCCATTACGAGGCCGCCTATCGCAAGGACGGCCAGGTCACCGGGCTGCGGGTGCGGGTGATAGCCGACGTCGGCGCGCCGGGCACGCTGCAAGGATGCTGGCAGGCATGGGTCACCGCGTCATGTATCCCGACCGCCTACAAGATTCCGAACTGCGAAATAAAATTGAAGGTCGCGGTCACCAACAAGTGCGGGTGGACGGCCTACCGCGGCTTCGGCAAGGAAGCGGCGACCTTCCTGATGGAACGGCTGATGGACGAGGTGGCGGACGCGACCGGAGTCGATCACGCGGCGGTGCGGCTTAGAAATTATATCCAGCCCGAAGAGTTTCCCTATGTTCAGGTTTCCGGCTCGATCCTCGACAGTGGCAATTATCCGGCCGCCATGGGCCGCTTGCTGAAGATGCTGGATTACGAGAACTTTGCCAAAACCCGCGAGGATGCGCGTCGGCAGGGCCGTCGTATCGGTATCGGCATCAGCCACGAGCTGATGCCCGAGGGTTGTACGCTGCCGAGCTCGCTCATCAGCGGTTACGACGGCTGTACGATCCGGGTCACGCCGTCGGGCGACATCAAGGTGCTGACCGGCGTGACTTCGCCCGGCACCGGCAACGAAACCGGGATCGCGCAGATCGTCGCCGACACCCTTGGCGCCGACCTCAAACGGATCTTCGTGGTCCAGGGCGACACCGAGATTTGTCCGTTCGGGCTCGGCAACTTCAGCTCGCGCAGTATCCTGATCGGCGGCGCCGCGGCGCGCGAGACGGCGATCGATATCCGCACCAAGATGTTTAAGGTCGCCTCCAAGATGCTCGAAGTGATGCCCGCCGATCTCGAGGCCGAGGATGGGCAAATTTTCGTCAAGGACGTGCCCGGTCACGCGGTTGCCTTTGCCGACGTCACGCGCGCCATCTATCGCGAATCGTACGGGCCGCATGCGCTCGACTTCGAGCCCGGTCTCGAAGCCACGCGCTACTATCGCACGCCCAACGTGTACCATCAGCCGCAACTGCATCCGTTCGGCGGCTTCAGCGCCTATCCGTCGTGGCCGTACGGACTGGCAGGATGCGTGGTCGAGGTCGACGCCGATACCGGCTCGGTCAAGATTATCCGCTACTGTTACGTGCACGATTCGGGCAAGATCGTGAATCCGCTGCTGGCCGAGGGTAATCTTCACGGTGGCTTCGCCCAGGGTATCGGCGGCGCGATGTACGAGAATCTGGCTTACGACGAGAACGGACAGTTGCAGACCACAACCTTTTACGATTACACCATCCCGACCGCCGTCGAGCTGCCGAGCTTCGAGGTCGAGCATCAGGAGACGCTATCGCCGTTCAATCCGCTGGGATGCAAGGGCGTCGGCGAGTCGGGGATCGGTGCGCCGCTGAGCGCGATTTGCCGGGCGGTGGAAAACGCCTTGCCGGATCTGCGGCTGCATCTTCGAGAAACTCCGCTGACCCCGAGCCGGGTGTGGGCGGCGATCGAACAGGCGCGCCGCGCCGGGAGTATCGAGCGGTGATATCGCAGGAAATCGAATTTTTCGCACCCAAAGAGCTGGCCGAGGCGCTCGCGATTCTGCAGCGCCATGGCGGCAACGCGCGGGCTTTATCCGGCGGGATGACGCTGGTGCCGATGATGACGCTCGGCATCGCGCAGCCCGAGGCGATCGTCAGCCTCAATCACATCGCGGCGCTCGACTATGTGGTCGAGGCACCCGAGGTGATTCGTATCGGCGCGATGACCCGCCATCGGACGCTCGAAACCAACCCGCTCATCGCGCGGCAGTTTCCGCTGCTGGCGGAGGCGGCCAGCCACATCGGCGACGTCCAGGTGCGCCATCGCGGCACCATCGGCGGCAGCCTCGCCCATTCCGATCCCGCCGCCGACTATCCGCCGATCATGCTGGCCACCGGCGCGCGCATGAAGATCGCGAGCACGGCGGGCGAGCGATGGGTCGCGGCGCGCGACTACTTCAAGGGGCTGATGCAGACCGACCTGCAGCCCGGCGAGCTGCTGGTGGAGATCGAGGTTCCCAAGCTGGCCGGCAAGTTCGGCAGCGGCTATCAGCGCTTGCATCGAATCGAAGGCAATTTTTCGATCGTCAACGCCGCCGCGGTGATCGAGAAGGGCTTCCGCTCCGTCCGCCTCGCGCTGGGCGGAGTGGGCGAGACCGCGATCCTGGTCGAGGTCGAGAAGCATTTGAAGAACGGACTCAGCGACGCTGCCCTGCAAGCCGTTTCCGACGCGGCTCATGCGGCGGCCAAGGATGCGCCGGCGGATCTCAACGGCGACAGCGGCTATCGCCAGGCGATGGCTCGCGTCTATGCACAACGCGCTGTTAAGCTGGCGGCCGCCTCCGTCCCGGCCAACTGAGTTGTAGAGGCTGACATGAAAGTACCGATCGAAGTGACCGTCAATGGCAGGCCCCATCGCGTGGAGGCCGACACCCGCACGGTGGTGGCCGACATGCTGCGCGATCAGTTGCGGCTCACTGGAACCCACGTCGGTTGCGGCACCGGAAGCTGCGGCGCCTGCACGGTGATGCTCAACGGGCGCACCGTCAAGTCGTGTTGCATCCTGGCGCCGGATGTCGACGGCCAGGAGATCATGACTATCGAGGGATTGGCCGACGACCCGCACCATCTGCATCCGCTGCAGGAGGCGTTCGTGGTGAATCACGGCCTGCAATGCGGCTACTGCACGCCCGGGATGGTGTTGTCGGCGCTGCAACTGCTGAACGAGAATCCACATCCGGCGGAAGCGGAAATTCGCCGCGGTATCGCGGGCAACCTGTGCCGATGCACCGGCTATCAATTCATCGTCAAATCGATCAACGCGGCGGCCGAGAAGATGGCGCCGGAGAAATAGCCAGTCGGAGATTCGCACACCATGGAGAAGATCAAGCTCTACCAGTGGCCGGCGATTCCGGGACTCGAATCGGCCTCGCCGTTCTGCATGAAGATCCACTGGGCGTTGCGCTACAAGCACCTGCCGTTCGAGGCGGTGACGATGGGCGATCGGGACGCGGTGGTGGCGCTCAACCCGCGCGCCAAGCTGCCCGCGCTCGGTTACGGCGATACGACGATAATCGATTCGAGCGACATCATGCGCTTCATCGAGGAGCGCCATCCCGAGCCGCGGCTCTACCCGCGCGATCCGGCACTGCGCGCCAAGGCGATTATCCTGGAGGACTGGGGCGACGAATCGCTTTACTGGCATCTGGTCTACGAGCGCTGGCAGATCGAGGATCAATTCGAGCAATACGGCGCGCAACTGTTCCCGGGCGCTCCCCAACCGGTCCGGCGCCAGTTGCGCGAGGGTGTGGTCCAGGGGCTCCACGGACAGGGCTTCGGCCGCATGACGGTCGAGCAGCATCGCGAGAAGTTCGGCGAGTCGCTCGACGCGCTGGAGGCGGTGCTCGACGGCGAGTTCCTATGCGGCAAGGAGTTGAGCGTCGCCGACCTGGGCGTGGCCGCCGAGGTTGGCGGGCTCGACCTGCCGCTGACGCCGGTGGCGAGCGCCGCAGTGCGCAAACGGGCCAAGGTCGTGCGATGGCTTGATCGCGTGGCAAAGGCGGTGGCCTGACCGACAGTCGGTGAGGCGCTAACCGCTGGCCGCTAATCCTGCGCAGTCATCAGGTCGAGCCAGGCGCGGGACTGATTACGCATCGGCAACTCGCTGGTGCCGGTCCCGCTGATGCTCCCGCTTTCCGCCGCGTCGTGACCCGCGTTGCGATGCAGGCTGACCCAGTCGCTGGCCGCGACCGTCAGTCCCTCTTGTACGCGATAGAGCGCCTCCAGATCGTCGGGCATCATGTTCGATGACGGCGTATTCATCAGCATCGCGTAGGCCAGCGTGCGGCGGTAGCTCTCGGCCGGCGCCCCGATCAGGCGGAAGGTGTAAGCCTCGACCAGCGTGCGATCGACTGCCAGGGGCCGGATGACGCGCAATTGATGGAACGCGGCCTGGACGGTCACGCTCGGATAGACGATCGAATTGTGGCGGTTGACCGACAGGATCTCGCGCATCCGCTCGGTGCCGTACGCCTGCTCGAGGGCCGCGACGTAGGGGCGCTCGTAGCTGTCCGGATTGAAGAATCCGCCCATCAGGCTGTGCCCGTTCGGAAAGCCGGCAACCCCAATCTGATCCATCGTCGCTTGCGGCGTGCCGTTCTTGCCGATGGTCGAGAGCGTATCGCCGACCCATGAATGCTCCGGAGTCTCGGGATCGCTCATCCGATCCAGTTGCGTGTGCGCCGATTCGATCGCCGACTCGTGCACGCTCAGCGCATGCATCGTGTCGTTGAGATTTTCCAGGAACAGTTTCCAGTTGCTGCGCAGGATGAAGCGGAACGGCCGCCCGGCGATCTCGATGCGTCCGCCCGGCGCGCGATCGACCATGTCGTCGAGTGAACTGGCGATGCCGCCCAGGAAGGTGCGCAAGTCCGGTCCCTGCGCGGCGAGACTCGCAAAGACGAAGCCCTGATAGCTATCGACCCGCGCCACCCGCGGTATCGAGAACGCCGGGTCGCTCGAATCGAAGGCGGTGCCGTCGTAGCCGCGGCGCAGCGGCACCGACAGCACCGTGCCGTCGGTGCGAAAGGTCCAGCCATGGTAGCAGCATCGAAAATGACGCAGGTTGCCGGCCTCGACGACCAGCCGCGCGCCGCGATGGCCGCAGCGGTTGTAGAGTATCCGAATCGACCCGTCGTCGTGCCGCACCATGATCACTGGCTGACGTCCGATCTGCGCCGTGATGTAGTCGCCGCGCTTGGGCAGCTGGCTCTCGTGTCCGACATAAATCCAGCTGCGCTCGAAAATCCGCTCGATCTCGACGGCGAAGATCGCGGGATCGACGTAGATCGCGCGATGGACCCGGTTCGGTTCCACCAAGCGGCGAATTTCCTCGCGGCTGGGCCTGGCGACTTCGGCTCCGGCCATGTCCCACCTCCAACGCGATTGAGGTTATCGCAATTTCCCTCACCTGAGCTAATCTCTCGTGACTGGAGCGAACGATGACGATTATCCCGAAAGCTTTTTGGGACGAACTGGGCCGCGAGCTGGGCGCCGAGGCGATCGACTTTTCGACCGCGACGATCGCCGAGTACGGCGCCAACATGATGCCCTCGGGCGATCGCCTCCCCGGCGGCGTGGTCTATCCGGCCTCGACGGCCGAGGTGCAGGCGGTGGTCCGCGCCGCCAATCGCAATCGCGTGACACTGTGGCCAATCAGCACCGGCCGCAACGTCGGTATCGGCGAGAAGAGCCCGGTCCGCGCAGGGCAGGTGGTGGTTCATCTCGGCCGCCGCATGAACCGTATCCACGAAATCGACGAGACCTTGTGCTTCGCCGAAATCGATCCGGGCGTGACCTTCAAGCAGCTTTACGACGAGCTCGGACGCCGCGGCCATAAGCTCATGATGTCCAGCACCTCAGGTCCGACCGACGGCAGTATCGTCGGCAACGCGATCGACAAGGGCGCGGGCTACACGCCGTACTTCGATCATTTCGGCATGACTTGCGGGCTCGAGGTCGTGCTCGGCGACGGCCGTCTCTTGCGCACCGCCGACGGCGCCTCGCCGGGCGCGAAGACCTGGCATCTCTCCAAGTACGGACTGGGCCCGTTCCTCGACGGCCTGTTCGTGCAATCCAACTTCGGTATCGTGACGCGCGCCGGAGTATGGCTGATGCCGCGGCCGCCGGTAATCCGCGCCTTCATCTTCACCTTTCCCGACGACGACGACTTCGGCACGATTATCGATCTGATTCGCCCGCTCAAGCTCAACAACCTGGTGCCGACGCTGCTCAAGGTCACCAATGACGTCTACGGATTCGGCACCGTCGAAACCTATCCGTACGATCGCACCGGCGGCCGTACGCCGCTGCCCGACGAGCTGCGGCGCGAGCTGCAGCGCAAACACGGCATCGGCTCCTGGACCGTGAGCGGCGCTTTCTACGGCGATTCCGAGGAGACCGTGCGCCCGATGGTCGAGCGTGTTCGCCGCCATTTCGAGCGCAGCGGCAAGGCCAGCTATGTGAGCCATGAGCAGGCGCTCGAGAGCCGCATTTTCAAGATTCATCTCGATACCTTTTCCGGCACGCCGACCGAGGAGGAGATGCCGCTGCACGATTGGCGTCCGGGCGGCGGCTCGATCTGGTTTCTGCCGACCACGCCGATGGTCGGCTCGATCGCCAACGATCATCAGCGCATGTCGCGCCGGATTCTTGCCAGCTACGGCTTCGAGTTCATCACCGAGTACGTATGCACCGGGCGCGCCAGCCGCGCGCTGCATCCGCTGATCTTCAATCGCCAGGACGCCGATGAAAGCCGGCGAGCCGGCGAATGCTTTCGCGCCCTGATGGCGGCCTATGCGGAGGCGGGCTATCCGATTTCGCGCGCGCCGACCGAGTTCCAGGAAGAGGCCATGGCAAGACTTCAAGTAACGCCTCAAGTCTGCGGCGACCTCAAACGGGCGCTCGATCCCAACGGCGTGATTGCGCCGGGCAAATATGGAATCGTGTAGCCGGGTCGGCGCGCGCCGAGGCCTGTGACGGCGACCGCGCACATCGGTATAGTGCCGGCTGGACAAATCGACCTGCAATCGAAGGAAAGGGAACTGTAGATGGCTCTGTTAGATGTGCCCGTGATCGATATCGCACCTGCCCTGACGAATGATCGCGATGCCAAGCGCAAGGTGGCCGCGGCGGTCAACCGCGCCTGCGAAGAGATCGGCTTTCTGGTCGTCACCGGTCACGGTGTCGCCCCCGCGCTCTGCAGCCAGGTGTTCGATGAATCGGCGGCGTTCTTCGCGCTGCCGCTCGAGGAAAAGCTCAAGGTCAAGCAGTGGGCCGACGAGATTCCGCGTGGCTTCAGCGCGATCGAGGCGGAGAGCGTCGCTTACAGCCGCCTCAACCGCACGCCCGGCGATCTCAAGGAATCGTTTACTATCGGGCAGCTTGAGATCCCCAACGACGACTATCACCGGCGCCCCGAAGCGCAGAGCTTCTTCGCCGAGAATCGATGGCCGGCAGGCCTGCCCGCGCTAAAAACCGCCTACAGCCAATACTTTCAAGTGATGGAAAGGGTGGCGGCAAACGTGTTGCGGATCTTCGCCCTGGCGCTCGATATTCGCGAGGATTTTTTCGACGCGGAGATTGACCGGCACATCAGCGTGCTGCGGGTGATCAATTATCCCGACCAGACTCAAGCGCCGCTGCCCGGCCAGCTACGCGCCGGCGAACATTCCGACTACGGCACGCTGACCATTCTGCGCCATGAGAATGAGTATCGGCCCGGCGGTCTGCAGGTGCAGAATCGCGCCGGCGACTGGGTCGATGTGCCGATGGTGCCCGGTTCGCTGGTGATCAACCTGGGCGACATGATGCAGCGTTGGACCAACGATCGTTGGGTGTCGACGATGCATAGGGTGGTCAATCCGCCGCGCGAGCAGGCGCTGAACAGCCGCCGCATGTCGCTGGTCTTCTTCCATGAGACCAACTACGACACGTTGGTCGAGTGCCTGCCGAATTGCAGCAGCGCCGCCAATCCGCCCAAGTATTCGCCGGTAACCTGCGGCGAGTACCTGCGGCTGAAATTTACCCGCCAAGTCACCTTCGACCGGGCGGAGGCGAACGTCAACTGACGGGAAGTTGAACGGCGGCGCGCCGAAGCGCGTTCTTATGCGTCAGCCGCAACCGCCGTGGCGACAGCTCCGGTTTGCGACTGAACGCTCGCTATCGCCGACTGGTACGCGCTGCGCGATGCGTGCTTCGCTCCATAGTTGTAGTGGGACGGTGCGTAGCAGTGAATCATGAAAAACGCCACAATCGCGGCGACCACGACGGTGCCGATAACCATCATGGCGATGGTGCGGACGGGAACTCCCTCGTTCATCGAATCTCCTTTCGCCTGAGCGACATTATTTGCGATGGCCCGATGGATCGCAATCGACTACTTCGCTGATCATCACGTCCGGATCGGATTGCGTGTAGTTGGGCCAATCCGCCTTGAGCTCGCGGGCGGCCTCTTCGATCCCGAATACGCGGATGAACGCGTCGGCGTCATCCTTGGTATTGAAATAGAGCGAGTTGGTGAGATGGTAGGGCAGGGTGAGCCCCGGCGGCGCGTACGGATTCGCGTGGGCTTCGACTCTGACCGGACTCACGCCGCAATGTTTCTTGAGCAGCCGCAAACCCATCGGCAGATGGACCTCGAACCAGTGCTTGAGGTTGAAGGTCGAGCCGGGCTTGTTCGGATACATTACTTCGACGCGATACATCGCAGTCCTCCAGTCAGGAATGATCGGGTTGCGCTGACGGCCGCGGCCATACCACGGGATGGCGCTCGGGTTCGAGGTCGAGCGAATCGCCGTCGCGCAGATGGCTTGGACGCTGGCCCGGCGGCGCGAACTTCCGAAACATATAGCGGACGTCGTCGCCCGCATAGCGAAAAGTAACCGCGCGCCGGGTCGCGGTGGCGGACGAGTTGCCGGCCGCCCCGTGCAGGGTTCGCAGGTGATGGGCCACCACGTCACCCGGCTCGGGCGCGAAGGTCACGATATCGAAATCGGCTTCGTGCCCCTCGATCTGCGGAATCGGCTCGCCGCCGTCATCGGACGCGGTCGCGTTGCTGATGAAATAGTTCACCTTGTAGATGACGCCGGACTGGTGCGACCCGCGAAGATACTGAATCAGGCCGGTCTCGGGGGTTTCGCGGCCAGTCGGCACCCGGATCGCACAGACTTTGTCGCCCGCGATATGGTCGTAGCCCTGATCCTGATGCCACGCCGTGCGCTCCATCGTGCCGGGCGGCTTGACCAGTAACTGGTCGTCGTAGAGATAAAGCCGGGTCGAACCGGAAAGCAGGGCGGCGAGTTCCGGCAACGGCGAATCGATCGCCAGTGCGCGGATCGCCGGATGAAGCTGCCAGGCGCTGGTGACCGATACAAAGTGCCCGCGGCGACTGCCCGGCTTGACCCGCGTGTCGACAGCGACCCGCCCGGCGAGTTGCCGAGGCGAGCCCCATTCCGGGATCTCAGCGGGCCACGGCGCTTTCTCAGCGTCCGATTCCGCCGCGATCGCGAGTCCGGTGAGATCCAGCACCTGGTCGTCCGGCTTATCGTCCCGGCGCTCGATCAGCTCGTCGATCGCGTCGCCGAGTCGCCGCGGCCATTCGACGTCGAGGATGCCGCGCAGCCATACCACGCCGTCGCGATGGTAGGTCCGCAACTCTTGGTCGCTGATCGGTCGCTTGAGCTGTCGATTCAAGTTCGTTCCTTAATTGGGTTTCAAGGCCGGCTTCAGGCGCGTGGGGGACCGAACGGCAGCGCCGACGCGACCACGCCGTGGGGATCGAATTCCACTTTCAGCTTGCGATGTACCTCCCACAGCGCGCCTTTATGCGCACTGTAGGTTGCCGCGACCGCCTCCGCCAGTTCCGCCGGTGCGTCGACGGTGCCATAGCCGGTGTTCGCCATCTCGGTGACCATCGCGGCGGCGCATTCGCCGGCGCGCTTGCGATCGTTTGCCGACGCCGGATTGAAAGCGACCGTGCCGGATACCAGTGCGCTTCTCCAGGTTGCGACGAACGAAGACGGATAGTCAAAGCCGTGCGCCCGCGCGACGCGTTGCACAGTCTGGAAGGAGCGCACCGCATCAGCGCCGGTCAACGGCGCCACCTGCGACAGCTCGGCATGTCCGCCGCCCATCCACAAGGCCGGTCCGAAGCCGCTGGAGGTGGGGACGCCGCTCATCAGTTGCGCGCGATAATCGAAGATCGCATCGTCCTTGCGATTCTCAGCGGTGTAGAAGCCCGCGCCGGGTATCTTGCGAAAGGCTGCCTCGATGACTTTCCAGCCCGCTTCGATACCGACCGGCAGGCCGTAGAGCGCGCCATAGACGTTCCATACGCCGCGCTTGAGGTCGCTGGCGATTTTCTGAACCGCGCTGGCCGGTAACACGCCGCTGCCGGAATAATACTTGTCGCGCGGCCCGGCGAGCGCCGCATCGCACAGCACGTGAGCGACCACCACGGTGTTCGGAATCGCCATCGTGACCTTGAGCGGCTTGAGAGTCTCGATCAACTGATGGAGATCGTCCTCGCGCGGGATCGTGATCATGAACGGTTTACAGGCGGGCGGCGCCGGCATCAGCCACACCCCGACCTTGGTGACGATGCCGAGGCCGGATTGCGTGAAGCTGCCGTCGGCGTAGGGACCGTAACCGTACTTGAACAACTGCCATGACGAGCTCTTCGGCATCGCGCCCATGCCGGTGCGCACCACGCTGCGGTCGGGCAACACGACTTCCATCCCGCACTGCATCATCACGTGGTCGCCGTAGGGGGTGCAACCAAACGAGCGCTTGACGAAATCGTCGGCCGGCGAACCGGTAGCCAGCGATGCGCAGTCCAGCCAGAGCTGGGGCTTGCCGCCGTGCAGTCGATGGTGCAGTTGCGAGTAAGTCACGGCCGGTTCGATCAGCGCGTAGGCGAAGTCTTCGTTGATTTCGAGGATGCGATTCATCCGCTTCTGATCGACCACCACGATTCCGGCGGCGCGGTCGTGTGGCGCAGCGAAGCGGCCCGAGCCGACGATCGGCCACAGCGCGAGGCGATAGCGCTCCGCGATCGCCAACAGTTGGCGGATATGTTCGACGCTCGACGGCATCACGGCCGCGGCCGGCAGGGCCGCGTCAGAGCCGGTCAGAGAGCCGCGATCGAGGTAGGCAGAGAGCGCCGCGGGGTCGGTGATGACCGCCTCGGCGCCCAGTGCCGCGCGCATCCGGTCGACCGCGGGCGCGAGGTGCGGAGTGAGCGTAGCAGCTGTCGCGGTGGTCACTGTCTTCTCCTCAAGGCCGCTTGGTGTCCGCCGATGCATTCGGATTGATCACGTAATTTGCCAGCGCGTCGAGTTCCGAATCGGAAATCTCGCTGGGGCGAAACGGCGGCATCTCGATCAGTCCGTTGCGCACTACATGCTTGATGTAGGCAGGCGTGAGATCCGGGCGTCCCAAAATTTCGGCCTTGTCCTTGCCCCTCTTGAGCGCGAGCATCTGCCATGCGGGATGGCCCAGTCCCGTGCCGTGACAGAAGACGCAGCGGGTGTCGAAGATTTGCCGGCCGCGATTCGCCGCGCTGGCCGCCCGGGCGGCCGGTGCGGCGGCCGCCACCGCCAAGGCCATCGCCAGTATCAGCGCGGTCATCCGGGCAGGCGCCCTCCCATCAATCATGATTCGGTCTCCGGCGACTCGCCGAGCGGCCAGATGCCGTTCTTGCCCGGCGCGAGAATCCCCGCCGGATCGAGCGCGCGCTTGACGCGCCGCTGCATCCCGAGCAACGCACCGTCGTTGGCGTTATAGGTTTGTGCGATCTGATCCATGAAGTGCAGATTGGTCCGATATTCGCCGTAGCCCTGGCCGGCGGCATCGTTGATCAACTGGGCGAAGCAATCGTGGGCCCGCTTGCTGTCGTCGGCGTCGTAGCGGTTGAACATCAGCATCAGGATGTGATGCTGCTCGCGCCATCCGATCACAAACTCGCCGATATAGTCGAAGCCGTACTTTTCGCAGGCCTGGCGAATCATGTGGAACTGCTTGACCGCGTCGGCGCCGCTGGCGGGCGAGATCGGCGAAAAGTTGATATGGCCGCCGCCGCCCACCCAGTTGAGCAGGCCGAACTCGGTCAGGTTCGGCTCGCCGCGCATCAGCCGCACGCGATACTCGAAGCTGGGGTCGCCCTTGCGGTCCTTCTCGAGATGGATCTTGGCGCCCTTGATTGAGCGGAAGGTGGATTCGATGATCTGCCAGTTGGCCTCGACTACCTCGGGTGGCCCGTAGAGCGCGGCATAGAAGTTCCACATGCCGAGGTTGAACTTGTCGGCGATCTTGCGCAGCGTGCGCGGCGGCAGCGGTCCCGGGCCGCTCTGCCATTCGTGCTTGGTAGTGTAGACGCTCGCCTCCCACAGCAGGTGCACGGTGATGGCGGCGTTGGGAATGATCATGTTGATCTTGAGCGGCCGCAGCAGTTCGGTGACCTGGTAGAGATCGTCCTCGTTCTGCAGTTGCACCATGAACGGTTTGAAGGCCGGCGGCTCGGGCATCAGCCACAGGCCGATCTTGGTGACCACGCCGAAATTCGATTGGGTGAACAGGCCGTCGATGTACGGACCGTAGCCGTACTTGTACAACGGCCAGCACGAGCCCTGCGGCAGCGCCCCCATCCCGGTGCGCATCAGCGAGCCGTCGGCCATCACCACTTCCATCCCGCATTGCATCAGCAGATGGTCGCCGTAGGCGGTGTAGCCGACGCCATGGTCGAGCGTGTTGCCCATCACGCCGCCCATCCCGTTGGCGGCGCAATCGATCCAGTAGGGCAGTTTGTGCCGCTTCATGTAGTTGTAGAAATCGACGTAGGCGACCCCGGGTTCGACCACCGCGTAGCCGAGATCGGTGTCGACCTTGATGACCCGATTCATGCGCCGCAGATCGAGCACCACCTGGCCGGCGGTGCGCGGCGCCGGCCCGCCATAGGCGAAGTTCTTGCCCGTCGAGATCGACCAGATCGGAATCCGGTAGCGATGGGCGATAATCACCACCTGCTGGACCTCCTCGACGCTGGCCGGACAAACCGCCGCCGAAGCCGCGGTCGAGCTTTCGGGCGCCGCCGAGTAGGTGTCCATGTAGCTTGCGATAAGCGGATTATCGTCAAGGATCACCCACTGATCGCCGACGACCTTGCGCATCGCGTGCATCGCGGCGTCGAACTTTTCCTTGGAGACGCCCCTGGGAAGCTTGCCGTTCATTCAGTAGTTCTCCGATGAGTGTGCGGCGAAATTGGCACGACTGGCGATCCGTCAGGCGACCAGCGCCCGGCCCGCCGGCGCCACCGCCCATGACACGAAACGCGTCCGCCCCTGAGGAAGACGTTTGGTAGCGACTTCGAAATTGATCGAAACCGGCCGCGCGCTGAAGCTCGCCAGTTGCGCGGCCTGCCGGCCGAGGATTCCTCCGAAGCCGTCGCCGGCGGATGCAAACTCGCGCCGCAGGGCGGCGATCGCCTGCGCCTCGCCGTATAACACATGATGAATCGAACCGGTCGCGCGATGGTCGTGCCAGCCGCGATAGACCACCGCCATGCCGTAGTCGCGGGCCAGCGCCTCGACCAGCACCGCGACGTCGCTGCGCGTCATCCCGAACAGCGGGCGCGGATTTTTCGCCCAGACCTCGGCCAGCTGCCGGATGAGGACGGTGCTGTCGATGTCGATGACGCGCGCGTGGCGGGCGTTCTCGCGCGCCGCCGAAATCAGCTCCGGCGAGGCGAACAGCCCGCTCTCCGCCATCACGTCCGCGGCCGCCAGCGGCGAGCCTGCCGTTCCGACCAGCAGCCGCAACGGAATCCGCAGTGGCGCCGCCAGGACCAGCCCCGCGCCGGCCCTCAGCAGCTCACGCCTGTGAACCATCTTTAATCCTCCGGGATGCCGACGCGTGGCAAGCCTCAGCCCGCGCCGATCTCAACGGATGTCTCCGTAGCCGTACTCTTTCCAGCGGTCAAGGATTTTCCGTTTGTTTGGCTCCGACCAGGCCGCGGCAAAATCCGAAACTCGGGTATGCTCCTCGCGGTAGTCGGCCGGCCATTCATGCGGAAAGGTGCTATCCATTATCCAGCACGGCGCTTCGCGTTTGGCGCGCTCGGCCGGCGTCAGCCACGCCCATAGCGGCAGGTAGTTCGGCATGTTGTCGAGCACTTCGTAGCGCCGCGGATGCATCCGCGAGCATACCGACCACCACACGTCCTCGACATTGGTGACGTCGACATCCTCATCGACGAACACGATGCCGCTCTCGAGCAGTCGATGGCCGCCGCTCAGCAGGCCGACGATCCGCTTGGCCAGCCCGGGCGCCGGCTTGACCGAGACCACCACCACGTTGGGCACGTAGTAGTAGATCGATTTGATGCGCACGCCATGATCCTCGAGCCAGTTCTTCGCCGCCGCCGATTCTACCAGCGCGCCGGTGGTGGCCGAGTCATCCCACGGCTTGCCCATGTTGGCGAAGGTGAAGATGGGCGCGCGGCGATGCGTGATACAGGTGACACGGGCGAGCGGCGCGCGGCCGCGATGGGCCGCATGGCCGGTATACTCGCCGAACGGTCCTTCCGGGGTGGTCTCGCCGGGGATGACCTCGGCCTCGATGACGATCTCGGCATCGGCCGGGACCTCGAGGTCGCTGGTCTCGCATTTCACCACCGGCACCCCCTCGCCGCGCAGCCCTCCCGCGATCGCCGCCTCGCTGACGCCGTGGGGCAGGGGCGCACGCGACACGGTATGCGACAGCGGATCGGCGCCGATCACCAGCGCGATCGGCATCGGCTGGTTGCGCGCCTGGTACTTCTTCAGAATCCCGCCGCCGTGCTGATCGGAGGGCAGCAGCAGAATCGCGAAGTGCTGCTCGTCGCGGACCATGCAGCGGTAGATTCCCCAGTTGACCCATCCGCTGTCGGGATCTTTGGTGACGACGATATCCCAGGTGCCGACGTAGCGGCCGCCGTCGATCTCCTTGATCCATGGCACCGGGAAGCGCAGCAGGTCGGCCTCTTCGCGGTCCAGGATGACTTGCTTGCAGGGCGCCGCGTCGCGCGCGATCGCAACCGGCGGAATCGGCGTGCGGAAACGTTCGCGTGCGATCTCGATCAAGTCGAGTTGCGGCGTGGTCTTATCGAGTCCCATCGCGACCGAAGCGCGGGCCAGCAGGTCGGGCCGGCTGGGACCGAGCAGCACGCCGGCGATGCTGTGGCCGGGATAGTCCTTGACGTTCTCAAACAGCGGGGCCGGCGCGCGCCGTTCGCATACCAGCCGGCTCATGGCGCCCACCTCGAACCGCCAGTCGACTTCGGCGCGAATCCGCCGCAACTCGTCGACCGCTTCAAGCCGGGCGATATACTCGCGCAGGTCGGCGGGACAGTTCAGTCTGGTTGCCATCTGGTTTTCGACGCGGGCGAGGCCGCGCCCGCTGCGATTCAGCCGCCGTTTTTTTCGAGTTTCAGGTTGAGATGCGTGCCGTCGCAAAAGGGCCGCGTGCCGGTCCGCTTGCATCCGCATAGCACGACCAACTGACGCTGCTCGATATTCAATTCGACCGGGCGATCGCTGGTGCCTTTATGTGACCCGTCGCAGAACGGCTGATTTTTCGAGCGGCCGCACGCGCACCAGAAATAACTGTCGGGCTCGAGTTCGCGAAAATACGGCTGACGCTCGTTGCCCTTGGGAAAGCGCTGCCGTACCCATCCGGCCGCATAGGGACTGGCGATGTTGAGCTTCAGCACCATCTTGCGGAACAACCACTGCTCGCCCTGCTTGACCAGTTCCACATCGTAGGTGCCGCCGATCCAGTGCGGCTCGGCTTCATTGGTATCCGAGTCGGGGATCGTGGCCGATTCCCACAGATACCAGAACGCGGTGGCGCCGGCGCCCGAGGAATCGAGCTCGATTTGCGGCGAGATCATGTAATGCAGCGACCACCAGATCTTCTCGCCGGCGATGCCCTTGAGCGCCGCGGCCAGATTCTCGCGCCTGTGATAGGTGCCGAAACCCGCGCACTCCCAGCTCCCGTCGGCAGCGAACAGCGGCGCGATCAGCGCCGGGTCGTTGCCGCGATCGCATCCGCGGGCGTAGGAGGTGATCAGGTTCTTGATCGATTCGAGATCCTTCAGGCGGCCCAGGTCGCGGCGGATATCGAGCAGCAGCTCTTTCAGTTCACCAATCGCGTCACTCATCGATGCTCTCATTTCCTCGGCAGGCGGCTCGCCCGGGCTCAACGGCCGGCTGCGGCCGCGCGCTCGCGCGCTTCGAGTGCGTCGCCGTAGGCCTTGTAACGCTGCACCAGCCAGCGGTTCATCTGCGACAGCGTCCGTTCCTTGGGCGCGTAGCGACTGCGCGGAGCGAAGCGCGATTTCAGTCCCTGGTGAACGCTGGCGTTGGAGGCGACGTCCTGGTCGTTGTAGGCGCACAGTCCGTCGACCGTCATCTTAAAGATGTAGTCGAAGTTGCGGTCCTTGATGGTTTCCGGCGGATACAGGAAGCCGACCCGCAACACGATACGGTTCGCCGCTTGCGGTCGGATGATGTAGTAGAAAACGCCGTCCGGCACCGCGCCGAAGAACAGGTTGGGCAGCACGGTGACGAACATCACGCGCCGGCGCTCTTTCTCGGTCAGGGTCTTGATGACCGGAAAGAGACACTTAAAGCTCATGTTGAAGTTTGCGTCGAGCTCGAGGAAGCCGGTTGGATGGTAGACGGCGCCGTCGTCCTCGGCGTCCCACTCGCTGAAGGAGGCCAGCCGCGAGGGGGCGAAATCGTGGATGCCGCGATGGAGGTACCAGGTATGGTACGGCTCGATCGCGTTCTCCTGCATGTACTTCCAGTTCCACTCGTACTCGGGAAAATCAAAGGTGGGCGTCGCCGCCATCTCGCCCATGTGATGATTCTCGAGCTCTTTCGTGAGCCGTTTGAGCCGCGGGGCGAGCGGCTTGGCGTGTCCGTCCATGTTGACGAAGATGAAGCCGTTCCAGACTTCGCTGCGCAGCACCGGCAGGAAGGCCTGCTTCTTGAGCTCGGCGAGCGGCAGCACGGAGTTCATCTCGGGCGCGCCGATCAGCTCGCCGTCGAGATTGTAGGTCCAGTGATGGAGCGGGCAGGCGAGCTTGTCCAGGTTGCCGGCGGTGCCCTCGCACAGCACGCGTCCGCGATGGGCGCAGACCCCGGACATCACCTTGACCACGCCCTGGCCGTCGCGCAGCACGATCAGCGGGTCGTTGTTCATGTTGATGGCGTGGAAGTCGCCGGGGTTCGGGATCATGCCGAGGTGGCCGACGCAGACCCAGTCGCGATCGAAGACCGCGCGCTTTTCGAACTCGAACCATTCCTCCGAGGTGTAACATTCCGGCGGCAGCGAGATGGCCTGCTTGTGCTCCTGGGCCGAGGGATCGAGTCCGCCCAGGATTTCGCGGATTTTTGGCGTCAGCTCGACGTCTTCCAGCAGCGCGGAATAGTGATGGTCAATCTTGGACAGGTGTGCGGTCATCAAAATATCCTCAATCTGTCGATGGCTCAGACTTGACCAGAGCAAAACGGGAGTGTCAAGGCGAGTCCCCAGATCTGCCGGCCGGTGGCGGGCTGCGGCTCGACAGTGACGCGCGCCGCGGGTTAGATTGACAAAGAATCGGCCAACGGCCCGACTATCGATCTTGGGAGGCGAGTCCCGTGGAGGAAATTCCGGCCCGCAGCGGTGTCGAAAAAAGCGGCAATGGCGTGCAGCCCGGTTCGATTGCGGCGGCTACCAAAGCGCCGCGCCGCATCGGCTCGCTGCGCGACTTCCTGCAGTTGCTGAGCGAGAACCGTCAATGTATCACCTGGCCCGCGCCGGTGATGCCCGAGCCGGATATCCGCCATATCGCGGTCGCCGCCAGCAACGACGTGCAGAACGGCCCGGCGGTGATCTTCGACAAGATCCGCGGCTACCCGGGCCGCCGTCTCGTGATTGGCGTGCATGCGAGCTGGGCCAATATCGCGACGCTGCTCGGCCGTGCCAAGGGCACCACCATCAAGGAGATGTTCTTCGAGATGACCCGGCGCTGGGGCGCCAAAGGCGCCAAGCCCGAGCTCAACTGGATTAAGCCGGAAGAGGCGCCGGTGCATGAGGTGCGGGTCGAAAAGGACATCAATCTGTACGACATCATCCCGCTGACCCGCATCAACGAGTTCGACGGCGGCTTTTATATCGGCAAGGCGGCGGTGGTGAGCCGCGACCCGCGCGATCCCGAGGACTTCAACAAGCAGAACGTCGGCATCTACCGGCTGCAGCCGCATGGCCCCGACCGTTTCTCGCTGTTGAGCATCCCGGCCCACGATATCGGGCGGCAGATTCTGGTCGCGGAGAAAGATCGGCGGCCGTTCCGGATCGCGGTGATGCTCGGCAACCATCCGGCGATCGCGATGTTCGCCGCCACGCCGCTCGCCTACGACGAGAGCGAGTTCTCCTATGCCTCGGCGATGATGGGGCAGCCGATGACGCTCACGCAATCGGGCAACGGACTCGACATCCTGGCCGAGACCGAGATCGTAATCGAGGCCGAGTTGATGCACGGCGAGCGGGTGATGGAAGGGCCGTTCGGCGAGTTCCCCGGCAGCTACAGCGGCGTGCGCCGCGCGCCGCTGTTCAAGGTCACGGCGGTGTCGCATCGGCGCGACCCGATTTTCGAGAGCATCTACATCGGCAAGGGCTGGACCGAGCACGATACGCTGATCGGGCTCAGCACCTCGGTGCCGATCTATTCGGTGCTCAAGGAGCAGTTTCCCGAAGTCCAGGCCGTCAACGCGCTCTACCATCACGGGATGACCGGGATCATTTCGCTCAAGAACCGCTACGGCGGGTTTGCGAAATCGGTCGCTTTGCGGGCGCTCGGGACGCCGCACGGCATGATGTACCTGAAGAACCTGATCATGGTCGATGACGACGTCGATCCGTTCGATCTCAACCAGGTGATGTGGGCGCTGTCGGTGCGCACGCGGGCGAGCGATATCATGTTGCTGCCCAACATGCCGATGATTCCGATCGATCCGGCCGCCGAGGTCTCAGGCAAGGGGCATCATCTGATTATCGACGCCACCAGCTTTTTGCCGCCCGACAACGTCGGTCCCGATGTGAAGCTGGTCAGGCGTCCGGCCGGCGAGCATATCGAGCGGCTGATGGATCAGATTCGCCGCATCCAGGAGGATGCCGCCCAATGAGCGCGAAACACAATGCCTGCCCGCGATGCCGCGGCAGCGAAGTCGAGCTTCAGTACCAGGGCAAGGAGGACAGCCGCGTCATCTGGAGCATCCTGCATTGCACGAGATGCTCGTTCACTTGGCGCGACAGCGAGCCGCCCGAATCGATCGTCAGCGAGCAGCGCGACCCGTTCTTCAACGTCGATCCCGACGAGATCGCGCGCTATCCGATTATACTGGCGCCCACGCCGTAGGGAACTCAGGGCAGGGCTCATTTTGTCATTCTGAGGCGCAGCCGAAGAATCCCGGGATTCTTCACTGCGCAGACTCCGTTCAGAAGGACGACCTGAGTTGTACCTAATGGTGCGTGCCGCCGGGGCGGCGCGGTCGCCGACTACAGCGCGTTGATCGTGCGATGGCCCCACAGGCTGGTCACGCGATTCATCACCACCTTCCAGGTGCGATCGTCAACCTCGCGCCCGCCGTAGCCGAACTCGCAGCCGAAGCCGGACGGCGTCTTCATGTAGAACGACACCATCAGGTCGTTGGCGTGTCGTCCGATCGAAGAGACCAGCGGGATTTCGTTCTCGGTGCAGACATCGAGGGTGACGCCGACGTCGTCGATCTCGCGCACCTGGACCAGGAAATGGTTGAGACGCTTGGTGTAGCGGCCCGAGCCGAAGGCGATCGAATGATGGCGCCGGTTGCAGTGGAAGAAAATCATGTGGGAATCGATGCCGATACGCTTGGCGCGCTGCTCGGAGGACGTCGCGATATCGGTCACGCGCATCCCCAGCGCGTTCTCATAGAAGCTGGCGCTCTTCTCGAGATCATCGACCGCGATTACCACGTGGCCCATCCCGTAGTCCTCGCCGGTCACGAAACCGGAAATCGCGCGCGGTGAGCGGAACGGCGTGTTGTACTTGAGCGGACCGTAATAGGCCTCGGAGTCGATGCCGCTGGGGTCCTTGAATTTGATCAGCCGATAGACGGCGCGGGCGGCGGTTTCAGCGGGCGTGCCATGCTCGACCTTGACGCCCCACTCGGTGAGCTGCCCCGCGAGTTCATCGAGCGCGCGATGGTCCTCGACTTCCCATCCGAGCAGCCGCAGGTCGTCGACCGGATCGGGATGAATCGAAAGCCGATGATGGTAATCATCCATGCGCAGGTAGAGCGTACCGTCGGGCCCGCGCTCGCAGAGCTGCAGACCAAGGATTTCCGTGGCGTAGCGTTCCCACGCTTCGAGATTGCTGACGCCGAGCCCGATATAGCCGAGTTGTTTGACCGCTGTCGCCATGTATGTCGCTCCGTTTACGTCGCCGCGATGACCAATTGATCCAATCGTAACCCCGCCCGCAGGCTCACGCCAAGCCCGCGGCATCCCGGCCTACTTGCGCTTGTTTGCGCCCATTATCTGATTGATATCGCTCGAGCTGATCAGGTCCTTGGCGACCCAGCCGTCGAGGTCGTATTCGGCCAGACACTTTTCCGCCAGTGCCTTGACCTCGTCGGCCTTGCCGATCTCGATCGCGAGCGCCAGATTTTCAAAGCGCGTGGTGTCGTGATTGCCGGCGTAGTTCAGCTCGTAGAGCTCGTGGCGCGAGCCGAACTCGGTGCCGATCGAATCCCACAGGAGCTTCAGCACCTTGACGCGATTGACCGCGTCGTAACCGTTCGAGCCGCGGATATAGCGATCGATGAACGGGCGCAGCTCCGGGTTCTTGAAGTCGACCGCGTGCGAGTTCAGGTAGATAAGCGCGCTCGAATAGGTCTGCTCGATAAGCTGGCGGATGCGCGGGTAGGCGATGGCCGAGATGGTGCGGTAGCAGTTGCCGTACATCGTGTTGGGCAGCACGGTGTCGCCGATCCACGGCTCGACGGTGCGCGCCATCGCGTCGGTCAGCGCCCAGAACAACGATCGCCACGCCATGATCTCGCCAACCCATACTTGCGACGATCGTACCGAGTCCTGGCCGGTGGCCTCGGCGGCCTTCAGCAGCACGCCCATCAGGAAGTCGAGCTTGACCGCCAGCCGCGTACATCCGTGCAGCGTAAAGCGCGGGATGAAGCCGGACTTTGGGAAAAAATGGTTGGCCTTCTCGATATCGCGATAGACGAACAGGTTTTCCCACGGGATCAGCACGTGATCGAGAACAAAGATCGCGTCGTTCTCGTCGAAGCGGCTCGAGAGCGGGTAATCGAACGGACTGCCGACGGTCTCGGCCGCCAGCTCGTAGGAGGTGCGGCAAATCAGTTTCACGCCCGGGCTGTTCATCGGGATGAGCGCGAACAATGCCATATCGGCGCGGCCGAGCGGGGTCACGCCATTGTAGCCGATGAAGTTGTAATGGGTGAGCGCGGAACCGGTGGCGACGACTTTGGCGCCGCTCACGATCACCCCCTTGTCGGTTTCCTTCTCGACGTGCACGTAAACGTCGGCGACTTCGTCGGGCGGGCGCGAGCGATCGACCGGCGGATTGACGATCGCATGATTCATGAACAGGCATTTTTCCTGCGCTGCGCGATACCAGTAGTGGGCGTTGTTCTCGTAGGGCTTGTAGAAGTCGGCGTTGGCGCCGAGCGTGCCGAGAAAGCTCGCCTTGTAATCCGGCGAACGCCCCATCCATCCGTACGTGACCCGCGCCCACTCGGCGATCGCGTCGCGGGTTTTCACCAGCTCCTCGGCGTTGCGATCGACCCGGTAGAAACGCTGGGTGAAGCCGCCGTTGCCGGTATCGGTCGCGATCGTCAGGATCGGCTGGCGTTCCGGATCATGCAGCGAGTCGTACATCCGCGCCAGCATCCGCGCCGCGTTGCGAAAGGCGGGATGGGCGGTGACGTCCTTGACCCGCTCGCCGTAGATCCAGACCTCGCGGCCGTCGCGCAGGCTTTCGAGGTACTCGTCGCCGGTGAACGGCCGCGTGGCGTTCGTGGCCTTGTCGTTAGCCATGCTCAAACTCTCCTCCCGGTCGATTCGACTGGGCCCAATTCTGCCGCCAATCCGGGTCGATCATCAATCTGTGGCGCGACAGCCTCGGCAGGCAAGCGCTCGCGCAAGTGGAGATCCGTCACCCGGACGCAGGGTATCTGTGCAAGCTGCGCGATCAACGAATCCCACCTAACCCTCGCCCCTGGACGGCGCTCCACCCTTCCCTCGAGGGAAGGGTGGCCGAAGGCCGGGTTAGGTTGCAGGTTTGGCCGCCGCACGCGGCGACGCTAGCTCTTAAGAAATTTCGCGATGACACCGGCCACCGTATCGGGCCTTTCCAGCGGCGCCATGTGCGAAGCGTTCTCGACTATCTCGACGTGCGCCTGCTTTATCCCGCGTTTGAAATCTTCGGCATAGACCGGCGGGATAAGCTCATCCTTCGCGCCCCACACGATCAGCGTCGGCGCAGTGATCCGATGGATGCGCTTCTTGAGCCCCTTGTCGGGAATCGGCCAGATGAACTTGTTGGCGCAATTCTGCGCCCAGGTCACGCGAATCACCGCGTCGACGTCGTTGCGATTCGGAAACACCAGCCGGCTCGCCGGATGGTCGGCGGGATGGAAGATGCGCCGGGCCAGTTCGGCGGGCGCCAGCGCTGCGGCCAACGGAATCGGCGTGTCATCGCGCCACAATCCGAACGGGCTTATCAGCGCCAACCGGCTGACGCGGGTCGGATCGGTGGCGGCGACTTCAGCGGCCACCATGCCGCCGAAGGAGTGACCCACCACCATCGGCGATTCCAGTCCCAGCGTATCGAACAGCTCGTAATAATAGAGCACCAGATCCCACAAATCGTCGATCGCGCGGATGCCGTCGGTGTCATTGGGGCCGGTGCCGGGATGAGACGGCGCATAGACTGTGAAGTCGCGCGCCAGCGTATCGAGAAACGCCTCCCAGATCGGGCCGAAGCCGCTGTGCAGAAAAACCAGCGGCGCGCCGCTCCCGGCGACTTTGACGGTGGGCTTCACTTGCCCGTGCCACAGGTTGAGGGTCCGTTCTTCAGGCATGTCTAATCTTGTCCCGACCTTCTTACTTGGCGGCGCGCGCCGCGCCGTTTGCCGCTTTGCCGGCGCCAGTGGTCGCCGGCGAATCCATCAGCTTCTTCGGCCACCATCGGTTCTTCCACTCGCCGTCCCAGATGGTGCGGAAATGGGGCGCGACTTCGCGGCTGAACAGCTCGATATTCTTCATCGTCAAATCGTGCGGCATCGAGCCGATATGCAGCAGCACCATCAGGTTGCCGACCCGCAGGCTCTTGACCGCGTCCTTCAACTGATCGCGCACGGAGGCCGGCGACCCCGCGATCACGAACTGGCGCTTGACGAACTCGCTGAACTTCCAGTGCTTCAACTCTTCGGTCAGCTTGCCGATTTCGGGGTTGATGTTCTTAATCGAGTTGACCAGGCTGCGATAATCCTGGTTGCCCGACGACGAGATGAACTCGGGCGGCACGTGCAGGCATTTGTCGTAAAAATAACGGATGTGCTTGTAGTAGTCGGCTTCGGCCTGCGCGTCGGTCTCCGAGACCGCGACCAGTTGCAGAAAGCCGACCCGGTAGGGATTCGGATCGAGCCCGTTCTTGGCGACGAAATCCCAGAAGCCGTCGACCACCTGCTTGCCCGAATGATGGCCCCAGTACGACAGGTAGCAGTAGCAGTGATCGTGCTTGGCGGCGAAATCCCAGGTGCTGAGGCTGCCGCTGCCCGGAATCCAGATGGGCGGGCGCGGCTGCTGAATCGGCCGCGGCCACGGATTGACCATCGGCAGCTTGAAGTACTTGCCGTTCCAGGCAAAGGTCTCGCGCGCCGACCAGGCCTTCAGGATCAGATCGTGCGCTTCGTAGTAGCGCTCGCGATGCTCGACCGGCGAGACGCCGTAGACCAGATTCACGTCCATCGGCGTGCCGAGCGGCATCCCGGCCACCAGCCGCCCGCCGCTGATACAATCGATCATGGCGTATTCTTCGGCCACCCGGATCGGCGGGATGTTGGTGGGCAAGGTCGCGCCCATCTGCACGATCGCGGTCTTCATGCCGTTGGTGGCGCGCGCCAGCACCGAGCCCATCAGGTCGGGACTCGGCATCATCCCGTAGGCGTTCTGGTGATGCTCGTTGACGCAGATCCCGTCCATCCCGCACTTGGCGGCATGGATCAGCTCATCTAAGGTCCAGTTGTAGTACTGGCCGATCTTCTCTGAATCAGCGAGCTCGAAGTAGGGCGGGTCGACCCACACCGAATGGTAGCGGCGCTCGAAGTCCTCAGGCAGGTCCCGATGCGGCATCAGATGGAACATCGATATTTTCATGGCTGCCTCGCTGACCTTGGGATAGCACCCTGCCGCGCCATCAGTCCATCTTCCAGATCGGCGAGCGGGCGTTCTTGGCTCGCTCGATGATCGGCATTACGCGGTCGCCGTCGGCGGCGGGCGCGATTGGCTCATCGGCCTCGCGGCCCAGCTCTTCGATCACCGCCTGACCCGAATCGGCCAACGCCTTCAGGTCGTAGCCGCCCTCCAGCACCGCGACCATCCGGCTCTCGCAGCACTCGGCGGCCAGCCGCTTTATCCGGCGCGTCATCGCCAGGAAGCCGTTCTCGGTCACGCGCATCGAAGCCAGCGGGTCGCGGAAGTGACAATCGAAGCCGGCCGAGACCAGTACGAACTCGGGCTTGAATTCGCGGCAGATCGGAATGATCAGCTCGTCGAAGGCGCGCAGGTACTCGGGGTCGCCGAAGGTGGCCGGCATCGGGACATTGACGGTGAATCCTTCGCCCGGACCCTCGCCGATTTCGTCGATCGAGCCGGTCCCGGGATAGTGCGGAAATTGATGCGTCGAGGCGTACAGCACGTCGGCCGAGTAATAGAACATATCCTGCGTGCCGTTGCCGTGATGAACGTCCCAATCGATCACCGCGACGCGTTTGAGGCCGCGCCGCTGTATCAGCCAGGCGGCGGCGATCGCGACGTTGTTGAACAGGCAGAAGCCCATCGCGCGGGCCGGGAGCGCATGATGGCCGGGCGGGCGCACGATCGCGAAGCCGTTGTCGACCACCCCTTCGAGCACCGCCTCGGCCGCGGTCAGCACTCCGCCGGCCGCGAGCAGCGCCGTGCGGTAGGATTCCGGCGAAGTCGTGGTGTCGGCGTCGAAGGCGTAGCGATCGAGTCCGGCAGTACGGGCCACCGAGGCGATATAGTCGCGCTCGTGGCAGAGCTCGAGCTCGTCGAGCGTGGCCTCGCGCGGCGGCAGAAACGTGAGCCCGTCGCGCGTCAGCCCCTCCGCCATCTCGATCATCGCCTCGACCCGCTCCGGCCGTTCCGGATGAACGCGGCCGGGATGATGGTTCAAATAGCGGCGGTCGGTTACCAGCGCGGTCCTAAGCATCGTTGACACTCCGACAGGCAATCACGATGATTGATTCGTCCGGCGAAATCTTCGTCCCAGCGGCTCGCGGGTGAAGTTCGGGGACAGTGGTCGCGGCAGTTTTGAGTATCCTTGAAATCGGCATAGTCCTGCTCGTCGCGCTGGTCGTGATCGGCCCCGAGAAGCTTCCCGAGGTGCTGGTCGCGGTCGGGCGCGTGATGCGTGAGTTGCGCCTGGCCAGCAACACCGTGATGCGTGAGCTGACCAGCGCCGCCGACGATCTCCCGGCCGTAATGCGCCCTTATCGTCCTCCCGCCGCCGGCTCTTTGCCGCCTGCCAAAGCTCCCGAAGCCGGCTCTCTGCCGCCTGCCAAAGCTCCCGAAGCCGCCCCCGCCGCCGCCGACCCAGCCGAGCGCGCGGGCAAACCCGAGCCGCAGGTCCCAGAAACATAGCTCGCGCCGCCCGCCTATGGCCAGCGATCTTCCGAGTGAGCAGGTCGAACCCGTCGCCGAGGGCGAGGGGCAGATGCCGCTCATCGAACATCTCAAGGAGCTGCGCACGCGGCTGATTCGCGCGCTGCTGGCGCTCGCGGTCGGCTTCATAATCGCCTACCTGCTGTGCGATCAGATCTTTACCGCCTTGACCCTGCCGTTGCGCGAAGTGGCGCATGGCAACCTGCTGCTGATCGGGACCGGCGTCGGCGAGGCGTTTTTCACCAAGATCAAGGTGGCGCTGATCGCCGGCCTGTTCATCGCCAGCCCGGCGGTCTTTTACGAGCTGTGGAAGTTCGTCGCGCCGGGCCTGTACGTCACCGAGCGCAAGCTGGCGCGGCCGTTCGTGATTTTCTCGACCCTGTTCTTCGTCGCCGGCGGCTACTTTTGCTGGGCGGTGGTGTTCAAGGTCGGCTTCGCCTTTTTCATCAACCAGTACGCTTCGATCCAGGTTACGCCGACGATTCGGATCAGCGAGTACCTGGCCTTTGCCTCCAAGCTGCTGCTGGCCTTCGGCCTGACCTTCGAGATGCCGATCCTGGCGTTGTTCCTGACCCGGCTCGGGATCGTCGATTACCGCATGATGATCCATTATTTCCGCTACGCGGTGCTGATCATCTTCGTGGTCGCCGCGGCGCTTACTCCGCCCGACATGATTTCGCAGTTCCTGCTCGCGATCCCGCTGCTCGCGCTCTATGGGCTGAGCATCCTGGTCTCCTACCTGTTTCGCACCGTGCCGGCCGCCGACGGGCCGGCGATGCTGGAATCGTGAGCTAGCCTCGGTCTGGCGCCTCTTTTATAGTCCGAGCGCGGAGAGGAACTGTGGCAGTTATTCAGGATTCACCCCGGGCGGTTGGCGGCCCCGGTATCGCGCCGCGCTGGACGCACAGCGCCAAGGAGGTGGTCGGCACCGCCTACTCGACGCCGAGCCGTATCTGGTTCACGGTTTCGGGCGGCGTGGTGAGCGAGATTTACTACCCGACCATCGATCGCCCGCAGATTCGCGACCTTCAGTACCTGGTTACCGACGGCGAGACCTTTTTCCACGACGTGCATCGGCACATGGAATCGCATACCGAGTACTGCGACGATTGCGGCCTCGGGGTCCGCATCACCAATCGCGATCGCGAGGGGCGCTACCAGATCGTGACCGAGGTGATCGCCGATCCACATCAGCCCTGCGTGCTGCTCAACACGCGCCTGGAGGGCGATCCCGACCTGCTCCCGCGGCTGCATCTCTACGTCCTGCTGGCGCCTCATCTCGAGGTCGGCGGATGGCATAACAACGGCAACTTCGCCGCCATCGCGGGGCACGAGTTCCTCACCGCCCATAAGGACGGCGCCTGGCTGTCGCTGGGCGGCACCGCGCCGTTCGTCAAGCGTTCGTGCGGTTATGTCGGCAGCAGCGACGGCTGGGGCGATCTGGCGGCCAACTTCAAGCTCGACCACAGCTTCGCCGCCGCGCCCGACGGCAATATCGCGCTGACCGGCGAGATCGATCTCCGCCACGGCTACCAATTCACCCTTGGGCTGGCCTTCGGCCATAACCTGCATCGCGCCGTGACCACGCTGTTTCAGTCGCTGGGCGTGCCGTACGCGCAGCATAAGCAGCGTTTCCAGGAGCAATGGCAGCGGGCCTGCCGTGAGTTTCTGCCGATGGACCGCTTCACCGGCGACGGCGGCGCGCTCTATCACAAGAGCAACGAGCTGCTGCTGGCTCACGAGGACAAGAACTTCCCGGGCGCGATCATCGCCTCGCTCAGTATCCCGTGGGGCGAAATCAAGGGTGACGAGGACCTCGGCGGCTACCATCTGGTGTGGACCCGCGACATGGTCAACAGCGCGACCGGCCTGCTCGCCGCCGGCGACGCGGTGACGCCCCTGCGCGCGCTCATCTATCTGGCCTGCTCGCAGCAGGCCGATGGCGGCTTTCCGCAGAATTTCTGGATCGACGGCGAACCGTACTGGCGCGGGATTCAGCTCGACGAGGTGGCGTTTCCGGTGATGCTGGCGTGGCGTCTGGCGCAAGCCGGCGGACTGGCGGATTTCGATCCCTATCCGATGGTACGCGCGGCGGCCCGCTACCTGATCCGTGAGGGACCGGTCACGCCCCAGGAACGCTGGGAAGAGAACAGCGGCTTCTCGCCCTCGACGCTGGCGAGCAATATCGCCGCGTTGATCTGCGCGGCGGCGTTTGCGCGCGATCGTGGCGATGAAGCCGGCGCCCGCTTCCTCGAGGAATATGCCGACTTCCTCGAAACTCACGTCGAACGCTGGACCGTGACCAGCCAGGGTTTCCTGGTGCCGGGCATCCGTCGTCATTACGTGCGCATCAACCCGGTCGCCCCGGGCGATCCCGAGGCCGACGAAGATCCCGACCACGGCCTGGTGCTGGTCCACAACCGTCAACCCGGCGATCGGACGATGTTCCCGGCGGCCGAGATCGTCGACGGCGGGTTTCTGGAACTGGTGCGCTACGGTATCCGTCAGGCCGGCGATCCGCTGATGGAGGATTCGCTGAAGGTGATCGATGCGGTGCTGAAAAGCGATTTCCCGGCCGGGCCGTGCTGGCGCCGCTATACGCACGACAGCTACGGGCAGCGCGATGACGGCGGCGCCTTCGACCTCTGGGGCGTCGGTCGTCCGTGGCCGCTGCTGACCGGCGAGCGCGGCCATTACGAGCTTGCGGCCGGGCGCGATCCGCGGCCCCATCTGCTGGCGATGGAGCGCTTCGCGATCACCACCCGGCTGCTGCCCGAGCAGATTTGGGATCGCTCCGATATCCCTGACGCGCTGCTCCATTATGGCAAGCCGACCGGCAGCGCGATGCCGCTGATGTGGGCGCACGCCGAGTACATCAAGCTGGTGCGCTCGATCGCCGACGGTCACATCTTCGACCTGATTCCCGAGGTCGTCGATCGCTTCCGCAAAGATCGTCCGCGCCCGCGCCTGGAAGTGTGGAAGTTGAACCGCCACGTCAAGTCGATTCCGTCGGGCACGCGGCTCAGAATCCAGGCCCCGCATCCGTTCGTGTTGCACTGCGGCAAGGGCGACTGGGCGGAGGTCCACGACACACATTCGACCGCCACCGCGATCGGCATCGAGTTCGTCGATATCGAGGTCGCCGCCGGCGAGCGGGCGCCGGTGCGGTTCACCTTTTACTGGCTGGATAGCGAGCGTTGGGAAGGACGCGACTATGCGGTTGCGGTGATAGACTGAAGTGCGCGGTTATTCGATACGGCGCAGCGAGAATTCATCCGCCATCCCGGCCAGCAGTTCCATCACCTCGGCTTCCGACTCGATACCGTAGCAGAGCCGCAGATGATGGCGGGCAGGATCTTCGGTGCGCAGAGTCGCCAGGTTGTCGTAGGATTCGATAATCGCCTTGAACAGCATGGTCTTGCGCGGCTCGATCCACACCATCACGGCGCCCATCGCCGGGCCTGTGCCGGCCGGCTGGCGCTCGTCGCTGGCGACTTGGCTTGGTTGCCTGCTTTTGGAGGTCATCTGGACGGTGGCCTGTGCGGCGCCTAGATTCTAGCCGATGGCACTGCCGCGGCTCATCTTTGTAACCGGCAAGGGCGGTACCGGCAAGAGCACGCTGTCGGCGGCGCTGGCGGCGGCGCTCGCCGGGCGCGGGCGGCGCTCCCTGCTGGCCAGTCTCGATGGCCGCCGGTCGGCGGCGCGGATGCTCGAGCCGGAGGAGGGCGGCGACCCGCGCAAAAATACTTCACCGGGCGGAGCGCCGGAAATACTCACGCTCAGCCGGCGCGCCGAGCTGGAGGCCTTCATCGAGCGAATCGTGCCGCTGCGCGCGATCTCCAACCGGATGCTCAAAAGCCGCACCTTCGGCTACGTGACCAGCGCGGTGCCGGGCCTCGAAGCGTTTCTGCTGATGGAACGGCTGCGCGCCGTGGCCGGCGACGCCGCGCTTAACGATTACTACGTGGTGGCCGATGCGCCGGCCAGCGGCAACGCGCTCGAGATGCTCGCGGTGGCGGCGGGCGTCAAGGGGCTGGCGCCGCGGGGGACGCTCAATCGGCTCGCCTCGGGAGTCGAAGCCCTGATTACCGATCCGCGCCGCTTCGGCGTGGCGCTTGCCGCGACGCCGGCGGATCTCGCAGTGCGCGAGGCGCTGGCCACCGCGGGCCGTCTCAAGGAACTCGGCATCGCCCGGGTAATCGTGATGCTCAATTGCACCGTCGAGGCGCTGTTCGAGACCGCCGAGATCGAGGCGCTGCGCAAACTCAATGGCCATCATGAACTCGCCGCGCGCCGCCGCGAGCTCGCCCGGCGCACCGATGCCGCGCGGCGCAAGTTGCGGGCCGCCGGCCTCGAAGCGATCGAACTGCCGATGCTGTTTCGCGCCGAGCTGCACAGGCGCGACCTGTTGAGCCTCGCCCGCCGGCTCGGGGACGCACTGCTGAGCGATGAAGCCGGCGCTTGAAACGCTGCTCTCGCAACGGCTGCTGATCTGCGTCGGCCCCGGCGGCGTCGGCAAGACCACCACCAGTGCGATGCTGGCGCTGACCGCGGCCGCGGCGGGACGGGCGGTCGATGTATTGACGATCGATCCGGCCCCGCGCCTGCTCGACGCGCTGGGCCTCGACCCCGGCTCGAACCAGCCGCAGGCCGTCGCGCTCGGCGCTATCGGCGGTGCCAAACGCGGCCGGATGCGCGCGATGCGGCTTGATCCCAAGCATACCTTCGATCGGCTGGTCGGACGCTACGCGCCGTCGGCCGCCGCCCGCGACGCGATCCTGGATAACCGCATCTATCGCAATCTCTCGCAGGCGCTGGCCGGGGTCGCCGATTACATGGCGGTCGAGCGGCTGCTCGAGCTTCACGAGAGCGGCGGCGCCGACCTGATCGTGCTGGATACTCCGCCGGCGGCCGAGGCGATGGACTTTCTCGACGCGCCGCGCCGGCTGCTGGATTTTCTCAACTCGCGCGCCGTTACCCTGCTGGGCACGCCGGCCGGCGTGCTGCGCGGCGGCCTCTCGATCGTCGACCTGGCGGCGCGCGCGGTGCTGTCCGCCTTCGATCGCGTCACAGGACTGCACCTGCTGCGCGACGTGCAGGGCTTTGTGCGCGGCTTCGACGGGATGTATCCGGGCTTCGCTGAGCGGGCCGCGCGTGCCCAGGCCTTGCTGCACGATCCATCCTGCAGCGCCGTGATCGTGACCACCGCCGAGCGCGAACGGGTCGCGCAGGTGCACTCGTTCGTCGCGGGACTGGAGGCTGCCGGGATCGTGCTCGGGGCGGTGCTGGTGAATCGCGTGAGCGGCGACCTGCCGCGTCTCGGCGGCCCGGCCACGGGCCGCATCGCGCCTGCGCTCGGCCGCAAGATCGGGCGCAACCTAGCCGACTTCCGCGCCCTCAAGCGGCGCGAGGCGGGGGCGCTCGACGCGATTCGTGCGATCGTGCCCGCGCACGTGGCGCTGATCTTTGCGCCCGAACTGGAACGCGAACCCGGGAACCTGCGCGATCTCGCCGAAATCGGCCGGCGGTTGGCGGACGGCTAGCGGCGCCCCTTGGCCGGGCCGCGACCGGCGCCGCGCGCCGGCGGGGGCTTGACGGGTTCGAGCAGACGATCGACTTTCAGGCTGAGGTTGGCGAACTGGGAGTTGAGATGATCGATGCGCGACTTGAGCTCACGAATATCGCGCTTGGAAGGGATGTTGACGAAGTCCAGCACCGTTTCGACGTTGCGATCGAAGATGTGCTTGTTGGCTGTCAGCCGCTCACCGGCCCGTCCCAGTTGCCGGCGCAGATTCTCGTTAGCCATCACCTCGCTGAAAAAGCTGGCGATGCCGTCCTCGCTGAGCGCCCGGAGCCGATCGATAAGCGTGCGCGCTTCCCTGCGTGCCATAACTATTACTATATATAGGTCCTGCCGCCGCGCCAACTAATGACTACGGTCGCCGCCATCGTGGGCTATGCTTCGGGATTCGCGTTAATGCGTTATCGCGGATCGCCCGCCGACCTGATCGCCACCGCGCTGATGATCGATGCTGCCCTGGCGCCGTTGACCGCGCTGATCGCCGCGCGGCGCGGGCGCTCGGTGGCGCTATGGAGCGTGCTCGGTTTCGTGTTCGGAGTATGGGCGCTGTTCTGGGCGATGCTGGTGCTGTCGGTCAAGCCGGCCACTATCGATCCCCCGCGGCCCGGCTTTCCGCCCACTTCCGACGCCGCCTAGGCGCGGCCACCCGCCGCTTCTCCGGCGTTGTTGAATCCCCTCGCGACGCGTGCCAAACGTGATCTATCGATCGCGCAACCGATTGCCCAACCCGCAAGGAGCCCCCTGATGGCCGCCAAAGTCGAATTCGGGATCTTTTCGCCGCAGGCCGGATTGAATCTCGCCACCCTGATCGAGCGCTGCAACCTCGCCGAGCGTCTCGGCTTCCATTCGCTATGGCTGGTCGATCACGTCTTCAGCCCGCTCTATCCCGATCTCGACCATCACGAGTGCCTCGCGCTGCTGAGCGCCCTGGCCGCGCGCACCGGCAGTATCCGGCTCGGCGTGCTGGTGCTGTGCAACTCGTTTCGCAACCCGGCCCTGCTCGCCAAGTCGCTGACCACGATCGACCATATCAGCGGCGGCCGGCTGGAGGTCGGACTTGGCGCCGGATGGGCCGAGCGCGAGTACGACGCCTACGGCTACGAATTCCCCTCGATAAGCGTGCGGCTCAAGCAGCTCGAGGAGAGCGTGCAGATAATCAAGGCGATGTTCAGCGAGGCGCGCCCCAGCTTCAACGGCAGCTATTACCGGATCGCCGAGGCGACCAATAATCCCAAGCCGCTCCAGAAGCCGCATCCACCGATCACGATTGGCGGCAGCGGCGAAAAAGTGATGCTCCGGCTGGTGGCCAAGTACGCCGATCGATGGAACTGTCCGTCGTCCTATCGCGATTTCAACCACAAGCTGGCGGTGCTCAAGGATCACTGCCAGGCGGTCGGCCGCGACTTCAACACCCTGCAGATCTCGGAACAGACGCTGGTCTGTATGGGCCGCGACGAGGCCGAGGCCGAAGAGAAGTGGAAGGCCGGCCAGAAGATGAAGCCGTTCTCCAACACCGCGGTGCGCGGCACGCCCGGGCAGGTGGTCGATCAGCTCCGCGAACGGGTCGACCGCGGGGTGCGGATGTTCGTCTGCTATTTCAGCGATCAGGCGGCGCCCGCCACGCTCGAAATGTTCGCCCGCGAGGTGATGCCGGCGTTTGCGTAGTTCGGTCCACATCTCGGCGCGCGTCGCGATCGTAAAAGCCGCCGGCTGGGCGCTGATTCTGGCCGGCCTGGCGATGCTTTCGGGATGCGCCGGGAGCGCTTCGGGCGCCTCGGCGGTGAGCTACGTCACCGAGCTCGACGCGACCCACGGACTCGCCAGCGGCTCGCCTGTTATCTACGGCGGCGCGCCCGTCGGCTCGGTCACCGGTATCGGATGGAAGCTCAACGGTGACTCGCAGATCGACTTCGAGGTGAATTACGACGCCGCGCTGCGGGTGCATCAGGATTCGATCATGGTGCTGCGCGCCGACCCCGTACCGAGCTTGGAACTGTATAGTCCGAATCCCGGCAGTCCGGTGGCGGCGCCGGGCGCGAAAATCAACGGGGCCTCGAGTCCGGGCGAGCTGTCGGCGATGCTGGCGGCGCGCGGCTTTTCGTCCATCCTCAGTGCCGCGAGCGCGCTCAGCAGCGTGCCGTCCGTGCCGGGTTCGCCGCCGGTCGCGGCGGCGATGACGCTCGATCAGCTCCAGAAACAACTGGCCGCGTTGCAGGCCCAGGCCACGACCAACGGCTCGGCGAATACCGCGGCGACCGCGGCGCAGATCCAGGCGCTGAATCAACAGGTGCAGACTCTGCGACAGGAAATGATAAAGCAGGGCAACAGCCCCCAGGCGCAACAACTTCGCAATGAGATCGACCAGCTCGCCCATACTCTCACCACGCCGATGACGCCGCCTCCGCCAAGCGGCGCGGGTACGCTGGTGGCGCCGCGCGTTTATTGATTACGATAGGGGCCGCGCCGGTGGACACGCTCGGCGACCTGGCGTATCTGAGTTCGACAACCTTACGCGTGATCGGGAGTGATTGAATGAACGGAGCAGAAAGCCTGGTTCGCACCGCTGAGGCCTGTGGCGTGACGGTATGCTTTGCGAATCCGGGCACCACCGAGATGCCGCTGGTGGCGGCGCTCGATTCGAGCGAACGTATCCGCCCGGTGCTGGCCCTGTTCGAAGGCGTCTGCTCGGGGGCGGCCGACGGTTACGCGCGGATGGCCGATGCCCCGGCCATGACGCTGCTGCATCTCGGCCCCGGCTTCGCCAACAGTATCGCCAACTTTCACAATGCGCGGCGCGCCCGCTCCGCGGTCCTCAACGTGATTGGCGATCACGCCACCTGGCATCTCCAGTACGATGCGCCGCTCACCGCTGACATCGTGTCGCTGGCCCGCCCGGTTTCCGGCTGGGTTCGTTCGGCGGCGTCGCCCGCGGCGCTCGCCGGCGATACGGCCGAGGCGATCGCGGCGGCGGGCCACTATCCGGGCAAGGTCGCGACGCTGATCGTGCCGGCGAATTGCCAATGGGACGCTGCCGATGGTCCCGCGACTCCGCTTCCGGTGGCGCAATTGCCCGCCGTGCCCGCGCAAGCGATCAGGCAAGCGGCGGAATTGATGCGTCGCAAGCAGCCGACGGTGCTGTTTCTCGGCGGACTCGGGCTGCGCGCCCGCAGCCTGACGGCGGCCGCGCGCATCGCGGAAAAAACCGGCTGCACCCTGATGTGCGAGACCTTCCCGGCCCGCATGGAACGCGGCGCCGGTTATCCCGCGCTCGACCGGCTGCCTTATTTTCCCGAACAGGCGCTCGAAGCGCTGGCGCCGTTCAAGCAGATGGTGATCGCGGGCGCGCCCCGGCCGGTGGCTTTTTTCGGCTATCCGAATTCGCCCAGCGTGCTGATTCCCGACGGTTGCGAGGCGCGGATTGTGGCCGAGCCGGAGAGCGACGTGGCTGCGGCTCTGGAAGCGCTCGCCGACGAGCTCGGCGCCCCCGCCCGGCCGACTATCGCGGATGCGGCACGCCCCGCCAGGCCCTCCGGCCCGCTGATTGCGCCCAATATCGGCGCGGCGCTGGGCGCGCTGATACCCGACAACGCGATCGTGATGGACGAGGGCGCCACCACCGGCTTCTCGGCCTACGTGACCTCGGCCGGCGCGCGGCCCCATACCTATCTCGCACTGACCGGCGGCGCGATCGGCCAGGGATTGCCGTGCGCGACCGGCGCGGCGGTCGCCGCCCCGGGCCGCAAGGTGATTGCGCTGCAGGCCGACGGCGGCGGCATGTACACGCTGCAGGCGCTGTGGACCAACGCCCGCGAGGCGCTCGATATCACGACCGTCATCTGCAACAACCACAGCTACCGGATTCTGCAAGTCGAGCTGTCCCGCGCCGGTATCACCGAGCCCGGTCCCAAGGCCCGTTCGCTGACGATGCTCGACAATCCGGAGATCAACTGGGTCGAGATGGCGCGCGGGATGGGCGTGCCGGGGGTGCGGGTCAGCAGCGCCGACGAGCTGGTGCGCGAGCTTGAACGCGCGATCCCCGAGCGCGGGCCGAATCTTATCGAGATGATGATGTAGTCGCGGCGCCAGCGGAGTCAGCGGCAAACGCCGCCAGCCGCGCCGGCAGCTCGTCGAGAGCGGCGATACGATGGTGATGCTCGACGCGATGGCCGACCCCGATGAAGCGGATTCCGGCCGCAGTCGCCGCCTCGCGATCGATCTGGCTGTCGCCGACGTAGATCGCGTGCTGCGGCTCGACGCCGGCTCGCCGGATGCACAGCTCGAGGATATCGGGCGCCGGTTTGGGGCGGACCTTGTCGCGCGCGCTGGCGATGGCTTCGAAGATATCGGCCAGTTCGAGGTAATCGACCAGCGCCGGTACGGTCGCCGAGCGGTTGGTGGCGAGCGCCAGGCGGTAGCTGCGTTTGAGCTCAACCATGAAGGGACGCAGCTCGAAGGGCGGGCGCAGCAATTTGAAAAACGGCTCCGAATCGAGGTCCCGCGCCACCGCCTTCATGCGGGCGAGCTTCTCGAGATCGGCGCCGGCGCGCCGCTCGAACATCTGGACCGCGGCGTAATAGATTCCCTCGCGCTCCTCGGTGGGACTCAGCGGCGGTTCGCCGATCGCGCCGAAGATCGCGTTGTAGTAGGCGATATTCGCTTCGACCGAATCGAACAGCACGCCGTCGGCGTCGAAGATAACCAGCTCGATCATCGCATCTTCAGCAAGCGGGCTCTCGGCTTCAGCTCTCGCGGCGGCACTGAGCCGCTCAGGAATCGAGCGCCCTTAAGGTCTCGGTCTTCCACTCGCTCATCAGCTTGAATTCCGGCGTGTCGCCGAACTCCTCGACCGTGGCGCGCATGATCTCGTCGTCGGACAGGCTCAGATCGAGCGGCTTCACGATCGGCTGCCGGATGTACCACGGCGTATCGCAGAAGAATTCGAGGCGATTGTTCTCGATATCGCGGTAGTAGACCGACAGCCACGAGCCGTGGGTGATGGGCTCGATATCTTTGACGCCGTTGCGCGTCAGCAGCTCGTAGCGCTGACGCAGATCGGCCATCGAGCCGACCCGGAACGCGATGTGGTTGATGATCCGATCTTCGGGCGAGCCGGTGCGGCCGGCGGCCAGCGCCAGCATATGATGGTCGGCCTCGGGATCGAGCGTCATGAAACAGATGTCATTGCCGCGCGCCTTGCCGGAGTCGGAGAGATGGAAGCCGAGCACGTTGGTATAGAAATCCATCATCTTGTGGAAATCGTAGCAGTACAGAACCACGTGGCTGATGGTAGCTTTGCCGTATTTCATGGGCGGCGCCTCCTCCGGGGCTGGTCTATAAGGATTAACATCCGCGCGCCGCGCCAACAATCGCGGCCGCGTTGCGCGATCGGCGATGATGCGGCACCCTGTTCGGCTGGGAGATCGGCCGGCCGCCGCCCGGCGCGGTAATCGAAGATGGAACAGCGCACGCTCGGCAAGACCGGGATCAAGCTCAGCGCCCTCGGTCTCGGTACTTCGGAGATCGGCTACGAGCACGTCACGCAACGCCAGATAAACGGGCTTATCAACGCCGCGCTCGATGCCGGCCTCAACGTGATCGATACCGCCGCCTGTTACGGCGACGCCGAAGAGATGGTCGGGCGCGCCGTGAGCCATCGCCGCGCCGACTACTGCATCCTGACCAAATGCGGCCATGGAACGGGAATCAAGCTGGCCGACTGGAGTCCCGCGCTGATCGGCAAGAGTATCGAGCGGAGCCTCAAGCGGCTGCGCACCGACTATCTCGACGTGGTCCAGTTCCATAGCTGCCCGGAGGAGGTTCTGCGTCGCGGCGAGGTTATCGCCGCGCTGCAGCGCGCCCGCAGCGAGGGCAAGACCCGCTTTATCGGCTACAGCGGCGACGGCGCGGCGGCGCAACTCGCGGTGCGCTCGGAAGTTTTCGACACCCTCCAGATTTCGGTCAGTATCGCCGACCAGGAGGCGATCGAGGGCGCTATCGCGGCGGCTCGCGCGCGCCACATGGGCGTGATCGCCAAGCGCCCGATCGCCAACGCAGCGTGGCTGGCGGCGCCGGACAGCGCCATGGACTGGTACTTTCGGGTCTATCGCGAGCGGCTCCAGAAGCTGGGCTACGGGTTTTTGCACGAGGACGCGAAGAGCTCGGTCGGCGCCGCGCTCCGGTTCACGCTCAGCGTGCCGGGGGTTCATACCGCGATCGTCGGCACCACCAAGCCGCGACGCTGGAGCCAGAATGCGGCGCTGGTCGCGGCCGGCAAGCTTAAACCGATACAGTACGACGCGATTCGGGCGCGCTGGCGCGCGGTGGCCGACGCCTCATGGGTCGGCCAGCGTTAGCCATGGCGCGGAAATCGGCAACCATGAAACGTACGGCGGCGGCGGTGATCGAGGTCGCGGGCCTCAGGGTCGAGCGCGACGCCGTGATTCTCGATTCGATCGATTGGCGGGTCGAGCGCGGCCAGCATTGGGCCGTGCTGGGCGCCAACGGCTCGGGCAAGACCTCGCTGCTGAGCGCGCTCACCGGCTACCTGGCGCCGACCGCCGGCGCAATCGCGGTGCTGGGTGAAACCTACGGCCGCGCGGACTGGCGCGCGCTGCGCACCCATATCGGGATCGTCAGTTCGAGCGTTCATCAGTTGATGGCGGGGCATGAGAGCGCGCTCGATACCGTGATCGGCGGCAAGTTCGCGCAGATTGGCTACTGGGGCGAAATCGCGCCGGCGGATCGCACCCGCGCGCTTGGTATCCTGCGCAAGATCGAGAGCGGCTATCTGCGCGATCGGCCGTGGCGCTTCCTGTCGCAGGGCGAGCGCCAGCGCGTCCTGATCGGACGGGCGCTGATGGCCGGGCCGAAGCTGCTGATCCTCGACGAGCCGTGCGCCGGACTCGACCCGGTCGCGCGCGAGCATTTCGTGCAGTTTCTGGAGCGGCTCGCACGCCGGCGCGGCGCGCCCACGCTGGTGCTGGTGACCCATCATGTGGAGGAGATCATGCCGGTCTTCTCGCACGTGCTGGTGCTGAAGTCGGGCGCGGTGCTGGCGGCCGGCGACAAGCGCCGCGTGCTGACCTCCGCCACGCTCTCGCGAGCCTTCGGCGCGACGCTGCGGCTCGGCCGCCGCAACGGACGCTACTCGGTGCGGGTCCGGCCGCGCGCCGACGTCGTGATATGACTCGAAGCGGCGATGGCGTGAGCTCTTTCAGAAAGACTAGCGAAGCCTGGCTGACTTCCCCCACCCGCGCCAGACCTATTTCCTCGTCATCCGGTGAAGATAGGCGCGTTCGGGTGCCATGCCTTATAGCGGTTCCAGCAATCTTGTTGGTGGCTTCCCCTGCGTTCGCCGACGGTATCGATATCGTGCCGGCTCTTACTTGGATCGGTGGTAAACATTCCGCCGTAGCAACGGTCGGCTTGATCGTGCTGCTGATGCTGGTGAATTACGTACTGAACTTTATCGTGATCGGCATTCCCACTATTGAGACAGGCCCAGCGTCCGTGCGCACCGTTTCTGTAGATCTGATATTCCTCACCCTGCTTGGACAAATCGCTGATCGTTTGGGAGAAATCGCCGCACTTCTTGTGCTGCTGCCGGTTTCTTTCCTTCTTCACTTTCTTCCTTTTCGCGCCTTCACCGACTCGGAGGCCTGGGGTTGGCAACTCCTTGCTTTGTATTTCCTTTTGTCCGCATTTGCCATTTATGTTCTCGCGCTTTTTTTCCTACGGCGACGTTGGCAGGTCTCGAAACGAACAGCACGACTAATCGCCGCCGCGGCATCGATCCTGACAAATCCACTGTGGCTGATTTTGATTGGATGGCTTGCCCTTTAGCTGGCCGGTCTCTTTTTGGCCCCCCGCTCATTCCCATCGACTCCGCGAAGCAGGCCGCCCCACCTTGAAAGCCAGCCAACTACGCTGAAGCGAGGTATCGGACGACTACCCGGGGTTGCGTCGGCGGGCGGGCTCGAATAATTGATCGAAGATATGCTCTCCGGAGTGCTGACGATGGGACGAGGATTCAGAAACTTCACACTGCTGGCGCTGACCGTCATGCTCGCGGCCACGGCCGCGTTCAGCGCCGAATCGGATGGTTTACCGATGCGTAATACGGGACATTATGCGGTGCTCGATACCGACAAGGGCACTATCGTGATCGAACTTTACCCGGCGGTCGCGCCCAAGACGGTCGCCAATTTCGAGAAGCTGTCGCGCGACGGCTTCTACAACGGCCTGACTTTCCATCGCGTCGAACCGGGCTTCGTGGTGCAGGGCGGCGATCCCAACGGCAACGGCACCGGCGGCCCGGGCTACACCGTCCCGGCCGAGATCAGCCCGACCGAGCATCATCTGCGCGGCACGGTGGCGATGGCGCGGACCGGCGACGAGGTCAATCCGCAGCGCGCTTCGAGCGGCAGCCAGTTCTATATCTGCCTGGCGCCGGCGCCCTTCCTCGACCAGAAGTACACGATCTTCGGCGGGGTGGTGAAAGGGATGGACGTGGTCGACCAGATTCGGGTCGGCGATCACATCAAGCACGTCACGATCACTTCCGAAGCCCCGAAGTAACCGCAGTTCGCGGTTTCCGATCGCAGGGGCGATGTAACCTGCGAGACATTCGGTGTTTGGTCGGGCGCGGTCGGACCGCGACCGGACGCCCGCCCGCCGACCGGCGTCGCGCTGTGGTTGTGACCACGGTGCGAGCCGGATAAGATTGTTTGACCCTTCCACTATGGCTCAGACCCGTGATCGATTCGCGCTGATAGAGAACCTCTCCTCGATCAGCGGCGAACCGTCGGGCGATTTGCGCGAGACGCTCGACCTCATCGTTGCGACTATCGCCAGCGGCCTCGAAGTCGAAGTCTGCTCGCTCTACCTGTTCGACCCCAAGCGCGAGCGCCTGACGCTACGCGCGACGGTCGGGCTCGACCATGAGTCGGTCGGCAAGGTTTCGATGCGGATCGACGAGGGGTTGGTCGGGATGGTGATCGAGAGCGGCCAGTCGCTGGCGGTGGCCGACGCGATCAGTCATCCGCGCTACAAGTATTTCCCCGAAACCGGCGAGGAGCGCTATCACACCTTTCTCGGCGTGCCGGTGCAGAACGGGCGCCAGCGGCCGATCGGGGTGCTGGTGGTGCAGACCTTGCGCCGGCGCAAGTTCACCGCCGCCGAGATTCGCCTGCTGAAGGCGGCGGCCAACCAGGTCGGCCAGGTACTGTCGCACTATCGCCTGCGCGAAACTCTCGCCACCAAGGAAAAAGAGCGCGACGAGTATCGCCGCCGCATGATCGAGGCGACTCGCCAGCTCAAGGACTACGAGAAGGTCGGCGGCAAGACCCGGGTCGCCGCTCCGGTCCGGATGCGCCGCCCGCGACTGGTCGGACTGCCGGCCTCGCCCGGCTTCGCCCATGGCGTGGCCCATGTGGTCGGCACCTTCCTCAGCACCATCGATCGGACCCGGCGGTCGCGCGACGTCAAGGGCGAGATGCGGCGCTTCGATGAGGCGCTGGGGCGCTCGCTGGCGGAACTGGCGGCGCTCAAGGTGCGGATGGCGCCGCTGATGTCGGAGGCCGACCTGCGGATCTTCGATGGCCATCGCATGATCCTCGAGGACGAGGAGTTCATCGGCCGGATTCGGGTTGCGATCGAGCAGGGCTATGCGGCCGAGAGCGCGCTGTTCCGGGTGATCGACGAGTTGTCATCCTCGATGCTGAACGTGGCGGACACCTACCTGCGCGAGCGCGTCAACGACTTTCGCGATGTCGGTCATCGCGTGCTGCGCCATCTCAAGCAGGAGGGCGGCAAGGCGCCGTTCTCGCGCCGCACCATCCTGGTCGCCGACGAGATGACGCTGTCGCAATTGACGCTGGTCTCGCACGAGCATCTGGTCGGCATCGCGCTGCAATCGGGCGGCGTCACCTCGCACGCCGCGATCCTGGCGCGGGCCTTCGAAATTCCGACCGTGGTCGGTATCGAGCATCTGATGGAGGCGGTCAGCGAGGGCGACGACCTGGTGCTCGACGGCAACTCGGGCGTGCTGTTCATCAATCCGACGGTCGAGCTCGAGCGCGAGTACGAGGGGCTGCACAAGCGCTACGACGCCTTCAAACGGGAGCTGATGGCGGGGCCGGGCGAGGCCACCGCCACGCGCGACGGCCATCGCGTGGAGATTCTCGCCAACGTCGCGCTGCTGGCCGATCTCAATCTCGCGCTGCGCTACGGCGCCGAAGGCGTGGGCTTGATGCGCTCGGAGTTTTCGTTCCTGACCTACGAGGATTTTCCCGACGAAAACCAGCAGCTACAGCTCTACGGCAAGATGCTGGAGGCGGCGGGCGGGCGGCCGGTGACGATTCGCACGCTCGATATCGGGGCCGACAAGTATCCGCCCTACCTGCGCGTGCCGCGCGAGGAGAATCCGTTCCTGGGCTGGCGTTCGATCCGGATTTCGCTGGAGATGCCGGGGCTGTTCAAGGTCCAGTTGCGTGCCATCCTGCGCGCCGCCGCGCATCATCACGTCAAGATCATGTTCCCGATGATCTCGAGCCTCGAGGAGCTGCGCCGCGCGCGCGACCTCCTGAGCGAGGCGCAATCCGAGTTGTTCAAGGAAGGGCTCGAGCATAATCCGCAGGTCGAGGTCGGCATCATGGTCGAGGTGCCGTCGGCGGTATGGCTGGCGCCGCGGCTGGCGCGCGAGGTCGATTTCTTCTCGATCGGCACCAACGACCTGATCCAGTACCTGCTGGCCGCCGATCGCAATAATCCCAAGGTGGCCCATCTTTATGAGTCGCTGCATCCGGCCGTGCTGGCGGCGATCGCCGACGTGGTCAACGTCGGCCGCGCGGCCGGCAAGGAGGTCTGCCTGTGCGGCGAGATGGCGAGCGACCCGCTGTGCACGCTGCTGCTGGTCGGCATCGGCCTTACGCAGTTGAGCCTGAGCCCGCTGTTCATCCCGGTGGTGCGCAAGCTGGTGCGTGAGACCGACTATCAAACGGCGCGCCTGATCGCCCACGACACGCTCGAGATGTCATCGAGCCAGGAGATCAAGGGCTATCTTATCGAGCGTTATCGCGACCTTGGGTTAATCCAGATGGTAGAGATGTATCGATGAGGGCGAACTGCTAAGCTTGGGACCCGCGCTTATCTTTCCGGCAATGATTGACTTTAGCGGTCGGGATTAGGTAATTCTGACCTGTCGGTTAGCCGACAAATCCGAGGACTATGATGCCTGAAAAGAGAGCAGTATATACGGGCGGGGAGAGGAAGAACTGATGATTATTATGCTCTCGTTTGCCATCCTGGCGGCGATCCTGGGGCTGGCCGGCTACTATTATCTGGGCACCAACCGCTACGGCGGCGATCGACAGGCAGGTCGGCTGGCGCTGACCGCCAGCCGCGGCGCGCTGGAGCGCGGCGCGGTCAAGGTCGAGGCTTGCCGCACGGTGCGCGTCTATTTCATCAAGCCCTCGCGCTACGATGAGAAGGGCTACGTCCAGTATTTTCGATGGGGCGTGCAGCCGAATAATTCGCTGACCGTGCTGGCGGCGTTGAACGACGCCTACAACAAGCGCTATTCGGCCGAGCGCAACGTCTACCTCGAGACCATCATCTGGGACGAGATCTGCGACGGTGTGGTTAGTCCCGCCACCATCAAGGCCATCAAAGAGAAGGCGCAGGAGGACGGCGTCGAATTGCTGGTGGGCTTGGCGGGCGTGCAATCCAACCAGTATCCGCGCGGCCGCGACCTGGCGCTGCAGTTCATCGGCTTGGGCGTGACCACGATGATGGGCGGGTTTCACGTCAGCGGCTATCCCGACTCGGTCAAGTTCCTCAACGAATGCGGGGTGACGACCGTGGTCGGCGAGGCCGAGAACCTGTGGGGCGAGATCGTCGAGGACTTCCTGCGCGGCGAGCTGCGGCTCAACTACTCGGTCACCGAGGGGATTCGCGCCAAAACCGGCCGCGACGACATCATCGTGCCGCTCATCACCGACGCCCAGCTCCCGACGCTCGACGATCGTTACCTGACGCGCTTTTTCAATCCGGCCATGACCACGCTCGACACTTCGCGCGGCTGCCCCTTCACCTGCTCCTATTGCAGCGTGAAAAACGTCATGGGGCGCACGATGCGTTCGCGCGAGCCCGAGGCGGTGGTGAACTGGGTGCGCGACGCGATTCGCCACCACGGCATCCAATCGCTGTTCCTGGTCGACGACGACTTTTTCCGCAGCCCGCGCTGGGAGGAGATTCTGACCGGTCTGGTCGAGGTCAAGCGCGAGTATCCGCAGCTCTCCTTCATGATGCAGGTCGATGTTGACGCCTCGTGCTACGCCAACGTCGCCGAGGGCGAGACCGAAGGCGCCAAGCATCGCCGCAGCCGCCGCTTCGTCGAACTGGCGGCGCGGGCGGGATGCTACTCGGCGTTCGTCGGGATCGAATCGCTCAACCCCGAGAATCTCAACTACGCCACCAAGTATCAGAATACCGACGACCGGCAGCATCGCATGTCGTTCGAGCAGGCCCGCGCCCGGGTGCTGGAAAAGTACCGGCGGGTGGTCAACAACTGGCACAAGTGGGGCGTCTCGGTGCATGCCGGCTACATGCTCGGCTTTCCGTTCGACGGCAAGGATTGCGGGCGCGTCGCGGCCGAGACCCTCAAGAAGATCGGCTTCGACATCGTTTCGTTCTTCATCATGACGCCGCTGCCCGGCACCGAGGACCAGATTCTGCAGGCCAAGGAAGGAAACATTTTCGACTGGGATTTCAACAATCTCGACTCCCAGCACGTGACGCTCAAGCATCCCAAGCTCGACGCGAGCTCCTGGATGGAAGCCTATCGGGAGGCGTTCACCGGCTTCTATACGCTGCGGCGCGCCATCAAGGCCATCTTCACGGTGATGGGCGGACACAACCTGAGCGCCGAAGCCCGCCGCTCGGTGCTGCGCCAGTTTCTGTATTACTTCTTCAGCTACCGTCAGGGACGCCATCCGATGGTCGGCGGCATCTGGCAGATTCGCCGCCGCGACGTGCGGCGCAACGTGATCACCGACGACGAAGCGCGTCGCTACTACCTGGCCGGCGGATTACGCTTCGACGCCATCCTGCGCGGCGACGACGACGGCTTCGCCGGCGCGCCGGCGTAACTGCCAGCCGCGGCGGCACAGGCCTCCCGCGCCGGGTCATCCTTAAGCGTCGGGCTTAGTGCTATGATCGCAGCCAGCGTACAGCTCCCGGCGCTCGCCCGAGCGCCGGGCATCGACGCGTAACCACAGTGCTCAGCGACGCACAAATCGATACCCTGGCGAACCATCTGATCGAAGGGCTGATCAGCCGCGGTGCGATCAATCCGAAGGCCGACGTCAAGGCGCTGGTCGCGTGCGTGATCGAAATGATGGCGGCGAACTTCGAGACCGAGGCCAAGATCGAGGACGAGGCTGAGCAGATGGCGGCGGAGCAGGCGCGGCTCAACCGCGGGCTCGACGCCGATCGGCTGCGCAGCATGATCAAACAACGCCTGGCCGACAAGAAGGGCTTCACCCTGTAGCCCGGAGGCGGGTGTGGGGGCGGTCAGAGACTGGCGATGAGACTTAGCGAGCCGCGTATCCTCTACCTCGCGCGGGAGTCGCTCAACCGGCTTCGCGATG
>Ga0307372_10000614_pt1 | contig 63733 bp, 61 predicted proteins | sample OX1MG_FD_202533 | JGI IMG/M metagenome (GOLD analysis project Ga0307372, IMG submission 202533) | Soil microbial communities from Risofladan, Vaasa, Finland - OX-1 | ecosystem: Environmental > Terrestrial > Soil > Coastal area > Acid sulfate soil | place: Finland: Risofladan, Vaasa | collected... | reverse complement strand
CCCGCACTCGGGCAGGCGGCCGATGACCAGGGGCTCGGTCCCGATGGGCACCCGCCGGCCATCGGGGAGCACCAACTCGGCCAGAGCCCCTCCCTCCCCCTCGCGGACCTCGGCCTCCACGGTGAACCGCCCTGGGCGCTGCGCCGAACCCTCGAAGATTTCGACCTCGACGGGACCCACGAAGGAGTAGCCCTCCAGGCGGGCGTGCTCCCTGGCCGCGTCCGACAGCTCGCGGGACAGCGCGTCGATGAATTGGGAGAAACGCTCCACGTCGGCCGGGGCGAGGGTCACCACGAATGCGTTGGGGGCGATGAGCCCGCGCACCCCGACGCGCCGGTGCAGGTCCATCTCCCGTGTCAGCCTCCGCCCGATTTCAACGGGTTGAAGGTTGCTTCGGAACGGCTTGGCCAACGTGCCCTCCACCAGACGCTCAAGGCGCTCCTCGAACTGCTGGAGTCCCATGGTGCCCGAAGACTACCGGCCAAATCGGCCCGGGAGCGGGGCGGTGGCCGTCTGACCTGCTCAGACAACCGAACGGCTCCCACCAGCCCAGGTACTACTCTTGTCCGGTCGCTCGGGCGAGTGGCGGAATAGGCAGACGCGCAGGATTCAGGTTCCTGTGTCCGAAAGGATGTGGGGGTTCAAGTCCCCCCTCGCCCACCAACCGGACCGCTCCGGTCATTCCGCCGCGATCGCCGCCAGCACGTCGAGTTTGCCCGCCCGGCGGGCAGGCCAGCTCGCCGCACCGAGTCCCAGAAGTGCGGCAATGACAAGGAAAATCACCAGGTTGCTGAACGGTACGACAATGTCGGTGATGCCCTGCTGCTTCAGCGAGGAGGCCAGGGCGACGCCGAGGGCGGTGCCGATGACGAGCCCGATGATGGCGCCGAAGACGGCCAGGATCACCGACTCCGAGCGGATCATGGCTCGGATCTGGCGGCGCTTCATCCCGACGGCCCGGAGGAGCCCGATCTCGTGGGTGCGCTCGAAGACGGAGAGCATGAGCGTGTTGACGATCCCGATGAGGGCGATGAGGACGGCCAGCGCCAGCAGGGCATAGACCAGGCCCAGCAACTGGTTGACCATCGCCTCCTGTGACTTCTCGAACTGGGCGCGCGTCTGGACCTGCAGGTTCGGGTACGCGTGGAGCACCCGGGCGACGGCGTGCTCAATGCCTCCGGCACCGCTGGCCGATCGGAGGAGGACGGCCACCGGAAGCGGGTCGTTGAAGTGCGACAGGAAGAACCCGTCACCCACCACGTAGCGGCCGATGAGGGCGTTGGCCTTGAATATCCCGCCGATGCGCATGGTCGCGTTCCCGGTCTGGGCGAACTTGACCGGCACCACCGAGCCAACGGAGAGGTGCTTGGAATCGGCCGTGGTCGCGTCAATGAGCAGTGCACCGGCCGCCAGGGCAGCTCCACCGGTGCCGGCTTGCATACGCAGGATCACGGTGTCGGCCAGGTGGTCGGTCGAGATTCCGGTCAGGGTGGCCAGCGCGTGCCCGATTTCGAACTCTCCGGTGTAGACCGTCGAAGTTGCCGTGACGCCCGGCACCTTCGAAACCGTGGCTTCCACCGCGTGGCTGAATCTCCCGGCTCCGACACCCGTGGCCGAAATGATGAAGTCCGCATTGATGGCGTTGTTGACACTGCTGGTTGCCGATTTTGACAACGATGCCCCGAACACGGAGATGGCCGAGACCAGTGCCAGTCCGACCATGAGGGCGGAAGACGTCTGGGCGGTGCGCCGGGGACTGCGCATGGAGTTCTCCCGACCCAGCCGACCGGAGACCCCGAGGACGCGGGCGAGCGGGCGACCGAGGGCGCTGGCAATGGGTCGGGCGATGCTCGGCGCCAGCATGCCGGCACCGATGAACGTCCCCACCGCACCGAGTCCGACCAGCTGGATCGCCGGCAATGTCAACCCCAGCCCCAGCACGGCGATGGAGACAACCGTGATGATGCCCCCGATGGTGATGCGCCGCCGCGATGACACCTCGAGCTCTCCGGCGTACGACACGATGGCCGCCACCGGAGGGATCCTCACGGCCCGGCGGGCCGGACTGACTGCGGAGACCACGGTGACTCCGACCCCGACCAGGAGTGCCGCCGCCACAGTTCGCACCCCGAAGACCAGAGGCCCCGACGGAAGTGTGATACCGAAACCGCCAAGCAGCGCCTCCAGGCCCTTGGCGGACAGGACCCCGAGCCCCAGGCCGATCAGAGACGAGGTCAGGCCGACCAGGGCGGCCTCAAGGAGGACCGAGCGAAAGACCTGCCGGCGGCTCGCACCCACAATCCGCAGGAGCGCCAGCTCGCGGGTGCGTTGACCGACGATGATCGAAAACGTGTTGAAGATCGTGAATCCGCCGACGAACAGCGCAATGAATGCGAACACCAGGAGCGCCGTCGAGAAGAACGACAACGCCCTGTTGATGGCGCCCGCCTGCTCGTCGGCGACCGTCTGCCCGGTGACCACCTCGACCCCGTGCGGCAGGGATCGGGCAATCCTGTGTTCCACGGTTGCCTTGTCGGCTCCGGAAGCGACCACAATGTCGATGGCGTCGACGTGACCGATCTTTCCGAACAGCTGTTGCGCCGTGGGAAGCGTGAAGGCGGCGAGAGTCGCACCGGCCAGGTTGTCGGCGGAGCCGAACATGACGATCCCCGTGATGGTGAACGTCTGCGGAGGCCCGGCAAGAAGCATACGGACGTGATTGCCGACCGTGAAGTGGTACGTGCGCGCGGTGCCGGCATCCATCAGGACGTCATGGGAGGTCTTGGGCGCAACGCCTGCGACCAGGTGCAGGACAGAGAGCTGGGGATTGGTGTCAAAGGCCACTCCGATCGATGGCGCCCCACCGGTGGTGACCGCCTTCCCGTCACGGGCGATGTACTGCGCGTACCCGGAGGCGTTTCCCTCGGCAAAGGCGACGCCCGGCACCCGGCGGACCGCGGCAATGAGGGAATCGGGTATCGGCTTGCGGACGACGCCACCTCCGCCGGTGTTGTCGGCAAAGGCGGCATGACCCCGGATTTCGAAGTCGACGTGCTGGTAGATGCTGCCGAACAATGTGGTGAACGTGTTGTGGAGGGTGTCGGTGAGAACGAGGGTCCCGGAGATGAAGGTCACTCCGAGCACGATGGCCAGGGCGGTCAGCCCCAGGCGGAACTTGTGGGCCAGCAGACCCTTCAATGTGACCTTCCACATATCAGTTGCCCAGCTGCTTCATCCGCTCCAGCACCGTGTCGGCCGTCGGTGAGGCCAGGGCACCCACCACGCGGCCGTCAGCCAGGAAGACCACCCGATCGGCATAGGCGGCGCCGCGCGGGTCATGCGTGACCATGACGATCGACTGTGCGAACTCGGTGACCGAGCGCCGGAGAAAGGCCAGCATCTCGGCCGAAGAGTTGGAATCGAGGTTGCCCGTGGGCTCGTCCGCGAAAATCAGGTCAGGACGGCTTATCAACGCCCGGGCGCAGGCGGCACGTTGCTGCTGGCCCCCGGACATCTCAATGGGCCGGTGGGACAGTCGATCGGCAATGCTCAGCTGCTCCACCAGATAATCGAACCAGGCCCGGTCGACCTTCTTTCCGGCCAGGTCCACAGGCAGGGTGATGTTCTCGCGCGCCGTGAGGGTGGGCACGAGGTTGAACGACTGGAAGACGAAGCCGATCCGGTCCCGTCGCAACTCGGTCATGCCCGAGTCGTCCAGCAGCGCCAGGTCCTGCCCGCCGACGAAGGCGTGCCCCGAGGTCGGCCGGTCGAGACCGGCCATGCAGTGCATGAGGGTGGACTTGCCCGACCCCGACGGGCCCATGACCGCAGTGAACCTGCCCTTCTCGAACTCGACGTTGATGCCCGCCAAGGCGTTGACGGCGGCGTCACCCAACCCGTACGTCTTGACGAGGTCCACGGCACGCGCCGCCACCAGGCCCGGCGCGCTGACGGAATCCAACGTGGCAGTCGTCATGAACCGGTCCTTTCGTGGGGGCCACCAGCGCAATGGCCCTGGTCACTTCGGGCCCGCATCTGCCGGCCGACCAGTATGGCCGACTCCCCGGCCATTCTCCGACGGCGCCGCCGGTCCGTTCCGCCCCCTTCCCCGGAGGGGCCGCCCCGCTGCGATCTTCGTTGCAAACCGGTTGCTCCTGGTCAAGGCCACGTCGAAATAGTCCATTTGTCCCTTGAGGCAGGTCCGGAAGTCAATCAGTGTGGGTGTCGGAAGCAATCGAAAAGGCAAACCACTCGCGAGGGTGGGACGCAAAGCAAACGGGACTCTCTGAGTCAGCCGAGCCGCCGAAATAGCAGACCGTGCATCGCTATTTACCCCGCGGCCCGATTTCTCAGGGTTACGGGGGAAAAGTGCGAGAGATCACGCAGACGACGGAGGCCAGGCCCCCGCTTCGCTTCGGACGCATCGCCAGCCTGGCGGTCGCCCTGGGAGCACTCTCCGCCACCTTCGGTCTCGGGGCGATCAACTCAGCCCAGGCCGTGGCCTCCCGGACCACCAATTCTGCCTACAGCGGTGGCCAAATGATGGCAGCCGACCCCAACGGCGGGTTCTGGACGGTCACCGGCACCGGCGCCATCTCGGCGTTCGATGGTGCTCCCATCTTCGGTTCACCCGCCCTCTCGGGCGTCCGCCCGGTTCTCCCGATTGTCGGCATGGAGGCCACGCCCAGCGGAGGTGGCTACTGGCTGGTGGCGTCCGACGGAGGGATCTTCAGCTTCGGCGACGCCCAATTCCACGGGTCCACCGGCGCCATCCACCTGAACAAGCCCATTGTGGGCATGGCGGCCACGCCCAGCGGCAAGGGCTACTGGCTGGTGGCCACCGACGGCGGGATCTTCAGCTTCGGCGACGCTCAGTTCCACGGGTCGACCGGCGCCATCCACCTGAACAAGCCGATCGTCGGGATGGCAGCCACCTCTGACGGCAGCGGTTACTGGATGGTCGCTTCCGACGGCGGGATCTTCGGCTTCGGCGACGCCCCCTTCTTCGGGTCCACGGGCGCCATCCACCTGACCCAGCCCATTGTCGGCATGTTGGCCACGCCCGATGGCGGCGGCTACTGGCTTGTGGCGTCGGACGGCGGCATCTTCGGCTTCGGCGACGCCCCCTTCTACGGGTCCCTGGGTGGCAGCGGCCAGTCGGTCGCCGGCATGATCGTCAACCCCTCGACGGCCGGCTACACCTTGGTGGCCACCGACGGCACGCCCTCAGCCTTCACCCCCTCACTGGCGAGCTCTTCGCCGGCCGTCACACCCCCGGCCGTCACACCCCCGGCCGTCACACCCCCGGCCGTCACACCCCCGGCCGTCACACCCCCGGTCAACAGCTCGCTTCTCCAGGGTGCCTACGCTGGCGGTGTCAACCCGGCAGGCGTGACCGCCTTCGGCGCCTCCACCGGCACCCACCCCACCATCGCCTCGGACTACCTCCCGGGCTCCAGCGGGTGGGCCGGCATGGACGGTGCCGGCGGGAGCCTCTCCTGGATGCTCGGTGGCGGGTGGGCCGGCAGCGGCTACACCCTTTCGCTGGGCGTGCCCATCATCCCCACCGACTCCAACGGCACCCCCATGGGTACCTTGGCCCAGGGCGCCACCGGGGCCTACAACAACTACTACGTGACCCTGGCGCAGACTTTGATCGCCGGTGGTGAGTCCAACGCCTACCTCCGCCTCGGTTGGGAGTTCGACGGGAACTGGTACACCTGGGCCGCCTCCACCCCGGCTGCCGAGGCCAGCTACGCGGCCTACTTCCGCCAGATCGTCACCGCCATGCGCTCGGTGGCCGGTGCGAACTTCAGGTTCGTCTGGAACCCCGACGCCTCGGCCTTCACCACCCAGGCCGTCAACGGGGGTTACGACGTCTCCCTGGCCTACCCGGGCAAGGCCTACGTCGACGACATCGCCATCGACGTCTACGACCAGAGCTGGGCCAACCCGATGACCCCGACCAACGTCTGGAACCAGACCACGCTCCCCACCCTGGTCGCGTCCCAGCAGTTCGCAGCCGCCCAGGGCGTCCCGCTCGCCGTCACCGAATGGGGAGTGGCCATCCGCAGTGACGGGCACGGCCTGGGCGACGACCCTCTCTTCGTGAACAACATGATCTCTTGGATGAAGAACCCGGCCAACAACGTCGCCTTCGAGAGCTACTTCAACTTCGATGTCACCGGTCAGGTGGACGCCATCAACGACGGGAACTTCACGCTTTCCCTGGCGGCCTTCACCGCCGGTATGGCCTGATCTCGGCTCCCGGAATCCCGCCTGCGCTTAGGTTCCGGGGACGGGGTCCGGCTCCGATCCGGCCGGTTCGAGAGGGATGTGCCAGGTGAGCCGGGTCCCCCCCTCCCTGGACTTCCCCAGATCGAGCCCACCACCCAGTCGCTCGGCACGGCTGCGCATGTTCCTCAGGCCCCGCCCGCCGTCGCCGGCGTCGCTCATGCCGCGCCCGTTGTCGGCCACCACCAGGCGCAATTCGTCCCCCGCGGTGATCGTGATGATGACGTCGGTGGCCACCGCGTGCTTGCCCACATTGGTCAGAGCCTCCCGCAGCGTGGCCAGCGCATGGTCGGAATGCGATCCGGTGATGGCGGTATCGACCGGTCCGCTGAAGGTCACCTGGGGATGCGTCCCCAGCATCGGCTTCAACTCGTGCAGGAGGTCAAGCACCTTGGGCCGGAATCCCTCCTTGTTGATGGTGACCTCAAGGTCGAAGATCGCCGTGCGGAGCTGGCGAATTGTCTCATCGAGCTTGTCGATGGCGTCACTGATCCTGCTGGCCACCTCGGGACGGTCGACCATGCGGGCCGTGCCCTGCAGCGAGAGGCCGACAGCGAAGAGCCGCTGAATGATTGAGTCATGAAGGTCGCGGGCGATGCGATCCCGATCCTCGGTAAGCGTGTAGTCCCGCACCACGGCATGGAGCCGGGCGTTCTCAATCGCAATTCCCGCCGCCATGGCCAACGCCATGACGGTGGCCTCGTCATCGTCGGAGAACTCCTCCGCGTTCGTCTTGTTGGTGAGATAGAGGTTGCCGTACACCTCGCCATGGACGCGCACCGGGACCCCCAGGAATGAGGTCATGATCGGATGATTGCCGGGCACACCGTAGCTGTCCGGGCTCTCCCGGAGGTTGGCCAGGCGCAGGGGGATGGCGTCCGCGATCAGGGTGCCGAGGACGCCGCGACCAGTCGGTCGGGGCCCGATCTTCTGCTCCTCCTCGGGGTCGAGGCCCACCGTGAGGAATTGATCGAGGGAGTTGCGAGTCTCGCTCAGCACACCGAGCGCGCCGTATTGGGCGTCGACCAGGTCGCGGGCCTCCTCGACGATGCGCCGGAGCACGACGGGCAGGCTGAGCTCGCCGTCCAGCATCATGATGGCGCGCACCAGCCGGCGCAGCTTGACTGGATCGTCAATCAAGTCGAAGGGCTGCACGCCGCCAAGGCTAGTGGCCGGTGATCGGTACTTCACCGCCCGTTCGCGACCACGCCGGTGCCCGTCATGCCAATATTGGGGAAATGACGATCCGGGTCTTTCTCCTCGATGACCATGAGCTGGTCCGGACCGGCTTGCGTGCCCTGCTGGAGGCCGAGGACGACATGGAGGTCGTGGGCGAGGCGGGCACCGCCGAGCAGGGATTGGCGGACATAGGGGCCTCGCAGCCCGACGTGGCCATCCTCGACGTGCGGCTGCCCGACGGCAACGGCATCGAAGTGTGCCGTGAAGTGCAATCCCTCTACCCGAGAATCCGGTGCCTCATGCTCACGTCGTACTCTGACGACGATGCTCTCTTTGCCAGCATCATGGCGGGTGCCTACGGGTACGTCTTGAAGGAAGTCGGCAGCCGGGACCTCCTGGGCGACATCCGTCGGGTGAACCGGGGGGTCTCCCTCCTCGACCGCAACCTGACCGAAGACCTCTTCGACAGGCTGCGCAAGGATCACGAGGCGGAATCGCGCCTCACCATTCTCACTCCTCAGGAGCGCAAGGTCCTCGAACTGATCGCGCGCGGTCGGTCGAACCGCCAGATCGCGGAGGAACTCTTCCTGGCGGAGACGACCGTCAAGAACTACGTCTCGAGCCTGCTGGCCAAGCTCGGGATGCGCCGGCGGACCGAGGCGGCTGTGTACGCCGCCGTCCTGGCCGAAAGGAAGTTGTCCGGCCCCCCCGCCTGAGGGCACGGCGGACCCGGTGGGCCGGCGGGGACTCCCCGGGTGGTCCGGTCAGGCGGTCACCCGGCGTGCGTCGGCGAGGGTGCGGAAGTCGACCCCGCATTTCTGGAGCAGTTCCTCAAGCCGAAGGCGCTCGGCGATCGGATTGACGAAGAGCTCGGGATCGCCCTGAATTCCCACGGCGGAGCACAGCCGCAGGAGCATGCGGTCGTGATCGAGTTCAAGCGCCAGTTCTTCGGCCATGACCCGCCCATCACCGGACCCTTTTTCCTGCAGGCGCTGGCGGCACTGGAGCAGGATGACCACCATCTCGTCCTGTGACTCGGGGAGCACCAAGGGGTCGGCGTCCGCGCACAGAACGCTGAGCAACTCGCTGTACATCGACATTACTGCCATCGTCGCCCGGATGGGGTGTGGGCCACTAGATCCAATATTCCCCTATTGGGGACAATTTGATGCTCAACGGACCACGCCGGCCGGATTCTGAGCCGTGCGTTGCCGGAGTTTCAGCCGCCGAGCCCTCGCTTCTGCCTGTTCCCCGCCCGGGTGGCGCGATCAGCTCGGGACAGGACGTCCTCGGCTGATTCGGAGTCCCGGGCCACGGCAATACCGACGACCGCCTGAAATTGAACCTCGTGCCCACCGACGACAACCGGATCATCGAGGGTCGCTCGGAGCCGCTGGGTCAACATGTCGACGGCTGGTTCGTCGCTGACCGACATCACAGCCACCAATTCGCTTCCGGCGACCCGCCCGATGGTGTCCTCGGTGCGCAGGATCGCCGTCAGGCGGCGGGTCATCTCGCAGAGCACTTCGTTCCCGCTGGCGTAGCCGAGCTCAAAGTTGATCTCTCCGAGATTTGCCAGATCGATGTGGCAGACGAACACCTGGCCGCCGTGCCGTTGGCGCCGGGTGAGCGCCTGGGCCAAGCGGTCGAGCAGAAGGAGCTTATTCGCCAATCCGGTGTGGGGATCGGCCATGGAGAGCTGCCAGAGGTGGTCGTACTTCCCCGACCGTGGGGACTTGGCACCCGGTGGCGGCTCGCTGCCACCCACCGTGGTGAACTGATCGAACATCGACTCAACACTCCCAACTGCTTGGGCCGGCGTCGGTTCGGGAGTTGCGTCGTGGTTGGGTTCCATGAGACGAAGTGGCTCACGCGCTGGGGCGCCCGTGCGTGATTGTACCCGCTCTCGTCCAAACATCTTTCTCGTGATCATGACGCCGTCCCCCCTCAGGAATGCAATGCCTCTCTCACCCTTATCCAAGATCGGGCAAGCTGGCTAGTGCCATTAGTCACATCCGTCCGTCCGCTCCCGAATGCGCAGCCCACGGGCCCCGTCGGGATCGGGCTCAAGTCTACCCGCGCCCCTGCCGATCGCCCACGCGAGACCGCTGCGGTCGGACGCCCGAAGTGGGCGCGCCGCGCCGGATCGCGCCAGACTTCCGGTCATGACCAGGTCGACGGCCGGCCCGAACCCGATCACCGACCGCCAGCGCCTTGAGGACCTGTGTGCCGAGGTGGCTGCCGAGGAATTCTACGGTATCGACACCGAGTTCCACACCGAGCGCACGTACTATCCGCAACTGGCCCTGATTCAGCTGGCGTGGCGTGACCAGGTGGCCCTGGTGGACCCACTGGCCGTGGACCCCGGACCCCTGGCCCACCTCTTCTCCGGTCCCGGTGTCGCGGTGGCCCACGCGGCCGAACAGGATCTTCAGGTGCTCACCGCGGCCTGCGGCGCCACGCCGGCCACTGTCTTCGACACCCAGATCGTGGCCGGCTTCCTGGGCCTGTCTTCCCCGTCCCTGGCTCGTCTGGCCGATCAGATCCTCGGGGTCTCGCTGCCCAAGGCCGACCGGCTCTCCGACTGGATCCACCGACCCATCTCTGATCGGCAGCTCACCTACGCCGCCAATGACGTCGCCTACCTCCTTGAGTTGCGTGCCGTCCTGAGCGAGAAGCTCGCAGCCCTGGGACGCCTGGAATGGGCCCTCGAAGAGTGCGCTCAGGTGCTCGGAGACCAGCCTCGGACGCGGGTGCCCGAGGAGAGTTGGTGGAAGATGGGCGATGTCAGGAGCATGTCGGGCCGCGCCCGCGCCGTCGCCCAGGAGGTGGCCGCGTGGCGGGAGCGCAAGGCGGCGGCAACCGACCGTCCCCGGAGGACCGTCCTCTCGGACCTCGGCCTCCTCGCCGTCGCCCAGCGGCCGCCCCGTGACGAGGGGGAGCTCCGGAACCTGCGCGGCGTGGACGGGCGACATTTGGCCCAAAGGGGTGCGGCGGCCATCCTGGAAGCCGTTCACCGTGGGCTCAACCTGCCTCCGGGGGAGCTGAGGTTGCCACCCGAGGGGAAGGACGCCCTGGTTCCGCCGGCCGCCCTGGCCGTCTGCACGGGCCTGGTGCGCCACATCGCCGACAACCTCTCCTTCGATCAGGGCCTCCTGGCCACGCGCGCCGACATCGCACAGCGGCTGAGCGGGGGGCCCAGCCGGCTCGATACGGGGTGGCGCCGCGCCATCGCCGGCGATCCGCTGGACCGCCTGATCGCCGGAGAGGTGGCCGTGACCTTCGGCCCGGAGGGCACGCTGGTGCTGGAGGAGCGGTCGTTCCGGGCCAGCCCGTTCAGTTGATGGCCTTCTCACGCCCGGCCCAGTAGGGCTGGCGCAACTTGTATTTCTGCAATTTCCCGGTGGCGGTGCGGTCGAGCCCGTCGCGTAGCTCCACCGTGGTCGGAGCCTTGAAATGGGCCAGACGGGCCCGGCAGTGGGCGATCAGTTCAGCCTCGGTGGCGGTCGCATCCCCGCGCAGCACCACCAGTGCCTTGATCGTCTCTCCCCACTTCTCATCGGGCACGCCGATCACGGCCACCTCGGCCACCTCGGGATGCTGGTACAGGCAGTCCTCCACCTCAATGGAAGAGACGTTCTCGCCGCCGGTGATGATCACGTCCTTCTTGCGGTCGGCGATGACGAGGTGGGCGCCGTCGAGGTAGCCGCCATCGCCGGTGTGGAACCAGCCCCCGGTCAGGGCAGCCCCTGTCTCCGCTGGTTGATCCCAGTAGCCGGCAAAGACGTGGTTGGAGCGAGCCAGGACCTCGCCCTCGTCGTCGATGGCGATCTCCACGCCGATAGCCGGTACGCCCGCCCGGCTCAGGCGCAGCGACCTGTCGCCGGCGCCGTCACCGTCCCACTCGGGGATCGAGCGGTTGATGGTGAGCAGGGGCGCCGTCTCGGTGAGCCCATAGATCTGAATGAACTCCCACCCCAGCTCGGTCTCCACCCGCTCAATGGTCTTCGACGGCGGCGGTGCACCGGCCACGACCATGCGCACGGTGCCGCGGCCGGGGACGTCTTGACCCCGGGCCCGGCGGGTCGCCGCCGCATCGAGGATGGCGGTGACCACGGCGGGGGCGCCGCAGAGCAGGGTCACCCCGTGGCGTGCCACCCGGGAGAGTATCTCCTCACCGTCGACCTTGCGCAGGACGATGTGCTTCCCCGCCATGCCGGTGACGGCGTAGGGCATGCCCCACCCGTTGCAGTGGAACATGGGCAGCGTGTGCAGCAGCACGTCGCGATCGCTGACCCCGGTGTGCCAGCCGAATATGGCGGCGTTGATCCAGCAGTTGCGATGGGTCAGCTGCACGCCCTTGGGACGGGCGGTGGTGCCCGAGGTGTAGTTGATCGAGCAGGTGGCGTCCTCATCCACCGGCCAGGGGCGCGGCTGCGCACCCTCGGGAGCCGGCGCGAACAGGGGGGCGTCATCGGTTCCGTCCAGGGCGAACCGGTGTGCCACTCCTATGGCGGCCACCTCGTCGGTGAGATCCGGGTCGTACAAGAGGACGGACGCACCCGAGTGCCCGACCACGTAGCTGATCTCCTCGGCAGTGAGCCGAAAATTGATGGGTACCAGGACGCGGCCAAAGGCGCTGACCCCGAAGTAGGAGACCAGGAAGCGGCCCGAGTTCGGGCTGACGATGGCCACCCGCTCACCGTGGCCGACACCCAGGTCGTCGAGTGCCCGGGCCATCCCCCGGGCCCGGGCCTCCAGGCCGGCGTAGGTCAGGTCACCGAAGGATCCGGGCACGCCCGGCTCGTCGACCACCGCCGTCCGCTCACCGTGGACGAGCGCGGCCCGACGCAGGAAGTCCGCCACCGTCAGCTCGACCCGCATGAGACCCCCATGTAGTTGGTGAACGATGATGTCCCTGGTCGCCGACCCTAGCGGGCCCCCGGCCGCCTCCCCTAAAAGTGGCCGAGAACCGGGTGCGCCACGTAGGGCTTCTCAAGGTGCGCCACCTCGTCGTCGGTGAGGGAGAGCGCCTCGGCGGCCAGGGCGTCGGTGAGATGCGCCAACTTGGTCGAACCGACGATCGGCGCCGCCACCCCCTTCTTGGACAGAAGCCAGGCCAAGGCCACCTGAGCCATGGGGACGCCGCGCCCGCCGGCCACTTCCTGAACGGCCTCCACGACATCGAAGTCGGTGGGCTGCTCGTACAGGTAGTCGGTGAAGGGGTCCGTGGTCGAGCGCGTGGTGTGCCGACCCCCGTCCCGGGTGCGGGTGCCGGCCAGGACTCCCCGGGCCAGCGGGCTCCAGGGGATGCAGCCGACACCCTGGTCGAGGCAGAGCGGGATCATCTCGCGCTCCTCCTCCCGGTAGATCAGGTTGTAGTGGTTCTGCATGGAGACGAACCTGGTCCAGCCGTTCCGCTCCGCCGTGTACTGCGCCTTGGCGAACTGCCAGGAGAACATGCTGCTGGCACCGATGTAGCGGGCCTTGCCGGCCCGGACCACGTCGTGCAGTGCACCCATCGTCTCCTCAATCGGCGTGCGGGGATCCCAACGGTGGATCTGGTAGAGGTCGACGTAGTCCATTCCGAGCCGGGTCAGCGAGGCGTCGATGCCCGAGAGGATGTGCTTGCGCGACAGGCCGCCGCCGTTCTCTCCCGGGGTCATGGGCATGAATACCTTGGTGGCGATCACCGCCTCGTCGCGGGTCAGGTACTTGGAGACCAGCCTCCCGGTCGCCTTCTCGCTGGCCCCGCCCGAATAGGTGTCCGCGGTGTCGAAGAAGGTGACGCCACCCTCCACGGCCGCCCTGACGATCGGCTCGGCTGCCTCCTCATCGATCACCCACGGTCGCTCGCTGCCGTTCCCGAAGCCCATCATGCCCAGGCAGACTCTCGACACCCGCAGCCCGGACTCTCCCAGATTCTCGTAGTGCATGCCTGACCTCGCTCGTGCCCGCTCCCGACGGGGTGGAACTCCCAGGCTTACCAGACGCGGGGCGGCGTGGCCGCGGGCCCAGCGCTCGCGATCGGCTCACCTTTCAGGCCACGCGCCCCAGCAGCGTGGTGAGCGGTGCCACCGGGGGCAGCTTCTTGCCGACGGAGGCGACCGTTTGCTTCAGGAGGGCATCTAACGGAGTGGCCGTACCTCCGCCGCCCGATGGCGCCGTGGGCTGGGCCGGAGCTGTCGCATCCGCCGCGGGGCTCCCCGGTCCCGCAGCAACGACGGGATTGCCGGTGCCGGCAGTACCGGTTGTGCTGACCAAGGTCGCGGTCGTGGCCCCTCCGACGAGGGCGAGTGTGCTCCCGGAGGCGGTCCGGGAGAACCGGATCGCCGTCGCGCTGCCGGTGCGGCTCCCGTTGCCGGCCGCGGCTCCTACCGGGCTCGTCGCAGCGGCACCGCTCGCCTTCGCGGTCGCCCCCGTCACCGGCGGTTGCGCCGAGATGAAACCGGGTGGCTTCGGCTGTCCCTGGTTACCCACCAGACCCAGGGCGACGACGAGCAGGGCTGCCAGGCCGCTCGCCGCTCCCGCGGCCCGGTTGCGCCGCACCTGAGAAGGCGTGAGGGGCGCCGCCGGCGCACCGCCGTCGTCAAGGTCCGCGGACCCATCGGTTGACGGTGCCTGGCCGAACTCATGGGCGAGGAAGACCTCCTCAAGGCTCTTGGATTCTTCGCTTTCCGGCTGCCCAATCACGGGTCCCCCACTCTCCATCGCACCCACCCTTCCGCCGGTACCTCGGGCCTCTCCTCCCACCTCCCGGTGGATGGGGACATGCCCTGGTCACATCGGGGGTGGCGCCCCTCTGTGAAGGAAACGGGGGGGTACCTCGGCGAACTACGGAACAAGACGTGAATTGCGCCAGCCGCAACCGCTTTGCAACTTTAGCCCGCACCACCCGCGGAGGGCCGCTCCTGAGCTCGCCGAAAATACCTGCTCAGCGTCTCTTCCTGCTGTTGATAGGAAGAGCCCATGTCCGAGCCGTAAAGCGTCATCGGCTCTTCGAGCATGCGCTCGAAGGTCAATTTGCACACGGCCTGCCCGTTCTCGACCATGAACGGCACGTCGTGGGCCCTGACCTCCAGCGCGGCCCGGGAACCGCGGAACCTGCGACCGGCATCAAATCCGAAACCGGGGTCGAAGAACCCCGCGTAGTGGGTACGCAGCTCCCCGCTGGTGGGGTCGTAGGCCTTCATTTCGGCGGCCAGGTAGGGCGGGATGCTCACCGCCTCATGCGAAATGAGGAGGTAGAAGCGCTTGGGGGAGAGGACCAGGCGGTCACCCTCCTCGCGGATCACGGGATCCCAGAACGGCGCCGGGTCGACCTCGCCCCCGGCCGTGAGGTCGAGGAGGGGTGCGCTGTCCCGGGTGCTGTGGCCGACCCGGCCCAATTCGTCGCCGTGGAGATCGAGGCCGAGGAAGAGCCCGTCGGAGAGCACGAGCCCTTCTTCGGGGACCGCCTCACCCTCCCGGAAGAGGATGGGCTCCCGGGCATGGGCCTGGCGCACCTCGTCGTCGCTCAGGTTGGGTCGCCCTATGGTGAGGCGGAGCTGGTTCAACGTCAGGTCTTCCTTGACCCGGATGGCGAACGACAAGGGCACGACCTCTAGGTAGAGGGGGCCCTGATAGCCGGCGGCCACCTCGTCGAACCGGTCACTGTGATCGGTGATGACGCGGGTGAAGACGTCTATGCGGCCAGTCGAGCTCTTCGGATTGGCCTTGCCATGCAACCCGGCCGGGAGGTCGAGCCGCTCCTTGAGCTCAATGAGGTAGGGGCAGCGGGCTTCGAGCATCGCACCGTCGCCCCGCAGGTCGATCTCGTCGAGGACGTAGTCCTTCAGCTTGCGCTCCACCGTGTCGGCACCGGGCAGGAAGCTGCACCGGATGCGGAGTGCCCGCTCACCCAGGCGCAGATCGAGGCTGGCCGGCTGCACATTGGCCTCGGGGATGTTGAACCGCCCGGCATCCACATAGCCGGCTCTGATGGCTCGTTCCAGGAGATGACCGGGCAGTACGCCTTCGGCGTTGGGATGGAGGCTCAGCACCATGGACGGCGGTCCTGGGGCCGGACGGTGGACGGGCGCACCCTCAGAGCAAAGCACGTACCGTGACCCCCCGAAAACCCGTTCCGGGCGGGACCGGGACTCCTGCCTGTGGATGACTTGGGGACGGAAAAGGGAGACACACGGGTTTCCCAGGCACGCAGGGGTTGTCCACAGGCAACTTGAGTGCGCCGTCGCCCTCGGACCGGCTCGCCACGGCGCCGGGTCACGGGCCCTGGTCGATGGGGCGCCCCGGCATGAATGCGGCGCGGGCGCGGGGACCTGAGCGCGGTGGCGCGCTGACGTGCACCGACCCGGGAGCGGTGTCGGTTCGACGTTAAGCTGACGGGCCGTCAGTTTTTCCGTACGCCCCCCCCCGAACCCACCATCCGGAGGATTCATGCTCGACTACGTCATCCGATCCGGCACGGTCATCGACGGCACCGGTGAACCGGGTCGGAAGGCCGACGTCGGCATCCGCCAGGGCCGTATCGCCACGGTGGGGATGGTGGAGGAAGCGGGGGGGAGAGAACTCGACGCCAGCGGGCTCATGGTGGCTCCCGGGGTGATTGACCCCCATACCCACTACGACGCCCAACTCTTCTGGGACCCTTCGGCCTCCCCCTCCAACCTGCACGGAGTGACTTCGGTCATCGGTGGGAACTGTGGCTTCACGCTGGCCCCGATAAATGCCGAGGATGCCGACTACATCCGGCAGATGATGGCGAAGGTCGAAGGTATGCCGCTTGCCGCACTGGAGAAGGGTGTGCCCTGGACCTGGTCGACCTTCGCCGAGTACCTCGACGCGCTCGAGGGGAATCTGGGCGTGAACGCCGGATTCCTCGTCGGCCACTGTGCCCTGCGGCGCAAGGTCATGGGGTCGGCCCGTGCCGAAGAGGTGGCGACCGACCAGGAGATCGCTGCCATGCGCGCCCTGCTCGGGCAGTCACTGAGCGCCGGCGGGCTGGGCTTCTCGTCATCGCAGTCACGGACCCATTCCGACGGCGATGGGAGGCCGATCACCTCGCGCCACGCCGACCGCCGCGAGATGTTGGCCTTCTGCGAGGAGGTCGAGACCCACGAGGGGACGACCCTCGAGTACATCACCAACGGTTGCCTTGACTCCTTCAGCCCCGAAGAGGTGGACCTCATGACCGCCATGAGCGTGACCGCACGACGCCCCCTCAACTGGAACGTGCTCACGGTCGATGCCCGATCGGCCGATCGCATAGAGCACCAATTGTCCGCATCGTCGACCGCGGCGGCGGCCGGCGGGCAGATCGTCGCCCTGACCATGCCCACCCTGGTGCCCATGAACATGAGCTTCCGCACCCATTGCGCGCTCTTCCTCATCCCCGGGTGGGGCGACATCATGGGCCTGCCGCCGGCCGAGCGGATGGCCAAGCTGGCCGACCCGGCGGTCCGCACCCTGCTGGACGAGCGTGCCCGCAGCAAGGAGGCGGGTGTGTTCCGGGGATTGGCCCGCTGGGGCACCTACGTCATCGGCGATACGTACACGGCGGCCAACGAAGGTTGCGCGTTCCGGACCGTGGCCGACATTGCAGCCGAGCGCGGCACCGCACCCTTTGACACGCTGCTCGACATCGTGCTGGCTGATGACCTGCGGACTGTCTTGTGGCCCAACACCGATGACGGCGACGAGTCGACCTGGGCCATGCGGGCGGAGATCTGGAGTGACCCGCGGGCCATGGTCGGAGGATCCGATGCCGGCGCCCACCTCGACCGCATGTGCGGAAGCAACTACCCGACGGCGTTCCTCGATGACTGCCTGCACGGGAGGAAGCTGGTGCCGGTGGAGAAGGCGGTTCACATGATGACCGGGCAGCCGGCACAGCTCTTCGGCTTGCGTGAGCGCGGCCTGGTCTCCGAGGGCTTCGCCGCCGATCTCTTCGTTTTCGACCCCACCACCGTCGGCTCCGAGCCGGCCCGCCTGGTCTACGACCTCCCCGGAGACACGCCCCGGCTCTTCGCCGGCTCGCGCGGAGTGGTCCGGGTCCTGGTCAATGGTGTGGAGACCGTGCGCGACGGCGTGGCCACCGGGGCGGTGCCGGGTCGCCTTCTGCGATCAGGGCAAGACACGGCAACTGTGGCCCCAGCCGCCGTCTAGCCTGCCAGCGGTGCCTCCCACTCCCCCCGAGCCGACGATGGTCGCGGACAATGCCGCCCCCCGGACCACCCCGGGAAGAGGCGGCACAGGTCAACCCGGCGCCACCCTTCCGGCAGCGGGCGGCCGGCGCTCCCACTGGCTGCGCGAGGGCGTCGTAGTCGTGGTGGTGGCTCTGGCGGTGGCCCTGCTGCTGCGCACCTTCGTGGTCCAGACCTTCTTCATTCCTTCGGGATCGATGGAACCCACCCTCCAGATCGGCGACCGGATCCTGGTGGACAAGCTGAGCTACCACCTCCACGGCGTCCACCGCGGTGACATCGTCGTCTTCGCACGCCCACCCTTCGAGAACTGCGGCGGGCCTCCGGTCGATGACCTGGTCAAACGGGTGATCGGGCTCCCCGGAGACACCCTGTGGCTGTTCGGAGGCAATGTCTACATAGACGGCAAGCGGCTGGACGAGACCTGGCTTCCGGCCTCCGAGAAGGGGCTCACCTCGCAGGGGCCCGCGGGGTCCGCCACGAACCTGGCCCGCCCGTACCACGTACCGCCCGACCGGTACTTCGTCATGGGCGACAACCGCCAGGACTCCTGCGACAGCCGGTACTGGGGTCCCATTCCCCGCTCCCTCATTGTGGGCAAGGTCGAGCTACGCGTGTGGCCCCTCAGCGCCCTGCACCTCTTCTGATCCGGGGACCGCGCTCCGGCGATCTCTGACCCACCGGGTACGATCTTGTGGTCTGTACGCAGACGGAAGGGTGTGCATGGTACTGCATCGCGACAGCCGGCCCTCGCCACGGGACATGAAAGTGGCGTCAGCTTCGCTGCCCGACATCGGTCGGTCACTTCGCCTTGCCCGCCAGCAGGCCGAATTCTCCGTGGAAGAGGCTGCTTCCTTGGCCGCACTGACCAGCGGTGAGGTGGAGGACCTGGAAAGCGGCGCGGTCTCCCGGATGCGCGACCGGGTCGAGACCTTGCGGTCGCTCCGGAGGTACGCCGATGCGCTCGGACTCCCCGGCCACGACTTCCTGTTGGCCGTGGTGGAGCTGTGGCCGCCACCCGAGCGGGTACCGAGCCGTCCGGGCGACTCGGGCCAGGTGCCCACCGTCTCGGTATCCGCGGCGCCCGAAGGCGGGCACTCCCCTGCCGGTGACGGCCGGACCGGGGTGACCGACTTCTCCATCTCCGGAGTCGTCTCCCCCCTCGCCCCCTCGCCCATTCACGACACCGGTCAGATCCCCATCGTCGACACGGGCGAGATCCCCGCCGTGCGGCAGTCACCGCCCACCTGGCTCAAGGGCCTCGTCGTGGCGGCCGGGATTCTCGTCGTCCTGGGCATCTTCGCCCTCACCGAGCACAGCCACTTCTCGGCCTGGACCCGCATGACGAGCCGGGACCCCGGCCACTGGATCCACGATGCCGAGGTGGCCGCAGGACTGACCTCCAACCCGGCCGGGCATTCCCCGGCGCGGGCCAACCGGGGCCTGCCCAGCGTCGTCATGGTCCAGAATCCCGCGGCCAACCTGGTGACGGTGAACGTCCATGCCTCGCACTTCACCGTCAAGATCGCAGCGGTCAAGTACCCGAGCTGGGTTCAGGTCACCGACACCAATCAACAGGCGCCGATCTTCGAGCAGGTACTCGCCGGAGGCGCCGACTACTCCTTCAGCGTTCAGGGGACCATGACCGTCGAGACAGGGAGCGGGTCGGCCCGGGCCTATCTCTACGAGGACGGCAAGTTCATCGGTTTCTTCTTCCCCACCAAGGCGCCGTACACGCTGACCTTCCACACGGTGAGCTGAACCGCACCACCCCGGAGCCGCTACTCGACGCCCTCGTTCTCGGCGGTCACCCGGGCCACTGCGGCGACCGACTGGCCTTCGTCGAGGTTCATGACCCGCACTCCGGTGGCATCGCGGCCCTGTGACGCGATCTCCCGCGCTGCCGTGCGGATGACGACGCCTCCCGAAGAGACCAGGAGGATCTCCTCGTCCAGGCCGACCATGAAGGCCGCCACCACCGATCCCCTTCGCCCGGTGAGTCGGATGCCGCGCACACCTTGCCCGCCCCGAGCCTGCCGGTTGAAACGCTCCAACTTGGTCCGCTTCCCATAGCCGGCGTCGGTCACCAGCAGAATGTCGGTGTCATCTGCGGCGACGTCGCACGAGACCACAATGTCGCCTTCGCGGAGCCGGATGCCCCGGACGCCGGCGGCGTCACGACCCATCGCCCGCACGTCGCCCTCGTTGAAGCGAATGGTCATGCCGTTACGCGTCACCTCGAAGATATCGTCGGTCCCCGACGTGGCCACCACCCGGACCAGCTCGTCAGCCTGGCGGAGGTTGATGGCGATGAACCCTTCGCGGCGTGACTTGTCGTATTCACTCATCGCGGTCTTCTTGACCTGCCCCTGCGCCGTGGCAAAGACCAGGTACTGGTCGGGCGGGAAGTCGCGGGTGGCGATGATGGCCTGAATCGACTCGCTGGGTGAGAGTGGCACCAGGTTGACGGCCGCCGTCCCCTTGGCCGTGCGCTCTTTCATGGGGATCTCGTGGCCCCGCAACCGGTAGACCTTGCCCTGGTTCGAGAAGAGCAGCAGGTGGGCGTGGGCCGAGGTGTGGACCACCTGGCTGACCAGGTCCTCCTCCTTCAGGCGGGCACCCTGGACCCCGCGGCCACCCCGGCCCTGGGTGCGGAAGGCGGCGGCGGCCACCGACTTGATGTAGCCGGCACTGGTCATCGTCACGACGATCTCCTCGTCGTCGATCAGGTCCTCAACTCCCATCTCACCGGGGTCGTGGGTGATGACGCTGCGACGCTGGTTGGCGTACTTGTCCCGGATCGCGGTCATTTCGGTGTCGATCACCCCGCGCAGCTTGGCGTCGTCGGAGAGGATCGCCTCCAACTCGGCGATGGTCTCGAGCAGGGCAGCTCTCTCGTCCTCCAGCTCGCTGCGTCCGAGACGGGTCAGGCGACCGAGCGTCATATCGAGAATGTGCGTGGCTTGGACTTCGGTGAAAGAGAAGGGTTCACCTATCAGCGCGACGCGAGCCGAAGGGCGGTCGTCCGAACCGCGGATGGTGGCGATTACCGCGTCGAGCATGTCGATGGCTCGCAAAAGGCCTTCGACGATATGGGCGCGGTTGCGCGCCTTGTCCAAGCGGAACTGCGACCGCCGGGTGATGACCTCAATCTGGTGGGCGATGTAGTGCGTCAGGGCCTGCGCCAGGTTGAGGGTGCGCGGCACCCCGTCCACCAGGGCCAGCATGTTGACACCGAAACTGGTCTGGAGGGGGGTCTGCTTGAACAGGTTGTTGAGCACCACGTTGGCGTTGGCGTCACGCTTGAGCTCAATGACCAGCCGGGGCTCCTGATTGGCCGACGCGTTGCGTAGCTCGCTTATGCCGTCGAGATCACCGGCCTTCACCAGGTCAGTGATCTTCTGCTCAATAACCTCGACCGAGGTCTGGTACGGGAACTCGGTGACCACAATGCGGTCGCCGACCCGGCCTTCTTCAATCTCGGCGACGGCGCGCATCTTTATGGACCCGCGCCCGGTCCGGTAGGCGTCGAGAATCCCCTGGCGCCCCAGGATCAGCGCACCGGTGGGGAAGTCCGGGCCCTTGACGTACTGGAGCAGGTCATCGGGAGTGGCATCGGGATGGCGCAGCACGTGAATGGCGGCATCGATCACCTCGCCCATGTTGTGGGGCGGGATGTTGGTGGCCATGCCGACGGCGATGCCCTGGGAGCCGTTGACGAGAAGGTTGGGAAAGCGGCCCGGGAGCACGACCGGCTCCTCATCGGATCCGTCGTAGTTGGCGATCATGTCGACGGTCTCTTCGTCAATGTCGGCCATGAGCTCCAGGGCCAGTGGGGCCAGGCGGCACTCCGTGTAGCGCATGGCGGCCGGACCGTCGTCGGGGCTACGCCCGCCGAAGCTGCCGTGCCCGTCAATCAACGGGTGGCGGAGGGAGAACTCCTGCACCATGCGGGCCAGCGCCTCGTAGATCGCCGAGTCGCCGTGGGGGTGGTACGTCCCCATGACGTCGCCCACCACTTTGGCGCACTTGTTGTGGGGACGATCGGGACGCAGTCCCCGGTCGAACATGGAATAGAGGATGCGTCGATGTACCGGCTTGAGCCCGTCGCGGACGTCGGGCAACGCCCGGGCGACGATGACCGACATGGAGTATTCAAGGAACGAGCGCTCCATCTCCTCCTGAATCTCAATTGGCTCAATGGCGCCAACGGGCGGATCCTCGCCGGAGGGTGGCGCCCCATTGCCGCCACGGCCCCTACCTGATCCCCCGCGCCCCGTTGTGCCGCGCGCCTGCCTTGCCATGTGCTCTCCTCGTCCTAACGCTCAGATGTCGAGGAAGCGGACGTCTTTTGCATTGGTTTGAATGAAATGGCGACGCAACTCCACGTCGTCGCCCATGAGTATCGAACACACCTCGTCGGCCAACGCGGCCTGTTCCACGTTGATCTGCAGCAACGAGCGCAGGGACGGGTCCATGGTCGTGTCGCGCAGCTCGGCGAAGTCCATCTCCCCCAGCCCCTTCAGGCGGTTGAACTCATGCTTGTGGTCGGGGTGCTCAGCCAGGAATACCGCCTTGGCCGCCTCGTCCTTGAGGTAGATCTTCTCCTTGCCCACCAGGGTGGAGAACAGCGGGGGTTGAGCCACGTAGACGAATCCCCCCTCGACGAGGGGCTTCATCTGGCGGAAGAAGAAGGTGAGCAGCAATGTCCGGATGTGGCTCCCGTCGACGTCGGCGTCGGCCAGTAGGATCACCTTGTGGTACCGGATCTTCTCGACGTCGAACTCATCGGCCAGCCCGGCACCGATGGCGGAGATCAGCGCCTGGATCTCGGCGTTCTTCAGCATCTTGTCGATCCGGGCGCGCTCGACATTGAGGATCTTGCCCCGGATGGGCAGGATGGCCTGCGTGTGGGGATTGCGGGCGTCCTTGGCTGACCCTCCGGCCGAGTTGCCCTCCACAATGAAGATCTCGGACTCACGGGGGTCGCGCGAGGAGCAGTCGGCCAATTTGCCCGGTAGACCGGCCCCGTCGAGCGCCGACTTGCGACGGGTGAGGTCGCGGGCTCCCTGGGCCGCCATGCGGGCGCGGGCGGCCTGAGTCGACTTCTGCACGATCTGGCTGGCCTCGCGTGGGTTCTCCTCCAACCATTCGTTCAGCTTCTTGTTCGTGGCCCGTTCGGTGAGCGAGCGGATGGATTGGTTACCCAACTTGGCCTTGGTCTGACCTTCGAACTGCGGGTCGCGCAGGCGGACCGAAATGATGGCGGTCAACCCCTCGCGGATGTCCTCCCCCTTCAGGTTCTCCTCCTTCTCTTTGAGTAGGTTGCGCTCACGGGCGTAGCGATTCACGGCATTTGTCAAGGCCTTGGAGAACCCCTCGACGTGCATCCCGCCCTCAATGGTTGAGATGCCGTTGGCGAAGGAGTGGATCGACTCGTGGTAGCCCGTGTTCCACTGCAGCGCGATCTCCACCTCCTGGCCTTCCTCGTTCTGATCGAAGGCGGCGACCTTGCGGAACAGTGATTCCTTCGAGGCGTTGAGGTGCTTGACGAAATCGACGATGCCGCCGGAGTACCGGAAGGTCGTCTTGGTGGCTGGCTGGGTGCGTTCGTCGGCAAAGCGGATCTCCAGGCCCTTGTTCAAGAAGGCCATGATCTGCATGCGCTCGACGATGGTGTGGGCCCGGAAGTCGGTCTCGTCGAAGACGGACCCGTCCGGCCAGAACGTCACGGTGGTGCCGGTCCGGTGCTCGCCGGTGGAGCGATCCTTGGGCGAGGGCCCGGTGGCAGAGACCTTCTGCTTGACCTTCCCACCTTTCTCGAATTCGGCTACCCAATGCTGACCCTCGCGGTCCACTTCCAGGACGAGCCGGCTCGAGAGGGCATTGACCACCGAGATGCCCACCCCGTGCAGGCCACCGGAGACCTGATAGCCCTTGCCGCCGAACTTCCCTCCGGAGTGCAGGCGGGTCAGGACAATTTCGGCGGTGGAGATCTTGGGGTGCTTGGGATGCGGGCCGACGGGGATGCCGCGTCCGTCGTCGCTGACCCGGCAGCCACCGTCGGCCATGATGGTGACGTCGATGCGACTGCAGTGCCCGGCCATGGCCTCGTCGACGGAGTTGTCGACCACCTCCCACACCAGGTGGTGGAGGCCGCTCGGTCCGGTCGATCCGATGTACATACCCGGGCGCTTGCGTACAGCTTCGAGCCCTTCCAGGATGGTGATGTCGCCCTCGTCGTACGACATGTCGATCCCTCCCGGAGTCTCATCCACCCTCACAGCCACAGGCGCGCCCTTTCAAATCACCAGTCTTCGCGGTGCGTATCGAATCCCCGAACGATGTACCCCCGGCCTTCCGATGCGAACGCTCCATCCTACCCGACGAATGTGCCAATTCGGCACTCTTGAACGGTCGGCTGAGCCGGCCGGGAGCCGCGAATTCAGGGTCGCTGCACGACCACATCGAGGCGTTCGATCGAGGTGTCGCCCAGGGCTCGGGCCCGGGCCAGAATCGACCCGGTGTCCATGCGGGCCCGGGTGGCCCAGGCCGGATGGTCGGCCGCGACAACCAGGACGGGGCCATCGACCCGCACCGGCTGCAGGTGCTCGGCGAACTCCGGACCCACCACCTCGGGCCAGCGCGTGAACACCAGGTCCATGGTGGCCAGTGAGGGGGGGGCTCCCATCCGTCCGAGGACGCGGGCCAGCGACTGTGCCACCGGTCGGGGGCCGGCGTCGGTGCGTCGGGGGTACCGGCGGCCGGGGGTCACGGCGTCCTTCCTAGCTGCTCGATGTCGACGATGTGGCCCACCTCAATTCCCCCAGGCAGGGGCACCGCTGTGGTGAGGATCACCTGTCCGGGCGGGAACTCGGCCACCAGGGCCCGGCTGCGGGCGGGGTCGAGCTCGGAGAACACGTCGTCGAGCAGGAGGGTGGGCACGACGGCGGTGCGGGCCCGCACGAGCTGGTGGACGGCGATACGCAGGGCCAGGGCCAGGCAGCGCTGCTCCCCCTGGGAGGCGTGTGTGCGGGCCTCCCTCCCTTCAATTTCGAGCATGAGGTCGTCGCGGTGCGGGCCGCGGGTGGTGACGCCGCGGCGCACGTCCTGGCGGCGCTGCTCTTGCAGGGCATCGAGGAGATCACCGTCCCAGCTGCGCTGGTAGCGCTGCCGCACCAGGTCCCGGGCCTCGGCGCCGGCCAGACGGCAATAGGCGGGGACGACGAACTCTTCCAGGTCGCCCACCAGTCGTTCCCGGGCCTCGGCCAGGGACGTGCCGGCCCCGGCCAGGCGCTGGTCCCAGACGTCGAGTGTCGTGGCGACGTCCTCGGTGACGCGGCCAGTCGCCTGGCGCAGGAGGGCGCCGCGCTGGCGCAGGACGCGATCGGTCTCTTCTGCGGCGCGGGCTCCGGCCGGGTCCAACAGGTTGAGGGCGTCATCCAGGAGCTCCCGGCGCCCTTTGGGCCCACCACCGACAATGACAAGATCCTCGGGCGAGAAGATGGTGCACGGGGCCGCCATCGCCTGCTCCTTGCGCCCGCGCGCCTCCTTGCGGTTGATCAGGGTTCGGCTCCGGCCCTCGGGCACGATCTCGGCTTCGGCCAGGGTAGGGCTGCCTCCCTGGTCCAGCTCAGCCCGGATGAGGGCCCTCTCCTGGCCACTGCGCACCATGGCGTCCTTGGGTGCACCGCGGAAGGAGCGGCCGGTGCCGAGGTAGGCCAAGGCCTCCAGCACGCTCGTCTTCCCGGTGCCGTTGGGCCCGGTGATCACGGTGGTGCCTTCAGCCTCGGGCCGGAACTCCCCGGCGGCAAAGCTCCGGAAATCGGTCAGCTCTAGGCGGCGCAGGCTCACCGCGCCACAGTGACGGTCAGGAGACCCGGACCGGCATGAGGAGGTAGCGGAACTGGTCGTCCTCGGCTCCCCGCACGGTGGCCGCCTTCGACCCGTCGGCCGTCTCGACGATCACTTCGTCACTCTGCACGGCTTCCACGCCGTCTATCAGGTATGAGGGGTTGAACGCGATGATGAGGTCTTCTCCGCTGAAGTCTCCGTCGACGGACTCCGATGCGTCGCCCACTTCCTGGCTGACCACCGTGAGATCAACCCCTCCCTGGCGCATGGAGAGCCGGACCGGAGTCGTGTTGTCCCGCACCAGCAGCTGGACCCGGCGCAGCGCAGCCAGGAAGGTCTCCTTACCCAGGTGGAGGCGGTTCGGGTAGTGCTCGGGGATGAGTTGTTTGTAATCCGGGTAACGGCCTTCAAGCAGGCGGGTGCTGATCTGGACGTTTCCCTGCCAGAAGGTGATCTCGTTGCTGCCGGCCGCCACCCCCACCCGGCTGGTCTCGGACTGGTCACTGATGGTCCCCGCGGGCAGGCGCTGGAGTTCGGCCAGTGCCCGGGCAGGAACGAGGAGATCCGCCTCACCGGGGATGGCGTGGGTCCCCGCCAGGTCCCGCATGGCCATGCGGTACGAGTCTGTGGCCACCATGCGGATGGAGCCGTCGACCTGGGACAGCAGGACTCCGGTCAAGAGGGGCCGGGCGTCGTCGTGCGAGGCGGCGCGCACGACCTGGCGTACGGCTTCGGACAGGAGCGCCTCGGGAAGTTGGGTGGTGGGCTCGCTAGCCCGGGCCACGGCCGGGAATTCGACCACCGGAAAAGTTCGTAGTTTGAAGTTCGAGCGGGCGGCCGAAATGGTGATGTGGTCATCGCCATGGGCGAAGGTGACGGCGCCAGGCTCCAGCCGCCGGACGATGTCGGTGGAGAGGCGGGCGGGAATCACACAATTTCCGTCATCTATCCCGATGACCTCTGCGGTCACCACAATGGTCAGGTCGAGGTCGGTCCCCGTGACCGAGAGCGTGTTGCCCTGGCACGACAGCAGGAGGCCGGACAGCACCGGTGAGGAGGTGGTCCGCCCGCCTACGGCACGTCCAGCCGTGGCCAACATCTCTATGAGCGCATCGCGCTCGGATCTGAACTTCACCGATTCCGGTCCTTTCGGGAGTGTCCCCAAGCTCTGCTCTGTACGGGGGGGAGATATGTCCTTGGTAAAGGTAGTAAGGGTTGTGGATTGTGGACGACACCTTTTCGGGCCTGGTGGAGCCCCGAAAGTTTCTCCCCATGGCGGTGTGGGCAACCGGGCCGGGAATTCGTGAGCGTTGCCCGTACGGCGCCGGGCTGGGGACGCAGGGTCACGCTATCCCCAGCGCCGGGGATGTTCTCCCCAATCCGGGGATCACCCACCCACAGCCCGATCCCCAGTCCGGCCGGGAGCTCAGGTGCCGGCACGGATCTGCTGGATCAGCTCGGTGACCTGCTCGTAAATCTGACGCCGCTCCTGCATCTGCCCGGTGATCTTGTCGACGGCGTGGATCACCGTCGTGTGGTCACGTTTGCCGAACACCCGCCCGATAGCCGGATAGCTGTAGTCCGTCAGCTCCCGGGTCAGGTACATGGCGACCTGGCGCGCCGTGACGAGAGGGCGGGTGCGGCTGGGGCCGCAGATGGCGTCAATGGAGAAGCCGTAACTCCCTGAGGTGGCATCGAGGATCATTTGGGGGGTGATGCGCCGTGGCTCACCGGCCAGCACGAGGTCTGACAGCACATGTTCGGCCTGGCTGAGGGAGATGACCTCCTTGTTCAATTTGGCGAACGCGCAGATCCGGGTCAGGGCGCCTTCCAGTTCCCGGATGTTGTTCTTTACGTGGGAGGCGATGAATTCGAGCACGTCGTCGGGCACCTCGTGGTGCTCACTAACCGATTTGGAGCGCAGGATGGCCAGGCGGGTCTCAAGGTCGGGAGGGTCGATTTCGGTGATGAGGCCGGAGAGGAAGCGGCTGCGCAGGCGGTCCTCCAGCGTGTCGATCGACTTGGGCGGGCGGTCCGAGGTGAGGACGATCTGCTTGGAGGCACCCTTCAGGTCGTTGTAGGTGTGGAAGAACTCCTCCTGGAGCCCCTCCTTGTTCTCCATGAATTGGACGTCATCGATGAGCAGGACGTCACATTCGCGGTAGCGCCGCTTGAAAGCCAGGGTGGTCGAGGTGCGGAGCGAGTCGACAAAGTCGTTCATGAAGGTCTCGGTGGTGACATAGAGCACCTTGCGCCGGGGGTAGTTCTCCGTCACGTAGTTCCCTATGGCGTGCAGGAGGTGCGTCTTGCCCAACCCGCTGTCGCCGTAAATGAAGAGGGGGTTATAGGACCGACCAGGGGTTTCCGCGACGGCCTGGGCGGCGGCGTGGGCCAGCCGGTTGGACGAGGCGGCGACGAAGGTGTCGAAGATGAACTTGGGATCGAGCTGGACGGCCGGAGACTCCCGGCCGAGCGCCGGGGTCACCGCTCCGTGGTTGAGCGCGGCCGGCTCGCGCTCGCGCCCGGTGGGGCTGGTTTCCCCTTCGGGGACCTCGTCGGGCTCGGACTGGTCCCGCCCATGGATCTCCAGGCGCCCTCGCACCGGGGCACCCACCTCGTTGGCCAAGGTGTCCTCAATCATGGGCAGGTAGCGGGACTCGACCCGCTCACGGATGAGACCGTTGGGGACCGAGAGGACGAACACCCCGTCGGCGAAGTCGATCGGCTCTATGCCGGACAGCCAGAGCTGCCAGGTGCTTTCCGACACCTGGTCGCGCAGCGACTTGGTGCACTTCGTCCAAAGTTCTCCAGCTTGCGACACCGCTCCGTCCGATCGTCCCTTCTCCGTCCTCGGCGTCCAGGGAAGATCGGAACGTTCCTCGGTGCGGGTAATTGTCTGAACGTACACCGTGGCACGAAGCCCGACTAGAGGCCATCGGGGAATCGCGCCTAACATGGGCGAACTCTGTCGCCGCCAGCCGGGTCATCACCCCCGGCCGGTGGCATGAACTCGGCCACGCAACGGCACCTCAGGCCGCTCAGGCCGGTGAAAGGCTGAACCTACGTGAAGCGCACCTACCAACCGAATACCCGTAAGCGGGCCAAGACCCACGGATTCCGCCAGCGGATGTCGACGCGGGCCGGCCGGGCCATTCTGAAGTCACGGCGCCTCAAGGGGCGCCACCGCCTCACCGTCTGAGCCCCTGGTGCCTGCCCGGTCAGTCGGACGGATCCAGAGTCGCGCCGCCTTCGCACGGCTGCAGCGTTCCCGCGCCCGCGCCACCAGCGGCCCGGTCCGCGCCACCTTCGTCCCGGTGGACGAGGCGGTGCCGGGCCTGTTTCCCCAGGTGGGATACGCAATTGGCAGACACTGCGGCAATGCCGTGGTCCGCAACACCCTGCGCCGCCGCATGCGTGAAGCGGCCCGGGCCAGCGCCCTGGACCTACCCCGTGGCACCTACCTCCTGAGAGTCGACCCGGCGGCGGCGCGGTGCGAGCGGGCCCAGTTCTCGGCCCACGTCGTCGAAGCACTGCGGCGCGCCGGCCGGTACCCCGGTCTGCGGCCGTGACCACAGAATTGCAACGGCCGAGCCTGGCCGTGCGCGCTGCCCTGCGGGCGCTCACCCTGTATCGGGGTGCCAGCGCGGGGCGCGTCTCGCCCTGCCGCTTCTACCCCAGCTGCTCGCACTACGCCGCCGAGGCCTTCACCGAGCACGGCTTCTGGACCGGCCTCGCCCTCACGGCCCGGCGCCTGATTCGTTGCCGGCCCTTCGGGCCCCACGGCGTCGACCTGGTGCCCCTGCGGGCCCCGGCCGGTCAGGGGGCAGGGACGTCATGCTGAGCGCCCTCCACCCGATTCTGGGGGAGAACTCCCTGTTCAGGGATGTGGGCAAGGTCTTCCACCCCCTCTTCCAGCTCTTCGGGTTGATCCTGGCGGGGATCTATTCCGTCGTCCCGAACTACGCCGTGGCCATCATCGGGCTCACGGTGATCATCATGCTGGCCCTGACGCCGGTGACGGTCAAGAGCACCAAGTCGATGATCGCCATGCAGCGCTTGCAACCCGAGATGAAGAAGCTCCAGGCCAAGTACAAGGGCGCCGAGAACCGGGAAACGCTCAATCAGGAAATGATGAAGCTGTACAAGGAGAACGGGACGAGCCCGTTCGGTGCCTGCCTGCCCAGCCTCCTGCAGATGCCGTTCCTGATCGTGCTTTATTCGTTGATACGAGGCCTCTCCAACACCGCCAAAATAGGCGGGAAGATCGTTGCGTTGCCTCGATACATTCCTACGAATTCACGAATGCATCAGGACTTGGTCCTCAGTGGTGGCAAAATGCACTCCTGGTTTGGCATGGATTTGTCGTCCAAGCCGTTCGCACACCACGGAGGGAATCAGGCCCTGCTGACCATTCCCTATTTGGTCTTAATTGCCATGGCGATTTTCCTGCAATATTACCAAATGAAACAGATGAATAGCCGTAATCCTCAGGCGGCTGCGGCGAATCCTCAGATGCAAAACATGCAGAAGTTCTTTCCGTTGATTTTCGGATTCATTTATCTAAATGTCCCCACTGGCGCTACCATTTACATGGTGGTGTCTTCGGCAATGCGGATCGGTACGCAGGAGGTGATGTTCCGCACCGGCATCGTCACGCCGGTGGCCGCCGAGCGCGAGATCGGACCTGCCGCCAAGGCGGCCAAGCCCGAGTCCAAGCCGGCGGCGAAGCCGCCGCTGAAGCGCTCGACGGCCACCGACGGCACCGTGCTGGGGACGTCGAAGGGGACCGTGCCGCCCAGGAAGCCCACAAGGCCGAAGAGCGGAGCGGGTGGCCAGGGCCAGGGCTCAGCGAACGGAAACAGGACGGCGGGAGCGGACGGGGAGGCGGCACCGGCACCGGCGCCCAAGGAACACCCGCGCTCGCGCTCCAAGAGGACGAGAAAGGCTCGATAGGGCGTGGAGTGGGTTGAGGTTGCAGGTAGGACTGTGGAAGAGGCCACCGAGCAGGCACTGGACCAGCTCGGGGTGGCGGTCACCGACGCCGAGGTGATTGTGGTGACCGAGTCCAAGACCGGTTTGTTCGGACGGACCCGAGTCGAGGCCCGGGTCCGAGCCCGGGTGCGCCCCGTCGGGCCGCGGCCCAAGCGCGAGCGGTCCCGCGAGCGCAGTCGCTCCGGCAAGGCCGGCCAGGGGTCGGGCAACCGCCAGGGCGGGTCACGCACCCCGGCCGGTGGCACTGCGGCCAACGGGTCCGGCGAGGGCGCTGCGGCGGCCACCCGGTCCGGTGAGGTTGCCGGGACCGGTACCAGCCGCTCGTCCCGGCGCCGGCGAAGCCGGGGCCAGGGTGGGGGCGCCCGGGAAGAGAAGCAGAATGGAGCAGATCCCGGCGCGCCGCGTCCGGCTGCCAGATCCACACAGCGCAGCAGAGAACCGAAGGAGAGAGTTGCCATGGCCGAGGGAATGACGCTCGAGGAGCAGGGTGAAGTCGGCCGGGCGTTTCTGGCCGGTCTCCTCACCGAATACGGTCTACAGGCGACGGTCGAAACCCGCCTGATCGACGAGGACACGGTGGAGGTTGCCGCCAACGGCGAGGAACTCGGCCTGCTGGTGGGGCCCCGTGGCTCCACGCTCAGCGCCCTGCAGGACCTGACCCGGGCCGTCGTCCAGCGCCAATGCCCCTCACGTACCGACCGGATCCTGGTCGATGTGGCGGGCTACCGCGAGAAGCGCTCCGCTGCCCTCAAGCGGTTCAGCACGCAGATCGCCGAGGAGGTCATCGCCTCGGGCCAGGAGAAGGCTCTGGAAGCCATGAGCCCGGCGGACCGCAAGGCGGTCCACGACGCCGTCAACGAGATGGCGGGGGTCGTCACCCGCTCCGAGGGCGAGGACCCGAACCGCTACATCGTCATTTCGCCGGCCGGCTGACCGGATCGTCGGTGGTTGCCACCGACCACGGGGATCGGCCGGTCTCCCCGCTCCTGGAGATCCTGCACCAGGCCCGCACAGCCGGCTTCCTGGGCCCCGGCCCCGTGGAGCCTCACCTGGCCCATGCCGAGGGTTTTGTCGCTCTGGTCCGGCGCCCGCCCCTGGTGCCGGCCGGTACGGCGCCCCACCTGCTGGACCTCGGGTCAGGAGGCGGCCTCCCCGGCCTGGTCGTCGCCCTGGAATGTCCCCGGGCCACCGTCGTCCTCCTCGATGCGTCCCAGCGCCGGTGTGCGTTCCTGTCCCGGGCCGTGTCCCGTCTCGGCCTGGCGGACCGGGTCAGCGTCGTGCACGACCGGGCTGAGCGCAGCGGCCGGGCCCCCGCCCATCGCGCCGCCTACGACGGAGTGTTGGCCCGGTCCTTCGGTCCACCCGCTGTCCTCGCCGAATGCGCGGCACCCTTTCTCCGCCTCGGCGGGTGGATCGTCGTCTCGGAGCCCCCGGTGGCTCCGGGGGGCGGGGTGGCCCCCAAGAACCCGACTCGGAGGCGGTGGCCCGCCGGGCCCCTCCGTGAGGTGGGGCTGGAGCCCGTGGAGTACGTCCAGGAAGGCTTCGGCTACCAGATTCTCCGCCAGCTCGAGCTGTGCCCGGAGCGGTTCCCCCGCCGGAACGGGGTGCCGGCGAAGTCCCCGCTCTTCTGAGACCCGTTTTGGAATCACGGGGGGTTTCACGTGGAACAGGCCGCGGGAAGGGCGCGGAGGGCCCAGCATAGAAATGTTTCACGTGAAACGCCCCCATAGCCTTGACCTGAGGGGGCGGGGAGGCCAGGATAGGCGCCGTGTCGCGGCGAATGGGAGAAACTGCCTGATGCGGATGCGCCGCCGGGACAAGGATCTCATCGCCCCCCAGACATTTCAGACCTCGGACCAGAACCACACCGGTGCCCTGGTCACCAATTCGGTGCCCGAGCCCGCCACGGTGGCGGATCCAGCCGACGGCGGGGCCCGCGAGTCACTTCCACCCCCCCCGTCGGCCGAGGACGGCCCCGTGCCCCCTGCACCCCCGAGTGAGACAGTGGCGGCACCCGCCGGGCACCTGACCACTTCGGAGGTCCCGGTGGTCACCCTGGTGGAGAAGCCCGAGGAACCACACCAGGCACCGACGGCCAAGTCCGAGGCCACGGACAAACCCCCGGTGGCCCGGGAGCCCAAGCCGGAACCGGAAGTTGAAACAGACAAGGCAGGCAAGACGGGCAAATCGGATACGCCGGCGGGAGCCCAAATGAGACCACCGAGCATCCGGGTCGACGCCGACGAGCTGCTCAACGGTGACCGGCCGGCCGTGCGGGAGCTTCCCCGGGTGATCGCCGTCGCCAACCAGAAGGGCGGCGTGGGCAAGACCACCACCACGGTCAACCTGGGGGCGGCGCTGGCCGAACAGGGCTACCGGGTCCTCGTGGTGGACCTCGACCCCCAGGGCAACGCCACCACAGGCCTGGGAGTCGACGCCCGCAATTTCGAGCTCTCCATGTACGACGTGATCATGCGGGACCAGCCTCTTGAGGACTGCATCGAGCCCACCAGCGTGCAGAACCTCTTTGTGGCCCCCGCCACCATCGACCTGGCGGGAATTGAGATAGAGCTGGTACCGGCCTTCAGCCGGGAATTGAAGCTGAAGCGGGCGGTCGACACCGTGGTGGACGACTTCGACTTCGTGCTCATCGACTGCCCCCCGTCCCTGGGGCTGATCACGGTGAACGGGCTGGCGGCGGCCGACGAGGTCCTGGTGCCGATCCAGTGCGAGTACTACGCCCTCGAGGGTCTGAGCCAGCTCCTGCGCAACGTGAACCTGGTCTCTTCCAACCTCAATGAGACACTGGAGGTCACCATCATCGTCCTGACCATGTTCGATGCCCGGACCAGGCTCTCCCTCGATGTGGCCAACGAGGTGCGCGAACACTTCGCCGACCGGGTCTGCAAGAGCGTGATCCCACGCACGGTCAGGCTCTCCGAGGCCCCGTCCTTCGGGCAACCGATCACCGTGTTCGATCCCACCTCACGGGGGGCCGTGGCCTACCGTGAGCTGGCAAAGGAGGTGAGCAATGGCGCGCCGCAGCGGGCTCGGTAAGGGGCTCAGTGCCCTGATTCCGGGCGAGGCGACCGGGGAGGCCGACTCCGTCCTCCGGACGGTCCCCATCTCGCACATCAGGCCGAACGTCCATCAGCCCCGGAGCCACTTCCACGAGGAGTCGATGGCGTCCCTGGCCGCCTCAATCAGGGAGGTGGGGTTGCTCCAGCCGGTGCTTGTGCGCGAGGTCGAGGGTGAGGACGAGAGCTATGAGCTCATCGCCGGTGAGCGGCGTTGGCGGGCAGCCCGGCGGGCCGGCCTCCAGACCATCCCCGTGCTGGTCCAGGTGGCCAACGACCGGGGCAGCCTGGAGCAGGCCCTGGTGGAGAACCTCCACCGGGAGGACCTCAACGCCCTTGAGGAAGCCGCGGCCTACCAGCAGCTGATTGACGACTTCGGGCTCACCCATGAGCAGGTGGCCACCCGGATGGGCCGGGGCCGTGCCACCATCACCAACACGCTGCGCCTCCTGCAGCTTCCGGCCGGTGCCCAGCGGGCGCTCGCCGAGCGGACGATCACGGCCGGTCATGCCCGGGCGCTGCTGGGGACGCCCGACCGTGCCCTCCAGGACAAGCTGGTGGCCCGGATCGTGGATGAGGGCCTCACCGTGCGGGCGGTCGAGGAGCTGGTCCGCGGTGGAGGGTCCGAGCTGCATGTGGTGCCGCCCCTCACCGAGCCCGACGACGAGCCGGTGACAGGTGGTGTGACCGCGGGTAACACCGGTGGGGGCGCCCGTCGACCTTCGGCCAGGAATCTCCCCGAACCCGGCGTGCTGGAACTGGAAGAGCTTCTCTCGACCTACCTCAACACGCGGGTCAAGGTCGACATCCAGAATCGGCGGGGGCGTCTGGTGGTGGAATTCGCCACTCTGGAGGACCTGGAGCGGATCTACCGGGCCATGGTGGGTCACGGTCCCGTCTAGTTGTTCGCGGAACCGTCAAGAGACGGTTCAGCTTCATCCACAACCTGTGCATGACGTTGTGGATTGTTACCTGGTTCACCTTGGCGAGGAGTTCGTCGCGTAACTGTCGCCCACCTCCCCGATGGCCAGATTAGGCCGGCGCCAGCAGCTCGGGGTCCCTGTAGTCGTCGATGCGCAGAGCCAGTCCGAGGCCCGGCCAGTGCGCGTCGCCGGTCAGCACGGGGAGCTGGCGGTCGATGGCTACCGACAGGCAGGCCATGGCGGCCAGCGAGAGGGGCACCGCCTGCAGCCCCTCGGCGTCCCCGGCCGGTGCGAGATCCGGCCGGCGGGACTCCAGCCCCGCCAGCAGCGGGAAGATGGCGGCCCCGGCGATGCCGAGAGGGACGACGCGCAGGCCCTGGGCGCCCAGCACGCGCGCCACGTCCGCGGGCGAGGTTGACCGGCGCCGGTCCACCGCGCAGAAGACCTCTGCGAGGTTCACGTCGACCATGACCGCCCGGGACAGCACGGAGGTGAAGCGGGTGGCCAGGGTCTCCCCGAGGAGCAAGGCCATGACGAAGGCGGCGTCGACCACGATCTCGCCCACGGGGAGGGTGCGGGGCACTACGGGCGCCGAGTGGTGTCGGCGGGCCGGTCGCCGAGGAGGGAGTCCAACGCGGCGGCCGGGGTGGTTGCCGCCCCGTCCGCCGCGCCCGAGAGCCTGGCCTGCAGCGCCTCGAGCAGGGCACTGGGGCTCTCGAGCACGATGCGACCGGGGCCGTCCGCCCGGGCCACCAGTTCGGTCACTCCGGTCAGCCCGGCCTCCCGGAGAAGGGCGGCGGACAGTGTAGGCCGTCGCTTGGTGTCGAGGTGGACCGGGAACCCGGCCACCCCTGGTTCGTGCCCCATGGTCCCACTGTAGCGGCCCTTGTGGGCGAAATAGGATCTTACCCACCAATGTCTGAACTGTGGGATGCCTCAATCCCAGGAGGCATCGGCCCAGTGCCCGAGGGCGCCGGAGAGCGCGGCCGCCAATGCGGCGGAACGTTCGACCACCAGGGTGGCCGGCCCCACTTCGACCAGCACCGACGGCATGCGGGTCTCGCGCAGGATGGGCAGGGACATGCCGTGGGCGCCCCCATCGGTGATCCCGAGGGCGACAGGCACGCTGCGCTGGACCAACTCGGCCAGGCGCCGGCCCCCGGGGGAATCGTCGTGGGTGCCGGCCCAGAAGGCGGTCCGGCAGGTTCCCGAAGTGGGATTGAGCCGTAGCCCGACGTAGACGTCCACCCCCAGTTCGTTGGCTTCCTTGGCCTGAATGGAATCGTCGGGGTGGTGCAGCTCGGTGACCCGGGTCCCGCCGAGCAGGAGCCGCCTCCGGAGTGCGCCGCTGACACTGCCCAGCCCGCCGCTCTCCCCGATGGCCACATGGCGCCCGCTCAGCGTCGGTGGTGCATTGCGCAGCGCGGCCCGGGCCCGCACCGAGGACACAAGCTCGGCATCATGGTGCCGGCTCTCCAGGCGGATGAGCTCGCGCAGGGTGGCCGCGCCGACGATGGCGTCGATGGGCAGCCCGGCATTGCGCTGGAACTCGGCCAGTGCGTGCGAGGTGGAGTCGCCGAAGATCCCGTCCACCCGTCCGGAATCGAAGCCGAGGGTGCAGAGCCGCTGCTGCAGGTCGGCCACGTCGTCGCCCCGCTGCATGGGGGTGCGCCGGTACAGGAAGCGGTCACCGAGCCGGAATCCGGCCTCCACCAGGGTGTTCCACGTCTGCTCGCCACAGATCCCGTCGACCCGGAGCCCCCGCTGGTGCTGGAAGGCCTCCAGCGTGGCCCGGGTCCCGGGCCCGTAGATCCCGTCGCGATCGATGGGTGCCCCGGGCAGGATGGCGGCCAGGCGGTGCTGCACGTCGGAGACCGCCTGGCCGCGATCCCCGATGGAGAGGGGGAGGCCTACAGGTACGCCGCGATCTCCTCCAGCAGCTGACCCTTGGGCTTGGCCCCGATCAGCCGCACCTTGGGCTCCCCGTCCTTGAACAGAATCAGGGTCGGGATGCTCATCACGTCGAAGCGGCGGGTCACGTCGAGGTTGTCGTCGATGTTCAGCTTCCCGATCTGGAGCTTGCCCTCCTGCTCCTGGGCGATCTCCTCCAGCACCGGGGTGATCATCTTGCACGGTCCGCACCATTCGGCCCAGAAGTCCACCAGGACGGGCACGTCGGAACCCTTGACATGCTCGTCAAAGGTAGCGTCGCTCAGGGTCACAATCTTCTCGCTCATCGTCTCTCCTTGTCACCATGGTCCAACGCCGCCGGTCCGGCTTCTGTTCCCAGGACCTACTGGCCGCGTTCTTCCAGCCAATGCTCGGCGTCGATGGCGGCCATGCACCCCGAGCCGGCCGAGGTGACGGCCTGACGGTAGAAGTGGTCCTGGACGTCGCCGCAGGCGAACACCCCGTCGACGTTGGTGCGCGACGAGCGCCCGAAGGTCTTCACGTACCCGTTGTCCTCCAGCTCGACCTGCCCCTTGAGCAGGGCGCTGTTGGGCTCGTGCCCGATGGCCACGAAGAGACCGGTGACCGCGAGTTCCGAGGTGGCTCCCGAGACGGTGTCCTCCACCCGGAGGCCGCTCACCTTGGTGTCCCCCAGGACATCGGTGATGACGGAGTTCCACAGGAACTCGATCTTGGGGTTGGCGAAGGCCCGGTCCTGCATGATCTTGGAGGCCCGCAGGGCGTCCCGCCGGTGGACCACGGTGACCTTGGAGGCGAAGCGGGTGAGGAACAGGGCCTCCTCAAGGGCGGAGTCGCCCCCGCCCGCCACGGCGATGTGCTGCTCGCGGAAGAAGAAGCCGTCACAGGTGGCGCAGGTCGAGACCCCGTAGCCGAGGAGGCGGTCCTCGTTCGGGCAACCCAGCATGAGGGAGCGGGCACCGGTGGCGATGATGAGCGCATCGGTCAGCACGGTGGGCTCATCGGCGTCGGGAGCGCCCACCCACAGGGCGAAGGGCGAGGAGGCCAGCTCGAGCCGGCTGACCTTGGCCGTGCGCAGTTCGGCGCCGAAGCGCAGGGCCTGGGCCCGCATGATGCCCATGAGCTCGGGACCCATGATCCCGTCGACGAAGCCGGGGTAGTTCTCCACGTCGGTGGTCAGCATGAGCTGGCCGCCGGGCTGGTCACTGTCGGAAGAGGGCTCACCCTCAATGACCAGGGGCAACAGCTGGGCCCGGGCCGTGTAGATGGCGGCCGTCAGACCGGCCGGCCCGCTCCCGATGACCACCAGCTTGCGCCGTTCAGGCATCGGGTGTCACCCCGCGGCGGGAATAGAGGATGGCGCCGGCCGCAGAGAAGAGGGTGCCGAGCACGAGATAGGAGATCCACACCTTGTGGTCGAAGGGGATGCGGAAGGCGGTGGTCAGGCGGATGAAGCCGACGCAGGCCCACACCAGCACGGCCAGGGTGACGACCGAGATGATGACCCCGAACACCACCCCGCGGGCGGCCACAATGGCCGGGCGGACCGCCTTGTCGTTGACGGTGGCCACCACCGTGTCGATGGTGTCAAGGGCACGGGCGGACAAGCCGTCGGCGAAGGAAAGGTCGTTCTCGGGCACGGAGTGAGATTAGTCGCCGTTCTCCGCTGCGCCCGCGGCCTCTATGTAGCAGACCCCCACCGTGTTGGGGCCCGTGTGGGTGCCCACCACCGGACCGAGTTGCACCGACACCAGCGGGTGCTCGGTGTGCACGGCACCGAGGCGGGCGAGGACATCGGCGATGTCGTCACAGGCCCCGTCGGCCACGGCCAGGCGTTCCAGCGGGGCGTCCGCCGTCACCTTGGTGGTCAGGTAGGCCAACGCACGGCCCCTCGTGCGCTGCTTGGACTCCTCGGCCACCTCACCGTCCTTGACCTGGATCACCGGCTTGATGCTGAGCAGGGAGCCGATCAGGGCCTGGGCCCCGCCGATGCGCCCGCCCCGCTGCAGGTGCTCCAGCCCACCGAGCACACCGTAGACGTGCACGCGACTGATCCGACTTTCCGTGGCGGCCACCAGGTCGTCCAGGACGGCGCCCGCCTCGGCCTCCTCGGAGGCGGCGATGACCAGGAGGCCTTGTCCCATGGTGAGCGAGCGGGTGTCGACGACGCGCACCGGGATCGCGCTGAACGTGCCGGCCGCGGTGAGCGCGGAGCCGTAGGTCCCCGAGACCCCCGAGGAGAGGGTGAGGCACAGCACCGCCTCCGCGCCATCGTCGGCCGCCTGCTGGAAGGCCGCCAGGAAGGATCCGGGTGAGGGGGCGGCCGTCTCGGGCAGCGCCCCCTTGCCGGCACAGCGCTGCCAGAACTCGTCGGGGCTCAGCTGGCGGCGGTCCTCCAATTCCTCGCTGCCGAAACGGATGGTCAGGGGTACGACGATGATGTGGTGCTCCTTGACCAGCGCGTCGGTCAGGTCGCAGGCACTGTCGGTCACGATGTGGACGCCGGGCATGGGGGGAGTCTGCCACGGCCCGGCCGGGTGGATCAGCCCTGGCGGGGACTCACAGCGGGGCCCGGGATCAGCCCGTCGGCCGCCGGGAGTCATGGCGGCGCCCCAGCCAGATGATCAGCCCGACGTAGGTGGCGAGCCCGGTCACGACCGAGGCGGTCACCCGGGCCAGCAGGCCCACGTCCCCGGTGGCACCCGAGAGGTTGGAGACCACGAGCACGACCATCCCCATGGGCAGAGAGGCCACCGCGACCCGCCGCAGCGGGATCCAGGTGGCGGCCGGCCCCAGGTGGCCGAACCACCGCCTGAGTAGGGCCAATCCGGCCAGCGCGGCCGCGCTGTAGGCCACCGACAGCGAGAGGGCCAGCCCGCGCACCCCGAGCGGGCCGACCAGTACGACGGCCAGCGCGATGTTGAGGGCGTTCTCCCCCAAGTAAAGGAAGAAGGCCACCTTCGTGCGTTGCATGGACTGCAGGACGCGCACGATGTAGAGGTAGGTGCAGAAGCCGGGAAGCCCGAGGGCGAACATGGCCAGCGCGGCACCGGTGTCGGCCGTCTGGGCCGGGGTGCTGTGCCCGTGGCCCAGGAGCAGTGCCACGGCCGGCTTGGCCAGCAGCAGCATCCCCACGGCGGAGGGGACGATCAGGGCCAACATGGCGCGCAACCCGGTGGCCAGCCGGCTCACGAAGGCCTCCCGGCGACCGGCCGACCAGCGCTCGGCCAGGTCGGGCGTGACCACCGACATGATGGTGACGGCCACCACGCCGTAGGGGAGCTGCAGGAAGGCGTAGGCGTAGGTGTAGGAAGAGACCGGGTCGGGTCCCGACGCCGTGCCGGCCAGGAGGAGGACCACGAAGAGGGCAATCTGGTTCGCCACCACGAAGCCCAGGGTCCACCCGCCCAGGCGCACCACGGTGCGCAGCGCGGTGTCGCGCAGGTCCCAGTTCCAGCGCAGCAACCCGAGCCGGGCTTGCCGGAGGCTCGGCAGGAGAGCCACCCCCTGGAGCACCACCCCGAGCGAGGTGCCCAGCCCGAGGAGGACAAGCTGGTCCCGCCGTCCCTGGACGCTGGCCAGGTCGGCCCCGGTGCCGGCCCACCGGCCGAACCAGATCAGGACCCCGATGCAGACCAGGTTGTTGACGATCGGGGCCCAGGCCACGGCCACGAAGCGACGGCGGGTGTTGAGGAGTGCCCCGCCCAGGGCGAACAGCCCGTAGGCCGCGATCTGGATCATGAACCAGCGCAGCAGCGTGGTGGCCACGTCCCGCTCGGCCAGGACCTGGTGGACCTGGTGGGCGTGGGCCCGGGTATCGAGCGCGGTCAGGGCGGCGATGAACTCGGGCGCCAGCACCAGGGTAACCGCCGTGGCGCCCAGGAGGACGACCACCGACAAGGTGAGCACCGCCGAAATTGAGGCGAAGGCCTCCGGCTCCTCCCGCCTGGTGAGTTGGGCCACGAAGACCGGGATGAACGTGGCCGACAGCACGCCGCCAAGGACGATGTCGTACAGGATGTTGGGTGTGGTGTTGGCCAGGTTGAAGGCGTCGGCCAGGTGCGTTTGGCCCAGGGCCCAGGCCAGGGCCACAATGCGCAGCAGCCCGGTCAGGCGCGAGGCGCCCGTGCCGATGGCGACGTAGGTGGCGGCCCGGCGCAGGGGGGTGCGTGCGGCCCGGCGGGGGGAAGCCACGCTCAGTGGGCTCGGGGCCGGCGCCGCCGGGACCGGCGCCACGTCCTGACCCACCAGAACAAGAGGACCAGACCGGCAAGCACGGTGAGCGCGACCCCCACAATGGAGATGGCGGTGGAGTGCACGGTCACCACGGCGTGGGCCACCACAAGTTGACCGTCGGGTGTGCGCAGGGTCACGTCAATGGGAAGCCGGTCACCCGACGAAATGGCCTGGGCCTGCACCCGGACCGAGGTGGTGGGGCGGTCGAGGTGCAGCGTCCTGGTCCTGCCGTCGGGAAATTTGAACTTGTCGCTGTCGAGCGACATGACCACGGTCACGCCGAAGTTGGCCGACGAGAGCACCGTGATCGGGATGGGCGCCGTGCGCGAAGTGAAGGTGACGGTGCGCTCGCTGGCCAGCGAAATGCTGCCCACCTGGTGGTCGAACGCGCGCATGTAGGTACTGATGGCCGCCGCGCGCTGGGTGGTGCTCAGGCCCTGGGCTTCGGCGGAGAGCAGCCCATCGGACAGCCCGTCCAGTGCCGGCGGGTGACCCGAGACGGCCCCGGAGAAGGAGACCAGTTCCTGTCGGGCCGCCATGATCCTCTGGGCGGCGCCGGCACTGATCCGCCCCCTCCCGGTGGCACCCGTTTGCAATCCGAGGGACGACGGCTCCCTGTTGCCACCGGCGGGCACCTGGGCGAAGAACTGGCTCACCGTCACCGGTGTCAGGGCCGGGTCGCCGGTCAAGCCGGTGAGCAGCGTTTCCATGAACGCGCCGGCAGGCTGCCATCCCGCTGGGGGGACCACCACCACGCCGCGCGGATCGGAGAGGAAGGCATTCTCGAAGTGGACGAAGGACAACCCCCCGAGCAGCTGGTCGGCGGCCAGGGTGGGGTCGCCCGGATCGGCGGTGAAGAGGCTGTCCAGCGCCCCGTTGGCCGTGGCCGCCCGGAAGCGGCCGGTGCGCCCCAGGTCGAGGGTGAAGGGCTGGGCGAAGGTGGTGTCGGCCGGGCCCCCGGGGGCCACGGCCCGGTCGTTGAGCACCAGCTGTCCGGCGCCGACTGCAGCCAGGCCGGCGGCGAGGTCAGTGCTGTCGGCCGCGGAGAGGGTGGAAGCCGTGTCGACCCACAGCCCCCCGCCCGGATGGAGCCCACCCTCCTTGAGCAGCTGGGTCCCCCGGCCCAGCTGGGCCGCGATCTCCCCGGTCAGCCCGGCCCCGATGAGGGCGGCCAGGCCGATGGGGACGTAGGGCGCGTCCAGGAGCTGATCGGCGCCGCCCGACCCGCCCGAGGGGGTGGTCACATCGGCCAGTTGGGCCAGCGCACGTGTGTCGGCGCGTCCACTCAGCCCGAGAAGGGTGGGCACGGCCGCCGGGCTCACGTCGACGGTCACCGGCACGGCACGGTGGGCCGCCAGGGCGGCCGCTATGGCGCCCGCCCCGGGCCCGCGCACCGGGGCGATCACGCAGACCCGCAGTGGACCGCCGGCCCCGGTCGGGCCGGCGGGCTCCTGGTAGGTGAGGAAGGTGGTGAACCGCGCCAGGGGGTTGGACGAACCCTTGCGGAGCAGGGCCACAGAGACCGGGTACACGTCGCCGCAGACCCCGGTGTCCGCGGTGCAGCCGAGGTCCACGGTCGGGTCACCGGCCGCGCACTTCGCCCCGGCGCCCGGGCCCGGTGCCGGTGCACCGGCCGTGCTGTCGGGCAGGACCGCCACGCAGGTGGAGGCGGAGCGCCCGTCGGCAGCGGCGGTCACCGCCACGTCGTTGAGCCGCAAGAGGATTCCCTTCTGCGGCGTGGCTGCCGTGGCTTGCTCGAATTGGGAGAAGTTGTCTATCCGGCTGAAGAAGGTCACGCTGACGTGGAGATCGCGGGTAGGGACGCCGTTCCCCCGGACGCCCAGCGCCAGGGAGAACCAGGGTTGGGTGGGGGTCACCCAGGGGGTCTGGGACACCAGGACGAGCGGCGGGCCCCCAGCCGGAGCCTGCGGCGAGGCGATGGCGGGAGCGCCTCCCGCGACAACGGCAGTGGACAGGACCAGCGTGCAGAGGGCGGCCTTGGCCCAGCGCATCGACACAGGGACACGCTAGAGGGCGCACTACCGTGGGCGGGTGGAGTCCCCATCGGTGCCAGAACGGTTCCGCCCCCTGCTGGCCGCTACCAGTGACCTGGCCCGGCGGTTCACCGGCGCGGGGAGATCCCTCTATCTGGTCGGCGGCTCGGTGCGCGACGCGCTGTTCCCCGCCGGGACGCGGGAGAACACCGACTACGACCTGACCACCGACGCCCGGCCCGAGGAGATTGAGCGGCTGCTGCGCGGCTGGGCCGATGTCGTGTGGACCCAGGGGGCCCGTTTCGGCACCATCGGCTGCCGCAAGGACGCTCAGGTCTTTGAGGTCACCACACACCGGGCCGAGGTCTACGTGCCCGAGTCACGCCAGCCCACGGTGTCCTTCGGCGACGACATAGTGGAGGATCTCTCCCGGCGCGATTTCACCGTGAACGCGCTGGCCCTGCGCCTGCCCGACATGGAGCTGGTGGACCCCTTCGACGGGCTGGGTGACCTGGCCTCGGGCCGCTTGCGCACGCCGCTCGACCCGGAGGTGTCCTTCGGCGACGACCCCCTGCGCATGCTCCGGGCGGCCCGCTTCACCGCCCGCTTCTCGCTGAAACCCGAACCGGCGCTGGAGGCGGCCATCGTGCGCATGCACGACCGCCTCTCCATAGTCTCGGCCGAGCGCATCCGTGACGAGTTGGACAAGATCGTGATGGTCGACGCACCGTCGGACGCGCTGTGGTTCATTGTGCGCACGGGGCTGGCCACCGAGTTCCTGCCCGAGCTGCCCGGACTGGCTCTTGAGCAGGATCCCATCCACCGTCACAAGGACGTCCTGGCCCACACGCTGGCCGTGGTGGACAAGACGTCGAAGGACCGGCTGCTCCGGCTGGCTGCCCTCTTCCATGACGTGGGCAAGCCCCGCACCCGCGCCATCGGCGAGGGCGGCGTGACCTTCCATCATCACGAGGTGGTGGGGGCCCGCATGACCAGGACCCGCATGGAGGCGCTTCGCTACCCGGCCGCCGAGGTCGACACGGTGGTGCGCCTGGTCGAGCTCCACCTGCGCTTCCACACCTACCGGTTGGGCTGGACCGACAGGGCGGTACGGCGCTACGTGCGCGACGCCGGTGACCTGCTCGGGCCGCTCAACGAGCTCACCCGTTGCGACTGCACCACCCGCAACGCCACCAAGGCGAGGGCCCTGGCCCGGCGCATGGACGAGCTGGAGGCCCGCATCGCCGAGCTCGGTCAGCAGGAGGAGCTGGAGCGCCTGCGTCCCGACCTCACGGGCCATCAGGTCATGGAGATCCTCGGCGTGGGACCCGGGCCGGCGATCGGCCGCGCCCTCGGGTTCCTCATGGAGCTCCGCCTGGACGAGGGCCCCCTGGGGGAGGAGGAGGCTGCGTCGCGGCTCCGGGCGTGGTGGGCCGGGCAACAGTCACTGTCCTGAGCCGGCGGACGCGCCCCCGCTTCAGTCGGCCGGCCAGGACTCGCCGCGGCCCCCTTTGGCGAAGGACTCCACCAGTTCCTGAGCTACGTCGTCGTGGTACTGCACCGGGGGCGACTTCATGAAGTACGCCGACGGCCCGAGCAGCGGGCCACCGATGCCGCGGTCGAGGGCCAGCTTGGCGCAGCGCACCGCGTCAATGATGACGCCGGCCGAGTTGGGTGAGTCCCACACCTCAAGCTTGAGCTCAAGGTTCAGCGGGACGTCACCGAAGTTGCGCCCCTCCATGCGGATGTAGGCCCATTTGCGGTCCTTCAGCCACGGCACATGGTCCGAGGGGCCGATGTGGACGTCGTCGGCGTCCAGCACACTGTCTTCAATCTGGCTGGTCACCGCCTGGGTCTTGGAGATCTTCTTGGACTCAAGGCGTTCGCGCTCGAGCATGTTCTTGAAGTCCATGTTCCCGCCCACGTTCAACTGGTAGGTGTGGTCCAGCGCCAACCCGCGGTCCTCGAAGAGCCGGGTCAGGATGCGGTGCACAATGGTGGAGCCGACCTGGCTCTTGATGTCGTCACCGACGATCGGCACGCCGGCATCGCGGAACTTGCGGGCCCACACGGGATCCGAGGCGATGAATACGGGGATGGCGTTGACGAAGGCCACACCGGCGTCGATGCAGGCCTGGGCGTAGTGGCGCTGGGCCTGCTCGGACCCGACCGGGAGGTAGGAGACCAGGACGTCGGCCTTGGCGTCGCGCAGAGCCTGGGCCACGTCCACCGGAGCGGCCGGTGACTCCTCGACCACCTCGCGGTAGTACTTGCCCAAGCCGTCGAACGTGGGCCCGCGCTGGACGGTCACCCCGATTTCGCCCACGTCGGCGAAGCGGATGGTGTTGTTGAGCCCGGCATGCATGGCCTTGCCCAGGTCGGTCCCCACCTTGGTCTGGTCCACGTCGAAGGCCGCCACCGGGACGAGGTCACGCACGTGGTAGCCCCCGAGCACGACGTTCATCAGGCCGGGCACCGTCTCGTCGGGCTGGGCGTCCTGGTAGTACGTGATCCCCTGAATCAGGGAGCTGGCGCAGTTGCCGACGCCGGCGATCGCCAGTCGGATGGGGCTGCTCATCGGGTGTCTCCTCCATAGGTCAACCCGATCGTGACCGGGTGGGTGTTGGTACGTTCGGCGGCAATGAGGCGGTCGAGCCAGGCGATGTCCTGGGCCACGCTGTCGGCCGTGTGCTGCACCACCGAGCGCGCGTAGACGTCGAGGTCGGGGCTGTGCCCTTCGGTTTCGGCCAGGCGTTGGACCAGTTGGGCCCGGCGGCGCTCCAGCAGGGCGAGCCGGGCTTGGGGAGCCAGGTGGCGGGCGAAGGCCAGGTGGAGGCCGAAGCTGCGGGCGTCGTCGACGGAGCCGCCGTCGGCCAGCAGCTCGGTGAAGAGCAGCCGGCCCTTCTCGGTGATCCGGTAGACCTTCTTGCCCCGGCGCGAGCGTGCAGGGGAGTGGAGGCGGGCCCGCATGACCGCCAGCTCTCCGCTGAGAGAGCCGGTGGGCGGTGCAGGAGCCGACCCGGTGACCCCGGGGACCGCCTGACCCTCGGTGGCCACCACCGCGCCCGACTTCTCCAGCCGGGTCAGCGCCGGATAGATCGATCCGAACGAGACGTTGGCCAGAATGCCCAGGTTGTCCCGGAGCTGCCGCCTGATCTCGTAGCCGTGGAGGTCCTTCTCTTCGAGGAGTCCCAGGATTGCCATGTCCAACATTGCGAATCACTATATCGGATCGATATAGCGTAGTAAACAGTTCTGTCACCTGATGATCACTGAGCAGCCCGATTGCCCGACCATGGGCGGTCCTTTCCGTGCGTGAGGGGTAGCCTGGCGCCCGTGTCCGTCACCTCGGAACCGAGGTCGTCCTCCCGAGCGGTGAGCCCTGACGCCGCGGCCCAGGTGGAGTACCGGATCGTGCGCAACGGCGTGGTGCGCGACGTGGAGCGGGGCCGGGTCCTGAAGGTCGACGTCTGCGATGCCCACCCCGAGCTCCTCCGGGCGGCTCGCAACGTGGGGCGGCCCACCAAGGAGGTCTGCCCGATCTGCGACGAGGGAAGGCTGGTGACGGTGACCTTCGTCTTCGGGTCCAAGCTCCCCGCCGGTGGACGCTGCCCGGGGACGGCGGCCGAACTGAAGGCCCTGTGCCGCCGGTCCGAGCCGGTGCTCTGCTTCGAAGTCGAGGTCTGCCCGGACTGCGCCTGGCACCACCTGATGAAGAGGTACCGGGCCGGGGGCACCAGGGCCCCCCGGAAGGCGGTCCGGTGAGCGGGACCGCGGTCACGGTCCCCGCAATACGGGCGCGCAAGCGTCGGGACGGCGCCACGCCCATCGTCATGGTCACGGCCTACGACGAGCCGGGCGCCCGTATCGTCTCCGACGCCGGGGTGGACATCGTGCTGGTGGGGGACTCGGTGGCCAACACGGTCCTCGGTTACGAGGACCCGCTGCACGTCGACATCGGCGTCATGGCCCATCACGTGGCGGCCGTGGCCCGGGCCAAGCCGCGCTGCCTGATCCTCGGTGACATGCCGTGGATGAGCTACCACCTCTCGACGGACGATGCCGTGCGCAACGCGGCCACCCTGATCCGGGCCGGTGCCCACGCGGTCAAGCTGGAGGGCGGCCGGGCCCGCCTGCCGGTGGTGGAGGCCATCATCCGCGCCGAAATACCTGTCATGGGCCACCTCGGGCTCACCCCCCAGTCGGTGTTGGCCATGGGGGGCTTCCGGGTCCAGGCCAAGAGCGTCGATGCCGCCGGCGCACTGCTTGGCGCCGCCAAGGCCCTCACCGAGGCCGGCTGCTTCGCCTTCGTCATAGAGGGGGTGCCCGACGTGGTGGGCGCCGCCGTGACCGAGGCCGTGCCGGTGCCCACCATCGGCATCGGGGCAGGCCCCTCCACAGACGGCCAGGTCCTGGTCTTCCACGACCTGCTCGGGCTGGGGTCCGCGCCACCGCCCAAGTTCGTGCGCCAGTACGCCGCGCTGGGGCGCCTGGCCACCGAGGCGGTGGCCGCCTTCGCCGAGGATGTGCGCCGGGGCGATTTCCCCAGCGACGACGAGAGCTACCACGGCTCGGCCGAACTGGGGGACTCGCTCTCCTGAGGCTGCGGCGCCGGCGGTGCCGCCTGCCGGTTGGGCTAGCATGGCGCCCCGCAACAGACCCTGCCCCCGACCGTCGGGGGCCCGGGCTCCACGCCCGGTCCAGAGGGAGGTATGCCGCACATGCGGCCTTACGAAGTCATGGCCATATTTGAGGCCACCACCGAGCCCACCGTCATTCAAGGGGTGATCGACCACGCCCTTGAGGTCATTCGCAGCACGGGGGGCAACCCGGGCGCCATCGACCGCTGGGGCAAGCGCACCTTCGCCTACGAGGTGAACCACAAGCGCGAGGGCTACTACGTGGTGATCGAATTCTCCGCCGGGACCCAGACGGTGGCTGACCTCGACCGGATGCTCGGTCTGGCCGACGAGATCGTCCGTCACAAAATCGTGCGCCTGCCCGAGGCGAAAATGGCCAAGGTCGCGGCGGCCCAGCCGGCCGGCCACTGATCCGCAGGCCGGAAGGAGAGGACAATGCCGACAGACAACAGCGTGATCCTGGTGGGCAACATCACCCGTGACCCCGAACTTCGCTTCACCAACACCGGGCAGCCGACTGCAAGCTTCGGGCTGGCGGTCAACCGGCGCTGGCAGAACCGCCAGACCCAGGAGTGGGAGGAAGCCACCTCCTTTTTCGACGTGGTGTGCTGGCGCGAGATGGCCGAGAACGTGAGCGAGACCCTCACGCGGGGTGCCCGGGTCATGGTGGCCGGTCGTCTAGAGCAGCGCAGCTGGGAGACCCAGGAAGGTGACAAGCGCTCCAAGGTCGAGGTGGTGGCCGATGAGATCGGGCCCTCGCTGCGCTGGGCCACGGCGCAGATCACCAAGAACGAGCGCAAGAGCCCGGGTGACGGGCCCTCACGCGGCGGGGGCGGGAACCGGCAGGCGCCCGCACCACCGCCGGTTGCCCCCGACAGCGGATACGGATTCGACGAGGAGCCCTTCTGATGGCACGGAACAACCAACGCGGAGGGACCACGACGCGTCGTGCCCCCAAGGATCTGGGACGGCGGGTCAAGAAGAAGCCCTGCGCGCTCTGCCGGGACAAGACCGAATGGGTCGATTACAAGGACGTCCCCATGCTGCGCAAGTACATGAGCGACCGGGGCAAGATCCGCTCGCGCCGGGTCACCGGGAACTGCGCCCAGCATCAGCGGGCGCTGGCCCAGGCCATCAAGACGGCCCGCGAGCTGGTCCTCCTGCCCTACACCCAGCGCACGGTGACCGAGCGCCCGGGCGGCCGCGGCGGCGGGCGGGACCGGGGCGAGCGGGGCGAGCGCGCCGAGCGGACGCTCAGCGACACCCTTTCGGCCGACGCACCCCGCGACCGGCAGGCCAGCGTCGAGGTGCTCGACCAGGGGGGCGTCGACGCCCTCGAGGGTGCCGCCGCCGAGCCGGTGGTCGATGAGGATGCCGCCGGGGAAGGTGCCGTCGGAGAAGCCGTCACCGGGGAAGCCGCCGGCGCCGAGGCGCCGGCCGGGGATGGTGAGGCATGAAGGTCCTTCTCCGCGACGACATTGCCGGCGTGGGACGCCGCGGAGACATCGTCAAGGTGGCGGGCGGCTTCGCCCGCAACTTCCTCCTGCCCGAGGGTCGGGCCATTGTGGCGACCGCCGGAGTGGAGGGGCAGGCCGAGCAGATGCGCCGCGGCCGTGACCTGCGCGAGGCCCAGGACAGGGGGGCGGCAGAGGAGCAGGCGAAGATCCTCGCCGGCGCCGTGGTCCCGGTCTCGGCCCGGGCCGGCGGCGGGGGGAGGCTGTTCGGCTCCATCGGCCCCCTCGATGTCGTGGAGGCCATCAGGGCGGCCAAGGGCGTGGAGGTCGACCGCAGGCACGTGGTCATGCCCGAGCACATTAAGGAGACGGGTTCCTTCGAGGTCACCGTCGAGCTGTTCGACGGTGTGGCCGCCGTGGTGACCCTGGAGGTCACAGCTTCTTCCTGAGCCGTGGGGCCGGCATCCGCGTTGTGACACCCCGCGCCCACCATTGTGGGGTGCCGATGCCCCCGCCACCTCCTCCACAACCCGGGACCGGCCGTGCACGGCTTATCCACACGCCCGGGACCCTTCTCCACACCTATTGGGGCCTTACGGTCCCCAGGGTCCTACCGGCAGAGTGGGGGGACCGTGGTCCAAGCCTTTGATGATGCCCGTCTGCGCAGCCTGAGGGCGGCGCCCCCACCTACCTCGACGGGCTCGCGCATCCCCCCGCACGATCTTGAGGCCGAGGAGTCGCTCCTCGGCGCCATGCTGCTGTCCAACGACGCCGCCTCGGTGGCCATGGAGGTCTGCAAGGCGGGGGACTTCTACAAGCCGGCGCACGGGCACATCTTCGGAGCGATCTGTGCCCTGATGGAGCGGGGCGAGGCGATCGACGCGGTCACCGTGAACGACGAGCTCAAGCGATCGGGTCTGCTCGACGCCGTGGGCGACCCGTCGGTCTTCATATCGCTGCAGGCCAACACGCCGTCGATCGCCAATGCCCGTCACTACGCCGACATCGTGGAGGAGCATTCCCTGCTGCGCCGCCTCATCGGGGTGGCGGGCGATATCGCCGACATCGGCTACTCGGTGCCCGAGGACGTGGACGGGGCCATTGACGAAGCCGAGCAGATGATGTTCAACGTGGCCGAACGGCGCACGGCCGACAGCATGTTCCCACTCCACGAACTCCTGGGCCAGGGTCTGGACCGCATTGAGTTGCTGGGACAGAGTGATTCGGAGATCACCGGGGTGGCCACCGGCTTCCACGATCTGGACCGGATCCTGCTGGGGTTCCAGCCCTCCTCGCTCAACATCGTCGGCGCCCGTCCCGGCATGGGCAAGACGAGTTTCGCCCTGGGGGTCCTGGCCCACGTGGGTGTGGTCGTGCAGCGGCCCGCCCTCCTCTTCTCGTTGGAGATGGGTCACCTTGAGCTGACCCAGCGCCTGCTGGCCTCCGAGGCCGAGGTGAACGGGCAGAGCCTGCAGACGGGCCGGATCCGGGCCCAGGACTGGAGCAAAATAGGCGTCGCCGTCACCCGCTTGAGCAACGCCCCCATCTTCATTGACGACAACCCCAACGTCACCGTCATGGACATCCGCGCCCGGGCCCGGCGGCTGAAGAAGGCCCAGGGCGACCTGGGGATCGTGGTCGTCGACTACCTGCAGCTCATGACCGGGCGGGGTAGGGCCGAGAACCGCCAGACCGAAGTGGCCGAGATCAGCCGCGGGCTCAAGATCCTGGCCCGCGAGCTCGAGGTGCCGGTGGTCGCCCTGTCCCAGCTGAGCCGCAACCTCGAGTCACGCCAGGACAAGACCCCGCAGCTGTCCGACCTCCGTGAGTCGGGGTCACTGGAGCAGGACGCCGACGTCGTCCTCTTCATCTACCGGGAGTCCGAGTACAACGACGAGATCCCCATCGACCGGGCCGACGACGCGCTGGTCGAAGTGGCCAAGCACCGCAACGGCCCCACCGGCAAGGCCAACCTGCTGTTCTTGAAGCAGTACGCCCGCTTCGAGAACCACCGGGCCGTCTAGGGGTAGGTGTTCACGCCGCAGAACTAGGGGAAGCCGGGTCGCACTTTCACCGCATCCTTTGCAGTGGACCGGGCCACTATCAATTCGGCGAACCGATCGAAGATGAGGTCGCGGGACCATTGCAACGCGTCCAGGGCTGCGGGCATATCCCGCCGGATGGCGTCGGGCCCACCTGCGACGGTCGCGGCCTGGTCCGTGAACGCGGCCAGGAATCCCTCTACCGCCTCCGCGGTCACCTCCAGGTGGCACTGCACGCCCCAGGCGGTCTCGCCGACGCGGAAGGCCTGGTGCGGGTAGCGGTCGTTGCTCATGAGGAGTTGGGCGCCCTCGGGCAGGTCGCAGGTTTCGCTGTGCCAGTGCAGCACGGTGAGCTTGCCGGGAAGTCTCCGGAAGAGGGGGTCGTCACGGCAGGCCCCGGACAGGCTCACCGGGCCCCATCCGATCTCGGGGCCTTGCGCTCCGGCGTGGACCCGTGCGCCGGCGGCCATGGCCAACAACTGGGCGCCCAGGCAGACGCCCAACGTGGGGATGCCCGTCCGCAGGGCACCGGCTATGAGTGAGAGTTCGGCGCGCCGTGAGGGGTAACCCTCGTCGGAACCGGCCGACATGGGCCCACCCATGACGACCACCCCGTCGTAGCCGGTGGGGTGGATGGGCACGATGTCACCGGCGAACGTCCTCCGGACGTCGACCACTACCCCGGCCCGCGCCAGGCCGTCGGAGATGGCCCAGGGCGACTCGGGGGTCGCATGTTGCACCACCAGGCAATTCGCCATAGAGCGTGACGGCCCACCTTAGGAGCCGTGGGAACCGCCTCAAATGAGGTCGGCCAGCGCCTCCCACCCGGCCGGCGGTGCCGCCAACCGCCAGAATTGCTCGGGGACCCGCCCCTCCATTCGTGCCGTAAGCGCGTGGTCGCGCTCCAAGGGCGGGATCTGGCTGGTGTAGCTCCATATGGCCCGGCGCTTGCGCTCCTCGTCGGGGACGTGGGGGACGATGGCCGGCGTGGGCCACGGGTGGGCGCGCAGGAGCTTGGCCACCCGCCAGGCCAGGAGCCCCGGTATGTGTTTGTAGCCGTGGTCCTCGTAGCAGAACCAGGTCCGTCCGGGTTGTTCGTTGCGCACGAGAAGGCAGGCCTCGTGCACCATGTCGTGGTCGGGATTGCCCAGCCCCATGGGGAAGAAGACCGAGGTCGGGTCCAGTTCGGCAATGGCGGCGGCGAGGACCGGTGCCACTTGGGCCGGTGTGGGCCGGTCGGCCGGGGCCAGGTACTGGTGGTCGCAGAACTCCAACCAGCGGTGGTCGGATGCCAGTACGTCCATGGCGGCCAGGTCCTCCTGGCGGCGCAGGGCGACCACGTCGTCGCCGGCCCCGAAGCCTCCCAGGGCGTCCCATCCGGAGGGGGGGTCGGGGTAGGCCGGAGGGCGGCCGGCCAGCACCGTGATCACCGTGGTGTCGTCGTAGCTGGCCAGCAGGTGCCCCGCCCCCATGGCGGCGTCGTCGAAGTGGGGGGAGACCACGGCGATGCGGGTGAAGGCGGCCGGGTCGACCTCGCCCCAGGTCGGTTCGTCCACGCCCCCGCCCATGCTCATGGCCGGATCATACGGGGACCTCGTCGCTGTCTCCGGCGGCGCCGGCCACGTGGTGACGGAAGCGGGGCATGAGCGCGCCGATGACCACGGCGCCGGCGATGCAGGCCAGGCCGCCGGAGACGACGGAGAATTCAAGGCTGGTCGCCGTGGCCACTGCACCCGACTCCATGTCGCCCAGGCGCGGCCCGCCCTGGACCACCGCCATCTGAATGGACGACATGCGGCTGCGGAAACGCTCCGGTATGGAGGTCTGCAGGATGGTGTTGCGGAGCACGGCCGAAATCACGTCGGCCCAGCCGGCCACGGCGAGCATGAGGAGGGCGACCCACAAGGTGTCGACCAACCCGAACACGGCAACGGCCGCGCCCCAGACCACCACGGCCAGGATCACCGCCCCGCCCTGGCGCCGCAAGGAGTCGACCCAGCCGGTGGTCACGGCCCCGATCAGCGCACCGACACCCGGCGCGGCGTACAGGAAACCGAGGGTGATGGTGCCCCCGCCGAACACCGAACCGGCCATGGCGGGGAACAGGGCGCGGGGCATGCCGAACACCATGGCGTTGATGTCGATCACATAGACGCCCTGCAGCGCCTGGTGGGTGCGCAGGAACCGCAGACCCTCCCTGGTCGCCTGCCAGGTCGAGAGGCCACTGTGCTCGCCCGGAGGGATGGGTGCCATGAGGAGCGTGGCCCCGAGGGCCACTACGAAGGTCCCGGCATCAAGGGAGAAGACGAGCGGCAGCCCGACGCCCAGCAGCAGCCCGGCCAGGGCGGGTCCGACGATGACCCCCAGCTGGAAGATGACCTGCACCAGGGCGTTGGCCGCGATCACGTAGCGCTGCCCCACCAGGCCGGGCACCGTGGCCATGCGGGCCGTGTTGGCAAAGCCCATGAGCCCGGCCGCCAGGGAGCTGACCACGTAGAGCACCAGGAGCGACGGGTGGTGGGCCGAGGCGTTGAGGGCCATGGTGGCGCTGGTCACCACCGACGCCCCGGCCATCCACGCCATGAGGCCACGCCGGTCGGACGAGTCCCCGATCGGCCCGGCCACCAGCGCCCCGGCGATGAACGGCAGGAGCTGGGCCAGGCTGATGGCACCCACCTGCAAAGTGGAGTGCGTCATGCGGTACACCTGATAGGGGATGGCCACCACGGTCAGCTGCGTGCCCAGCGTGGAGACGAGCTGGCCGGTGAAGAGCAGCCGGAACTCCCGGCTCTCCCGCAGCGGGGTGATGTCCACCAGGATCCGTCCCGGCATGGGGGAAGCCTATGAGCCGGGGCGACCGCCTCTCACGAGGAGAGCGTGCGCCCCAGGTCCCGCACCGAGATGTCCCAGGCCGCCGGCCAGTCGTCGGTGCGCAGCAGGGCGTCGCTCCCCCCGTCGCAGAAGAGCACCGAGCCGCAGAAGAACCCGCCGTCGGGACCGAGCAGCAGTGCGACCAGGGCGGCGATCTCCTCGGGCCGGCCGGGACGGCCCACCGGAATGGGCAACATGTCCAGGAGGGGGCCCACCTCGGCGTCGGCCCGCATGTCGGCCACCATCGGCGTGTCGATCATGCCGGGGGCGACGGCGTTGAGCCGCAATCCCGCACCGGCCCAGTCGGGCCCGGTGGCGCTGCGGCGCACCCAGTGGGCCAGCGCCAGCTTGGAGGCCGGGTAGGTGACGATGGAACCGGCCTCGTCGGCCAGCATCCGGCTCCGTTCTTCGTCGTGGGCCAGGAACGCGGCCACCAGCTCGGCCGGGATGGCCGGCTGCACCGTGGTGGAGTTCGAGCTGATGGCCACCGCCGACCCACCCGCCTCCATCAGCGGTCGCACCCCCTGCAGGAAGTCCACCGTGCCGAAGTAGTTGACCGAGGCCACCGCCGACCCCGCCCGGTCCGGCGCACCGGCCAGGCCGGCACAGGTCACCACACCGGCCAGGGTCCCGCCGCACTGCTCCCCCACGGTGGCGATGGCTCGGGAGCGGCCCTCAGCGGTCCCCAGATCGGCCTCTACCTCGGCCCGCCAACGGTCCACGCCGATGACGGTGTGCCCCGTGGCGCGCAGCCGGGCCACGCAGGCGGCACCGATCCCCGACGCGGCGCCGGTCACCACGAGGGCGCGATCAGGCAGCTTGGCGCGCCTTCAGGATCTCGAGCGCCTTGTCGGCATGGCCGGCCATGGAGAATTCACTGTGGATGACCTCAAGCACCTTGCGGTCGGTGTCGATCACGAAGGTCACCCGTTTGTTGGGCAGGAAGCTCGCACCCCGCTTGGCCCCGAGTTGGGTGGCCACGGTGAAGTCGGAGTCCGAGAGCAGCGGGTAGCCGAGCGACTCCTTCTCGTCGAACTGCTTCTGCTTGTCCACCGAGTCGGCGCTGATGCCCACCCGCTGGGCCCCGACGGCGGCGAACTCGGCCCCCAGGTCACGGAAGTGGCAGCTTTCCTTGGTGCAGCCGTAGGTCATGGCCGCCGGGTAGAAGAACAGCACCACCGGGCCGCCCGACAGCAGATCGCTCAGCTTGCGCACTGCGCCGCTCTGGTCGGGGAGTTCGAAGTCGGGGACCACATCACCTTTTTGCATCCCCTCAATGTAGGGGCCACGTGCTCCGCCGTGCCCGTTCGGCGGCTGCGCCGCCTCAGGCCTCGAAGCGGAAGCCCACGCCCCGGATGGTGACCAGGTGCCGGGGATTGGCCGGATCGGGCTCAATCTTGCGGCGCAACCGCTTGATGTGGGTGTCCAGCGTCCGGGTGTCGGTCAACTCCTGGTCCCACCACAGGCGGTCGATGCACCAGTCGCGGGTCACGACCTGCCCGCTGTGGGACATCAGGAGGGCGAGGAGGTCGAATTCCTTGCGGGAGAGGTCGACCGCGCTGTCGTGCACCGTGACCTCGCGGCGGCCGGCGTCCAGGCGGACCGGACCCACGGTGAGGACTTCCTCAAGGTGTTCGGTCACCGCCACCCCGCGGCGCAACACGGCCCGCATGCGGGCCACCAGCTCGCGCAGCCGGAACGGCTTGGCCACATAGTCACTGGCCCCGAGCTCCAGACCGAGCACCACGTCGACCTCGGAGTCACGCGCCGTCACCATGATGATGGGCACCGGTTTGAGCGCCCGCATCTGCTGGCAGATCTCAATGCCCGACTGGTCGGGCAGCATCACGTCGAGCAGCACCAGGTCGGGGTGCACCCGGTGGAAGAGGCGCAGCGCCTCGTGGCCGTCGCCGGCGATCTCGACGGCGAAGCCCTCCCGGGCCAGGCCCGAAGCCAGAGCTTGGCGGTAGGACTCCTCGTCATCGACGACGAGGACCAGGGGGCGGTTGTCCCGTGCCGGTCCGCCCACCGGATGCCGGTTACTCGGGACGGTGGCCAGCGCCATGTCCTGTCCCGCTTCAGGCCGCGCCGTCGGGCGCGTCATGGCGGGTGAATCGGAGAGGGGCAGGCGACGACGGTGGTCGGGGGGAGGTAACCACCGGCGCCGCCCGGGCGCGCCCGGAGGCGAGTACCCGCACCATGGTGAGCAGCGAGCCGAATAGCCCGACGCTCGGGCGTGCGAGCCCCGGCCTGATTGGCACGACCTCGGCCAGGGTGTCCCGGCCGCGATGGCTCCCGGACTCGAGACGAGAACGTGGGTCCCGAGCGTTGCGGTGCGACTGTCCGTGCGCCGACGCCATCAGGGGTCACGCTAAGCAGTGGAGGTGAACGGTGCGCGAAACCGCTGCTACCGGAGGGTGTTCTCCAGATGAACTCTTCACGTTGCCTTCCTGGTGCGGGCGTTACGCTCCAGGGCACACGATCGGGAGGTGGCAGATGTCCGAAGCCATGGGGCATGGGGTGAACCAGCGCAAGGCCATTCAGATGTCGCCCGGCGAGGTCGAAACCTTCCTGGCCGAGCGCCGGGCCATGACGATGTGCTCCCTGCGCGCCGACGGCACTATTCACGCCGTCGCCATGTGGTACGGCTTCCTGAACGGGTGCGTGACCGTCGAGACCAAGGCCAAATCGCAGAAGGTGCAGAACCTCCGGCGTGATCCGCGCCTCACCCTGCTCTTCGAGACCGGCGACTACTACGAGGAGCTCCGGGGGGTGGAGCTCGTCGGTCGAGCCGAGATCATCGACGACCCTGATCAGCTCTGGACCCTCGGCGTCAGCGTCTTCGAGCGCTACTACGGGGCGTACTCCGACGAGCTCAAGCCCTTCCTTGAGACCATGCTGCACAAGCGGGTGGCCATCATGTTGCACGCCGAGCGGACGGTCAGCTGGGACCACCGCAAGCTCGGGCTGCCACCCACCCGCCCGGCGGGCACCGGGTGAGGTTCTCCATCGACCAGGGTGTGGCGGTGTCACCCGAGGTGGCCTTGGCCGTCTACGGCAACCCCGCCTTCTACGAGGGTCGTCGGCCCCGGGACAACATCTCGATGCTCGAAGTGGTCAGCCACGACGAGACCGGCGACCGCGTGCTCATTGAGGTGCGGTTCCAGTTCACCGGCTCGGTGTCCTCGGCCGTGCGGGCCGTAGTCGATCCGCACAAACTGTCGTGGATCACCCGCACCGAGGTGCTCGTGGTCGAGATGCGCACCAGGTGGAAGATCCTGCCCGACCACTACGCCGACCGGCTGACCAGCCAGGGCACCTACCGCTTCTCCGAAGGTCCCGGCGGTCCCGACTCGGCCGTGGTCACGGTGGAAGGGGAACTGAAGATCCACGTGCCCTTCGTGGGCGGCCGGGTGGAGCGGGTCATCGTGACGGACCTGCGCCAGTACATTGCGGCGGAAGTAACGAGCATCCCGGACGTTCCTCTTGGGTGATCACCCCGAGGCGGCGCCTGGCCGCCGCCGCCTTGACCCTGATCGGCACGACGCTGATCAGCACCGTGCTGGCCGTCACCCCAGCCTCTGCCGCACCAACCCCCGGCCCCACACCGGGCTCACCGGCCTATATGCAGCGCGACATTTCGAACATGCAAGCCGCCTTCGGGCGCAACGCGGCGCAACTCGAGAATCCGGCCTACCTGCCTGAGTTCTTCCTCGGCGCGGCGCGGCTCTACGGCGACCAGGGGACCACCCAGCTGGAGAACCCGACGCGACCCTCCCTCACCGCCGGGAGCCTGGTCCCCGGCTTCGCCGCCCCCGCCCCTGACCGGGCACATTGGAGTGGCACCCGGGGACAGGACATAGCGGTCACCTTCACCGCCAGCGACGGCGCCGCGTTGCGAGGTGACGTGTTCACGCCGCTGCCGGGCGCCCGCGACCCCTACACGGGCCAGTCGCTGCAAGGTCCCTTCCCGGGAGTGGTCATTGTGCCCGGTTCCATTCAGGCCTCCCGCAACGAATACCAGTGGCTGGCCGAGGACCTGGCCGAGCGGGGCTACGTCGTCCTCACTTTCGACGTGCAGGGACAAGGCCAAAGCGAGACGCTGCCCCACGGGAGCTCCGATCCCAACCTGTCCGGCTGCCCGCTGGGCCAGCCCCAGTCCGGTCAGGTCACCACCTGCGACGGGGTCCCCTCCGAGCAGGATCAGAACTTCATCGACTCGACCGAGGACGCCATCTCCTTCTTCCTCTCCACCCCCGGCGACCCCTATCCCAACCCCGGGGCGGGCTCGCTCGCCGTCAACCCCTACAACCCGCAGTGGGACCTGTTCGACCACAGCCGAGACAACCGCACGGCCACCCCCGGCCGCACCACCGGCCTGGCTCTCATCGGCCACTCCACCGGTGCCGTCATCACCTCCTACCTCCAGGGCGTAGACCCCCGCATTGAGACTGCAGTGGCCCTCGACAAGATCACGGCCACCGCCAACGCCATCTCCGACGACCAGGCCGGCACGGGTTCGTTGCCCGGACCCGTGGTGCCTGTCGTGCCCACCCTGGGCGTGCAGTCGGAGTACGGCTTCGAGCCCCAGCCCTACTTCGAGGCCGGCTGCTCCTCATTCGAGCCCTGCCCCGCCGCCCCCGGCGGGACGGTGGCCGTGCCCGACCTCGGCGCGGCGCCCAGCCCCAACCGCGAGGAGGACACCGGCTTCAACACGTGGCGGGCGGCTGGCGTGGACTCCATGGTCATTGTGCCGCGTGCCTCCACTCACCTCATCTACACCGACTCCCCACCGGTGCTCCCCGCCTCGGCCGCCGGGCAGGCCATGGCCAGCTACTACGTGCAGGCCTGGCTGGACAAGTACCTCAAGCACGATTCCCAGGGCGGCTACGGGCTCCTCTCACCGACCGTCCGCTACATCGGCCCCGACCAGGAGGGCCACTGGGCCATGCACACCTTCAATCGGGACGGCAACCTGTCCTTTTACTTCTGCTCGGGCTATGCATTCGATCTGCACGGGCACAAGACGTTCGCCGACCCCGACATCACTCACGACGGGTGCTCGTAGCAGCTCACACATTCACCCGGTTCCCGACCGTTCCCTCACCATGCCGGACCATAAGATACCACCTGTTGGTAGTATAATAAGTATGGCAAGAGAGAAGGCAACCATCACCCTGGATCGCGCCAAGGCAGCCGAAGCCCGCGCCATAGTCGGCGCCGCATCCACGTCGGAGGTCGTTGACCTGGCCCTGGATCACCTCATTCGAAGCGAGCGCCTACGAGGCGATATCGCCGCCTATCGCAGGGAACCTCCTACCCAGTCCGAAGTCGACCTGGCGCTGCTGGCCGACTCCAGTGATCTGGCCGACGACACCGACTGGTCCGCCCTCTACGCCGACGACACCGTATGACCCCAGCTCCTGGCCGGGGCGAGGTCTGGCTGGCAGAGCTCGACAAGACGCGCCCGGTCATCGTGTTGACGCGTGACCCCATGGGGCAGCTCCTCAACGCGGTAGTCGTCGCTCCCGTCACCTCGACAGTGAGGGGAACATCCACCGAAGTAGCCGTCGGCAGCGAGGACGGCATCCCACGCCCGTCCGTGGCGAACCTTGACAACGTCCAACTCGTGGCGCGCACCCGCTTCAAGAGACGGGTCGGACGCGCGCGACCCGTCACGATGACCGCAATCTGCTCCGCGCTGTCGATCGCTGTGGACTGCAGAGAAGGCAACTCTCGGTGCTGAATGTGTTGCACCGAGCCAGCCCCGTGACTCACTTCACCGGCACAACTTGAGCATCTGCGCCATCCCGTCCTCAATGCCCCCCGACAGCACGTCCAGATCCGCCGTGGTGTCGTAGTCGCCGGTGATGCCGAAATTGACCTCGCCGTCGTAGGAGAAGATGGCGATGCCGATACGTATCTGGCCGCCCAAGGGCACGTAGGGGAAGGCGCGGATCATCTTGCGCCCGGCCGCATAGAGCGGGAACTGTGGACCCGGCACGTTGGTGGTGATGGTGTTGACGTTGCGCTGGGCCGCCCGGGTGGCCAGGCGCATGCCCAGGGCCAGCAACATGGGAGGGGCGAACCCCGACATGGAGGTCAGGGCCTCTCCGGCCATGGCCTGCTTGGACTCCTTCAGGCCTTCCATCTGCTCGGTGATGGCCCGCAGGCGGTCGGCCGGGTCCTCAATGGCCACGGGGAGCTCGGCGAACATGGCCGAGACCTTGTTCTCCAAGGTGCCGTCGCCCACGGCCTTGCCGCTGGCGTCACGCGGCCGCACCGACACCGGGACCAGCGTGCGCACCACCCGCTCGACGTCCTCACCCCGCGACAAGAGGAGCTCGCGGAACCCGTTGGTGATTGAGGCCAGCACCACGTCGTTGAAGGTGCCGCCCAGGCCCTTGCGCACCTGCTTGATGTCCTCGACCGACGTCGACGCCCAGGCGTAGCGGCGGTGCGGCCCGATGGGCCCGTTGAGGCTGCTGGGAGGTGTGGGCCGGACCAGGCCGCCCATGGACAGGAGGCCACTGCCCACCTCCTTGGCGTAGGCGGCCGCTTGGCGGAGCACCCGTGTCTGCGCCCGGGCCGCCCGCAGCTGCTCGTAGGGCGAGGTCACCATGTTGGCCAGGGCTTCGGCCGCCAGCTGGGACCCGGTCGGGCTGGGCCGGGCCTGCCATTCCTCCGTCTCTGCCGGGCGTTCGGCCTCGGGGCTCAGGTCCATGATGACGGCCAGTAGGTCCGTTCCCGCCACCCCGTCGACCATGGCGTGATGCGTCTTGGACAGCATGGCCCAGCGCCCATCCTCCAGTCCCTCGACCACCCAGATCTCCCACAGGGACTTGGAGCGGTCGAGCTGCTGGGACATGACCCGCCCCACCAGCTTGCGCAGCTCGGATTCCTCCCCGGGGGCGGGGAGTGCCGTGTGGCGCAGATGGTACTCAATGTTGAAGTGCGGGTCGTCCACCCACACCGGCCGACCGAGCTGGAACGGGACGAACTGGACGATCTGGCGGTAGCGGGGGACCAGGCCCAGCTTGGCGTCCACCATGGCCACGATCTCGGGGAAGGGGGGCTGGGGTCCCTCAAAGATGGCCACCGAGGCGATGTGCATGTGCGACACGTTGTCCTCAATGTGCAGGAACGATGCGTCAAGCGGGCTCAGCCGGTCGATGCTCACGGGGGCTCCCCTTCGTCAGGTGGGTGGTCCCTGGACGGTACCACCGAAGCGGGGATCTCTCTCCTGGTCCGGCCCCCGAATGGAGCAGCGTCTCAGCCGACGGCGCTGACGCGGGCCCGCCGGCCCAGGTTGGCCAGGAAGGGGGTGGAGAGGACTCTCTTCCGGGTCTCCTCGTAGGCTGCTTCGATCACCCGCGGCCCGCGGTCCTCGGCCATGGCGCGCAGCCCCATGGTCCGCCGGGCGTAGCCGCCGGGCTCCAGGCGGATGACCGCTGTCCCCGAAGCCTCTAGGCGGGCGATCTCCCGCTCCATGCGCCTGTGCACGGCGCGGCGCAACACGGCGTCGGCCCCATGGGCGTTGCCATGGGCGGCCGAGAGCGAGGACACGATGACTACGACGTCGAGGCTCTCGGAGCGCAGCACGTCGGCGTTGGTGACCGAGTGCACCCCGCCGTCGACGTACTCGTGACCGTCGATGGTGATCGGTTTGAAGTAACCCGGGATGGCGCACGAGGCCAGCACGGCGGGTGCCAACCTGGCCTCGGGAGAACCCGGGCGGCCGAAGACGACGCGGGCGCCATCCTGGCGGCGCACGGCGCAGATGCGCAGGCCTTCGGGCCACCGGTGTCCCATGAAGTCGTCCAGCCCCTGCGCCCTCTCGGCTATATCGACCTGCCCGCGCGGGAGCATGGTGACGGCGGCCACCTGGGGTCGGAAGGCCAGTGGCCGTCGGGCCACCCGGCCGATCAGCGCCGGTGAGGGGAGGTTCCAGGGTCGCAGGAGCGACGTCACCGAGGGCACCGGCAGCGGACCGGCATCGGCAGGGAGGATGCGTTCCAGGAGCGCACCGCCCCGGCGCGACAGGGGAGCGCCGTAGGCCGATGCTGCCAGGTCGGTGGCCGGTACCCCGATGCGCAGCGCGGCCCCGGTGACCGAACCGGCCGACGTGATCCCACCCGACCTCGCGTTCGAGCGCGGCCAGCACCCCGGCTTGGTACGCCTGGCCGACCACGCCGCCGGCGCCGAGCACCAGTCCGATGCTGGGTCGGCGACGCCCGCCGAATTCCCCGCGCGTCACCTTCATCACCCCTTGTTTACCCGTTGGAAATGTGCATCACGCGTCTTTCCTCGGCGATTTGTGCGTTCGACCTGGCTGTCGCCCTGCTGCATTGCCGACAGCAACGGGAGTGCAACCGGGCTGCACCCGTGCGGTGCCGCCCCCATCCCGCGGCCGGATCGCTGCAGCCTCTCCCCATTTGACCTGTTTGGACTCCCGGTGCCATGCGTCCGGTGCATCACCGAGTACCGTGGTGTTCCGCAATCGGCGCCGTCTGATCTCTTCGTGATCAGCGACCCAACGCCGCCCCAATTCCATGAAATTCGATGGACATTCCGGGGGTTCGGGCGTTTACTAGACGGTAGGCATAGCGCTTCGACTTCGACCTTGAACCGCTAGGGACGGGAGGCCGAGGGCAGGCCACCAGATCCGTGTGGGGACCGGGTCGACGTAGCCGGAGCATGGCGCAGTGCACATGAGGAGGAGAGAGGGGGGGCTACGAAAGAATTGACATCGGGGGGGCAGGAGTCGGGCCGCTTCACGACCCTTGAGGACGTTTTCATTTCCCGTCAGTTCGACCGGGAAGCTCAGTCGCGCCGCCGCGAGGGGTCTGCCCTGGTGCCGCTGACGGCTACTCCGGTCGTGACGCCCCACGCCCCGATCGGTGTCCACTTCGCCACCACGCACCGGCGGCAGCTCTCAACGGCGGGCGCCATGAGCGGAGCCCTGGCCACCCTTCTCCTTGTGGTCGGGTTCCAGACCATGCCGGGAAAATCGTCCGACGGGCACCGCACCCTGAGTGCGCTGGGGTCGTCGAGTCGGTCGAACCCCTCGGAACGATCCGGCACCCCGCCGAGCGGTGTTCCCGGGTCGGGCGGCGTCACCGCACCGGTGAACGGCGGAGGGAACTCACCCGCCCCCACCGCGCCGGCTCCCGCCGTGACGGGCAACCAAGCCAGCGGAGTCGCCGCCTCAAGCATCGCCCCTTCAGGCACCTCCGCCGCAACGGCGGGCGTTGCCATCGCGCACACAGCCCCCGCTGGCACCGTGCAGGCAACACTGTTGGACGTCACCATCGCAACGGCATCCCCTCCGTCTTCAGCGGCTCCGGCCACGTCGACGCCCCTCCCTGCCACGTCGACGCCCGGGACCGCGGCGGAACCACCGACACCGCCACCGCCTCCGAAGTCAAATGGACCCAAGGGGCCGACCCCCGCGCTGGCCGACGGAGCCGCTCCCCGGCGCGGGCTCGGCGGGAACGGCCCTCCGGCAATCGTCACCCACATCGACGCCCCAGCCCCTCCGTCATCGCAGGCGGTGCACGAAGTTGCCCCGCCACCCGACGCTCCGTTCGGCCACCCACACGGCAATGGCCCTGACGGTGGTGGGCCGCACGACGGCCACAGTCGCCACTGACGTCGGCAATTAGCACCGCGCTGACCAGAAGGCTCCGGTTGGACCAGGGAGCGTGCCGGCGCTCGCCCAATCAACCGGAAACCGGTTCCCCGTGACGGTAAAGTGGGCACGAGGGATCGGACCGGCCCGGTGGGAGTGCGAGTGCGAGTGACATCTTCGATCCGTCGATCTCAAGGAGGATGGCTCGGGGATCCAGCAACCGTTACCCTGACGGACGTGCTGGCTCCGAGGACCGCCACGAGCGTCGCGAATCCGAGTTGATCATGGGAATGGCTCCGCGCTGGGCATTGTGGCTCCCGTCCGCCATCGCCTTCGTTGCGGCACTTGTCCTTCTGCCCTCGAGCGGAGCATGGGCCGGACCGACGTGGTCGATCATGATCACGGTATCGTC